>Ga0123336_10001599_pt1 | contig 20701 bp, 14 predicted proteins | sample SSSSmetaG_FD_96466 | JGI IMG/M metagenome (GOLD analysis project Ga0123336, IMG submission 96466) | Glacier valley bacterial and archeal communities from Borup Fiord, Nunavut, Canada, to study Microbial Dark Matter (Phase II) - ​SSSS metaG | ecosystem: Environmental > Aquatic > Freshwater > Ice... | reverse complement strand
CGGCGTAAGGGTTGCCGTAGTTGGCGTAGCCGACGCGGGCGCGGAAGATGTCGAAGCGGCCCTCAGCCCCGGCGCGCAGGTTCACCGTGGAGCGGTAGCCGGCCCGAATCTGCTGGTTCACGTCGTTGTAGTCCGCGCTCGTGCTCGACTCGCCGCTGCCGGCCCCGAAGCGCGTCTGGCCGTAGCCCACGTACTCGACATCGCCGGTCAGAAAGCCGTACTTATTCAGCACCACGGCCACGCCGCCACTGGCCCGGAAAGGCGTCGTCACGCTGTAGTCGTTTACGCCGGGCGCGGTCGTGAGCACGTTATCCTTGTTGGGAGGCGCATACTGCGACGTGAGCGTGGTCGAATACTCGTCGTGCAGGCGGATGTAGGTCGGCGTCTGCACGGAAGCCCCCACGCGCACGGCATTGACCACGCGGTAGATGAGGCCGAGGCGGGCGTTTACGCCGGTGCCGGTTGTCTTCACGAAGTCAGTGAAATTGAAATCTTCCCCGCCGCTGGAGCTTTCGCTGAAGAGGCTGGTGCGGGTCCGGTTCAGGCTCACGATGCCCAGACCACCGCCCACGTAGAGCCGGTCGCGGTAGTTACCCCCGTAAGCTAGGTCGAACTGCGAGAGCGAGCCGCTGGTCGTAACGGTTTCGTCCTGCGTGATAGGGCCGGTGCGCGTCGGTGTGTACAGACGTGGATACGTGGTGGTGGTGCCATTCGGATTCTTGACGACGAAGTTGTCGATGAAAGTCAGGGAATTGCCACGAGCCAAGCCGTCGAAACCGGTATATGTATTGGAATTTCTCTGGGTCTCGGCATCGCTCACAGCCTTCTGGTAGCCGGGGCTGCGGTAGTCGCCGTAGCCGCCCGGCTCGCGCAGATACTGAAAAAACGAATGGTCGTCGTCGGTCTGGTTGCGGTAGCGGATGGCCTGGTTGAAGTCGGCCTGCCGGGTGAAGCCCAGCGCGAAGCCGCCGCCGCGCCAGTCGCTGCTATTGTCGGCATCGTGGCGGCGGTTGGCGAACACGATGCCCGCGCTGGCTACGTGAAACGAGTTGGCGGTCTGCTCGAACGCCGGCAGCAGGCCCACGCCGGGGTTGCCCGATAGGCTGGCCGCGTTGGTAACCGGGGCGCTGCTGGCGCTGCCGAAGCCCAGGCCGGGCGAGAAGGTAAACTCCGATTTCGTGTAGAAGCCCAGCCCGGCCGGGTTGGCGCTCACGCTGCCCCAGTCGCCGCCCAGCGCCACGTTGGCCCCGGCCAGGCCCAGGGTGCGGGCCGTGCCGGCCGGCCCGAGCCGCGAATACAGCAGCCCGTCGTCGCGCAAGGTGCCCTGCGCCCGCGCGCCCTGGCTTAGCCCTAAAAATCCGCCCAGCAACGTGGCCAGGCCCAAAAGTGCGTGTTTCATAAGAAGAAATTTTGGGCAAAAAAGAGCCGGCCCGGTAGGCCGGCTCAGGTAAAATCAAGCTGAAAGGAAAAACTCTGAGAGTTTAGTGACCGCGGCGGCTGCCGCCCCCGCCGCTACTGCTACCGCCGCCGCTCGACTGGCTGCCGCCGCCGAACGAGCCGCCGCCGCTTGAGCTGCGGCTCGGCTGACTGTAGCTGGGCTGGGCTGCCGGCGAGTATTCGCGGCGGCTGGGCTGGCTGTAGCCGGGCAGCGAAGGCTGTTGCGAAGGCTGCGAAAACTCGCGGCGGGTGGGCTGGCTGTAGCCGCCGTTGCCGTTGCCGTATTGGGGCTGAGCCTGCGGCTGGGATTGGGGCTGCGGTTGGGGCTGCGAATAGCCCCGGCGGCCGTACGACGGCTGATTGTAGCCCCCGTTGGCAGCACCCGAGCCGCTTGGAGCCGACGAGCTGCCTGGCTGGCCGTTGCCAAAGAAGCCGTTGAAAAACCCACCGCGCCGGCCCTGCGGAGCATTGGCGGCCGGTGCCGACGTAGCCTGACCAGCCGCAGAGCCAGTCGGGTTGGGTGCGCTTGGGCGACTCACCATTTCGCCGCCGCCAAACGTGCCGCGCTGGCCCGCCGTGGGGTCAGGAGCAGAGGTGCCGAGCGCGCCGCCCGTGCTGTATGCGCCGGGGTTGCGGCGGCCCGAGCCACTGCCGGCCTGACCGGGGTCGTAGCCGCCGGGGCGCGCCCCGTTCATCACCGAGCCGCCACGGCCGCCGCGCGGCCCCACCAGTAGCGGGCCACTGCCATTGTCGCGGCTGCCGCCGCCGCTGCCGGTGTAGATTACTGTCCGGCCACCGCCGTAGTAACCCCCGCCGTAGCCACCCCCAAACCCGCCGCCGTAGCCGCCGCCATAAAAGCCCCGGTAGCCACCGTAGCCGTAGCCGAAGGGGTCATAGCCGTAGCCGCCACCGTAATAGGACCGCCCGAACCCGTAGCCAAAAGGCGAAAAGCCGCCGTAGCCAAAGTTGAAGCTAATGAGTGAGCCGCCGTAAAAGGGCTGGTAAAAAGGCGAGTAGAAGGGGTCGTAGAAGCCGCCGAAAGGATAGCCACCCCCAAACCCGCCGTAGCCGTAGCCAAAGGGCGAGTAGGCGAAAGGCGGAGCATAAAAAGAGGATGCCCCGGCCCAACTCGGCGAATAATTGAAGGAACTGACCCCCGGCCCGGCGTAGGGCTGGTTGAAGCCGTTAGTGCCCGCCTGCCCGTCGTCGTAGCCGTTGCCCTGGTAGGGCGAGCCGTTGTCGGCCGTCTGGTTGCCGGAATTATCGTACACCGGCGCGGCGACGGCCGTCGTCCGGTCCCGCGAGCTGTAATAGGCGCCGTCCGTCTCCGTGGTCGAAGTCAGCGCCCCCGACGTGGCGCACCCGCCCAAAGCGAGGAGCGCTAAAGCCGGCAAGGTGGCCGTGAGCAGGTTTTTCATGAGTGAAAAAACGTAGTGGCAGCCGGGCCGCCGGGTGAGAAAAAACGCTGAAAACCGCCGCGAGCGCGCTCGGCTGAGCGGGGTGAGGGTTCCGCCGGGAAAGCAGTTTCGGGTTCGGTCCCGAAAAGATAACGGCAAAAACCTGAATCTGGTCCCGTCCCGGCGCGTCGGCTTTTTGGCTAACGTAATTTCGCCCCCAAACGGTGCCATCTCTGACGAAGTCGCCCACGCAAAACCTGTACCAAAAAACGGCTGGTTGCCGAAGCGGCTCTCGCTGCTCTTGCCCAGTCCACGCCGACCGTTCGCCGGCCACTTGTCGCAAAGATTTATGAGTAAGAAACTGCCCACCCGCCAGGAAGATTATTCGGCCTGGTACAATGAGTTGGTGAAGCGCGCCGGCCTGGCCGAAAACTCGGCCGTGCGCGGCTGCATGGTCATCAAACCCTACGGCTACGCCATCTGGGAGAAGATGCAGCGCACGCTCGACGACATGTTCAAGCGCACGGGCCACGAGAACGCGTACTTCCCGATTTTTATCCCCAAAAGCCTGTTCGAGGCGGAGGAGAAAAACGCGGAAGGCTTCGCCAAAGAGTGCGCCGTCGTGACGCATTATCGTTTGCAAACCGACCCCGACCGCCCCGGCAAGCTGCGCGTGGACCCCGCCGCCAAGCTCGAAGAAGAGCTGGTAGTGCGCCCCACCTCGGAGGCCATCATCTGGAGCACCTACAAAAACTGGGTGCAGAGCTACCGCGACCTGCCGCTGCTCATCAACCAGTGGGCCAACGTGGTGCGCTGGGAAATGCGGACGCGCTTGTTTTTGCGCACCGCCGAGTTTTTGTGGCAGGAGGGCCACACCGCTCACGCCACCGCCGCCGAAGCCGTGGCCGAGACGCGCCAGATGCTCGACGTCTATGCCGAGTTCGCCGAGGAGCACCTGGCCCTGCCCGTGGTGAAAGGCGTGAAAACCCCCGCCGAGCGCTTCGCCGGGGCCGAAGACACCTATTGCATCGAGGCCCTGATGCAGGACGGCAAGGCCCTGCAAGCCGGCACGAGCCACTTTCTGGGCCAGAATTTTGCCAAGGCTTTCGACGTGCAGTTCCAAACCAAAGACGGCGGGCGCGAATACGTCTGGGGCACGAGTTGGGGCGTGAGCACCCGCCTGATGGGCGCGCTCGTCATGGCCCACTCCGACGACGAAGGGCTGGTGCTGCCGCCCAAGCTGGCCCCGATTCAGGTCGTCATCATCCCGATTTATAAAACCGGCGAGCTGGACGCGCTGCTCGACCGCATCCGCCCCATTCAGCAAGGGCTGGTCGAGCGCGGCATCCTGGTGAAGGTCGATGCGCGCGACACCGAGCGGCCGGGTTTCAAGTTCGCCGAGTGGGAGCTGAAGGGCGTGCCCGTGCGGCTGGCCATCGGCGCGCGCGACCTCGACGCGGGCACCGTCGAAGCCGCCCGCCGCGACACCCGCGAAAAGCTGCAACTCCCGCTCGCCGACGTGGTTACGAGTGTCGAGCAACTGCTCCACGACATTCAAGCCAACCTCTACCAACGCGCCAAAGCCTACCGCGCGGCTCACACGACGCGCGTCGAAACCTACGACGAGTTCAAGCAGACGCTCGACGCGACCGGCGGCTTCGTAGTGGCCCACTACGACGGCACCGCCGAAACCGAGGAGCGCATCAAAGAAGAAACCAAAGCCACCGTGCGCTGCCTGCCCCTGAACGAAGCCGACGAGGACGGCACGTGCATCGTGACGGGCCGGCCGAGCGTACGACGGGCCTGGTTCGCGCGGGCTTATTGAGGGTGCGGGCTGCCGGCTTTTTGTTTGGGCGTTGTTGAGTTTAGTAAGACCTGAGACGTTAGACCTGAGACAGGAGACTTCTCGCCAAGAGGCTCTTCCCTTGTCGCTCGCCGAGAAAGTCTCCTGTCTCAGGTCTAACGTCTCAGGTCTTACTAAACTCAACCATCTCCTCGGCAACGCCCAAACGAGAACCCGACAGCCTGCACCTGAGCTGCGTTTGTTACCCCTGACTCGTTCATAACTTTCAGCCATGCCTAAGCTTGCCCCTACGCCTGCCGCGCCGCCGCTGGTCGCGCCGCCCGCGCCCCGGCTTCGTCAGTTTACGCGCTTGTGCTGGGCGCTGCTCGGCGGGCTGTTCATTTTTTCGGGCCTCGTCAAGCTCAACGACCCGGTGGGCACGGCCATCAAGCTCGAAGAATATTTCGAGGTGTTCAGCGGCGACGTGCCCGCCCTGAGCTGGCTTTTTGACGCGCTACGCGGCCAGAGCCGGCTGCTGAGCATCGTGCTCAGCTCGCTCGAAGTTATCCTGGGCGCGGCCGTGCTGCTGCGCTGGCAGCTGCGGCCCACGCTACGCGTGGTGCTGGCGTTGCTCACGTTTTTCGGGTTTCTGACCTTTTACTCGGCCGCCTTCAACAAGGTAACCGACTGCGGCTGCTTCGGCGATTTTATCAAGCTGCGGCCCTGGCAGTCGTTTGTCAAGGACCTGGTGTTTTTGGCTTTGTGGGCCGTCGTGTACTTTAACCAGCGGTTCTTGCGCCATTCGTTTGCCCGTGGCCCGGCCGGGCTGATGACCATGACCGTCATTAGCGCGCTGGCCATCGGCATCGGGGTGCGGGCGCTGGGGCACCTGCCATACGTCGATTTTCTGCCTTATAAAGTCGGCAACAACATCCCGCGTCTGATGAAGCCCGCCGAGGCCCCGCGCTACCAGTACACGTTCAGCAAGCCCGGTGGGCAGACGCTCACGGCCGGCGAGTTCCCGAAGGACTCGACCTGGCACTACGAGATGATGACCGTGCTCAACCCCGACAAGGCCAAGCCCGTCATCACCGATTTCGTCATCACCGATGCCGAAGGTCAGGACGTAACGGCCCGGATTCTGACCGGTAACAAGCTCGTACTCATCGTGCAAAACACGAACAAGGCCGACCGCGAGCGTTTCGAGCAGTTCAACGCCTTGTTCGCGGAGGCGGCCAAGTCGCGCAAAAACATTGAGGTGCTGACTATCACGAGCACGGGCGCGGCCAAGTTCGACGCGTTTCGCCACGAGGTGAACCTGGCCACGCCCTACTACTTTGCCGACGCGACGGTGCTCAAATCCGTCATTCGCGCCAACCCCGGCCTGCTGGTGCTGCACGACGGCACCGTGATGGCCAAGTACCACTACCACGACATCCCGGCCCTGTTTCAGGTCGAAAAGGCGATGTAGCGCACGTAGCGCGGACCCTGTGAGTCCGCGCGTGCTATCGTTGTTCAGTTCGGCCAACGGCATATTGCTGGCCGGTCAACGCGTGGCCTTCGCGTCCGCGCGTGCTACCGTTGTTCAGCCAACCCACGCGCGGACTCGCAGAGTCCGCGCTACACCCCTCATGCTCATTTTCCTGCTCCGTCGTCTCACTCAGGGCCTGCTCGTGTTGGCGGGCGTGGCCTGCACGGTGTTTTTCCTGTTTAACGTGCTGCCCGGCGACCCGGCCGCGCTGCTGGCCGGGCAGCGCTCGGACCTGGCCACGCGCGCCGCCATCGCCGCCGACCTCGGCCTCGACCAGCCCCTGCCGACGCGCCTGGTGGGGTATCTCAACGATGCCTCGCCGCTGGGCATCCATCGGCGCGACTCGGCCGGCGTGGCCCGCTACGGCGGCGTGGCGCTGCTGCCGCTGGGCGGCGGCCGGGCGCTGGTGCTGAAGCGGCCCTATCTGCGGCGCTCGTTTCAGAGCAACCAGCCCGTGCTGAACTTGCTGCTCGACCGCTTTCCGGGGACGCTCTGGCTGGCGCTGGCCGCCATGCTGCTGGCGGCCGTGGGCGGCGTGGCGCTCGGTGTAGCCGCCGCCTTGCGGCCCCAGTCGTGGCTCGACCGGGTGCTCGTAACCGGCTCGGTGCTGGGCATTTCGGTGCCTTCGTTCGTGGCCGCCATCGGCATCGCCGTTTCGTTCGGCTATTATTGGAGCCACTGGACCGGCCTGAGCCTGACCGGGCAGCTCTACGAAACCGACCCGTTCAGCGGCGCGCGGCACTTGGTGCTGCGCAACCTGCTGCTGCCGGCCGTGGCGCTGGGCGTGCGGCCGCTGGCCGTCATCATGCAGCTCACGCGCTCGTCCATGCTCGACGTGCTCAGCCAGGACTACATCCGCACGGCCCGCGCCAAGGGCCTCAGCCCGGCCCGCACGGTGCTCGGCCACGCGCTGCGCAACGCGCTCAACCCGGTCGTGACGGCCGTTTCGGGCTGGCTGGCCTCGCTCATGGCCGGCGCGTTTTTCATCGAATACATCTTCAACTGGAAGGGCCTGGGCACGACGACGTTGCGGGCCGTCGAAAACCTGGATTTCCCGGTCGTGATGGGTGCCACGCTCTTCGTGGCGGCCATTTTCGTGCTCATCAACATCGCCGTCGATATGCTCTACGCCCTGCTCGACCCGCGAGTCCGGCTGTAGCTGCAGGGGCGCGTCGCACGCGCCCGGTCGGCAGGGCGGCTTACGTCTGAGCTATTGCCCCAACGCCACGGGCGCGTGCGACGCGCCCCTACCTAGCCAGTTGCTCATGCACTTGTATCTCATCGGCTTGCCCGGCGCGGGCAAAACCACGCTCGGCCAACGGCTCGCCGCCCACTACGACCGGCCTTTCATCGACCTCGACGCGACCATTATAGCAACGGCGGGCCAACCCATCCCAGCAATTTTTGCGGCTGAAGGCGAGGCTGGCTTCCGCGCCCGCGAGGCGGCGGCGCTGGCCGACGTGGCCGGCCGGGCCGACCAAACCACGCCGCTAGTGGTGGCTACCGGCGGCGGCACCCCGTGCTTCGGCGACAACCTGGCCCGGATGCGCGCCAGCGGCTTCGTGCTCTGGCTCGACGCGCCGCTGCCCGAGCTAGCCCGTCGGCTAGGCAGAGCTAGGTCGATAGCCGCCCGGCCATTGCTGGCCGATAGCATGGCCAACTCCGGCTCAGCCGATGTATTGGCTTGGCTCACCCAAACGCTGGCCGTGCGGGCGCGCTTCTACGCCCAAGCCGACCTACGCCACCCCGGCGGCGCGCTGGCCGGTGTCGTGGCGGCGCTTTCTGCGGTGGGTTTTGGGGCCTGATTGTTTGGCATTGAGTTTAGTAAGACATGAGACCTTAGACATGAGACATGAGACTCTCGGCGAGAAAAGTCTCATGTCTAAGGTCTCATGTCTTACTAAACTCAATGCTAGTTAATTTAAAATAGGCTTTGGCCTGCTCCGTGCCTGTCCAGCCGGCAAGTCTCTCCACCGCGCCCCGTGATTCCGCTCGCCACGCTCTACTACCTGCTCTGCTACGCCTGGCAGCGCCTGCCCGAGCCGGCCGTGCTGCGCGCTACCGAGGCCACGCCGTTCGCGCGGCCGCTGGAGCTGCTGGCCGAATTGCTGCTGCGCGCCGCCGACCGACAGGCACGACAGGGCTGGCCGCTGGTGTACGTCGAAAACGAGCAAGTGCTGAGCGATTTGCGCGGCCGCACAGAATTGACCCCGACGCTGGCGCGCGGGCTGCTGCCGCAGGGCCGCGCCGTGTGCCGCTTCGACGAGCTGAGCCACGACCGGCCCCTGACCCGGCTGCTGGCCGGCACGCTGAGCGCGCTGGCCGCCCACCCGGCCCTGGCGCTGGCGGCGCGGCGCGCCCTCGGGCAGGCGCGCCGCCGGTTGCCGGCCGCCGTGGGAGAACAACCGCCCGCCGCCGCCACTTTCGCGACGCTACGGCGGCAGCGGCTGAGCGGGGCCGAACGGTTTTTGCTGCACCTCTGCGAGCTGGTTTTTCTGACGGCCCTGCCCGCGCCGGCCGTCGGGGCGCGGGGCCGCTTCGCCGATTTCCGGCGCGACGAGCGGCGCATGGCGGCCTTGTTCGAGCAGGCTGTGCGCAACTTCTACCGCCGCGAGCAGCGCCAGTACCGCGTGTTCGCCGAAACCATTGCCTGGCAGGCCGCCGCCGAGCGCCCCGCCGACCTGGCCCTGCTGCCCACCATGCTCACCGACACGACGCTCGACAGCCCGGCCCGCAAAATCATCCTCGACACCAAATACTACGCCGCTGCCCTGCGCCCGCGCTTCGACCGGCAACGGCTCATCGCGCCTCACCTCTATCAACTGTTCGCCTACCTTCAGAATCAGCGCCCCGCGCCCGGCCAGCTGCTCGAAGGCATCCTGCTCTACCCCGCCGCGCCCGCCGCCACCGACCTGCGCTACACCCTCGGCCCGCACCCGGTGCGCGTCGTTACCCTCGACCTGCACCAGCCCTGGCCTGGCATCGCCGCCGATTTGCTGGCGCTGGTGAGTTGATTATTGTTGGTTATTAAGGCTTTGTGATGAGAAATCAATAAAAAGCAACGAATCAGGCTAGACACAAAAAAGCCTCGCGCAAGGCTGCGCGAGGCTTTTGGCTTGCTGACTGAGCCGGGTGGCTCAGCTCAGCAAAAACTACATTTTCGGGGCGGGAGCGGCCGGGGCCGTGGTAGCGCCTGCCGGAGCAGCCGTGCCAGCAGCGGGAGCCGTGGTAGCGCCGGTGCCGGTTGCGGTGGCATCGGTGCCGGTAGCAGCCGGAGCAGTCGTAGCCATCGAATCTTTCTTAACGGTCGTCGTCGATTCGGTGCCGGCCGCCGGGGTCGTCGTCGTCGTGGTGGTTTCGGTCTTCTTCTCGCACGAAGTCAGGCCCACGGCCAGGAATAGGGCGGATACTTTCAGCAGGTTGTTCATTTGGAGTAAATTTGAGTAGGTTTTAGAAAAAAATTCTGCCCTTAATGCGGTAAACCTGCTCAGGTAACCCGGGGTAAAAAATATTTTTTGGGGCGGGTTACTTCCCTCGCCCGTCCGCATTAAGCCCCAGCCAGCAACGCATGAACACGGACAGCCTTACGTCGGCGGCGCTGGCGGCCGATGCCCAGCTCATCGAGGCCATCCGGGCCGGCGACGAGCGCGCCCTGAGCCGCCTCTACCGCTTGCACTGGCCCATGGTGTCGCACTTCGTGCTGCTCAACAGTGGCTCCGAAGACGATGCCCGGGACGTGTATCAGGAGGGCGTGATGGTCTTCTACGAAAAAGTGCGCACCGGTTCACTGGAGCTGAGCTGCCAGATTAAAACCTACCTCTACGCCGTGTGCCGCCGCTTGTGGCTCAAGCGTTTAACTACTAAAAGCCGCCTGCACGGCGTTCGCCTGCTCGACGACGATGACTACGACGCCCGCCTGAGCACCGGGGCCGAAGACGACCTGCACGAGGCCGAGGAGCGCGACCGTCACTTCGCCACCCTGGCCGACGCGCTGCTTCGCCTCGGCGAGCCGTGCCGGTCGCTGCTCGAAGGCTTTTACCTGCTCGATAAATCCATGCTCGACCTCACCGCCGAACATGGCTACACCAACGCCGACACCGCCAAAACCCAGAAATACAAGTGCCTGACCCGGCTGAAAAAGCTGTTCTTCGCCACTCATAAGGAAGCCTAGCGCTTTGGTCATGCAGAGCGCAGCGAAGCATCTCGCGTGATGTAGTAAACTCATGCGTTCGCCCGGCAACGAAACAAGAGAGATGCTTCGCTTCGCTCTGCATGACTCAACACCGAGCACCGAGTATCAAGAAAGAACCTGACCCAAAATGCAAACCGAAGCCGACTACTACGCCCTGTTTGACGCTTACCAGCTCGGCGAGCTGCCGGCCGACGCGCGCGCTGGCCTCGAAAGCCGGCTGGCCAGCGAGCCGCGCCTGCAACAGCTCTACGCCGACTACCGGGAGCTGACCGGGAAGCTGACCGCTTACGGCAATCACCAGCGCAACCAGCAGCTTATCGGCAATCTGCACACGGCCATGCTGAAAACCGAGGCCGCCCTCGCGCCCTCACTCACGCATTCCGTGAACCCGCAGCTGCGCCTGACCCGCACCGAGCGGCAATTGCGCGCCGTGTGGGGCCGCTACCGGGCCACGGTAGCCGTGGCCGCGTCGGTGGCGGTGCTGGCCGCGTTCGGCTCGCTGCTGGGCCTCGAAGCCTGGCGCGCCAATCAGATAACGCCCGCCCTGTCGGGCTACAACACCATGCGCCTCAAGGTGCAGCGCATCGAGCAGAACCAGCAAATCCTCAGCCGCCGGGTGGACCGCCAGGACCAGGAAGCGCCGCCCACCCCGGTGCCTCCCATCAACGACGGCAAGTTCGCGGGTACGGGCTTCGCGCTCACCGCCGAGGGCTACCTCGTGACGAGTGCCCACGTTATTCAAGGAGCTGATTCGTTGCAGATTGAAGGCCGCGACCACCGCCGCTACCACGCCGAAACGGTGTACGCTGACGTTAAGCACGACCTGGCCATTTTGCGCGTAAAAGACAAGCGGTTTAGCGGTTTCGGGCGACTGCCTTACGTGTTTAAGGCCGGCCCGGCCGACCTTGGCGAACGGGTTTATACGCTGGGCTTCCCGCGTGAGGATGTCGTGTACGGCGAAGGCTCGCTCAGCGCCCGCACCGGCTACCGCGGCGACTCGGCCTTCTACCAGGTCAGCATCCCGGTGAACCCCGGCAACTCGGGCGGCCCGCTGCTCGACGAGCGTGGCAACCTCATCGGCGTGGTCAGCGGCCGGCAGGATAACGCCCAGAGCGCGGCGTTCGCCACCAAGTCATCGCTGCTCGTGCGCCTCGTGGACTCGCTGCGCGCCCGGCAGCCCGCCCAGCCCTATCACCTGCCCCGCCTCAATCAACTCGCCGGCGCGCCCCGCGCCCAGCAGGTCAGGCGCCTGCAAGACTTCGTGTTCGTGGTCAAGGTGTACGAATAAACCGCTTCAATCTCCCTTTCTTCTGCTCAAAGTCCGAAAGCCTCGCCCCACCGGCGAGGCTTTTTAGCGGCTGATTTTCGAGCGGACATGAATAACTAATTAAAGCACCTGCGATAAGCACGTTACGGCCCACCAAGCTGGCGTAAATAATAAATTACCGGGGGCGGGTTGAAAGTTTGGGGGAATTTTGTGGGAAGTGGTTAAACCTCTATCCCTGAACAGTATCTTTAGCCCGCCATTTCACCCTGGCCCCGCCGCTGCTTATGAACCGTCGAGCTTTTTTTCAGCCTGCCCGGAGCGCCTGGTCGGGCGCGGCTACCCAGGCCGACTCAGCCGTTTTGGCCGACTCAGCTGTTACGGCCGCCGACGCGCCCGAAACCGTCAGCCCCTACGCAAACCAAACGCTGCCGACCCGGCTCAGCTCCACGGCCAGCACGCTCGCGCCCTACGCCGGGCCGTGGGGCGCGGCCCAGGCGGCGCACCTACTGCGGCGCAGCCTGTTCGGACCGACGCGCACCGAGATTCAGGCCGCCGCCGGCTCGTCGCTCAGCGCCGTGCTCGACCAATTGCTGGCGGCCCCGGCCGCGCCCGGCAAGCCGCTCAACGTGAACCCAGTAGATACGACCGTACCTATCGGCCAGAGTTGGGTGGGGCAGCCCTTCGACCAGACGCTGGAGGGCGCGCGGCGCACGTCCTTGCGCGACTGGTGGATGGGCTTGCTGCTCAACCAAAGCGGGTCGGTGAGCGAGAAGATGACCTTGTTCTGGCACAATCACTTCGTGGTGGAGTTTGGCAACCTCAACAGCGCCCAGTACGGCTACGAATATTCGCGGCTGCTGCGGCAGCACGCGCTGGGCAACGTGCGGCAGCTGGCCAAGGACATCACCATCAACCCGGCCATGCTGCGCTACCTGAACGGCAATCAGAGTACGGCCGGCGCCCCCAACGAAAACTACGGCCGCGAGCTGCTGGAGCTGTTCACGCTCGGCAAAGGACCGCTGCTTGGGGTCGGCAACTACACTACCTACACTGAGGCCGACGTACAGGCCGCCGCCAAAGTGCTCACCGGCTGGCGCGACGACCCCGCGACCGTGGCGGGCTATTTCACGGCCAGCCGCCACGACAACACGGTCAAGCAGTTTTCGAGCGCCTTCGGCAACGCCCGCATCAACCCCAACGGGGCCAGCGAATACCAGGACCTGCTGAACCTGATTTTTCAGCAGGCGGCTACGGCCGCGTTCATCGTGCGCAAGCTCTACCGCTGGTTCGTTTATTATGTGATTGACGCGCAGGTCGAAGCCGACATCATTCAGCCCCTGGCCGCGCTGCTGCGCCAGAGTAATTTTGAAGTAGCGCCCGTGTTGCGGGCGCTGCTCGGCTCAGAGCATTTTTTCGACGTGGCCAACGTGGGCTGCCTCATCAAAAGCCCGCTCGATTTCGTGGTCGGCCACTGCCGGCAGCTGCAGATGAGCCAGCCCCCGGCTACGGTGCCGGTGGCCCAGTACGGGTTCTGGAACTACCTCAACTTGCTGAGCCTCGTGCAGCAGCAAACCCTGGGCGACCCGCCCAACGTGGCCGGCTGGGTGTCCTACTACCAGGCCCCGCAGTTCCATGAGCTGTGGATAAACGCGGTGACGCTGCCGCGCCGCAACCAAACCACCGACCTGTTTCTGAACCGGGGCTTCACCCGCAACGGCTACACGCTCGTGGCCGACCCCGTGGCCCTGGTGCAGGCCCTGCCCCCGGCCACCGCGCAAGACCCTAATTTGGTTATCGCCGAATTTACGCGCCTCATGGTGCCGCTCGACCTAACGCCCATTCAGCTGGCTTTCCTCAAAAACGCGCTCATTCCCGGCCTGCCCGATTTTGAGTGGACGACCGAATGGGCGCAGTTTCTGGCCGCGCCCAGCAACGCCGCCAAGCGCATGGCCGTGCAAATCAAGCTGCAAGCCATGCTGCGCGCGCTGGCCGGCCTGGCCGAATATCAGCTGTCGTAACTGTCGTAGGGGCGGCTCGCAGCCGCCCGCCCGGTAGAGCGGCTCAAGCGCTCCGCCTTTCCATCGTTTTTCTCGCCAACCAACGGGCGGCTGCGAGCCGCCCCTACCCAACGCCCCAACTACCCATGAAACGGCGCGACTTTCTCCAGACTACGGCGGCGGCTACGGCGGGCACGGCCCTGCTCAGCGGCTTTCCCATTGGGGCCTACGGCTACTCGGCTCAGCTGGCGGCGCTCACCAACGCGGCTACGGCTACTGACAAGGTGCTCGTCATCGTGCAGCTGCAGGGCGGCAACGACGGGCTGAACATGATTATTCCGCTCGACCAGTACGCGGCCCTGACGGCGGCCCGGCCCAACCTGGTGCTGCCTCAAAATGAGGTCTTGCGCCTGACGACGGCCACCGGCATTCACCCCGCCATGACTGCCGCCCACCGGCTGTTTCAGGACGGCAAGCTCGGTGTGGTGCAGAGCGTGGGCTACCCGAACGCCAACTTCTCGCACTTCCGGGCCACCGACATCTGGACGTCCGGCTCCGAGTCGAACGTAACCTGGAACACGGGCTGGGCGGGGCGCTACCTCGACGGCGAATTCGCCGGCTACCCCGCCGGCTACCCCAACGCCCAAAGCCCCGACCCGCTGGCCATCAGCATCGGCTCGGTGGTGAGCAACTGCGTGCAGGGGCCAGCCGTGAACATGGGCATGGCCATCGCCAGCACCACGAGCTTTTACCAGCTGCTGAGCGGGGGCGTGGACGCGGCCCCGCCCACGCCGGCCGGCCACGAGCTGACCTTCATCCGCGAGGTGGTGAGTCAGACCCAGGTTTATACCAAGACCATTCAGGCGGCCGCCGCGCGGGCCACTAACCTCTCGCCGCTCTACCCGGCCGCCGGCCAGAACCCGCTCGCCGACCAGCTCAAAATCGTGGCCCAGCTCGTGGCCGGCGGCCTGAGCACCCGCGTGTACGTGTGTCAGCTCGGCGGCTTCGACACCCACACGCTGCAAGTACCCACGACCGGCTCAACCACCACCGGCACCCACGCCACGCTGCTGGGCCGCATCGCCGACGGCATCAACGCTTTCCAGGACGATTTGCGGCGGCTTGGCTTGCAGGACCGGGTGATTGGGATGACGTTTTCGGAGTTTGGGCGGCGCATCAAGGCCAATTCGGGCTACGGCACCGACCACGGCGCGGCCGCCCCGCTCATTGTGTTCGGCACGCAGGCCAACCCCATCGTGCACGGCACCAACCCGCAACTGCCCGCCAACGCGGTCGTGAACGACAACGTGACCATGCAGTTCGACTTTCGGTCCGTGTACACCAGCATTCTCAAAGATTGGTTTCAGGTGCCGCAAACGACGCTCAACCAGCTATTTGGTCAGAGCTTTCCGTACCTGCCCGTCATTCGGCAGAGCGGCCCGCTGGCCACGGCTTCGGGTAGCACCCCGGTGGCCGGCTTCAGTGTCTATCCGAACCCGACGACCGACGGCCGGGCTACGGCCCAATTCGAGAGCCAGGGCCAGCCCGTGCGCCTGAGCTTGCTCGACCGCCTGGGCCGTGAAGTGCGCCGCGTGGTGGACGGGCGCGCGCTCGGCACCGGCGCGCAACGGGTGCCGGTGGACGCGGCGGGTCTCGCGCCCGGCCTCTACCACTGCGTTATCAGCGAAGGCGAACGCCACGGCTCGGTGGTGCTGGTGGTAGAATAGGAGAAGAGCCAGGAAGAAAACCAAACGCGCCCGCCGCTTTTGCGTAAGAGCGTGGGGCGGCAGCCCGCGCGCTGACCTGACTCTACTTTCTCCCTTTCCCTATTTCTTCCCATCATGGCTAACGAGCTGCAACAAATCGAGAAAATTCTGCCTGAAGACATCGCCCGCACTTTCGAGAGCGCGCTCAACGTGTTTCAGGGCAAGCACGAGCACATGGACGACCTGCTCAAGCACGGCGGTACGCTGCTGCGCAAGGCGGCCCGCCATTTCACCTCCACGCAGCTCATTCTGGGCATCGCGGCCTTAGCCACGGTAGCCGTGGTAGTGGTGAGCCGAGCTACGGAAGACTAAGCGACAAGCGGAGCTTGCGCCCAACCGACAGCAAGAAAGCCAGCCTTCCCGTGGGAAAGGCTGGCTTTTTGATGGGTTGTTAAACCAGAAAACAGCTTGACTCCGCGCGCGTGACCGAGCGCGACTAGCGTGCCAAAGATTCGGCTGCCGGAGGGGCTGCTTGCGCGAGCGCCGACGCGACGGCTGGCTCGCCGGCCATCGTTTGCACCAGGCCCGCCATGCCCCAGAGCTGCAAGTTTCGCCGCACGGTTTCGGCCGCCAACCAGCTTTGGAGCTGCTTGATAATGACGCGGTAAGAAGACTTTTTGCTGATTATTCTGACTTCGACCTCGGGCTTCAAAGCTGGGTTGAGAGCCAACAGGCGGGCGCGCAAAGCATCGGCTGGCGCGGCCTCGTCGAACAAGCCCACCTGCACCGCGTAGCCCGCGCTGTTGGCTGGTGCGCCCACCATCGGCAGCGCCGAATTGGACGGAGCAGACGAGGTGAGTTGGGTAGCAGTCGCGGCCAAAGCAGCGGGAACGGCCGGCTCGGTCGCGGTGGCTAAGTCGGGGGCCAGGTGCGCGGCGACGGCGGCGATGGCAGCCGCCTGGGGCAGCAGATAAGCCGTGAACTTGGCGCGCGGATTAGGGTCGTTGCCGACCAGGGCGGCCAGGTGCGCGGGAGTTCTGACGGGACCCAGCTCCGTGGTGGCGGGCACGATTTCGGCCACCACCACCGCCTGCCCCAACTCAATAAGATTGAGCGGGCGGGCGGCAATCTCCGACAAGTCGAGGATGCGCTCGCGGCGGAACGGGCCGCGGTCGCTCACGCGCACCACGACCGAGGCGCCAGTGCGCACGTTCGTTACGCGCAGGCGGGTGTTGAAGGGCAGCGTTTTGTGGGCGCAGGTGTATTGAAACCGGTCGTAACGCTCGTCGTTCGCCGTCTTCATGCCCTGAAAATATTTGCCGTACCAAGAGGCCCGGCCGCGCAGCACGGTCAGGTAGCCTTCGCGGGCGGCGGGAATAACGGTGGGCAGCATCCGCGGGATGTAGATGTGGCGGCGGCGATGCTGGTGGGCACGGTGCCCGGCACGGTGCGAGCGGATAGCCGCGTGGGCGCGGGCCTCGGCCGAGGCGGCCGGGACCGTTGTCAGCAGTCCGCCCAGGCAGACCGCGACGAGAGCGGGGGTGAGTAAGAGTGTGCGCGTAAGCGTCATGCGCGTAATTGGATGGTGAACAGACCGAATATAGGCCCGACTCTTCCGAAACCAACGGCCGCTCGTTGCTAATTGGCTTGACACTATTTTTTTATTGTGTTTTGAGAAGAAATGGCCGGATAGTCTGGTTAGCACCGGCCGCACATGACCCTTAATTGTGTTTAATGAAGCAGCATTATGGCCGCCAATGGTATTATTCCGCCAAGAGGTCTAAAATTAGACTTTACGGCGGGTGTAAAATTTTGGCATTCTTTCCGGACGCACAATAAAACCCTGTTTGCTTATTTGCTAAATAAGTTGTATATCGCGCCCGCGACACCGGCCCCGGCGCGACCTACCTTTGCCCGATGGATTTTGGCCGCCTGCCCGACTTACGCTACGTTGATTTTCGCCTGCCCCCCGACCACCCCGACACGGCCGCCGTGCTGGCCCGCGCCGCGCCCCTGGCCCCCGGCACCGCGCCCGGCCTGTTCGTAGGCTGTCCCATCTGGACGAACAAGGAATGGCTCGGCTCGTACTTCCCGCTGGGCGCGAAGGAACCCGATTACCTGCATCACTACGCCCAGCAGTTCAACGCGCTGGAGCTGAACACGACCCACTACCGCATCCCCGACGCGCCTACCGTGCGGCGCTGGCGGGCAGCCGTGGGCGCGGTGTCGGGCTTTCGCTTTTGCCCGAAACTGCCGCGCGCCATCAGCCACGAGCGGGAGCTGTACAACACGGACTCGCTCACGCTGACTTTCACCCGCGCCGTGCGCGAGCTGGCCGACAACCTCGGCCCCTGCTTCTTGCAGCTGCCCCCGCAGTTCGGCCCCGAGCACCTGCCCCGCCTCGAGCGCTTCCTGCTCGACTGGCCCGCTGATATTGCTCTGGCCGTGGAATTGCGCCACCCACGCTGGTTTGCCGAGCGCGAGCTGCGCGACACCACTTTCGCCCTGCTCGAAGCCCTCGGCAAAACGCTGGTCATTACCGACGTAGCCGGCCGGCGCGACGTGCTGCACCAGCGCCTGACCACGCCCGTAGCCTTCGTGCGCCTCAACGGCCACGGCCTCCTCGCCAGCGACTTCGCCCGCGCCGATGCCTGGGCCGAGCGCCTGGCTGGCTGGTTCGCCCTGGGCCTGCACGCGGCCTACGTCTTCATCCACCAGCGCGACGTGCGCCACGCCCCCATCTGGGCGCAGCACTTCCTGGGCCGGGTCCACGCCCTGACGGGCCTGCCCGTGCGCCCGCCCCGGCCCATTCCGCAGGACGTGCAGGGGAGCTTGTTTTGAACAGAAAGCTACTGGCTGGCGGCTGGCCGGGGCCGGGGCCGCGCCAGACCCTTTCGGGCTGCCCCCGCTCCCGCCGGCTCACCGGGGGAGCTGGTCCGCGAACCGTTCGAGCCCGGGTGGCAACGGCCCCGTGAACTGGTTATCGATTAGACCCAGCGCTTCGAGGGCGGTCAGTTGGCTCAGCTCAGACGGCAGCGGGCCCGTAAACTGGTTGTTGTTCAACAGTAAATATTTCAGCTGGCGCATCTGACCCAGGGCGCTGGGCAGTGTGCCCGAGAGGCGGTTGCTGTGCAGGCTCAACTCTGTGAGAGCCGCCAGCTGGCTCAGCTCGGGCGGTAGCGGCCCCGTGAGCTGGTTGGCGCCCAGGGCCAGCCCCTCCAGGTCGGTAAGCCGGCCCAGCTCGGGCGGCAACGAACCCGTGAGCCGGTTGTCCATCAAGTTCAACTCCACTACCCGCCCGTTGGCCACCTTTATCCCTTCCCAGCGGGCCACGCTGGCCAGCGTGGCCTGCTGCCAGGCCGCGGGCGTGGTGGGCCAACCCCGGCGTCGCGCCCAACGGTTGCCACCGGTGCGCTCGTACAGTTGGCGCAGCGCCAGCAGCACGTCGGGTAGCGAAGGCGGCCGGGCCTCTCCCGGGCCGGGCAGCGCAGCGTTAGGCCCCGGCCGGCCCTCAGCAGGCGCGGCGGGCGCGGCGGGCGCCGCATCGGCCGGGGCGGCGGCCACGGTCAGGACCGGCGGCGGGACGGCCGCGTTGCCGGACGGGGTGGGGGAGCTATGGGCGCTGCCGGCTCCGGTGGCGGCGAGCAGCAGGGCGGCGGTCCAGCGGGTGGTGTTCATGGCAAGGGGTAAGCAGGGGGCGGCAAGGCCGCGGGGTTAGGGTGAACGTGGTTTGTTCCTGTTTTAAGGCCAGATGTTATAGCTGGTCGGTTGTTTCTTTCGACCAGCAAGCTAAAGCTTATCCCGCCCGTCCTGACTTCCACTTCCAGCGGTGCCCCGTGCGCCAGCAGCAGCGCGGTCGTCGTCAGCTCGCGGATTTTGGGGGTGATACGGGCCGCTTCCTCGCAACTGGCGGGCAGCGCTGGCCGGCCGCCGTTCCAGCAGCCAAGCTCAAACCAACGCAAATTCGCAATCGGTGTACGGGGCGGGCTGCCGGCTTTTCGCCGGCTGTCCGCTTCGGCGTTGTTAAGCACGTGCGTACACAACTGAGCAACGCTAGCGCGGACAGCCGGCGAAAAGCCGGCAGCCCGCCCCGTACACCGATTGCGAATTTGCGTTGGCTTCTACTTCTACCCAGGCAAAGCGCCGGGCGCTCGGCCACTTAAGCTACACTAGCATTGGGATAAGGGCTGGGCTCGAACCAGCGACCAACCGGGCAAAAGAGCCGGAGATTCTACCACTGAACTACCTTATCCTTAACGGGGCAACCGGCTAGTCGTGCGCTCGGTTGCCGGAAAACGTTTTGTCCTGCCGTAATTTTTGGGCAAGGTACGGATTGCCGACGCTCACGCCATTGACCAGCTCCGGCGTGGGCCGCCGCTTGGCGATGCGGCGCGGGCGCGGGGCCAGCCAGCCCGTTTTTTCGGGGTCGAGGCCCGCGGCCTGACAGGCGGCGGCCACTTGCGCCCAGCCGCAGGGGGCCGTGCCGTCGAGCACGTCCCAGGGCAGCGGCAGCGCGGCCCACACCCGCAGGTTGGGGTCGAGCCGGCGGCCCGAGAGGCGGTGCAGGTGGACGACATCGGCGCTCATCAGCCGCATTGCCTTGCCGGGACACACCTCGTCGAGCAGCCCCTCCAGGCCCAGGGCGTAGAGCAGGTTCAGCCAGTTGTCGCGGGCTTTGTTCCAGGCCCCGGCCGTCAGGTTCCAGGTCGAGGAATCGTCGCCGGGCTGCACCTCCATCGCGTCGCGCCCGAACTTGTTGGCCGCCCACGCCCGCCGCAGCTGCCCGGCCAGCTCCGTCAGCAAGGTCATCCAGCGACCCAGCAGCTCGGCCAGCTCGGCATCGGTCAGGTATTCCAGCACTTCCGGGTCGGGGTACACCCGCGCCAGCATCGCCCAGTTAGTAGCCATTGCCCCCGTCGCCGCTTCCGCCGGAGCCGCCGCGTCCGGCCCGCCGGGCAGCGTTTCCGGCCGGGCGTTGCGGCAGCGTCGGTACAGCATGTCGGCTACCCGGTCGTAGGGCGGCGGCTGGCCCTTGCTGCCGCGCTCGCTCCGGCGGTTGCAGCGCGCCGTGTAGTAGGCCACGAACGCCGCGCTGAACAAGTCGCGCCCGAAGTCTTCGGCCGTAATCTCGTGGGCCAACCCGTGCTTGCTCACCAGCTGAAACTCGCGCAGCCGCCCGGCCTGGGTCAGCCGCTGCTGCTTGGCTTCGAGGTGGCGCAAAGCCCGAAACAGCTTGTTGTAGCGCCGCCGCGACAGCTCGCCCAGGCCCGCGACCCCCGCCGTCGCCCGCCCTTCCCGGTTGAGCCGGTCGAGGCGGTAGTCGGTGCGGCCCACGGTCTTGCCCAGGCGCGGACTCAGCTCGCCGAGCAGCGCGGCCACCTCGCCCGGCTG
>Ga0123336_10001596_pt1 | contig 20719 bp, 18 predicted proteins | sample SSSSmetaG_FD_96466 | JGI IMG/M metagenome (GOLD analysis project Ga0123336, IMG submission 96466) | Glacier valley bacterial and archeal communities from Borup Fiord, Nunavut, Canada, to study Microbial Dark Matter (Phase II) - ​SSSS metaG | ecosystem: Environmental > Aquatic > Freshwater > Ice... | reverse complement strand
ACGCGTTCTTCGGGATCCAGCGCGGATAGCGCGCGATCTGGCCGGCCGTCGTGAGGCGCGTGCCCTCGCGTATGCCGTTCTTGCGGACCTCGGCGGCCTGCGCGCCGTACTGCGTGCGCATGCTCTCGACCCACGGGTCGTACAGCTCGAGGAACGTCTTGCCGGTGGCGCGCCGGATCGAGCGGTTGAAGCCCCACGGGATGAGCTGCTTGCCGTAGTCGTCCGCCATCTTGCGGAGCGCCTCTTCGCCGTAGGTGTCGGCGATCCAGTCCGTGAAGTACGAGCCGTAGAGGTAGTAGAGATTTCCCTGCGGCCAGCGGCGCACGCTGTTCGAGAGCTGATCGATGGTGGCCACGTTGTCGCCGAGGACGTCGGCGCGCATGAACATGTCCCACTGCGAGTTGCGGAGGCGGCCGGCGCTGGTGCGCGCGCTCTCCATGTAGACGCCGAGGCCCTCGAGGATCCAGCGTGGCTGGACCTGGTTCGGCGCCAGCGTCTTGCCGACCACCGCGTTCACGAGCGCGGGGATGCCACGGATGTGATCGGTGTGCAGGATGTGCGTGTACTCGTGGGTGACGAGCTCGAGAAACCAGTCGTCGACGTCGCCGAGCGGCGACATGTCCTCGGGCGCGGTGACGATCAGGCGGATGGCGCTGAAGGGCAGCGCGCCGGCCGAGCCGTTCGCGGACTCGCTGAAGTCGGAGAGGATGATCTCGGTGGGCTCGCCCGGGGTCCACCCGACCGCCGCGCTCATCGTCGCGTAGATCCCCTCGCACACGTTCGCGACGTGCTGCGCGACCGGCTCGATCCCCGAGTGGTACGTGATGCGAAAGTGCGGGGTCTCGATCGTGTACCAGGAGAGCGTCGGGTCGCTCACCGCGCGCGCCGGTGCAGACGCGCCGAGCACCAGCACGAGCGTCACCAGGGCGGCCAGCGCGCGGAGCGCTCTACTGAGCCGCGTCATCCCTCGCTCAGCCTGTTGCGAGCACGGCGCCGCGCGCGTCGTTCGGCGGCACGCAGATCGGTTCGTGGTAGTCCGGCGTGATCACCGCGGCGCCGGGCGTGCGCAGAAAGACCTCGGACACGAAGCCCTCGAGATCGATCCCCGGCAGGAGGTGGAGCCCGCGCTCGAGCGGCGCGAAGAACGCGTCGTGGTGCGTCGGGACGACGAGCTTCGGCGCGAGCGCGCCCACCAGCCGACCGACGTAGTTCTCGGTGCCCTTGCGACCTGCGAGGCCGCAGAGGAGGACGTCGGCGCGCTCGCCGTCGAGCTCGGCGTCGATGAGGTCGGCGCTGCCGTTGTGATAGATCGAGACGCCCGGCGCCTTGATGAGGAGCCCGAACGCGCCGCCCATCCGGTAGTGCCAGAGGCGCCCCGGCTGGCGCGGCGTGGTGCGGACCTCACCCTGGAGGGGCACGCGGCCGAATGCGATCTTGCCGTGGCGGCTCGGGACGAAGCGCACCTCGATGTCGCCGAAGCGCACGAGGGCGCCGCTCTCCGGGATCTGCACGAGCTGGCTCTCGGGGAGGCCCTCGGTGCGGCCCCACGCGCAGGTGGAGGCCGAGCCCACGAGCTTCGCTCGCGTGTGCTTGGCGATGCGCGGCGCGTCCGCGACGTGATCGAAGTGGCTGTGCCCGCACAGCACGGCATCGACGTTGCTCGGCACGTGGCGCGCGATCGCGAGGTCGTCCGGCACCATCCGGCTCGCGATGCGGCGGAAGCCGGGGCGCGTGACGAACGGATCGATCAGCAGCGTCGTCTCGGGCGACTCGATCACGAAGCCGGCGGTGCCGAGCCAGGTGATGCGTGCGCCCCAGCCGTCCCCGCGGCCCTGGGCCGGAGCTCGCGCTTCGGTTTCCAGCGCGGGAAGAGGCGCTCGTACAGCGGCATCGCGCGACTCCTCAGAGGTCGTCGTAGAACATCGGCTCGCGGTTGCGGACGTAGCGGTAGACGAGCTGTCGCGCTTCGTTCGTGATCTGCGTGAACTGGGCGCCGAAGCCAGGGGGCGCGTCGCCGCCGCCGTCCTCGCGCGTCCACTTCACGACCGCATTCGCCTCGAACTCGTAGCCGCCCGGGAGCGACACCTTGAGGCGGACCGGGTGGCCGATCTTCGGCAGTACGTACGTCGACACGAACAGGCCGCCGTGGTCGATGATGTCGTTGCCGGAGAGGCCCTTGAAGAAGTTCGTGGGGCTGTGCGCGCCGAGGTCGGCGTTGACGAGCTGGAGGTTGCCGGCAGGCGGCGCGGGCACGGGCATGCTGGGCGTGGCGGGCGCGACGCCTGGCGGCACCTGCACGCCTCCGGGCGGCATGCCTCCGGGCGGCACGGCCGGCGCGGCGAAGGGGTCGCGCGCGATCATCGGCGGCTGCCCACCCGAGGGCGAACCCTGCGGGAACGACGGCTGCGGATTCGACATGCGCTGCGGCTGCGGCGCCGTGAACTGCTGCGGCGGAGGGGCCTGCGGCGGCGGCTGCTGCGGCGGTTGCTGCTGCGGCGGCTGCTGCGGCTGCTGCTGCGGCGCGACCGGCGCCTTCTGCGCCATCGCCTGCGTGTGGGGCGCGGCCTGCGGCTGCGAGGGCGCGGCCTGCGGAGGCGGAGCGGCCTGCGGAGGCGGAGCGACCTGCGGAGGCTGCGGGAGCGGGCCGGGCGGCTGCGCGGTGTTCCCGCCCTGCGGACCGTTCGCCATCCGGCTCAGCGAATGCACGAGGCTGAGCGAGCTCGCGACGGCGTCGAGCGCCTGGGCGACCGCCGGATGGTTCGTGGGCTGCGCCTGGAGCTGCGCGAGCGCGCCGCGCAGGTGATTGAGCGCGGTGTCGGCGTGCGGCGCGACCTGCTGCGTGCGCTCGATCTGATGGAGAGCGCCCATGGCCTGCGCGATCGGAGCCGCGAGCTCGACGAGGGCCGGAGGCACGCTTGGATCGGCTTGCAGCGCATTCAGTCCGCGGGCGAGAGACTCGCGCGCGCTCTTGGACGTCGTGATGGGATCGGTCACCGGGCTCCTCGGATCGTTCGGAACGGAGAGAGCGCCGATCGTAGGCCAAGCCGCACGAGCATTGGAACAACGATGAGCCCAAGAGGTGCGTTTCGCTCGCACCTTTCTCTTCATGAGGCGATCTCTCGTCGGACGCGCAGGCTCCCGCAAGCAGGTCAGACCTCGACTGTCTCTGGTCTCCGGCGCGGCCGTGTGGGGTCCTCCCAGAAAGTTGCGATCCTCCACCATGCAGACGACGGCCGTCCGGCTACATCCCGGCGCTGGCGATCCGCGCTGGCGCGGGGTGCGGCGCAGCGCAGCGCGGTCAGCCGGGGCGCACCATGGCGGCGAGGGCGGCGGCGTCGAGGTCGCGGTCGCCGTCGTCGTCCTCGATGCGGCCGCGCAGGAGCTCGACGGCGTGGTCGCCGGCGCGCACGATGGCGATGCCGTCGCTGCGGACGATCGCTTCGCCCGGCTCGAGCGCCGCGAACGTACGTCGGTCCTGCGCCGACGCGCGGACCTCGGTGAGCACCACGTCGGCGTCGCCGATCGCGGTGAACGCGCCGGGCCACGGGCTCGCCGCGCGGACACGGCGAACGATGGCGGCCGCCGGCTCGTTCCAGCGGATCTCGAGATCGTCGTCGGTCGGCTGCGGGGCCTCGGTGGCGAGGCGCTCGTCCTGCGCGATCGGGGCCGGCGGTCTGCCGTCGGCGTACGCGCGGACCGTCTGGCGCAGCAGCGCGAGCGAGGGCCGATCGAGACGCTTCGCGAGACGCCATGCGCTCCATGACGGGTCGATCGCCAGCTCGCGTTCGGCGAGGATCGCGCCGGTGTCGTAGTCGTCTTCGAGCTCGTGCGCGGTCACGCCGGTGATCGCGTCGCCGCGATCGATGGCCCAGAAATAGGGGTCGGGACCGCGATGGCGGGGGAGCAGCGAGGGGTGCACGCCGATGGCGCCGCGCGGCGCGATGGCCCGGAACGACGCCGGCACCTTGCGCGTCCAGAACCAGCTCACCAGCAGATCGGGCGCGCGGGACTGCACGCTCTCGCGCACGCGCGCGTCTGCGAGATCGGGCACCATCGCGACGTTCGCCGCGCCGAGCGCGCGCGTGAGGCGACGCGCACCGGCCGCCTCCTTGCGGCAGATCCCGGCCCAGACGATCTCGTGACCGTCCGCGCGCAGGAGCAGCGCCGCGAGCGGGAGCCCGACGAACGCGATGCGCATGGCCGTCCTCGAGGGCTCAGGCGGTGGGCGCGGGCGGCGAAGCGGCGTGGGTCTGGAGCGTCATCGGCGTGATGCCGGGTGAGTTCTCCTCGCCGAGCTGCTTGAGCAGCGCCTGCCGTGCCGCGTGCTCGACGAGCGCCCAGAGCTGCGCGCGATCGGTGGCGCGGCCGAGGAAGCCGATGGGGATGCGGAATCCGCCCTTGTCGCGGCGGCCGCCGCCGTAGGCCTTGCCGCGCTCGTCGTGCCCGAAGGCCTGCTCGAGCCAGACCGCGGGATCGACGCTCGGCGAGTGCGTGCGCAGCGACCCCTCGATGAAGCGATCACCGACGATGCCGTAGACGACGACGGTGTCGATGTCCTCACGGCGGATGAGGAAGTCGGCGGCCTGCGCGATGGTGTCGCGCTCGCTCTCGGCGACGAAGCCGACGCCGGCCATCGCGAAGTTGCGGCGCACGAAGAGCGAGGCGAGCGAGCGGGCGATGACGTCCATCGCGCTCGGCGCGATGAGGCGCCGCGACAGGTCCTGGAGGAGGTCGCGGTCGCAGACGTCGGCGAGCTGGGCGGCGGCGCGGAGATCGTTGGCGCGCGCGAGCGAGAAGTCGTCGGTGTCGGTGGCGAGCCCGTGCATGAGCGCGGTCGCGACGCGGCGGTCGTCGTCCTGGTCGACGGAGAGCGGGAAGAGCTCGCTGAGGTACTCGACGAAGATGGTGGCGGTGGCCCCGACGTCGTTCCGGAGATCGACGAACCGCGCCTTCGGCGGGATGTGCGCGCGATGGTGGTCGACGATGGTGAGGACCTCGATGTTGTCGGCGTGACCGAGATCGGGATCGACGTCGTGCGCGTCGACGAAGCCGAGGAAGTCGACCTTCTCGACGTCGTTGACGCTCTTGATCTTCCGCAGCTCGACGTTGAGCAGCTTCACCAGCGCGCGGTTCTCGCGATGCGACAGCTCGTGGCAGTAGCCGATGGTGGTCTTGCCGACGCCGAGGCGCTGGGCGATGTGCGCCTGCGCGAGCGCCGACGCGATGCCGTCGGGATCGGGGTGCCCGCGGAGGGCGATGAGCAGGTGCTTGCCGCGGGCGCTCGAGAGCGCCTCCGCGAATCCGCGTGCACGATCTTGCTGGGGTAGTGGCAACCGACGAACCGGTTCTGTCATGGCTTGGCTGGCTCCTAGCGTCGCTCTCGGGGCAACCAAGTCAAGGTGATGCGCTCCACCCGATCTTGCGTCCCCGCCCGCGCGCTCGCGCTCTGCGGAAGTGATTGTGACCCCGAACGCCCCGCGCGGTCGAGCGCAACGTTTCGAATGGGCTCGGGCCTCGAGCCTCGGGCCTGAGGCCCTGAGGCCCCCGGACCGTGGCACGACGAATGCATCGTCGTGGTAGCGTCGCCGTGCGATGGGCTCGATTCCCCGTGCGTTGCGCGCGCTTTCGCCCGGGATGCTGGTCGCGCTCCCCGGGCTCGCCGCCGTGTGGAGCGCGAGCGTGCGTGCGTCGTGGGCGACGCTGGGCCGGGACCAGGGGATCTTCCAGTACATCGCATGGGCGTCGGCGCAGGGCGAGGTCCTCTACCGCGACGTCCGAGACGTGAACGGGCCGCTCGTCGCGATGGTACATCGCGTCGCCCTCGCGCTCGGCGGCGCGGACGAGCATCGCTTTCGCGTCCTCGACCTCACGGTGACGGCGCTGGCGGCGGCATTCGCCGGAGGCTGCCTCGCGGCGCTCGACGAGCAAGCCAAGCGCGGCTGGGAGCGCCTGCTCCGCGAGCTCTCGCTGGGCGCCGCGGCGTGGGTGGTGCTCTCCGCGCAGTACATCGCGTTCGGGTGGTGGGACACCGCGCAACGCGAGAGCTTCTTCGACTGGTTCGTGCTCGTCTCGGTGGGCCTCCAGATCACGGCGCAGTCGCTGCTGCGCGAGAAGGCGACGCGCCGCGGCCTCGCGCTGCTCGCGCTCGCGGGCGCAGCGTCGGCGATACCGTGGTTCGGCAAGCCGACGTACGTGCTCTTCACGGTCGGGCAGCTCGCGGCCCTCGCGTTCGACGACCTCGCGCCGAGCCGCGTACGGCGGAGCGTGGTGCTGCTGGCGGGCGCGGTCGCGGGCGCAATCGCGCCGGTCGGCTTCTTGCTGCGCTACGGCGATGCGTCGGCGTGGGCTCGGATCTCGTTCGTCGACGTGCCCGCGATGTATCGGTTCATCTGGCCGCGGTCGTTGCTCGAGATCCTGCGCATGCCGGGCCACGGCGCGACCGCGGCCTACGCTGTCCTGGCGGCGCTCGCGGTGGCGGCGCTGGTGATGACGAAGAAGATGCCCCGGCGCGCGCTCGCGCTCGTGGTCATGCCGCTCGCCGGTCTCGCGTCGGTCGGCATACAGGCGAAGGGCTTCCAGTACCACTTCCATCCGGTGTGCGCGGGGACCTCGCTCGTGCTCGTCGCGCTCGCGCATCAGGCGTGGGTCCTCGCGGAGCGGCGCGCCCGCCTCGCCTCGATGCTCTTGGTGGGCGCGCTCGCGACCGCGCTCGGCGTGCGCGCGATGATCATCGTGAACAGCGAGGGCTACCCCGCGCCGCCCGAGCTGCGTGATGCCGCGAGCCTCGCGTCCACCGAGCGCCTCGCGCCGTTCGAGCGCGTGGACTTCTTCCCCAAGGCCCTGCGCGACGCCGCCGCGCACCTCGCGAGCCATACGCGCGAGCACGATCGCGTGCAGACGTACGGCATGGACCCGTACCTGCTCTTCCTTGCGCAGCGCCGCAGCGCGACGCCGTACATCTACACCTACGATCTCGATGCGGATGCCGCGCTCGGTGGCGGCTTCGAGGACGGCGCGCGCCCCTCCCCGGATCAGATGCGCGTGATCGTCGCCATGCGTGACGAGCACGAGCGCGATCTCCTCGCCCGCCTCCAGGCGTCCCCGCCCGCCGCGTTCGTGATGCTCGACCGTTCGCCCCTGGTGCGCTTCGAGGACGCCGCCCAGGACTTCGAGGAGCACTGCCCGGCCGCCTTCGCGTGGGTCCGCTCGCGGTACGTCGAGAGCGCGTCGTTCGACGGAATTCACGTGTGGTTGCGGCTCGAATCAACGAACTGAGGAGGCTCGCCGCGCGCCACCTGCGACACGCCGACGCGGAGTTGTCACACACGGTAACCCCTCTCTTTGCGGTAGACTCGGCGAGGTATGCCGGTCCCCGCGTCTCCGTCCCCCGAGCTCGCGCCGGTGTCCTCGGCGACCCCTGCGCCGGGAGCGGTGGTCCCTGCGCCCGCGCCCAGCACACCCGCGGTCGACAAGGGGCCCGCGAGCGGACAGCCGGCGCCCGCTCCGGTCACGAGCCCGCACACGGTCTCGGTCTCGTCGGTCGTGCCCGCGCCGGTCGCGAACCCCGGCTACATGCTCGCGCCGGTCTCCGGGCCGGCCCTCGCGCCGACGCCGCCTTCGCTGGCGCCGCCGCCCCCCAACGACGGGCCCGATCTCCGCTCCACCACCCTCTACCTGAACCGCGAGCTCTCCTGGCTCGAGTTCAACGCGCGCGTCCTCGACGAGGCGGAGTCCGAGGTGGTGCCGCTGCTCGAGCGGCTGAAGTTCCACGCCATCGTCGCGGCGAACCTCGACGAGTTCTTCATGGTGCGCGTCGCCGGCCTGAAGACGCAGCTCACCGGCGAGATCGGCGAGCTCGCTGCGGACGGTCTCTCCGCTCACGACCAGCTCGTCAAGATCTCGCTCCGCGCCCACGAGCTCGTGGCGCAGCAGATGGCGAGCCTCATGGGCAACCTGATGCCCCGCCTCGCAGGCGACGGCACGTTCGTGCTGCTCCGTCCCGAGCAGCTGCCCGCCGACACGCTCGCCATCCTCGACGAACGCTTCCACAACGAGGTGTTCCCGATCCTCACGCCGATCGCCATCGATCCCGGCCACCCGTTCCCGCACGTCCGCAACAAGAGCCTGAACCTCGGCGTCATGCTCTCGCGCGAGGGCGAGACCGAGCCCGGCTTCGGCGTCGTGCAGGTGCCGATGATGTTGCCGCGCCTCATCGAGGTGCAGGGCAACCTGAAGACCGACAGCGGCGTGCCCACGAAGCACGCATTCGTGCTGCTCGAGGATCTGATCGCCCGGCACGTCGGCACCATCTTCCCCGGCGTGAAGCTGAAGGGCGTCTACGCGTTCCGCGTCACGCGCAACTTCGACCTCGAGATCGACGAGGAGGAGGCCGACGACCTGCTCCAGACGATCCAGCAGGAGCTCCGGCGTCGCGAGCGCGGCGCCGCGGTGCGCCTCGAGGTGGCCGGCGAGCCCTCCACCGATTCCCTCGCGAAGCTCGTGCGCGCGCTCAAGCTCGACCCCGAGCGCGACGTGTACCGCACGCCGTTCCTCAACGTCGCCGAGCTGCTCGGCTGGGTGCCGCGCGAGGAGCGCCGTGACCTGCGCGAGGAGGCGTACAGCCCGCAGCTGGTGCCGCCCTTGCGCGATGTCGACGACATGTTCGCGGCCATCCGCGAGAACGACATCCTGCTCCACCACCCGTTCGAGTCGTTCGATCCGGTGGTCGAGCTGATCTCGCGCGCCGCCGAGGATCCGGACGTCCTCGCCATCAAGCAGACGCTCTATCGCGCCGGCGGCGACTCGCCGATCGTGAAGGCGCTCGCGCGCGCCGCGGAGACCGGCAAGCAGGTCACGGCCATCGTCGAGATCAAGGCGCGGTTCGACGAGGAGTCGAACATCCAGTGGGCGCGCACGCTCGAGCAGAGCGGCGTGCACGTGGTGTACGGCCTCCTCGGCCTGAAGACGCACGCGAAGTGCAGCCTCATCGTTCGCCGCGAGCGCACGGGCGGCCTGCGCCGCTACGTGCACCTTTCGACCGGCAACTACAACACCACCAGCGCGCGGCTCTACACCGACGTCGGGCTGCTCACCGCGAAGCCGAACATCGCGGCCGACGCCTCGTCGCTCTTCAACCTGCTCACCGGCTACAGCGCGCCCGCGAAGTGGAACTCGCTCGTGGTGGCGCCGCTCGGGCTGCACGAGGCGGTGCTCGGGCTGATCGCGCGCGAGGCCGAGCACGCGCGCCAGGGCCGGCCGTCGCGCATCGTCGCGAAGATGAACTCGCTCGTCGACGAGGACGTCATCGAGGCCCTCTATCGCGCGTCGCAGGCGGGCGTGCCGATCTCGCTGATCATCCGCGGCATCTGTTGTCTCCGGCCCCAGGTGCCGGGCGTGAGCGACAACATCGAGGTGCGCGCGATCATCGATCGCTACCTCGAGCACGGTCGCATTTTCCATTTCGCGAACGCCGGTAAGGACGAGGTCTACATCTCCAGCGCCGACTGGATGCCGCGCAACTTCCATCGCCGCGTCGAGGTGATGGTGCCGATCGAGGACCCCGCGATCCGCACGCGCCTCATCGACATCCTCGCCGTGCAGTGGTCGGACAACGTGAAGGCGTGGGTCCTCGAGCCGAACGGCGCGTACGTGCGCGTCGTGCCGAAGGCCGGCGCGCCGCTGGTGCGCAGCCAGCAGAAGTTCATCGAGCAGACGCGCGACAAGGTGAAGGTCGCCGACCAAGCCGCGCGCCCGGTCAGCCGCTTCCACATGAACCCCACTGCCCAGAAGTCCCCCCTCGAGGGCAAGGTCCCGCGCGCCCTGCGCCGCCGCCCCCGCCGCGACGAACGCTAGCCACGACGCCAGGGCGCTCGGTGCCCCAAGACGCACTGCACCGGCGCCGTGATGCGCGCGTGGGCTCCGGTGAGGGCGTCGAAGAACGAGAAGTCGGCCGAGCGCGCGCGAAGGCCTGGGGTTTCGCGAAGGCAGCGAGGACGTCGGTTTCGTTGATCACGACGTCACCCTTCGCCCACGCGCGCCCCTTCGCCATCACCTGGGAGGCAACACTAGATCCCCTTCACCTCCGACATCCACACGCCGCCCTGGCCGGGGCCGCCGTGCGTCATCCACAGCTCGCCGTGCGCGCCGAACACCCACTCCGCGGCGCGTGCGCGGAGGCGCGTGTAGGGCGCGTCGGGGAAGGAGGACGGGACGTTCGAGCGGTAGAGGAGCGTCGCGTCCCACGCGAGCGGGTACGCGCTCACCGAGAGCCAGTAGGCGCCGCCGCGGCTCGCTCCAGTGCACGAGATCGTGCGAGAGCCGATACGCCACGCCGCTATGGCGCCCGCTGACCGAGTCGCAGCGCGTGTAGTAGAACGCCCATGCGCCCTCGCGGCGCACCAGCATGGGATCGCGCGCCACGCAGAAGTCCTCGAAGAGCGAGACGTTGCCCACGCGTGACCAGTGGTAGAGATCGTCCGACTCGGCGAGCCGGATGGCCGCGTGGTCGTCGTCGGCGCCGCCGCTCTGGTAGACCATCATCCAGCGGTCGTTCCAGCGCACGACGTGCGGAGCCCACGCGTGCTTCTCGCCGATCGCGGGGTCGGCGTGCAGCGCGATGCGGTACGGCTCGGGCGCCGGGACGAACGCGCCCTCCTGCCACCGCGCGGGATCGTGCTCCTCGGCGACCGCGTGCACGAAGTCGAGCTCGAGGTAGTCGCGCATCGGCTCGGCGTGAAAGATGCCGAAGAGGTGCCAGCGGCCGTCGGGTGCCTGCACGATGGTGTGGTCATTCACGTAGTGCATGCCCTCGGGAAGCGCCGACGTCGGCGCGCTCCGCGCGGACCCGCCCGTCAAGCCGAGCCCTGCGCGCGAGCGCTTCGAGGCCCCACGCTCCACGAACGATCGCGATCGCAACGTGCGCGTCTACAGCGTGTGCCGCCGCTGCGCCCAGTGATCGGTCACGCCACGTTGAGCAGGTTCCACAGCGAATGCACCACGAACGCGGCGACGAGCCCGCCCTCCGCATAGGCCAGCCCGAAGCCCACGCCGAGCAGCACGGTCTGGTAAAGCGCGATCTCGTAGATCCCGACGTGCGCGAAGCCGAAGGCCATCGACGAGACGAACAGCCCATACGCGAAGCCGTAGCGCCGCACGAGCACGTTCATGAGGAGCCCGCGATACACGCGCTCCTCCGCGAGCGGCATGATGCACGTCGACATGAGGGCCAGCATCGTCGACGCGCGGACGGTGGCGATCCGGCGCGAGAGCTCCGCGGCCTCGGCGCCGAGCAGGCGGCGTGAGGCCTCGTCGAGGCGGCCGGTGCAGCGCGCGAGCTCACCGCCCGCATCCATGAACTGGTGGGTGCCATGGATGAGCGCCGCGGTGACGGTGAGGCCCGCGCCGATGGCAAGGAGCGTCGACACGACCTGCGTGCGCGGCGTCGTGAGGCGCTCGAGAGCGCGGCGATCGAGCACGCGCTTCACGATCTCCGGCACGACCAGCGCGTAGATCACGAACACCACGGCCTGCGGCAGCAGCGTGACGCCGCTTCTGCGCATCCCCACGAGGAGCAGCGGCAAGCCCGCGGCGACCGCGCCCGCGGTGACGACGAGCCGCGTGGTAACGCTCTCCGGCTTGCGGGCAGCGTTCGCATCGGCCCGCGAGATCCCGAGCTTGTCGAGCAGCTCGAGGGCGAGGCGCGCGCGCGTCGGTGCGCGCGCGAAGACCGTGAGGCCGGCGCCGATCGACAGCGCCAGCGCCACCCACACCGCGGGGTGGACGTTCTTGCCGCAGAGGCGCGTCACCACGAGCAGCCAGCGCATGCCGACGGCGAGGAGCGCGGCGCCCGCGATCCCGGGGAGGCGCGGCGCGCGGCGCGTGAGCTCGAACACGACGTAGGCGCCGAGCAGGAGGTCGACGAGCAGCCGGCCGCTTCCCAGCAGATCCTTCGCCACCAGCTCGCGGTCGAGCTCGAGCAGCATCAGCAGCGGCACCGCCGCCACCGCGAGCACCGCGAGCCGCAGCCGTAGCCAGCCGGTGAGGCTCGGCACCGGGAGCGCGCGCGCGAGGTCGTCGCGGAGCGCAGCGTCCTCGTCGATCGCCGTGCCGAGGGGCGCGAAGGGGCCGGCAGCGTCACGGGCGATGAGCGTCTCCGCGGTGACGGCGATCGCGCCTCCGTCGGCGGCGAGGTCCCCGGGCTCGCACGCGCGCGCCGTCTCCTCTCCGGCGGTGCGGACGTGGACCACGCCGGCATGATACGGTCAAGGCGTGCTCTTCGGCATGACCCGCGGCGAGATCCTGCTGATCGTCTTCATCTTCGCGCTCGTCTACGGCGCTGGGCACCTGCCCAGGCTCGCCGCCAGGCTCGGGGGCAAGGGGAGCAAGCAGGACAAGGGGCGCGCGCAGCCGCTCGACGACTGACGGGGCGGCGTTGGAGCGAAGGTGGCGAGGGGGCCGCTTCTTGAATCATGGCGGACGAGCAGCCAGAGCAGCGCGGGACCGGAGCAGGCAAGGCGGAGGGCAGCACGCCCGGACGCTCACCCATCGTCTTCGTGGGCGATGCGACCGCGGAGACCGAGCGCATCGGCGACACGCTGCGGGCGGCGGGGTACGCGGTGGTGGACGTGCCGCTCGCGACGCTGCCGGCACGCGTGACCGCGCAGCGCCCCAACGTGATCCTGATCGACATCGACGCGGAGGCCGCCCTCGACGTCATCGCGCAGCTCCGCAAGCTCCCCGGAACCGGCGCCATCGATTTCGTGCATCTCGGCGGCGGCGACGGGCCGATCAAGAACGCCGAGGAAGCGCTCGTGCACGACGGCAGCGCGTTCTTCTTGCGGCCCATCGACGTGGCGCTGCTGGTGCGGAAGATCGAGGCGCTCACGGGTGGACCGATCGCGCGCCCCGCGGCGCGCTCCTCCAATCCGCCGCCGCCGCCGCCGTCGTTGCCGCCGAGCCGCTCGCTGCTCGGCGCGACGCTGCGTGACATCCCGCCCGGGCGCCCGCCGAGCGATCGTCCGAGCTCGCCGCTGCCGCCTTCGCTCCCGGCGCCGGGGTTGCGGACGCCGGGCCCGCCGCTGCCGATGAGCACGACGTCGCTCGCCGATCTCGTCGATGCGCCGCGTTCGTTCGCGTCGTTCGGGACCGTGAGCCATGAGCTGCAGCTCCTGCTCGCGGAGGCCGAGCTCCAGGCCGAGGTCCTCTCGGCGAGCGAGATGGTGGTGCCGACGCCGGACGAGGAGATCGAGGCGGTGCTCCCGGCCGACGTGCTCGCGTCGCTCGACGAGCCGCTCGACGGCGACGAGGACGACGACGCCGGCGGTGAGGGTCGATCAGGATCGAGCCACGACCGCGAGGGCACGGGCGCGCACGCGAAGGGCACCACGTCGGGCGGGTCGCGCAATCCCACGACGGGCACGGGCGCAGGTCGTTCGGCGAGCACCGGCTCGCAGACCCACGATCGCCGGCTCACGAGCGATACACCGCCGCCGCGCGCGGTCACCAGCGGCGCCGCGGGAGGCTCGGCCATGAGCGAACGCGCGCGCAGTGAAGCCCCGCGCACCGAGCTCACGCGCGCCGATTCGATCCGCTTCCGCAGCGACGACTCGCCGCCGCCGCGGCCTTCGTCGTGGCATCCGCCGCCCCAGGCGGGCTCGGGGCCGCGCGCCGCCGATCCGCAGCGCGGCCCGAGTGTGCAGGCCGCGCCCGCGACCGGCGCGGCGGTGATCCTGTCGCCGCTCGACGCGCGGAGGTTCTTCGCGGAGGCGGTGGCGCGCAGGGCGAGCGGGGCGCTGTGCTTCGAGAGCGACGGCGTGGTGCGGCGCGTGGTGCTGCGTGACGGCGATCTCGTCGCCGCCGCGTCGGGCGGCGAGCAGGAGTCTTTGGTGCACTTCCTCGCGTCGCGCGGCGAGCTCTCGCGCGAGGAGGCGCCGCGGCTCGCGGCAAAGATCCCGCCCTACGGACGGCACGCTGGCGCCGCGCTCGTCGCGCACGGGTGGCTCCGCCAGGATCAGCTCTGGGCCGTGCTCCGCGCGCACGCGGAATGGATCGCGTCGGCGATCCTCCGTCTGTCTCGAGGGTCGGCGCAGCTCGAGGCGGATCCTCCGGGACGCCTGCGTGGCGAGCCGAGCGTGTTCGGCGCCGCGACCGGGCCGGAGATCTTCGTCGAGCTGGTGCGCCGCGCGGTGCCCGCGGACGACGCCCTCGAGCGGCTGGGCGGCGAAGGGGCGCGCCTCACCGACGGCCCGAATCACGGGTTGCTTGCAGAGTGCAACCTTTCGTCGCAGGACCTCGAGCTGATCCAGCGCGCGCGTGGCGGCACCATCGCCGACCTGCTGACGCGCGCGAGCGACGGCGAGATCCTCTCGGTCCTGCATGCGCTCGCGCTGCTGGGGATCCTCGACGCGGTGCCGGCGCCCGACTTCGGACGACGCGGCGCGCGTTCGCTCCCCGATGCCGAGGTGGCCGCGCTCGACGAGGACGCGATCCGCGCGCGCGTCCGGGCGCGCCTCGAGCTCGTCGAAGAAGGCGACTACTTCTCGGTGCTCGGCGTGACCCGCGATGCGACGGGCTACGAGGTGCGCCGTGCGTTCGTCGAGCTACGACGCACGTTCGAGCCCGCGCGGCTGCTCGACCCGCGGCTGCTCGATCTCTCGGACGACGTCCGCAAGATCGTGATCGTGCTCGAGGAGGCGTACGAGATCCTCCGTGACGGCGCGCGCCGCGAGCGCTACCGCCGCGCCATCGACGCGCGGCCCGAGTAGATCAGCAGCACGTCGGGCGCGTCGAGGCCGCTGCGGCGAGCGCGATCGCCGCGAGGTAACCGGGATCGGAAGGCACGAGATCCTCGCGCTGGAGCACGAACGGCGTGCGCGACGGCTCGAATTGCTCGTCGAACGTGACGAGCACGGTGGGGATCTCGAGCCGCGTGCGCTCCGCGAGCTGCACGAGCGAGCGGAGCGGCACGAGCGCGAGGCCCGACACCTCGGGGCCCGGCCGGTAGTCCTCGAGGCGGCGATCGCAGCGCAGCAGGTACACGTCGTGCACCTCGCGGTCGATGAGCCCGCTCTCGTGCCGGTGCTCCTGTCGGTGACGCATCACCGGCTCGAGCGCAGCGACGTCGATGGTGAGGCCGAGCTCCTCGTCGAGCTCGCGCGCCGCCTGCGCGAGGTTCTCGCCGAAGCGGACGTGCCCGGCGGCGCTGGCGTCGAAGCGGTTCGGCCACGCGTCTTTCCACGCGGCGCGCCGCTGGAGGACGACGTTGCCCGCGCCGGTGACGATCCAGCAGAAGAACGCGAGGTGCCAGAGGCCCTGCTCGTGGATCTCGCGGCGCGTCTTCGCGTGGCCGGTGGGCCGACCCTTCGCGTCGAAGACCTCGAGCAGCTCGTCCGGATCGGTGGTGGCGGCGGTCATGGCGCGAGGCCCTGATCTTAGCTTCCCGGAGGACGACGTACGGCCACGAAACATCTCTGGGAGCGACACCCCCGACGAGCCGGTCTTGCGCATCGAGACGTTCGCCCTCGCCGTCGTGTTCCCGTGGGGCCCGCTCGGCGCCGTCCTCGCTCCGCTGAGCGTGGTCGGGATCTGGCGCCGGCCGGCCTGGGCGCGCGCGACGAGCGGCGCGTACGCCCTCCTCGCGCTGCCGAGCGTCCTCGGGACGCCCCTCGCGCTCTTCGCGATCTACGCGCTCTCGCGGCGATCGGTACGCGCCGCGCTCACGAAGCCTTCTTGAAGATGTCCATCACGTCGGCGAGGAGCTTGAGGCCCTCGGCGCGCGGTCGCTGGAAGGCGTTGCGGCCCATGATCGAGCCGAAGGCGCCGCCGTCGGCGAGGCCCTTCACGTCCTCGAGGAGGCCGGCGCTGTCGCGGTTCTCGCCGCCCGAGAAGATGATGATGCGCTTTCCGTTGAATGCGCTCTGCACGCAATGGCGGACGCGGTCGGCGAGGGTCGCGGTCGGGACGTTGTACTTCTCGATGACCTTCTTCGCCTCGGCCTGCTCGATGTGTGCCGTGGGCGGCTTGATCTTGATGACGTGCGCGCCGAGCTGCGCGGAGATCTGCGCCGCGTACGCCGCGACGTCGAGCGCGGTCTCGCCCTCCTTGGAGAGTCCGCTGCCACGCGGGTAAGCCCACACCACCGAGGGCATGCCGACCGACTTCGCCTCGGCGATGAAATCGCGGAGGTCCTGGTACATCTGGTTGCGGTGTCCCGAGCCGGGATAGATCGTGTAACCGACCGCGGTGCAGCCGAGGCGCTGCGCATCCTTGATGGAGCTCGTGAGCGCGCTGCACGGCTGGTCCATCTTCGCGAGCGTGTCGGAGTTGTTCAGCTTCAGGATGAGCGGGACCTGGCCGGCGAACTTGTCGGCGACGGCCTCGAGGAAGCCGAGCGGCGCGGCGTAGGCGTTGCAGCCGGAGTCGATGGCGAGCTGGCAGTGATAGTCGGGATCGTAGCCCGCCGGGTTCGGTCCGAAGGAGCGGAGCGCGCCGTGTTCGAAGCCCTGGTCGACGGGGAGGATGACCAGCTTCCCGGTCCCGGCGAGCGTGCCGTGGTTCAGCAGGCGGGCGAGGTTTGTCTTGGTGCCAGGGTTGTCGGATCCGTACCAGGACAGGATCTGCTTCACGCGGTCGGTGACGGCCATCTCTCGTGCTCCTCGTGTCGTTGTTCTCGGGGCGCGGAGCGTACGGCGTCCGCATTTCCCGCGTCAACGTGCGGCGCAGAGTTCGTGACGCATGCATGAGTTACGCCCGACCTTTTGTTGGCCGGCTCGCTTGCGGCGGGGGCGGGCATCGACGAAAAAGTCGCCAGACCATGTCCGAAAGCGTCCCCCCCCTTCGCGCTGTCCCGGTGGTCGGGACCACCCTCCGCGAGCACGTTCTGACCGGTATGCACGCGGCGGTCGGCGCCACCGGCGAGTTCACGTCGCTGCTGAACCACGTCTCGCTCGCGATCCGCATCATCAACTCGCGCGTGCGCGCGGCCGGCCTCGCGGGTCTGCTCGGTTACACCGGCGAGACGAACGTGCAGGGCGAGGAGGTCCAGAAGCTGGACGCGTTCTCGAACGAGGTGCTGCTCAACGTGCTCGAGCGCAGCGGCCACTGCGGCGTGATCGCGAGCGAGGAGCTCGAGGAAGCGACGTGCGCGGACCATCACGGCAAGTACGTCGTGCTGTTCGACCCGCTCGACGGCTCGAGCAACATCGACACGAACGTCGGCATCGGGACCATCTTCGCGATCCTGCGGCGCAACGAGCCCAAGCTGTCGCGTCCCAGCCTGGCGGACGCGCTGCGTCCCGGCCGCGAGATCGTGGCGGCGGGGTACGTGCTCTACGGGCCGGCGACCATCTTCGTCATGTCGACCGGGCAGGGGGCGCACGGGTTCACGCTCGACCCGTCGATCGGCGAGTTCTTCTTGTCGAACCCGGATATCAAGGTCCCGGCGCGCGGCACGTGCTTCTCGACGAACGAGGGCAACTTCTCGCGCTGGGCGCCGGAGGTGCAGAACTGGTCGCGCTGGATCAAGGGCGTGAAGCCCGCGGGCCTGAACCCGGACGGCAGCGCGCCGTTCCAGACGCCGTACGGCTCGCGGTACGTCGGCTCGCTCGTGGCGGACGCGCATCGCACGCTGATGAAGGGCGGCATCTTCGCGTACCCCGCGGACACGAAGAGCAAGACGGGCAAGCTTCGCCTCCTCTACGAGGCGAACCCGATGGCGTTCCTCTTCGAGCAGGCGGGCGGCGCGGCGACGGACGGCAAGGATCGCATCCTCGACCTGATGCCGACGTCGCTGCACCAGCGCGTGCCGCTCGTGCTCGGCTCGAAGGAGGACGTGGCGGCCTACCGGCAGTTCGTCACCGGCGAGCGCACGCTGGGCGCGTAGCGCGCCTCGGCCCGCTCGTCACCGCCGAGCGAGGTCGCCGACGGGATCGGTCATCGACGTCGGGCCGCGCTAGACGCCTTGCGTCTCCGGGGGCCACACGTACTTGTGCATCTGGAGCTGCACGCGCACGGGGAGACGATCCTCCATCACCCACTCGACGAGCTTCTTCGTCGCCAGCTTCCCGAAGACTGTGCTCGCGAGGATGTTCGGCGTGCGCGTGGGGAGGTCGCGGGCGCGGATCACGTCGCGCATCCACTCGTAGTCCGCGCGATCGCACAGCACGACCTTGAGCTCGTCGCGCGCGGTGATGTGTTCGAGGTTCGACCAGCGATTGCGTGCAGATTCCCCGGATCCCGGCGCCTTCAGATCCATGATCTTGTGGACCCTCGGGTCGACCGTCGAGACGTCGGCCTCGCCGCTCGTCTCGATGAGCACGGTGCGCCCGGCGTCGCACAGGTCCTTGAGCAGCGGGAGCACGCCGGGCTGGAGGAGCGGCTCGCCGCCCGTCAGCTCGACCAGCGCCGTCCCCGTGGCCAGCGCCTGCGCGAGCACCTCGGCGCGGGGCATGCGCGTGCCCCCGTAGAACGCCTGCGTGGTGTCGCACCACGAGCAGCGGAGGTTGCAGCCCGTGGTGCGCACGAAGGTGCAGGGGAGCCCGGCGAACGTCGATTCGCCCTGGATGCTCGCGTAGATCTCGTGGATGACGAGGCTATCTTCCTTCACGGCCCGCCCCACGTAGCACAGTCGGGGGCGCGGACCCCAAGCGTCGCGGCCCGGGGTTGACCGGTCGCCGGGCGCCGGTGAGCGGAGGCATGATCGGGCGTCCTCGCGCGTCGAATCGTCATGCCCTCTGGACCCGCCCGCCGGCCTCTCCCCACCCGCGCCCTATTCGCGGTGCTCGCCTTCGTGCTCGGCCTCGGGACCATTCCCCACCGGGTGTGTGAGCGCGACGCCGCGGCCTACTTCGACGGGGAAGCGCGGCAGGTCGAGGCCCTCGCCTCCTCGGTCACCACCTGGACCGCGACCGAGCTCGCCGCCGGCTCCTTCGCCACCGGCTCGCGGCGCTTCGACGGCGAGTGGCTCTTCGGCACGTACATGATGGCAGCGATGGGCTTCGGCCAGGTGGCGCTCGCCACCGACGACCCCACGCGCCGTGCCGAGAGCGCCGCACGGATGGAGCGCTGCCTCGATGCGATGCTCGCGCCCGCCAGCCGCGCCTTCGATCGCGACGCCTGGAGCCTCGATGCCCTCACGTCCCTCGACGCGCCGGCGGGCAGCGCGCAGGACCGCGGGCACGTCGCCTACCTCGGCTACGCCGGGCTCGCGCTGGGGCTGCATCGTCTCGTCGTGCCGATCTCGCGCTTCGATGCCGCCCACGACCGGCTCGCCGCCGCGCTGGGTCGCCGCTTCGTGGCGTCGCCCACGGGGCTCCTCGAGACATACCCCGGCGAGGTCTACCCGGTCGACAACGCAGCCGCGCTCGGCGCGCTCGCGCTGCACGCGAAGGCCACGCACGCCGCGCCCAGCGCCGGGCTCGCGCGGGGCCTCGAGACGTTGCGGTCGCGCGCCGTGCAGCCGGCGACGGGGCTGCTCGCGCAGGCCGTTTCGCCCGCGGACGGCTCGCCGCGCGATCCCGGACGCGGCTCGGGCACCGCGCTCGCCTCGTACTTCCTCGCCTACGCCGATCCCTCGCTCTCGGCGGCGCTCCATCACGCGCTGCGGCGCGAGCTGTTCCGGACGGTGCTCGGCTTCGGCGCCGTCCTCGAGCACTCCGCGTCGTGTGTAGAATGCACGGGTCGGGTGGACATCGATTCCGGGCCCACGTTCCTGGGCTTAGGGGTCTCGGCCACCGGCTTCGCGCTCGGTGCGAGCCGCGCCAACGACGACCGCGACACGTTCGTCTCGCTCTACGCCACCGCGCACCTGTTCGGCGCGCCCTTCGACGAAGGGGGGTCGCGTACGTTCGCCACCGGCGGTCCGCTGGGCGACGCCATCCTCTTTGCGATGACGACCGCGCCCCATCGGGCGCTGCTCGCGAAGCTCGGCACCACGGGCGCGATCGCGCGGTCGTCGTGAGCCCGCGCCGCGCGCTCGTCGTCCTCGCAGCCTCGCTCGTGACGCTGTTCGGTCATCTCGTACTGGTGCGCCTGATGGCGCACGGGCACGTCGCGCACGTGCTGCTCGGCTCCGGCAACGGTGCGCCGCCCATCGGCGCGGCGCTGCTCGCGGTCGCGCTCGTGCTCCTGCGCTTCGCGGCGGTGGTGCTGGTGCCGGGTGCGATTCTCGCGGCGCTCGCGAGCCTGCTCGCGGAGCTTCAGTCGCCCGGAACCAGGATCACCTCCGGCACCGGGACGAGCTCGGGCGTCGCCGGATCCGCTGCGGGCACCGGCGCGAGCATCGAGGGGCGCGGCACGAAGTAGTGACGGTAGATGGCGTAGCCCGACGCGCCGATCGCCACCGACCCGAGCAGGAACATCCGGAGCAGCACGCCGAACGGCATGCGCGGGCGCTCCACGGGCTTCGCAAGGTCGATGTTGCGCTTCTTGTTGCTCCGCTTCTGCACGACGCCGCGAACCTTAGCGCGTTCGGCCTGCGGCGCGATGCTGCGTGCGCGACCTTGCCGCATGGAATCGCCTGACCAGCAAGGTACGTTCACGCGGATGCGGAGCGTCGCACGCCGGTTGTCGATGGGAGCCGAGCTCGTACCGGGCGGGACGCACTTGGGTGCAGATCGTGCCGCGTCAGGCTGCCTCGGCGAGGTGGACGGGCGGCAAGGGCGCCGGCGCGCGCTGCTGGAGTCGAATGCGATCGCCGGTTGAGACGGCGCGCTCTCGTGCCTGT
>Ga0123336_10001595_pt1 | contig 20721 bp, 19 predicted proteins | sample SSSSmetaG_FD_96466 | JGI IMG/M metagenome (GOLD analysis project Ga0123336, IMG submission 96466) | Glacier valley bacterial and archeal communities from Borup Fiord, Nunavut, Canada, to study Microbial Dark Matter (Phase II) - ​SSSS metaG | ecosystem: Environmental > Aquatic > Freshwater > Ice... | reverse complement strand
TGAAGTTGTTATAGATAATATTAATTCAAGTAGAAGAAAAAACTATGCAAATCAAATTAATTTATTCGAAACAGTAGAAGAAGCACATACTATTACAATACCAAAAAGTAAAAGAACTCCAACAAAAAAAGAATTACTTGACATGGAAAAAGAAATTATTGGAATATATGTTTCAGGTCATCCACTTGATGAATATAGTGAATATATTATAAAAAATTCTACTGTTACAACAAGAGATTTAGCAGTTGCTGAGGAAAAAGATGACGAATCAGAGGAAAATGAAAAAATAGTTTCAAATACAATTAGTTATGATTCTAAACAAGTTGTTATATGTGGAATAATTGACGGATCAAAAATAATACATACAAAAAACAATTCGCAAATGTTGTTTGCAGAAATGTCAGATATGTATGGAACTATTGAACTCATATTATTTGCTGGCACATTTTCTAAGTTTAGTAAATCAATGGAAGTTGGAAATGTGGTAAAAATAAAAGGTAAGGTAAGTATAAAAGAAAATGAAAGCCCAAAAATACTTGTTAGCGATGTAGAAAAAATATCTAAAAATGAAAACATATACATAAAACTTCCAAAGGATAAATTTGATTTAGAGACAAATGTACTTGAATTTGTAGATGAACTTTCAAACGAGTATTTCGGCACAGTTCCTGTATACATATTTTATGAGGGAACTAATAAATTAAAATTATTAAATAGAAGTTATTGGTTAAACGAAAGTACAGATGTAATAACTGAACTTAAGGCAAGACTTGGAGAAGAAAATATAAATAAGAAGTGAAAAAATAAATAAAAAATAAATAAATAAATTACAAAATTTAATAGGAGGAAGATATGATTAAAATAGCATTTTTCGATACAAAAGAATATGACAGAAATTCTTTTGATGAGTACAATAAAGATTATGGGTATGAGATAAAATACTTTAAAAATAAGCTATCAGCAGAAACAGCTCCACTTACAAATGGGTTTGATATAGTATGTATATTTGTAAATGATGTTGTAGATAAAGAAGTAATGAGTATATTAGAGCAGTGTAATGTAAAATTAATTGCTTTAAGATGTACAGGGTTTAATAATATAGATATAGATTATTTAAGTGATAAAATAAAGGTAGTAAGAGTTCCAGATTACTCGCCTTTTGCAGTAGCTGAACATGCAGTTGGACTATTACTTACATTAAATAGAAAGATATATAAAGCATACCAAAGAACTAGAAAATATAATTTTTCACTAGATGGTTTACTTGGATTTGATATACATGGAAAAACAGTAGGTGTTATTGGAACTGGTAGAATTGGTAAAGTTTTTATAAAAATAATGAATGGATTTGGAGCAAATGTTATTGCATATGATTTGTTTCCTGATATAGCAGGAGCAAAAGAACTAGGATTCAGTTATGTTTCATTAGATGAATTATTTAAGTCATCTGATATAATATCACTACATTGTCCTTTGACTCCAGAAACAACTAACATTATAAATAAAGAATCAATAAAGAAAATGAAAGACGATGTTTTCATAATAAATACAAGTAGAGGAAAATTAATTAATACTAGCGATTTGATACAAATGCTAGAAGTAGGTAAAATAAGTGGTCTTGGCCTTGATGTATACGAAGATGAAGAAAAATATTTTTTAAATGATATGTCAAATTCATATATAAGAGATAAAGATTTATCAATATTATTATCGATGCCAAATGTTGTAATAACAGCTCATCAAGCTTTCTTTACAAAGGAAGCTTTAGATAAAATAGTTAGTACTACATTTAGTAATATAAAAGAAGTTTTTGAAAATGGAAATTGTATTAATGAAGTTAAGAAGTAGTTAAAATAATTTAACAAAGGGGGTATATAAATGGAGGAAAATTTAATTGCAGCCATAAAAGAAAATAAAATAAATTGTGATGAAAAAAAATTGCAAGCTGTTTTAAACTATGCAAAAGATATATACAAAGATGAACTAAGATACACGGGACAAACATATTTGGAGCATACACTAGGTGTTGCAACTGAAGTTACGTTACTTAAATTAGATGAAAACTCGGTATATGCTAGTATACTACATGAAGTCGTAAGATTTAATGTTGATATGAATGATGTTATTACTAAATTTGGGGAAGAAGTAGCAACTTTAATAAAAGGTGTAGACAGATTATCATATCTAAATTATGCTAATAATGATAAACTAGATATACAGATTTTAAGAAAAATGTTTATGGCTATAGCAAAAGATGTAAGAGTTATTCTTATTAAGCTAGCTGATAGATTGTATAACATGAGAAAAGCTGATGAAATGCAAGAAGATTTTAGAATATTAAAGGCAAAAGAAACTTTAGAAATATATTCACCAATTGCACATCGACTTGGTATCTCACATATAAAATCAGAATTAGAAGATATTTCGTTTAGAATACTTATGAATAAAGAATACATATATATAAAATCAAAAATAGATGCTAAAAAAACTGAAAGAGAAGTGTATATAGAAAGTAGAATAGCTGAAATAACAAAAAAACTCAAGAATTCTGAGGTTGTATCTACAGTATATGGTAGACCAAAACATTTCTATAGTATATACAAAAAAATGAAAGAAAAAGATTGTGATACTGATGATATATTTGATTTACTTGCTATTAGGATAGTAGTTGATTCAGTTAAAGATTGTTATACAGCTTTAGGACTTGTTCATGAGATGTACAAACCAATGCCAGGAAGATTTAAAGACTATATAGCTGTTCCTAAAACAAACAATTATCAATCTCTACATACAACAGTGTTTGGCGAAAATGCATTCCCATTTGAAATTCAAATACGTACATGGGATATGCAAAGACACGCTGAATACGGTGTGGCTGCCCATTTTATGTATAAAGAAAAATCAAAAAATATAACTGAAACTGAACAAAAAATAATGTGGATTAGACATACTTTAGAATTACAAAAAGAGTTAACAGAAGATGTTAGCAACTTAAATGCTTTTAAAGGAGAATTATTTGGAGAGGAAGTTTTTGCATTTACTCCAAATGGAGAAATCAAATCACTACCAAAAGGTGCGACAACTATAGACTTTGCATATTCAGTACACCAAAATATAGCTGAAAAAATGACAGGTGCTAAAATTAATGGTAAATTAGTTCCAATTAGTACTAAATTAAATAATACTGATGTCGTTCAAATAATAACATCAGCAAGTAGCACGGGACCTAATTTTGATTGGCTTAAACATGTAAAGACAAACAGTGCGAAAAGCAAAATAATGGCATATATAAAAAAACAAGGTTCTTCAGATAATACATTAAGGGGAAAAGAATTATTTGAAAAAGAAGTTAAAAAACAAAAGATAGCTAAAGAAGAATTACTAAAAGAAGAAAATTTAAATGAATTGCCAGCTGCTTTAAAAGTTAATAAAATGGATAATGTTTATGAGAACATTGGATTTGGAACTTTATCATATGTAAAAGCTGTAAACAGACTATTAGATATATACAACAAAAACAATAAAATAGTTGATGATGTAGAAATAGTTCAAAATAAACCTAAAAAGGAAAAAGGAAATATTGATGCAGTTATTGTTGAAGGATTAAATAATTGTCTTGTTAAATTTGCTGGATGTTGTACTCCTATACCAGGTGATGATATAATAGGCTATATAACATATTCAAATGGTGTATCTATACATAGACAAGATTGTAAAAACTTAAAAGGATTAGATATAGTAAATAGAAAAATAAATGTTAAATGGAAAGATAAAGTAAAATCAGAATTTATAACTAATATAAGAGTTATGGCAAATTATAGAGAAACATTAACTATTGATATAATAAAAAAACTACAAGAATTAAAGATAAATATTTTAACAATAAAAGCACAAAAGAATCAAGATAAAGAAATAATTGTTGATGTAAGTATAAATACTGAAAGTAGTGAAAGTTTAACAAAAGTAATTAGAGAACTTAAAAAAATTGATAGTGTTTATGAAGTTAAAAGAGCTAGATAAGGGGGGATATAATGGCAAAGTTGTATTTTAGATATGCATGTATGGGTGCACGGTAAGTCAATAGATTTACTTAAAGTAGCATACAATTATGAAGAACGAGGATATAAAGTAATGCTCCTTACTGCTGAAATAGATGACAGATATGAAAAGGGTAAAATAACAACAAGAATAGGTATAAGCAAAGATGCACATACATTTAATAATGATGTTGATTTATATAATACTTGTGAATCTTTAAATTATGTACCAGCTTGTATATTAGTAGATGAAGCACAGTTTTTAAGTAAAAAGCATGTCGATCAGTTATCTAATATAGTAGATAACTTGGACATTCCAGTTATTTGTTATGGTTTAAGAAGCGATTTTAGAAATGAATTATTTGAGGGAAGTAAAGAATTACTTAGTATAGCAGATAAAATAGAAGAGCTTAAAACTATATGTGAATGTGGAAAAAAAGCTACGGTTAATATGAGAATTTTAAACGGCAGTGTTGCTACATCTGGTGATCAAGTACTTATAGGTGACTCAGAGTATAAATCGGTATGCAGAAAATGTTACAAAGAAAGAGTGAAAATTGATGGAAAGAAATAAAATAATACAAATTGAAGTTGGTGATGATAACTACCCTACAAATTGTTATATAATATATGATGAAAATAATAATGCGGTAGTTATTGATCCAGGATATAATGGTGAAAGAATAATATCTAAAATAGATGACAATAATTTAAAAGTTAAATATATAATTTTAACACATTGTCACGCAGATCATTTAGGTCAGTTAGAACAAATGGTAAAATATACTGATGCAAATGTAATAATTCATGAAGATGATTTAGATGGTTTATATGATGATGAAAAATCACATTTTACAGCATTAAACGTAAAAAAACCAAAAGTTAAAAAAAATAAAATAAATACTGTAAAAGAAAAAGATGTTATTAAAGCAGGGAATATTTTACTTGAAGTAATACATACACCAGGACATACAAGTGGATGTATGTGTTTACTTGAAACAAGTACAGATTCACTATTTACAGGTGATACGATATTTGCTAACTGTTATGGTAGAGTAGATCTAAAATCTGGAAGTATTGAAGATATGAAAAATAGTATAGAAAAGATATTTGGCAGATTTGAAGATATAATTATTTATCCTGGACATGAACAAATAGTTAATATAGATAGTTGTAAAAAAAGAATAAGGTTACTAATTAAAGTTAGGAGTACGTAATACATGACATATTTTGAAAATTTAATTAATGAAGAAAATGAAAAAGAGTACTTTAAAAGTTTAATTTCTTTTATAGATAAAGAATATGAAACTAAAACAATATTTCCTGCGAAAGAAAATATATTTAAAAGTTTAGAAAGTACAACTTATGAAGATGTCAAAGTAGTTATACTTGGACAAGATCCATATCATGGTGAGGCCCAAGCACATGGACTTAGTTTTTCGGTAAAACCTGATATAAAAGTACCACCTTCACTTAAAAATATATATAAAGAGTTAAATAGTGATTTAGGAACATATATACCTAATAATGGATATTTAATTAAATGGTCAAAGCAAGGAGTACTACTACTAAATAGCGTACTTACTGTTGAGAAAGACAAGCCTGGAAGTCATAGAAATAAAGGATGGGAAACTTTTACAGATACTATTATATCAAAGTTAAATGAAAGAGATGAACCAATTATATTTGTACTTTGGGGTAATTATGCAAAAGATAAAGGACAATATATAACTAATGACAGACATTTGATTTTAACAAGTACTCATCCAAGTCCCTTTTCAGCAAGAAATGGATTTTTTGGTTGTAAACACTTTTCCAAAATAAACGAATTTTTAAAACAAAACGGAGAAGCTGTAATTGATTTTCAAATAGAAAACATAGATACTTTAGAACAAACTAATTTTTTTACAGAAGGGGATAATAATGAAAACAAGTGATTTTAAATATGATTTACCACAAGAATTAATAGCACAAACACCTCTTTTAGAAAGATCTAAATCTAGGATGATGGTACTAGATAAATTAACAGGTGAAATAGAACATAAATGTTTTGAAAATATTTTAGACTATATAAACGAAGGCGATACAATAGTATTAAACGATACAAAAGTTATTCCTGCTAGATTATTCGGTCATAGAGAAGAAAAAGAAGAAATTATCGAATTCCTTTTGACTAAGCAATTTGATAATGATAAGTGGGAAGCTTTAGTAAAACCTGGTAGAAAAGCTAAAATAGGAACTAATATAATTTTTGAGAAAGATTTACTTACAGCAGAAGTTATTGATATTTTACCAGAAGGTGAAAGAATAATAAAATTTAAATATAATGGGATATTTAATGAAATATTAGATAAATTAGGAACGATGCCATTACCACCGTATATAACAGAAAAATTAAAGGACCAAGATAGATATCAAACTGTATATAATAAAAATCCTGGTTCTGCAGCTGCCCCAACAGCAGGTCTTCATTTTACAAAGGAAATACTTAGTAAAATAAAAGAGAAAAAAGTTAATGTGGCTTATGTAACACTTCATGTTGGAATTGGTACTTTTAGACCAGTTAAAGTAGATGATGTATTAGAACATAAAATGCATAGTGAAACTTTTATTATAGATGAAGAAACAGCTTCCGTTATAAATGAAACTAAAAAAAACGAAAAAAAAATAATATGTATAGGCACTACATCTTGTAGAGTTTTAGAAAGTGCTACAGATGATAATGGAATTATACATAGTATGAGTAAAGATACAGATATATTTATATATCCAGGTTATAAATTTAAAATTGTAGATATACTGCTTACTAATTTTCACTTACCTGAATCTACACTAATTATGCTAGTTTCATCTTTGAGTACAAAAGATATTATACTTAACTCATATAAAGAGGCAGTAGAAAAAAAGTATAGATTTTTTAGTTTTGGAGATTGTATGTTAATTAAATAGTAATTTACATAAAAGTATTGACAAAAGATAACATATATTGTAAAATTAATTATAATAAATGAATATGCGAAAAATAGTTTACATAATATATTGACATTTAGCATATTATGTAGTATAATTAAATTATATTATAAATAGAGAGGAAGTATTTATATGGAAGAATTAAGGGCTAAGTTAAAAGAAATTAAAGATGACATGAATGAGATAGAGGAAGTAACAGAGATAATTAGAAGAGAAACTAATATTTTAGAATATTTTGACAGAATAAATAAGGAGGTATCATAATATGGCGATTGATTCAATAAAACTAGCGGAATTAGATAGAATAAAGAAAGTTAAAGACAGATTAGATGCTGCAGATCAAAAAGTAAATGATATATTTTCAGGATTTAATATTCCAGCAGATATTACTGATAACAAAGCTAAGATAAGTTATGCATTAACTGAAATTGGTGATGATCAAACTGCTAGAACTGAATTACGTGAAAAAAATGCAGAGGCTCAAAAGAATTATGAACTAACAAATAAAAGCATTGAAGAAGATTTCATTAGTATGACTGAACTTGGAAATGCAAGAATTGAAAATTATGCAGAAAAAATGAGAGCTTTGGAAGCAGAATTTAAAACAAAGAGATTAGTAGAAGTAGATAAAAAAAATAAAATAGCTTTAATAGATGACGAAATAACTGCTTTAAATGATCAAAAACTTGAAATTCAAGGTGTTGATGGAAAAGGCGGAAAAATCGGTGAAGAACTAGCAAAAGCAAATAAAGCAAAAGATGAAGCATCAGATATAGCTAGAGAAATGAAAGAAATAGATAAAAAAATAGCTGAAATAGATGCAAAAATTACAAAATTAAAAGAAGCAAATAAAAATACAAATGATCCAGAAGAACTTAAGAAAAATGCTGAAGAGATTGCTTCTTTACAAGGAAACAAAAGAGACTTGAAAAAAGAAAAAATTGATCTTTCTAAAAAACATTTAGAAAAGAAAAACGAACAAAGTGAATATTCAAAGAATATAACAAATCTTGAAAATGATGTGTTAAATTTAAATTCTGAAATTGAAACTAAAGTTGATGAAAAAGATGTATTAGTAAATGAATTAAGAATCGGTGAATATGATAAATTTGGTGAAGAAATAAAGCAAGCAAGAGAAGATTTTGAAACAATCAAAATTAATTATATTGATACAGTTGACTCTATGGAAAAAACTTTAAATGAAAGAGGCATAAATGTTAAAGTAGCAAGAATTGCAGATGAACCTGTAGTAGCAGAAGATGAACCTATAATAGGAGCAGACGAACCTATAGTAACAGAAACTATAATAGGAGCAGATGAATCTATAATAGCAGAACCTGTAGTAGTAGCAGAACCTGTAGTAGTAGAACCTGTAGTAGCACCAGAGCCAGAACAAAGCAAAAAGAAGAATGAGAAACAAGAAAAATCATCTTCAAATGCTGTACCACAAAACAATACACAATCTGGACCTGTTCAAAATGTGTCTTTACCAGCACTTACACCTGAAGAAAAGAAAAGAGCAAATTTTGAATATATCACTGGATATACAAGTGATGGTATAGGTTTATCATCTGATGATAGACTTAAAAGAATAAAAAGTGAACTTGGTGGAAGAGATTATGAAACTATGGTTAAAGCATTAAAAGAATTAAAAAATTCTCCTGTTAAGTTAACAAGAGATGAAAAAAATAAATTAGAAAATTTAATGGAAACAGATAAGAAAAATATAGCTCAATCTATAAAAGATATTGATGATGATAAATTACAAGAAATATGTGGACTAGCAAATAGTGACATCAGTAAAAAAGATTTAAAAAATCTATATTATTATTCTTTTGAAAGCAAAAATAAAAATGATGAAAAAGTTGGTACAGCAAATTATGGTATATTAAGTGGATTCAAACATATGCCAGCAAATAGCAAATCTAATTGGGAAAAAATAGTAAAAGATTATACAAAAAACAAAGAAAATATGGCTCCAGAAGATATTGCCACTTTTGAAAAGTATATAATAACACCATTAAAATTTGGTACATTAAATGAACAAAGTAAAGACTTATATCAAAACCCAGTTAAAAAACTTTTTTCAAATTTTGTACAACAATTTGAAGGTGGAAACAAATTAACTGAAGATATTAGAAATGCAATTGCGAAAAATGAAGTGCCAGTAGGTCAAGAAATGGATTCTAATAAAAAATCAAGAAATTTTTCAGATTCTTTAAAAGATCAAACTGAGCAAAATCCTCCGCTTAATGATAGAGGAAACAGAACAGAAGAAGAAATAAATAAAGGCGGAAGATAGTAAATAAAATCAAAAAAATAAACGTAAACAATTGTGTTTACGTTTATTTTTTTATGCCTTATCGTTTTTTATTCTCTTTCTAATAAAGATTAATATTGTTGAAGAAATATATGCAAGAAACATTATACATATCAAAGCAAGTATTTTAAAATTACCAGCTGCGATTGATATAAATATACAACCAATAAATCCACCAGATACAATTCCACCTAAAACTTCATGTGGTAAATGACCAGCTTTTAATTTAAGTGTACTTAATATAACATTTAATTCTTCTTCAAGTGCTCTTGAATTAACTGCATCTTCAGTAAGATGCAATTGTTCTAATTTATCTGACATATCTCTAGATGATAATGCAATTTGTTTAATTGCATATGCATGTTCTTGTACTCTAAGTCTAACTCCCATAGCATCTCGTATTTCATAACATGACCATAATGCTAGCACCATTCCTATAAGGACGGAGGAGAACATATTAACGCTTGTGTTATTAATAGAATATGAATATATAATATACCAAAATACTATATTAAATGAAACGAGTATCGCTGTATGAGATGAAGGAAAATCTCCATCAGAGAATAATGTTTTGGCATCGAATTTCCCAATTAATATACTATTTAATACCGTTTTGAATACCTGAACGAAAACCATTGTTGTAACAGTAGAAATAGACATTAGAATTACAGAATCCACAATTGTTAAATTCATAGTTTTAAACCTCCATTTTTTAGTTTATTTTTATTATACGTTAATACATTATACATTATTTTATCCCATTTGTCAATTTTTTTATTTTGTATTATGTCATGTTTTTATCATATAACACGTTTAAAATGTAATTTTACATAAAAAGTTGACATTTTATAACTTTTTTTCAAAAAAGTATTGCAATTTCGTTTATTTTGTATTAAAATTATATCAAGTGGTAAGAAGTGGAGAAAAGTGGTGAGTTTTAAATGTTATTAGGTGAATATAATCATAATGTGGATGAAAAGGGTAGAGTAAGTGTACCAGCTAAATTTAGAGAAGATTTAGGTGCTTCATTTATTGTTACTAAAGGTTTAGATAGTTGTTTATTTATTTACTCAAAAATCGAATGGAATACATTTGAAACTAAACTAAAAGATTTACCTCTAACTAATCCTAACGCTCGTAACTTTATACGTTTCTTTTTCTCAGGAGCAACTGAATGTGAATTAGATAAGCAAGGTAGAATTAATATACCTCAAAATTTAAGAGAATATGCAGGTTTAAGTAAAGATGTATCAATAATCGGCGTATCTACTAGAGTTGAAATATGGGATAGAGAAAAATGGAACAAATATACAAGTTCTGATAACATGGATTTAAATGAAATAGCTATTCAAATGTCTAACTTAGGCATTTAAATATAATTACAAAAGACAAATTCTACAAAAGATAAATTTAAAATATACAAAAGATAAAAACATACAAAAGATAAATTTAAAATGTACAAAAGATAAAAACATACAAAAGATAAAATATGTTTAACATATGTAATATACAAAAGATAATATATATAAATAAATATTAAATGGGGTAGTATATGGAATTTAAACATAAACCAGTTTTACTAGATGAATGCATAGAGGCATTAAATATAAAGCAAGATGGAATATATGTAGATGGTACCTTAGGTGGTGGCGGTCATTCATTTCATATTGTAGAAAAATTAACTAAAAACGGAAAATTAATAGGCATCGATAGAGACAAAGAAGCAATAGCAGCAGCACAAATAAAATTACAAGATTTTTCTAATAAAATATTATATCATGGTAATCACGATGATATAAAGAAAATATTAGCAGAATTGGGTATAGATAAAGTAGATGGAATATTACTTGATCTAGGAGTTTCGTCATATCAAATTGATGAAGCAGATCGTGGATTTAGTTATATGCTAGATAGTAAGTTAGATATGAGAATGAATAGAGATGATAAATTATCTGCTTATGAAGTAGTAAATAAATACAGTGAAGCAAGCCTTAGTGATATTTTTTTTGACTTCGGTGAAGAAAGATATTCAAAAAGAGTAGCAGCTAAAATATGTGAAATTAGAACAACAAAACCGATAGAAACTACACTTGAACTTGCAGCAATTGTTAGGTCTTGTATTCCATATAAAGCTACGCAGGATAAAGGCCATCCAGCTAAAAGAGTATTTCAGGCTATACGAATAGAAGTAAATAGCGAATTAGATAAATTAAAAGAAGCCGTAATAGATAGTGTAAATTGTTTAAATACATCTGGTAGACTTGCAGTTATAACATTTCACTCATTAGAAGATAGAATAGTAAAACATGCTTTTGAAGAACTAGAAGGAAAATGTAAATGTCCAAGTGGTTTTCCAATATGCATATGCGAATATAAATCATATGGTAAGAATATAACAAAAAAGCCTATAATTTCTAACGAATTAGAACTTGAAGAAAACTCAAGAGCAAAAAGTGCTAAGCTTAGAATATTTGAGAAACAATAATTTTTAAGGAGTAGATATATATATGACACAATTTAATTTTACAGCAAGAGCTATATGTAGTGAATTTAATATATCAAATATATGTAAATATTATGATATAAGTAAGAAGATTAAATGGGAAGAACCATTAATTTTAAAAGCAAATTTTTTATCACAATTTAGAGACAACAACAATAAAGTGGTTTATATATATTATTTTGGATCTATTGTTTTCATTAATTTCACAGAAAAGGAAATAGAACAATTTATAGGACATATTAAAAATATTCCAGAAAGCATAAAAAGTATAAATAAAGATATAAAGTACGACTGTGTTGAGGAATATGATTTAGTTTGCAATAATACAGCTGAAGATGAAATGGGTTTTGAAGTTTGCAATGTTAAATCTATACAAGAGTTTAATTTAGATATGACTGCTCTTGTTATAGCAAAATCTGTTGCTCTGGAAACAATAGAAAACAGAGTATCGGTAGTCTTTGATGAAGTTGAAAAAACAATTGACTTACTAAAAGAAGGAAAAGTTAATATAAAAGCAAAAAAAGCAGCTTCAATAATAGGTGTTGTATTATCATTTAAGCATACAATAATATCTTATATAATGTTACTAGACAAACCAGATATTACATGGAAAAACGAGAATGCTAAAATATTTTTTAATGATCTTGCAGATCTTTTTGAACTCGATGATAGATACAAAATTTTAAATGCTAAAATACAATCTTTATTAGAAGTAACTGAGATATTTGCAGATTTAAGCCATTCTAGAAAATCGACTATATTAGAAATTATAGTAATTGTTTTAATATTAATAGAAGTAATACATGCTTTTGAGGCATCAATTATTCAACTATTTTCATTAATGAGTTAAAAATTTTAAAGTAAAGGAGTGTTTGTAATAATGCCTGCTAATACAAAATTAAATTATGTAACGGGATCATCAGCTAGAAAATATGAATATCTAGATGATTATTCTAAAGTAAACAATAATAATATAAAAAAAGTAGCAAAAAAATTAGTTATAAATGAAAAAGTTAAAGTTAAAACTGTTTTTTTGATTTCTTGCTTATTTGTTATGCTTATGATTATTACATATAGATTTAATGTTATTAGCGAAAGTAATTTAACACTTCAAAATTTAAAAACAGATTTAGAAAGAGTACAGTCTAATTTGGCATCAACCGAAATGGGTATTGAACAAAGTACAGATTTGTCGAAAATAGAAGCATATGCAAAACAAAAACTTGGTATGCAAAAACCTGATAAAAATCAAGTTGTATATATAGATACATCTAAAGATACAAATATAATAAAAGAGAATAATGTTAGTTTTGTAGATAAAATTATTGAAAGTATAAAAGAATATATAAATAATATAAAATAGTAATAACTAAGACAAAACGCGAGTAATATGTAGTATGCTTTTAATTGTCTTAGTTTTTTCATATCAATGGGGGTGAATACTTTGTCTTATGTAGCCGTAAAAAATAAAAAAAGAATAATAATAATCTTACTGTTTTGCTTTTTTATAACAATATTTCTTTTTGGTAGACTTATATATATACAAGTTATAAAATCTAAGCATTATCAAGAGAAAGCATATGAACAACAGACAAGAGAAAGAGTTGTTACTGCTAAACGTGGAACTATATACGATGCTACAGGTACAAAAATTTTTGCACAAAGTATTTCAACTAGCAAAATAACAATTATACCTAATAGTGTAAATAAAAAAGAAGAAGTGGGCGCTAAGCTTGCTGAAATATTAGAGCTAAGTGTAGACAGTATAATGGCAAAATTAAATAAAAACTCAGCTCAAGAAACTATATATTCAAAATTAGACAGCGAAAAATCTCAGAAAATTTTAAAATATATAAGTGATAATGATATTGATGGAATAAAAATTGATGAGGATACAAAAAGAATATATCCATATTCATCTTTACTTGCACATACTATAGGATTTGTAGGTACAGATAATCAAGGATTGGCTGGAGTAGAGGCGGAGTATGAGAGTGAATTAAAAGGTATACCTGGTAAAATAGTTGGTAGTACAGATGGTAAAGGAAATGAAACACCATTTACTAATGAACAATATGTAGACCCTATTGATGGAAAAAATTTAATTCTTACAATAGATGCAACAATTCAAAGTATAACAGAAAAGTATTTAGAAAAGGCGTACAAAGAGAATATTGGTAGTTATGCAACAGCAATAGTAATGAGACCTTCTACGGGTGAAATACTTGCTATTTCTACATCTCCTACATTTGATTTAAATGATCCTTTTACACCAAATACAGATGAATTAAAACAAAAGTGGGATACACTTACTAAAGAAGATAAAAGCAAAGAATTAAATGCTATGTGGAGAAACAAAGTTATATCAGATACTTCAGAGCCAGGTTCTTGTTTTAAAATAGTTACAGTAGCCGCAGCAATTGAAGAAGGCGTGGCTAAAATGGATACAGCCGCAGATTTCGTTTGTAATGGTAGTATGAAAGTAGATTCATGGACTATCAAATGTTGGAGATATCCTAGAACTCATGGAGCTGAATCTTTAAGAGAAGGAATAATGAACTCATGTAATCCGGTATTTATGCAAGTAAGTGCCAGATTAGGGGTAGATACTTATGTTAAATATTTAGATGCTTTTAATCTATATTCTAAAACAGGTGTTGATTTACCTGGAGAAGCTTCTGGTATTATGCATGATAAAAAGGCAATGACAGCTGTTGATTTAGCTACAACTTCTTTTGGTCAAACAATACAAATTACCGCTCTTCAAACAGCAGTTAACTACTGCGCAATAGCAAATGGTGGATATTTAATAAAACCTTTTGTAGTTAAAGAGATACGTTCTAAAAACGGAGATTTTGAAAAAAAGACAGAATCTCAAGTTATAAAACAAATAGTATCAAAAGCTACAGCAGATTTGACACTTAGTGCATTAGAAGATACTGTTAAATTTGGTACTGCTAAAGCAGCTCAAGTAAGAGGATACAGAGTTGCAGGTAAAACAGCTACTGCCGAAATAGGAAGAGGAGCAGGTTCTACATACATGGCAGGTTTTGCAGGTATCGCACCAGTAAATAATCCTGAAATTGTAGTAATAGTAAATATAATGGATCCTAAAGGACCTTTAGGTCACCAAGGTAGTACAGTTTGCGCTCCAGTTGTAGGAAGTATTATAGATGAAACATTAAGATATTTAGATGTTAAACCTGAATATACAATAGAAGATAATAATATAAAAGAAAAAGTTGTTCCCGATTTAAATAATAAAACATACGAAGAGGCAACTAAGATTTTAACTGAAAATGGATTTAAGATAGCATCAGATAATAAATTAAATGCTAAAGATATTATAATTGATCAAACACCGAAAATAGGCGCTAGCTTAATGGAAGGTTCAACTATACGTGTATATATTAATAAAGATGCAAAACAGACAATTTCTGTACCAGATTTAAGAAATAAATCTAGTGAAGTTGCTAAAAAAGCATTACAAAATGTTGGATTGAATATAAGAATTATAGGTAACGGGTTTGTTTTAACACAAGAACCTTCATTAAATACTGTAATAGAGAAGGGTTCAATAGTTACTATAAAATGTGTTGATACAATGGATCTACCATAATATATTAAAAAAACTTGAAAAACAACATTAAATATGATAAAATATTAAAAATATCATATTGCCAATATAACTTAAACCACATATGATGAAATATTACATTAATATGTAATATAAAATATACAACATAAATATGTTTTAATATAGGGGGATATAAAATGATTTTACAATATTTGTTAGAGGAAATGCCATTAGTTAAAGTAGTTGGAAGTACAAATGTTAAAATTAACAAATTAGAATACGACTCTAAAAAAATAATGATAGGAGACGTATTTGTAGCAATCAAAGGATTTGAAGATAATGGAAATAATTATATAGAAGAGGCAATCAAAAATGGTGCAGTAGGTATTGTTTTACAAGCTGATGAGAAATTTGAAAATTCAAATATTACATTAATCTATGTAGAGAATGTAAGAATTGCTCTTGGTATACTAGCTAGTAGATATTATAATGATCCTTCAAAAAAGTTAAAATTAATTGGAATAACTGGTACTAAAGGTAAGACAACAACTGCATATATGATAAGAGATATATTACTTGCATCAGGTAAAAAAACTGGTATGATAGGTACTGTATGTATAACATATGCTAATGTAGTTATAGACTCTGAGAGAACATCCCCTGAATCTTTAGAACTTCATAAGTTATTTAGAGATATGGTGGATATTGGTATTGAATATGTTGTTATGGAAGTAAGTTCACATGCTTTGGAATTAAATAGAGTTTACGGACTTAAATATATAATTAGTGTATTTACTAATTTATCTGAAGAACACTTAGATTTTCACAAAGATATGGACTCATATCTTGCAGCTAAAGCTAAATTATTCGCTATATCAGATTTTGCTTTGATAAATGGTGATGATATATATTCAAACAAATTAATTAAAATGATATCTTGTAAAACTGCTAAATTCGGTTTAGATAACGAAGTTAACTTGACTGCAGCAGATATAAGAGTTAATAGTTCATATACAGAATTTAAAATGTACATAAATAAAATGCTTGAAACTGTAAGGGTAAATATACCAGGTAGATTTACAGCATATAACGCATTAGCTGCAATAGGAGTTTGTAGTATGCTTGGATCTCAAATGGATGCAATATTACCAGCTCTAGAAGCATTAAAAGTTCCTGGTAGAAGTGAAGTTGTAGATGTTGGTAAAACATTTACAGTTGTTGTGGATTATGCACATAATCCTTCTAGTTTGGAAGCAATACTTACAAGTACTAAGAAACATGCTAAGGGTAGAATAATATGTGTATTTGGATGTGGTGGAAATAGAGATACATTTAAAAGAAGTGTAATGGGTGAATTGTCAGGTAAATATTCAAACTTTACTATTATAACAACGGATAATCCAAGAAACGAAAAACCTGCTGATATAATAAAACAAATAGAAGAAGGTATAAAAAAGACTAATGGATTATATAAAATAATTGAAGACAGAAAAGAAGCTATAAGATTTGCAATGAGAATAGCATGGAAAAATGATATTGTACTTATTTTAGGTAAAGGGCACGAAACATATCAAATAGTTAGTGGCGTGAAAAATCATTTTGATGATAGAGAAGTAGCAAAAGAAATAGCATTAGAAATGCCAGATAAAAATATAGAACTAAATCAATAATAAAAGGGGAGAAAAATATGAATGCACAAATGCTAAATTTAATTGTATCCTTTGTAGCAACAGTAATACTAGGTATAATCACTATTCCTATACTAAGAAAATTTAATGTAGGGCAAGTGGTAAGAGATGATGGTCCAAGTCAACATCTTAAAAAAAATGGCACACCTACAATGGGTGGAATTATTATACTTGCAGTTATTATTGTAATACTTGGTATAAGTAGTATATCTTATCCAATACTTATTTTACCTCTTGTTGCAATAACAGGATTTGGAATAGTTGGATTTATAGATGATTATAAGAAATTAGTATTAAAGAATACAAAAGGTTTATCTCCTATGAAGAAAATATTAGGACTTATGCTAACAACAGCTGTATTTATAATTTTATATATAAACGTATTTAATTTAAGTACAGATGTAATAATTCCATTTATAAATATACCAATAACACTATCACTTGGAACATTTATAGTATTTACTACTTTCATATTGCTTGCAGCAAGTAATGCTGTAAATTTAACAGATGGTTTAGATGGACTTGCAACTGGTATAGTAGCTATAATAATGACATTCTTTACAATAATTGCTATAAAAAATGGGGATACTGAAATGGTTATACTAGGATTTACAACAATAGGAACATGTTTAGCTTTCTTATTATTTAATAGTTATCCAGCTAAAGTATTTAAGGGGGATACTGGTTCACTTGCTTTGGGCGGTGCAGTAGCATCTATTGCTATAATACTTAAAATGCCATTATATCTAGCTATTGTAGCTGTAATTTGTATATTAGAAACTATATCTGTAATATTACAAGTATTATATTTTAAAATAACAAAAGGAAAAAGATTATTCAAAATGGCGCCATTACATCATCATTTTGAATTATCAGGTATTAATGAAAATTTGATAGTAAATGCGTTTTGGATTATTACGATTGCTGCGTGTTTATTAGCTTATTATGTGTAGAGGTTAAAACATGGTAAAAAATAAATTGTTAGGTAATAAGAATATAAAAAAATTAGACTATCCTATGCTATTGGTTATTTGTATACTAATAAGCTTTGGATTAGTTATTTTAGCGTCTGCAAGTTCATATGCAGCGCTTAATACTTATTCAGATAGCAATTATTACTTATTTAGACAATTAGGATTTGCAATGTTACGGAATACTTTTAATGATAGTTATATCTAAAATAGACTATAACGTATACAAAAAATTTGCATATGTTGGATACGGCGTTAGCTTATTACTTATGCTTGCAGTACTTATACCAGGAATAGGTGTAACTGTAAAAGGTGCCACAAGATGGCTGGGAGTGGGTATACTTAAATTTCAACCGTCAGAAATAATGAAAATAATGCTAGTAATAGCAGTATCATCTTTCATTGCAATTAATTACAAGAAGCTAAAAACTGTATGGGGATACGTCCCAACAATATTAATGCTTATAGCAGTATGTGTAGCCATGTATTTTCAAAATCATTTAAGTGGAACTGTTATCATGATAGTAGGAGCATTATCAGTTATATTTGCTGGTGGAATTAAATTAAACTTTAAAGTTATTATGATAGTAGTATTAATTGCTGGGATAGCAGGTAGTACATTTATATTATCAGAAGATTTTAGAATGAAAAGAATCACAGCATTTTTAAATCCAGAAGAAGATTTAAAAGGAGATAATTGGCAAGCTGCTCAAAGTTTGTACGCAATTGGTACAGGTGGAGTATTTGGCTTAGGACTTGGCCAAAGTAGACAAAAATTCTTATGGCTTCCTGAAGCTCAAAATGACTTTATATTTTCAGTTTTAGGAGAAGAACTAGGACTTATAGGTACCGTAACAGTACTCGGTTTATTTAGTTTCTTTATATATAGAGGATTTTATATAGCGATTAGCTGTAAAGAAATATATGGTACATTAATTGCTACGGGAATTACGAGTGTATTTGCACTTCAAATATTAATAAATATAGCGGTTGTAACCTGCTCAATGCCAGTTACCGGTATGCCCCTCCCATTTTTTAGCTATGGTGGTACAGCTTTATGTATAAACCTTTGCGCAATGGGTATTTTACTTAATATTTCTAGAACATGCAAATAGAGAGGAGCGATTCATGAGAGTTGTAATAACATGTGCAGGAACTGGTGGACATATAAACCCAGCAATTGCAATAGCTGATTTAATAAAAACAAATGAGCCTAATTCTGATATTATATTTATTGGAACTGAATCGGGACTCGAAAATGATTTAGTTCCTAAAGCAGGATATAAAATATATAAAATAAGAACAGGTAAATTGCTTAGAAAAATAACTTTAAAAAATTTCAAAGCTTTATATAATGCATATGTAGGTATACATGATAGTAAAAAAATATTAGAAGAGTTTAAAGCAGATTTAGTTATTGGAACTGGTGGATATATTTGTGGACCTGTTATGACTGCAAGTAGAAAATTAAAAATACCATATATACTTCATGAAGCTAATGCGTTTCCAGGACTAGCAGTTAAGATGCTTGCAAAAAGATCCGCGTGTACAATGGTTGGTTTTAAAGAGGCAATTCCAAGATTAAACAATATGACTAACGTTGTATATACAGGAACTCCATCTAAGTTCAATGAAGAAAAAATGTTTAATTTAAATAAAGAAACTTGTAAAAAAGATTTAGGACTTAGCAATGTAAATAAAAAGATTGTGTTCATAACGTTTGGTAGTCAAGGTGCTAAATTTTTAAATAATACAATAATCAATATGATAAAAGAAACATTAGATGATAATATTTTTTACATACTTGTAACAGGTAAAAATAATTATGAAGAAATTGAAAATAAACTTAAAGATATCGATCTATCAAAATATTTGCGTTTAGAAAAATTTGTATATGATATGGATAAAATGTATAAAGTATCAGATCTTTGTATAACAAGGGCAGGTGCTTTAACAATAAATGAACTTGTTATATTTAAAAAACCGTCTATACTTATTCCACTTCCGTATGCAACTGAAAATCATCAATTATATAATGCAAAAGTTTTAGAAACAATCGGATGTGCAACTATAATTGAAGAGAAAAATCTTACAACATCTATACTTTACACAAAAGTAAAAGAAATATTAAATAGTGAAAATAGATCTAGTGAGATGATTAATAACTTTGACAAAGTGGTAAAAAAAGATGTAGAAGAATGTATATATGAACAAATAGAGAAGATATTTAAGAAATGAGGTGAAAATGTTGGACAAGCATATTATAAAAAAGAGCAAAAAGGCAACTAGTAGTAAACCGAAAAGTAAATCAACATCAGTAGTACAAAAAAAATCAAGTAAAAACAAAACACAGGTAAATACTAAGAAAAAAACAAATAATAAAGTAATACACAAAGCAAATAACAAAGTAAATAATAAAGTAAATAATAAAACAAATAATAATGTGCAACCAAAAACTACAAGTACAAAAAAAATGATAATTTTAATTACAGTTATTATTTTATCTTTATTCATCATTGCATCATCATATTACTTAATAAAAACACCTAAATTTAATATTAACTCAATTGTAGTAGAAGGTAATAGTAAAATTAATATAGAGGATATTATAATTAAATCTGGAATAAAAATAGGTGACAATGTAGTAGAAAGTTT
>Ga0123336_10001593_pt1 | contig 20724 bp, 21 predicted proteins | sample SSSSmetaG_FD_96466 | JGI IMG/M metagenome (GOLD analysis project Ga0123336, IMG submission 96466) | Glacier valley bacterial and archeal communities from Borup Fiord, Nunavut, Canada, to study Microbial Dark Matter (Phase II) - ​SSSS metaG | ecosystem: Environmental > Aquatic > Freshwater > Ice... | reverse complement strand
TGTAAGGGCGAACAACGCATGGCGAAGCGGCTTGACGTCTTGAACAAACACGAAATACGTTCCCGCGGTCAAAAAGGGCAACCCAATCAACACCGTCATCCACAAGGGAACCCTGCTGAAGCCGCGGAATTGCCGCGTGCCGTGCAGTATGACCAGCGTGCCCACGATCATGCCAATATTGCCGGTCCACGAAGCCGATTTTCCCATCAGAGGCTTGGCGAAAAACGCAATGCCGAAGCTCACGCAAATCATGCCGAGCCCGCTTGCCATGGTGCTGAGCCCCGCCATGGGCCGATTCACCCGCCACACGAAAATGGCCGCGACGGAGGCGATGGCCATGTTGACCAGCGTCATCACGATCAAGGTGGGAATATCGAGAAACATAATCAAACGTTACGGATGGATTACTTCATTAAAGCTTAGCAAGGATTGCGATTTCTAATTATTTCATTTTTCGCGGCACCGCGAAGTGCCGGGCGTGGCGTTCCCTGGCGGCCTTCCCTTTCCCCGCGCAAACCCCCGTAAACACGTATCGCCGGCGGGATCGCACGCCCCGTGCGGCCGGTCGGCGTAAGTGGGATGCCGGGCAATTTTGTCACGCCTTCAAGTGCCCGCAAGCTAAATCGTCTCGACAATGCGGTGTGCTTCCCCAACAGGTTCCCGCGGGGCATGTTCGGGCCCGGCCACAAAAAGATTACTTTCGGCCTGACTTTAATGTTTCTTAAATGGGACCCGTCTTTTCAATCTCCCGATTGCACCGGCTTACCATTCTTCGCGCCCGCTTTCGCGACGCGGCGGCAGCGTGACGAAGAACAGCCGAATGGGGCCGAATCGCGCCGTCATAAGCCCCTCAGTCCGGCAGTTGTGCTATACATGGGAATTCAGAAAGACCTATGGCTTACGTAATAGCAGAACCCTGCATAGGGACCAAAGACGCGGCCTGCGTCGACGCTTGTCCCGTTGACTGCATTCACCCGAAAAAAGAGGACCCCAGGTTCGCTGAAGTGGAATTGATTTACATCGATCCTGTTGAGTGCATCGATTGCGGTGCCTGTGTTCCCGTGTGCCCGGTTTCAGCGATTTTTGCCCAGGATGACTTGCCCGAAAAGTGGGACGCTTTCACGAAAATGAACGCGGATTACTTCGGGCGGTAGGTTTTTCGCGCGAGGGTTGGTGCGGTTCGCTGGCTTATCGACAAAATCCGCACCAACTCTCACAATCTTTATTCGGTCCAGTAACTGACCAGTAAACCTTCACCCGCGTTGTCGGCGTCAATGGCTACCTGCGCCAGCGGAATACCGTCCATACCGTCCTCCGTGGTCACTTCATAGACATCTGTGGGGGCCAGAATACGCGAAACGCCCGCTAGCGTGGTCTTGTTCATGCCCGTCTGGCCAAAATACGTCTTGCCTGCGTTAAGAGGCGCGGTTTGAAACACCAGGCGCGCCGCCTGTGTCCTGACGTTTGTGGAAAGCACCACCGGCGTGCCCGGCGTAGGAACTGTGATGCGGCCCAACGAAGTTAAAGTCATTGTTTCTCCTCACCCGCATAGTAGTCGCCGGGCAAACAGCGTTCGTGGGAGCAGGCCGCTAAGTCATTCCATCCACACGGAAAATGTTCTCGCGCCGCACGTGATCGGGCTTTCAGAAGTAAAGCTTCAGCGAAACCTTGCACCACCCGGGCGCCTCTTACACCGTTCAACTTACTACCCGCCCACTAAGGACGAGGCTGCTGCCAGGTAACCGCCCCGCCTTCACCGGCCAGCAGAGCGCGCCATTTCAGATCGTGCAGCGTAGCCGTCTCTTTTGGCGTGAATCGAAACTCTTCTCCGGTCAGATCACGGCGGGTATGGAAAGACCGGGCCACGCCATCCGAACCGTGCGATTCCGTCTCGGCCAGAATGTGATACAACTCGTGCGCGACGACGCGCCCTAGCGCCTTCCCATATACAGCGTCGCGCTTCACAGACTCAATCCGCACCAACTCAGGCGCCAGAAAGCGCCGAATCTCATTGCACTTCACATCTGTAAACGGCAGCACATGGCCATCGGACACCACCGTGCTGGCCAATGACTGGCCTTCTACCGCGGGCCCGAGTTCACTATCCATGGCGGGATTGCGCACTTGGCACGAACCCTTGAACTTCAACACGACCAGATCGGCAAACGATTCGCCAGCCGAACGCTCGTTCAAAGATCGCCAGTTTAGCGAGAGGCCGGACGGCTGCAGTATAGCCGCCACTTCCATCTTCATCTGCGCCACGGAGGCGACCGAAGGTTGCTTTTCAAAATCGACAAATATCGCAATGGAAGGCGCTGAAGCCGCCTGCGCAATGCACGTGAACGCGATCGTCAATGCAAGTCTAATCAACATCTGAGCCTCGTCTCACCTTGGAGTCCGGCATTTGGACACTCAACAAGGAGCGCCATATTCAGATTCTATATTAGACCAATCACAAAAATCTATTTCATGATACTCGCAAGGAAATAGCCGGGACGGGTGCGAGCGCGGTATTCAGGCCGGTCCAGACGCACTTCAATTTCATGAAAGCCGCCCTCATTCTTGTTATTCGGGCTATAGCTGATCATGTATTGACTACGAATCTCTTCACTAATGCGCTGAATCACATCCTGCAATCCACGTTCCCGATAAAACGTGTACTGCTCGCCGCCAGTCTGGTCGGTGAAGATGGTAGACGGGTTATCCACGAACAGGCCCTTGGCGTCTTTGTAAATCTCCTTCAGCATGGGCCCGAACTCAAGCCGGTTGCCCAGACGCGTATAATTCTGAACCGTTGTGGGCGTGTTCGGCTGGCCGCCGGGCAGGTTGTGCGCTGCGGGAGGCAGCGGGTCGGGCCGGGGCGGCTGCGGCTTAGCGGTCAGCGAAGTGACCAATCGCGAGATATTCACCGAATAAATGGTGACGTTACTCAACTGCGCGTCAATCAGCGTTTCCCGAAACTTGCCTTCGCTTGCCTGATCGCGCGTTTCGCTGACCAGCATGATGATCCTGCGCCTCGAAGCAGGTCGCGCTCGCAGCATATACACGGCTTTATCCACCGCATCGAACATGCGAGCGCTGCTGGAACCAGCGTGAATCTTCTTGAACGCTTCGGCAATCTTGTCCGGATCGTTCGTGAACCCCTGCATCTCCTGAATGCGATGGTCGAAAGCCAACACGGCGGCTTCGCCCTGTTCGCCAATCACGTTCGGGCCAATCAGGTTTCCACTTTTGTTGATCTGCGGCAGCACGGATTCGGTGCGGTCGCTCTTTTGAATAATAATGACAAGCGAAATCGGCTGGAAAGAAACATCCACCTGGATGTCCTGCTCCTTGCCGTTATCGAAGACGCGAAATTGGTTCGGCTGCAGTCCGTTGATGATGGCACCGGATCTATCGAAGACCGTAACCGGCGCCTGCACAAAACTAACGGATGTTCGCACGATGGGCGCGTCCGGAATTGTATCGGCCAAATCCGGCGGGGGTGTCGCGGCACTGCTGGGCGGCGGGCTCGAAGGCGGCTGTTGTGCAATGATCCCGACTGTGAGCAAACAGGCCGTAAATGCACGTCTCAGTATCATGAATGCTCCGTTTTTCCGGCCAATAAATCGGCAATATGCGGCACTAGCTCAACCATAGCATCCAGCGATTCCACGGCCCCTCGTGGTGATCCTGGCAGATTGACTACCAAAACCGTTCCTCGCGATCCAGCCAGCGCGCGTGACAGCGGAGCCGTCTTTACCCGCTCACGCCCTTTCGCACGCATTAACTCTCCGATGCCGGGAATTTCACGATCAATGGCATCGCGGGTTGCTTCCGGCGTTACATCGCGCGCGGCAATGCCCGTGCCGCCGGTGGTGAAGATTGCCTGGACGCCGCCCGCATCGGCCAATCTGCAAATCGCGGCCGCGATGAGAGGCCGCTCATCCGGGACAATTTCAACAGTTGCGACGCGATAACCCAAAGCCTCCAGGCGCAGCGATACAGCAGGGCCGGACTGGTCTTCGCGCGTGCCCGCCACGGCGGAATCGCTAACCGTGATCACGGCCGCCGAAAGATTCATCGACGGTAATCTCCGCCTTTGCCACCCGTCTTTTCGAGCAGGTACAGATCCTGGATCTCAATGCCCTTATCGAGCGCCTTCGTCATGTCGTAAACCGTCAGCGCCGCAACGGCAGCAGCCGTCAACGCTTCCATTTCGACGCCGGTCTGCGCGGCCGTTGCGGCGCTGGCGAAGATACGGATGCCCGCCGCTTCCGCAGTCACCTCCACATCCACGTGCGAAAGCGGCAGCGGATGGCATAGCGGAATCAGATCGGAAGTCTTCTTCGCCGCCATAATGCCTGCGATGCGCGCAATCTCCAGCGGGTTGCCTTTCGGATTTTGCGGCAGTGCTGCCAGTACGGCGGCACTCATCTTGACAAAGGCATGAGCGCGCGCGGTGCGCCTGGTTTCCGCCTTGCCGGATACATCCACCATGCGCGGCGTGCCCGCGGAATCGAAATGCGAAAGAGTAGGTTCCACTTACTTCCAGAGTAGCGGCAGAAAGTCGCCTGTGTCCCAGGCTTCGCGATCGGCATCCGCAATCAGGAAGGCATTGGCGCGGCCTACGGCAGCCATATCGCTCGATCCGCGCCAGCGAACCGGCGTCAAACCGCCTTGCGAATCTACAAGGGCCGGCAGAAAGCGTGTCAAGCCGGGCTTGTGGCGAAACGGTTGCGTGAGACGGCCATACGCGGTGGGCAGCGCCGTCTCCCCAGCCCCGGCTAGCAGGTCCAACGCCGCGCGCGCGAAAATCTCAAACGTCACCAGCGTGGAAACGGGGTTGCCTGGCAGCCCGAAGAAGGGACGCTGGCGACAGTGGCCGAACACAATGGGAGCGCCCGGCTGGATGGCTGCGCGGTCGAAATGAAAGGTGGCACCGAGATCGGCAAGAGCGCCTTCCACGAAATCGAACTTGCCCGCGGATACACCGCCCGAAAGCAGCAATAGGTTGTCGTGCAAGCCCTCTTCAATCAGCGCGCGCGTGCGGTCGCGGTCATCGGGCGCGACAGGCAACAAGCGCGGTAGGCCTCCTGCGCGAGTGACTTGGGCGGCCAGTGCGTGCGCGTTCGAATTGCGAATCTGGTGCGGCAGCGGAGCGCGCTCGATAGCCACCAGTTCATCGCCGGTAGCCAAAATCGTAACGCTGGGCCTGTGAAATACGCTCACCTCCGCTTGCCCACAGGCGGCGAGCACGGCAATGTGGCTGGGGTCGAGCCGCGTGCCTTTAGAGAGCAGAACCTGCCCTTGCGAAGCTTCCTCCGCGCGGCGCGAAATGTGCGTGCCTGGCGCTACCGGCGCGTGCGTGATGCGCTGCCCCTCTTGTACAACATGCTCAATCATCACCACCGCATCCGCACCAAATGGGATGGGCGCACCGGTCATAATCTCCACGGCCGTGCCTGGATGCAGCGTCGCCGGCGCATCCCCGGCGCGAATCGTTCCGCTCACGGGTAATGGGCCGGGCAGGTCTTGCGCGTGCACCGCATAACCATCGCGAACCGAGCGATCGAGCGCGGGAAAATCGCGATCGGCCAAAACATCCTGAGCCAGAACGCGGCCCATGCATGCCGCAAGCGATACAGTCTCCCGCTGCGGACGCGCCGTCACTTCACGAAGTACGGCGGCGCGCGCGTCTGAGAAGCTGAGAGTCATCTAAGATCAGTCTATGCGCTACACTTTTTCCCGAATCGGCGTTCTGGCAGCCTTCGCGTGGACCATCGCCCTGACGCCCCCCGCCGATATCAAGGCCAATTTCGACGCCCCTTCGCGCGTCACCGTGAGGGACGAAGCAGGTGCGCCGGTGAAAGGCGCTGACGTGGAGATGACGGTCACCATGGTCGACATGGATCACGGCGAATTCAAGCACGCCGCGAAAGAGATCTCACCGGGCACGTATGAAGCGGCCGCCACCAAGTTCTACATGGTGGGCACGTGGAACTTGAAAGTAACCGCCCGCAAGGGTTCAGAAAGCGCGGTCAAAGATTTCAAGATTGAAGTGAAGCACTAGGCCTTATTTCAACTCCACCAGAATGACCTCGAACGGCTGATCGCTCACGTTCTCTTCCTTGTGCGTGAGCGGCGTGCCCCATACGGCTTCGCCGGCTTTGTGCTTCACGGCTTCCACCTTGCCATCCTCGCTGGTGGTGCGGAACGATTGATCGGTGAGATAGACGGACACGCGATTCGTTGTGTGGCGATGCAGCGGCGTTGCTTCATGCGCGCCAATCTTCACGCGAGAAACACGCACCTGATCGTTCTCAAACTCCAGCTTGTAATGCTTGGGGTCAATCTTCAGTGGGTCCATCTCAGCGGGAATCGCCTTGCCCGTGCTCGGCGTCTTCAGCTCCACTTCCAGAATGTTGAAGTTATCGTCGCCGGTCACCTCCGGTGCGTGTGTGCCGTTCGAAGGGCTCCAGTTCACCTGATCGGCTTTCCAGTTGAACACCTCGGGCTGGCGGCCATCCTGATACTCGAAGCGTTGCACGCCCGCCTGCAGGTAAATCATGACGCGGTTCGATTTGTGTTCGTGGGCCTTTCCTTTCACGTGGGCCTTTTCCAGAGCGCGCATCACTTTCACCTGATCGTTTTCGAACAGGGTGGCGCCGGGTTCCAACGGCATCGCTGCAAAGGCATAGCTAACGATTAGGAGAGAGCTACTGAGGATCGCAAGTTTCATTGAAAGCCATTCTATTACCAATGCGCCGGCCGGTAATCTTTCAGGAACTGTCCCCACACGTGCTCCCCGGTATTGAAGCCGTGAAAGATGGGGTCGATGATGCGGGCCGCGCCATCCACAATGTCCAGCGGCGGGTGAAATCGCTGCTCGACAATCTTGCGGGCCGCGATCTCGGCCGGGTCTTCGTCGGTCACCCAACCGGTATCGACGGCATTCATGTGGATGCCAGCGGCGTAATAATCGGTCGCTGAAGTGCGCGTCATCATGTTGAGCGCCGCCTTCGCCATGTTGGTATGCGGGTGGCGCGTGGTCTTCCACTTTCGATAGAACTGGCCCTCGACGGCGGAGACGTTCACGATGTGCTTATCGCGCTCCGGGCTGCGCATCATCAAGGGCTTCAAGCGCGCGTTCAGAATGAAAGGCGCGATGGCATTGATGAGCTGCACCTCAATCAATTCCACGGACGACACTTCGTCCATGAGCAGGCGCCAGGAATTGCGGCCGCGCAGATCCACTTGTTGCAGGTCTTTATCAAGCTGATCTTCGGGGAAAAGATGGTGCTGCGCCAGCAAGTCTTCCGGCAGCAGCGCAAGCTGCGAAAGACGCGCGGAATCGGCCAGTTCCTTGGCTTCATGAACCAGCGCGCTCTCGTTCGCCTGCAACAGAGCAGAGCGTTCGCCGTCTATCATGTGCCGGTAAAACTCAGGCGGACGCCGAACGGTCTGGCATGCGTTATTCACAATGAAATCGAGCCGGGTCCGTGTCTGCAACAGCACACGGCAGAATTGTTCCACGCTGGGCGTATGGCGCAGATCAAGCCCGAAAATCTCCAGGCGATCGGCCCACTGGTCAAAATCCGGCTCTTGCGCATAGCGGCGCGCGGAATCGCGAGGGAAGCGCGTGGTAACGATCAATTCCGCGCCCGCACGCAGCAACTTCAACCCCGCTTGATAGCCAATCTTGACGCGCCCGCCCGTCAGCAACGCCACGCGGCCCTGCAGGTTGGCCGATTGCGTCCGCTTGGCAAAATTGAACTCCGCGCAAGCGGGACACATCTGGTCATAGAACTTGTGAACCACCGTGTACTTGGCTTTGCAGACATAGCAATGCTGCGGCTCTGCTGTTTCGGAGTGCTCACGCTCATCGGGTGGGAACACGTTCGGCGTGGTAAATACGGGCCGCCGCCGCAGAGCGCGGATGCCGGTCTCATACAGCGCCGCGAGCGTCTGGCGCTCTTTCTCTGCCAGCAGATCTTTGCGAAGCCTGCGGCGGCTCACCGGGTCGGGGTTGTACATCTGCGCGACCGCCTGGTGCAGACGCGTTCGATCACCATCGGACAGATGCTCCAGCAACCGGCGATCTGCCGCGATGGCTTCGAGCAACTCAGATGCGGCGCGAACGTCTTCGTGAAGCTTGCGATTCACCGGCCCATCAAACCTGAGGCACGGGGAATGGGTTGCGCTCAAACTGCTTCTGGTGCCAATAGGGATAAGTCAAGCTCACCTTGCTGGCTTCATCGAGCTTGGCAATCTGCTGAGGCGCCAGCTTCCAGCCGACCGAACCTAGATTTGCTTTCAGCTGCTCTTCGTCGCGCGCGCCGATGATCACGGTCGAAATAGTAGGGCGGCTGAGCACCCACGCCAGCGCAATCTGGGGAACGGTCTTGCCCGTCTCTTTCGCGACTTCGTCGAGCGCATCGACGACGGTGTAGAGATACTCGTCGGGCATCTGCGGACCCTGCTCTGCCGTGACGTGCAGGCGGCTCTTTTCAGGCAGCGGTTGACCACGGCGGATCTTGCCGGTGAGCCTGCCCCAGCCCAGTGGCGACCAGACCAGCGCGCCCACGCCCTGATCGGCCGCAAGCGGCATCAGTTCCCATTCGTAATCGCGGCCGATGAGCGAATAGTAGACCTGATGGCCCACATAGCGCGACCACCCATAGCGTTCGCTCACGCTCAGCGACTTCATCAAATGCCACCCGGAAAAGTTCGAAGCAGCGATGTAACGAACCTTGCCTTGCCGAATCAGGTGTTCGAGCGCGCTGAGCGTCTCTTCTACCGGCGTGGTGGCATCGAAGGCATGCAGATGGTACACGTCGATGTAATCGGTATTCAGACGCTTCAAGCTGCGATGCACCGATTGCAGCAGATGGTACCGGCTGGAGCCCACATCGTTCGGACCTTTGCCCAGACGGAAGGTGGCCTTGGTGGAGATCAGCACATCCTCGCGAGGGATATGCGCAATCGCGCGCCCCAGCATCTCTTCGCTCGCGCCATCGGAATAAATGTCGGCGGTGTCGAAGAAGTTGAGCCCCGCTTCCATGCAGGTATCGATCATGCGCTTTGCCTGATCGTCAGATGTCTCGCCCCAGGCTTTGAAGAACTCATTGCCCGCGCCGAAAGTGCCGGTGCCGAAACAGAGCTCCGGAACTTTCAAACCGGAACGGCCTAATTGTCTGTAATCCATGTGGCTTAGATCCTTAGCGTACTCGGAAGGCTTCTGACACTAGCATGCTCCACCCTGGTAAAAGCGTGGAGTGAAGCGTATCGTTAACAGTCAGATTTACGAAGGACGCGCGAGTGTAGAGCAGGATTATAGAATCGGCGGGGAACACCTGCCATACCTCCTGTACACCATGAGAGAGATAGGTGCGCATTTTGCGTGTGCTATCGGTGGTGCGCTCGGTAGGCGAAATGATCTCGACGGCAATGTCCGGCGCGATAGGGACGGGAGCCTTCTCGAGATCCGTATTGCGCCACTTGTCATCCAGCATAACCGCGACATCGGGCCGCAAGCGGATGTCGTCGCCTGGGGCGAACTCCACATCGGGAAAGGCACCGCCGTTCTTTTGCAGATCGAAGTAAACCACCAGGCTCATTAGCAGACGGGTAACAATCATCTGGTGCTTCGGTGTAGGGCTTGACACTTCAATTAGGCCTCCAGCCAGAAGCTCCCATCGCCGGCCCTCTTCATAGGGCAAGGCATCGAATTGCTCGCCCGTCATGGTAGCTGTGGCAATCATGGTTTGCTCTTAGAGCGTCATCACGTAGGCTACAACATCTTCCTTTTCCTGCTCGGAGAGGATGTCTTTGAACGAAGTCATCTCGGCGGGACCGGTATTGATGATGTCCAGCAGCTTATCGCGAGTGGCCTTCTTGCCATCCGGCAGCTTGCCTTCTTTCAGGCCCTTCAGGCCGGGGCCGACATCTTCGTCGGTGCTATCAGCCAGGTGGCACTCGGCGCAATGGGTTTCGAAGACCACCTTGCCGCGCGGTACATCGGGCGTGGGCGCGGCGGCTAAAGCGCACACGACCAGGAAGGCGGCCACGCTGAAGCCTAGTTTCATTTACGCAATCAGATCTTTCACCACGTTGCCGTAAACGTCGGTCAGGCGGAAATCGCGGCCCGCGTAGCGGTAGGTGAGCTTCTCATGGTTCAGGCCAAGCTGGTTCAGAACAGTGGCGTGAACGTCGTGAATGGAGACTGGATTCTTCACGGCCTTGAAGCCGAATTCGTCCGTCTCGCCGTAGGCCATGCCGCCTTTGAAGCCGCCGCCCGCCATGAACATGGTGAAGCCATACGGATTATGATCGCGGCCATCGCCGGCTTCGGAAACGGGGGTGCGACCGAACTCGCCGCCCCAGACCACGACGGTGTCGTCCAGCAGCCCGCGCTGCTTCAGGTCTTTGATAAGCGCCGCGGTGGCCTTGTCCATCTCCGGGCAGCGTTCGCGCAGATTCTTGTTCAGGGTCTTGTGATCGTCCCAGGGCTGGCCGGGGCCGTAATGAACCTGCACATAGCGAACGCCCTTCTCGATGAGGCGGCGGGCCAGCAGGCATCCGGTGCCATAGGGAGAATCGCCATACTCCAGGCGCACGTGTTCTGGCTCCTTCTTGATATCGAAAACATCGGAGGCCGTGAACTGCATCCGGTAAGCCTGCTCCATGGATTGAATACGGCCATCAAGGAACGCATCCTGCCCGAACGAAGCTTCGTGAGACTTGTTCATCGTCTGCAGCATGTCCAACTGTTCGCGCTGTTCCCGATCGTTCATGCCCTTGTTGCGCAGGTAACGGATCATCTTGTCGGGGTCGGAATCGGACGTGTTGATGACCGTGCCCTGATACTTGGTCGGCAGGAAGCCGGAGTTCGAAAAGAGGCTGCCGCCGCCGGGGCTTAACGCCACAAACGCAGGCAGGTTTTGATTTTCCGTACCGAGCCCGTAGGTGACCCAGGAGCCCATGCTGGGCCGGAACGACACGATGCTGCCGGTGAAATATAGATTCCGGCCAGGCTCGTGGTTGGCGATGAAAGAATAGACAGACTTCACGACGCAGAGGTCGTCGGCGCACTCGGCCAGCTTGGGGAGAAGCTCGCTGATATCGACGCCGCCCCGGCCGTACTTTTTGAATTCGAAGGTGGAGGGCAGCAGGCCGCCAGTCTTGCGTTCGGTGCGCAGATCGACCGAGTCAGGCCGTTGACCGGCGTATTTGACCAGTGCCGGTTTCGGATCGAACATGTCCAGTTGCGAGGGGCCGCCGGTCATGAAGAGGCTGATGACATGCTTGGCCTTGGGAGCTAGGTCAGGCCCGATAGGACGCAGGGGGGCGGCACCGGCGCTAGTGGGGGCCAGCAGATCGGCAAGCACCGCGCCTCCGAAACCGGCGCAGAGAGAAGAGACAAAGGTGCGGCGCGAAGGCGCGGCGATACGCGAAGTGGGAATCATGGCCAGAACATTTCCTCGTTGGTGGCGAGCAGAGTTTGAGTAAAGCGCGAGACGGGGGCGCGGTCGATATAGGTGAGGGCGGAATCGAGTTCGCCGGGTGTGGGATTGCGCGACAGCACCTTCTGGTAAAGGTCCCGGACCTTTGCATTGCCGGTTTCGTTTTCGACGGAGTCAGCCAAGCTCTTGGCCAGCTGTTCGATGAACGGGCTGTTCATGACGAAGAGCTGCTGCAGCGGCGTGAGCGTATCCACGCGAGCGGGGCTGTGCTGCATGGGAGTGGGGAAATCGTAGATGCGCAACAGGTCATTCAGGCGGGCGCGGCTGATGCGGGCGTAGAGAGTGCGCCGGTTATTCTCCGGTGCGTCGAGATCGGTGGAGATGCCTTCGAAAGTTAGGTCGAGCTTGCTTGCCGAACGCAGCAGTGTATCGCGGAAAGCTTCGATATCCAGGCGGCGCGGATTCATGCGCCAGAGCAAGGTGTTGGCTTCATCTTTTTCTAAAGCATCGGGGCGCGGCTTGCTGGCTTGTCGATAGGTGGAAGAGAGCAGAATTTCACGCTGAAGCCACTTGATGGACCAGCCATTCGCGATGAAACGCGCGGCTAGGTCATCGAGCAGGGCCGGGTTGGTGGGCTTGTCGCCGCGATCGCCAAAATCGCTGGGCGTACCTACTAAATAGGCTCCGAAGCTTTCACCCCATACGCGGTTCACGATGACGCGCGCGGTGAGGGGGGCGGCATCGGTCACGATGGATTCGGCAAGATCAAGCCGGCCGGAGCCATGCGAGAACGGCTTGCCGGGCGTCTTCGAAAGCACGGTGAGGAAGGTGCGCGGAACAGTCTTGCCGGTTCCGGTGCCGCCGGTGCCGCGGAAGTAAAGAGCCAGATCGCGAGGCTCGCCGGGCTTCAGATCGACAAGCGTGTAATCCGGATGCGACGCGTCCAGCCATAGGCCCGCGTCGTAGACCGCATTCACATACGGAGCTCTGGCTTCCTTTTCGTTAACGACGAATCGCTTCCCTTCCCCGCCGCCGCCATTCTTCTTCGGAACGATGGTGTTGTGTACCAGATCGGCCAGTTCGGGATGGTCTTTCTCCATCGCTTCCAGTTCCGGCTTCAGGATGGCGAGTTCTTCCTTGCAGAGCCGGATTTTTTCGGCGGCCGATTTTTGATCGATGTCTTTGTTTTCGGAAAGGTTGCTAATGGCGCCGTTCAGATCGGAGAATCGCTGGCGCGCCCAGATGAACTGCTTCTCTACATTGGGATCTTCATTGCTCAGCGGCCGAATGGCGGACTGCGTGGAGGCGAAGACGCCGGCGAGGGCATAGTAATCGGTCTTGCTGATGGGATCGAACTTATGATCGTGGCAGCGGGCGCAGGCAACGGTCAGACCCAGCATGCCTCGGCTGACGGAATCGAGCCGCTCATCCCACTCATCGAGATAGAGGCCTTCGACGACATCTTTCGAAAGCTTGAGCTCTTTGTGTTCCACCGGACCGAGGCCCAGGTAGCCAAGGGCGGCCAGATCCTGACGGGTGGCTCCGGGGAGCTGATCGGCGGCAAGCTGGAGTTGCAGAAAGCGGTTGTAGGGCAGGTCTTTGTTGAACGCCTCGATCACCCAATCGCGATAGCGCCACGCGTACATGTACTGAGCGCCGGCCAGGCCGTCTTCGGCATAGCGGGCGACATCGAGCCAGTAGCGCGCCCGTCGCTCACCATACTGGGGCGAGGCAAGCATGCAATCTACCAGCTGTTCATAGCGCTTCGGGGAGGGGTCGTTGACGTAAGCCTCAACTTCTTGGAAGGTGGGCTTGTAGCCGACCAGATCGACATACACACGGCTCATCAACGTGCGGGGATCGGCTTCGGGGGAAGGCTTCAGCTTCTTCGATTCCAGCTTTGACAAGATGAACGCGTCGATCTTGTTGCGCTGCCATTTCCTGTCTTTCGCGAGGGGTGCAGGCGCTTCCTTTACCGGTTGAAAAGCCCACCACTTCCGGCCCTGCGCGAAATCGATCACGCGCGGACCACCGGCGCTGGCACCGGGTGCGGGCTGCTCCGTGCGCGGATCGGGCGCACCGGCGGATACCCACTGTTCGAAATCCTTAACGACTTGTTCAGGCAACTTGCCCGCGGGCGGCATCTTCGGCACATCGTTATAGCGAAGGGCGCGAACCAGCAGGCTTTGATCTGGATTGCCCGATGTAAACGACGCGCCGGAATTGCCGCCAGTCAGGAGACCAGCTTTGGTATCGAGCGCGAGCCCGCCCATGGGCGCTTTCAACTTAGAGGAATGGCAGGGGTAACAACTCTGCACCAGCACCGGTCTGATCTTGTTTTCAAACAAGTCATTGCCCGGGTTCTGGGCGCTTAAGATGACGGAGGCAAACGTGAAAGCAACTGCTGATTTCAGCAAAAACCGATCTCCTCGCACACGGGGTTGAAACCGGATGGTCTCCGCTCTCATTCTATCGCATGGCGATAATGAAGGCTGATGGAAAGCCGCGCCGCGAAGATGGTTCGAGAGGTAGTGGAATCGGGGAGGCCGCTGGCCTACATTCAGACCTCGGAAGAGCAGCGCGTGGCGGCGGTTCTGCATGAGATCGGCGCGGGGCCGGTGTGGACCTGGAGCGCGACGGAAGGATTGCGCGACGAGGCGGGAATTGTGCAAGCGGGCGCGTACACCGCGCGGGAAGCGCTCGATTTCATTGCGGCTTATGAAGGCGCGGCCATCTTCCACTTGAAGGACTTTCACGAACCGTTGAAGCATTCGGCGGAGGTACGCCGGCGGATTCGCGACGTCTATTACCAGAGCATCGGCACGCGCAAGTTCACGGTGATCAGTTCGCCGGTGCGGTTCATTCCGGAGGAGCTGGAACGCAGCCTGGTGTTCCTGCAGTTGAGGACGCCGGATCTGCTGGAGATCACGGAGTACCTGCGCAAGGAGACAGGCGGCGCTTTGGCGGATGTGGTGCTGGATCAGCTTGCGCCGGCGCTGCTGGGGTTGACGCAGGAAGAAAGCCATTATGCGGTGGAGCGCGCCCGCGCTGGTGGGCGGAAACTGGGGGAGGATTCCGTTCCGGCGCTATTGCAGGAAAAGCAACTGCTGATCAACCGCACCGGCGTGCTGGAGTATGTGGCGGATGGCAAGGAGATGGACGAGATTGGCGGCCTGGAGGGCTTGAAGCAGTGGTTGAAAGAGCGGCGCAAGCTGTTCAATCTGCGCGAAGGGTTGAAGGCGGAGATTGTGCCCAAAGGGGTGCTGCTGATGGGCATTCCCGGCTGCGGCAAGAGCCTGTGCGTGAAGGCGATCGCGTCCAGTTTCCAGCTGCCGCTGTACCGCATGGACATGATTGAGATCTTCTCCGGGCGGCATGGCAAACCGGAAGGCGCGTTCGTGCAGGCGTGCCGGATGATGGAGGACATTGCGCCGGCGGTGCTGTGGTTCGACGAAATTGAGATGGGCATTACATCTACCGAATCGAGCGGTGAACAGGGGCGCATCTTCGCGTTCTTTCTGACCTGGATGCAGGAGAAGACGAGCGGCCTGTTTGTGGCGGCGACGGCGAACCGGATCGATCTGCTGCCTGCGGAGATGATTCGCAAAGGCCGCTTCGATGAGGTGTTCTTTGTGGACCTGCCTCTCGATGCGGAGCAGGCGGAGATCTTCCGCATCCATCTGAAGCGGCGGGGCGTGGAGTTGAACGGTTTGAACATTCCGCAATTGACGAAGCTCACGAATGGCTGGACAGGCGCAGAGATTGAGCAGTGCGTGGTCTCGGCGATTACGCGGGCGCGCTTGGCGGACCGCGATGTGGAACAGAACGACCTGATCGATGTGGCGGCGAAGTTCGTTCCCCTTTCGCGGACCATGAAAGAGCAAATCAGCAAGATTCGAAGCTGGGCGTTTGAGCGCGCCATACGAGCTTCGCCGCTGCCGATTCGGTAGGCATCAGAAGATAAGGCGCAGCGAGAGCTGGCCGACGCGGCCGATATCATTCGCCTGGCTGGTGATCTTGCCGAACGTGCTGCTGGTGGGGTTGGTATCGGGCGCGTTGAATTCCGGATGGTTCCAGACGTTGAAGAACTCGACGCGGAATTGGAGGCGCACGCTTTCGAGCAGCTTGGTGTTCTTCATCAGCGAGGCATCCATGGTGTTCGAGCGGTCCTGGCGGATGTTGTTGAACAGCGAGGGGAAGGTACGGATGTAGTTGCTCAACTGCTCTGAGCTGGCGGTGTTGAACTGCGATTTGTCGAAGGCGCGGTCGGCATTGTGGGAATTGTATTGCAGCGGGAGCGCCGCCGATGGAGAAGCCGGAGGGGCCGCCGTTGTCGAAGGGGCGGTTAAAGCGCGGGTCGGAGTTGGGGATGACGCCGAAGGAGAGCTGGGCGAGCGTGAGCGGGGTGCGGCCGTTGAGCGGGATGTTTTCAATCTGGCGCGATGGCGAGCGCAGGTAATTTACGGACGAACATGGTCGAAAAAGTCCCCTTGGCGAAGCTTGGTGAACGGTATCACCGAAAGATTCTGAATGCAATGTAGATATAGAATCTCGAGACATGCGGCGACGGGAATTGTTGTTGGGCGCGAGTGCGGTGTTAGCGCGGGCGGCGACCTGGCTGCCGGCTAACAGGAACGTGAAATGGGCGGTGAGCGCGAACTTGTGGAACTCATTTCCGCGCGGGCCGATTACGGATGTTTTGGATGTGATGCGGGATACCGGCTTCATTGGAATTCGGCTGACGCAATTTCCGGGAATTTTAAAAACGTACGATGTGAGCGTCGCGGTGCTGGAGCGCGAGGTGAGCCGGCGCAATCTTCAGGTTGCGACCATTTCATTTAATGGCCCGGCGCACGATGCCGCGCAACATGCAAAATATTTGGCGGCGGCGAAGGAGGCGATGGAGTTCCTCCAAACCTTTGGTGCCAGACACCTGGTGATCTTCTCACCGGCGCGGCCGGTATTGACGGTGCCCGGCGCGAAGGCGGTGGCGGTGCCGGAGGCGCAGTTCCGAACGATGTGCGATGGGTTCAACAAGGTGGGAGAGCTGGCGCAGAGCATGGGATTTCGCGCGGGATTGCATAACCACATGGACCAGATGGTGGAGACCACCGAGGAAGTGGACCGGTGCATGAAGATGACGGACCCGGCGCTGTTCTGGTTCTCACCCGATTCGGCACATTTGCATTTGGGCGGGTCCGATGTGCCGCTGGTGATGGAGCGGCACAAGAGGCGGCTGATGTTCGCCGATTACAAGGACGCTCGGTGGACTGAGCCGAAGGAAGACTTGGTGCAGGGGACGGGGAAGGTGGTGGCGAGGAGCACGCGTTCGGCGCGTTTCCTATCGAGCATTTATGATTTGGGAGATGGCGAGATCGACTTCCCGGCGTGCCATCGGGTGTTGAAGAGTATTGAGTATAAGGGCTGGATCTGCGTGGATCTGGATTCGGCACGCAAGGGACCGCGCGCGAGCTATGAGCGATGCGGTGAGTATGTGGTGAGTAAGCTGGAGACGGTCTATACATGATTCGCCGCCGTGAATTTCTGATGGCCGCAGGAGCTTCCATGAGCACGATTGCCGCGCCGCTGCCTTACCGGATTTTGGACCCGCATGTTCATGTGTTCCAGCATGACCCTGAGTTTCCTTTCGCCGCCGTCGCGAACGTGCCGCAGGAGGACCGGACGCCGGAGATGCTGCTGGCGTTGATGAAGGCCAACGGCGTCGCGAAGACGGTGATCATTCAGGTGCGGCATTACATGTTCGACAATCGTTTTCTGGCGAGTGTGCTGAAGCGATATCCGGGCACGTTTCAAGGCGTGGCGCGCGTGGATCCGGAGAAAGCGGGAGCGCCGGATGATTTGTCGCGATTGACGGCGGAAGGCTTCCGGGGCGTGCGGTTGAGCCCTGCTGGCGATGCTTCGGGAGACTGGATTGAAGGTCCGCTGATAGGGCCGCTGTGGAAGCGGTGCGAGGAGTTGAAGGTGCCGATGACGGTGCTGGCGCCGATTGGGCGCATGCCGGCGGTGGGCAAGCTGGCAGACCAGTATCCGGATTTGACGATTGTGATTGACCACATGGCGGATTGTCCAGTGGACCAGCCGGCTGCGCTCGAGAAACTGATTGCGTTGAAACGGCACCCGAAGCTGTTCGTCAAGATTTCGCATACGTGGCAGCTTTCGAAGCAGGCGTATCCGTGGCGCGATGCACAGGAACATGTGAAGCGGCTGCACGCGGCGTTCGGGCCGGAGCGCTTAATGTGGGCGACCGATTGGCCGGTGAGCCTGCCTCATGCGAGTTATGAGCAGACGCTGCGGGTGGTGCGGGACGATATGCCGTTTTTGAATGCCGAGGACAAGCATTGGATGTTGAACAAGACGATTGAGCGCGTTTGGCCATTTCCGGCTTAAGCAATTTTTTCTACCTTGACTCTGGTGATGCGGTTGCGTTCGACGGCTTCGACGGTGAAACGACGGCCATCATGTTCGACGGACTCGCCGGGCTTCGGGATGTGGCCGAAACGGTAGAGCATGTAGCCGGCAATGGTTTCATAACCGGTGCCGGTTTCGAGTTCGGTGCCGAATTGAATTTCGAAGTCGCGGATTTTGGCGGTGCCTTCGAGGATGGTCTCCGCGCTTTCGGGTTGAGCTAAAAGCGGCGGATCGTCGAACTCATCTTCGATCTCACCCACGATCTGCTCCAGCACGTCTTCGACCGTTAGCAGGCCGGAGATGGTGCCGAACTCATCGACGACCATGGCCATGTGGGTTTGGCCGGTGCGGAAGTCGTTGAGCATTTGAAGCAGCGGCTTGGTTTCCGGCACCACCATGTGCTTGCGGATGATGTGACGGATCTCAAAGGGCTTGGGAGTGCGGCCGGCGCGGAGGGCGAGGCGGCGCTCCTGCCAGTGGTGCAGCATGTCTTTGAAGTAAAGGATGCCGAGGACTTGTTCGGGCTTGTGCTCGTAGACGGGAAGGCGCGAGTGCTGCTGATCGGCCATGGTGGCGAGGACCTGATCGAGGGTGGAGTTGACCTGGATCGCGATCATCTGGTTGCGGGGAATCATAATCTCGCGCACGGTGAGTTCGTCGATATCGAGAACGCGATGGATCATATGATCGAGCCCTTCGCGGAGATGTCCGGAGCCTCGGCTGGAACTGACGATGAGGCGTAGTTCTTCGGCGGAGTGGCCACCGGTTTGGAGACGGCGACGCACGCCGAGCATGGCGCTGATGGCGGCGGCGGAACGTTCGATGACGGCGACGAAGGGAGCGGCGATGCGCGTGACGACGATGAGGATGGGGGCGACGGTGACGGCAAGACGGTCAGCCTTGGCGATGGCGAGATTTTTGGGGACTACTTCACCGATGACGACGTGAGTGAAGGTCATGACGAGGAAGGCGAGGAGGAAAGACAGGCCGTGGAGCAGGCGAATGAGCAGCGGCGAGGGCGCGTAATTCAGGATGGGGCCGAAGACTTTAACGATGAGTTCGTAGAGCGTGTCTTCACCGGCCCACCCGAGGCCGAGGCTGGCGAGGGTGACGCCGACCTGGGTGACGCTAAGCAGTTGTTCGGGATTCGCGATGAGGTGGAGGGCGACCTTGGCGCCGGCGTTGCCGGTTTCGGCCAGTTGGCGGAGGCGCGATTCACGGACGGAGAGGAGGCTGACTTCGGCGGCGGCGAAGAAGGCGTTGATGAGGATGATGGCCGCGAGGAGGAGGAGTCGGAAACCGAGGAACGTCCCGGGCAGGTCATGCATTCGAGCTTTTAGTGTACGGCGGCTTGGCTGGCGCGCGCCTTACGCATGATGAAGACGCAGGGGACCAGGATGGCGGCGCCGACGGCGAGGATGTAATAGACATCGAGGTAGCTTTGCATGGCGGCCTGGCGGCCGATGGTGTTGGCGACGATTCCATAGGCCTGTTGCGTGGCTTGTTCGGGAGTGGAACCAGCGGCGGCGAGGTGGTTCGAGGTGCCTGTGACGACGTTGTTGAAGGCGGAACTGGCGGTGCTGGCGTGAGCGGAGAGGACGCTCTGGTGATATTGAGAGCGGCGCGCGAGGAGGGTGGTTACGAGCGAGATGCCGACGCTGCCGCCGATGTTGCGCGAGAGGTTGGTCATGCCGGAGATGGCGTTACTCTTTTCGCGCGGCATGCCGAGATAGGCGACCGTTTGGATGGGGATGAAGAGGAAGGCGAGGCCGGAGGCTTGCAGGACGCGCGCCCAAACGGCTTGATCGAAGGCGATATTCAGATTCAGGCGGCTTAAGTGGAAGAGGCCGATGGAAGTGATGAGGAAGCCGAGCGCGATGAGATAGCGGGCGTCGACCTTGGAGATGAGGATGCCAACCGCGGGCAGCAGGAGGATAACGGCAATGCCGCCGGGCGAGAGCACCATGCCGGCTTCCTTGGCTGTGTAACCGAAGAGGCTCTGCAACATTTGAGGCAACAGAAGTGTGCTGCCAAAAAGGACGATGCCAAGCATGAACATGGCGATGTTTGAGATGAGGAAGCTACGGTTGCCGAGGAGGCGGAGTTCAATGATGGGGTGCTCATGATTCCATTCCCAGAAGAAAGCGAAGATGAGTCCGAAGGCGGCGATGGCGGTCCAGGTAACGATGAAGGAGGAGGAGAACCAATCGTCGCGTTCGCCCTTGTCGAGAACCACCTGGAGGGCGCCGAGGCCGATGGTGAGCATGGCGAGGCCGATGTAATCGATGCGGATGGAAGACTTCTTGGTGCCGCGTAAGTAAGGCGGATCTTCGACCAGTTTGTGGGTGAGGAAGAGTGAAAGGATGCCGACGGGGATATTGATGAAGAAGATCCAGCGCCAATCGTAGTTGTCGGTGATCCAGCCGCCGAGCGTGGGGCCGATGGCGGGAGCGCTGACGACGGCAATGCCATAAACGGCAAAGGCCATGCCGCGCTTGGCGGGCGGGAAGGTATCGGCAAGGATGGCCTGCTCACTGGGTGCGAGGCCGCCACCGCCGAGCCCCTGCAGAACACGGAAGAGGATGAGCATGGGCAGATTCGGCGCGAGTCCGCAGAGGAAGGAACTGATGGTGAAGAGAGTGACGCACGTCATGTAAAAACGCTTGCGGCCGAAGATGGTGGAGAGCCAGCCGCTGAGCGGGAGCACGATGGCGTTGGCAACCAGATAAGAGGTGAGGACCCAGGTGCTTTCGTCCTGGCCGGCAGAGAGGTTGCCGGCGATATGGGGGAGGGACACGTTGGCAATGGAGGTATCGAGCACCTCCATAAAGGTGGCCATGGTGACCGTGAG
>Ga0123336_10001592_pt1 | contig 20727 bp, 19 predicted proteins | sample SSSSmetaG_FD_96466 | JGI IMG/M metagenome (GOLD analysis project Ga0123336, IMG submission 96466) | Glacier valley bacterial and archeal communities from Borup Fiord, Nunavut, Canada, to study Microbial Dark Matter (Phase II) - ​SSSS metaG | ecosystem: Environmental > Aquatic > Freshwater > Ice... | reverse complement strand
TCACACACGCGGCATGGCTGGATCAGGCTTTCGCCCATTGTCCAAAATTCCCCACTGCTGCCTCCCGTAGGAGTCTGGGCCGTGTCTCAGTCCCAGTGTGGCTGGTCGTCCTCTCAGACCAGCTACGGATCGTAGCCTTGGTGAGCCTTTACCTCACCAACTAGCTAATCCGACATCGGCCGCTCCAATAGCGCGAGGTCTTGCGATCCCCCGCTTTCACCCGTAGGTCGTATGCGGTATTAATCCGGCTTTCGCCGAGCTATCCCCCACTACTGGGTACGTTCCGATGTATTACTCACCCGTTCGCCACTCGTCGCCAGGGTTGCCCCCGCGTTACCGTTCGACTTGCATGTGTAAGGCATGCCGCCAGCGTTCAATCTGAGCCAGGATCAAACTCTTCAGTTTAATCACTGTTACTTAGTTCTTTCGAACTGGTCACTCACTCAAAGAATCTAGGTTGTGTATACCTACATTCATTTTGCGAGCATTTGATGCTTTTAGTAGTGCGCTTCAGTTCATCTTGCGATGGCCTGAAAACGCAGCACTTTGATCATCAAGTGCCCACACTTATCGGCTGTTGATTTTTAAAGAGCGGGTGCCGGAGCGTCGCGTTTTTCTGCGTTCCGCCTCGTGCAGCAAAGACAGCAATTATGACGAGCTGTTTTCAACCTGTCAAGTCGGAGGGGAAGGAAATTTCGCTCTTCACCACCGGAAACCGCGTCTTGCTTGCTGCGACACAATGTCTGCAGCGGGTTTCCACTATATCAGGAATTTTTGAATTGTGCGCGGCGTTTGGCACTAAATGCGGCCATGCCCTCCTTCTGGTCGTCCGTGGCGAAGGTCGCGTGGAACACGCGCCGCTCGAAGAGGATGCCCTCCGATAGCGAGCTCTCATAGGAGCGGTTGACCGATTCCTTGATCATCATCGTGATCGGCTGGGAAAACGAGGCGATCTTTTCCGCAGCCTCCATCGCCTCGTCGAGCAGTCGTGCCGGCGCAACGACCCGCGACACGAGCCCCGCGCGCTCGGCCTCGGCTGCATCCATCATGCGCGCCGTCAGGCACAGGTCCATCGCCTTCGCCTTGCCGACCGCGCGCGGCAGCCGCTGCGTGCCTCCCGCTCCGGGGATGATGCCGAGCTTGACCTCGGGCTGGCCGAACTTCGCATCCTCGGCTGCGATGACGATGTCGCACATCATCGCCAGCTCGCAGCCGCCTCCCAACGCATAGCCGGCCACCGCCGCGATGACCGGCTTGCGGACGCTTCGGAGCGTCTCCCAGTTGCGCGTGATGAAGTCGGATCGGTAGACGTCCATGTAGGTCCATTCCTTCATGGCCGTGATGTCCGCCCCTGCTGCGAAGACCTTGTCACCGCCGGTGAGAACGATACAGCCGATCTCCTCGTTCGCGTCGAACGCCCGCAGCGCCTGCGTCAGGTCGTCCATCAGCGGATCGTTGAGCGCATTGAGCGCCGCAGGGCGGTGCAACGTGATCAGTCCGACACGCCCGCGCGTCTCGGTCCGGATGTTCTCGAACGGCATGTTGTTGACCTTCTCGGATTGGGTGCGCGCGGGGGCGCCACTTCAATGGACGGGCTTCTTCCGGTTCGCTTCGACGAACGTCTGGATCTCGGCCGCCGACAAGGGCGCCCCCAGATAGAAGCCCTGGCCGACGTCGCAGCCGATCTCGCGCAGGTGCACGAACTGTTCGCGCGTCTCGACCCCTTCGGCGATGACCTGATACTTCAGCCGGCGCGCAAGATCGACGAACGCGGCGACAAAGATCACGCTTTCGGGATCGTCCGGCAACCCCTTGACGAAGCCCGGATCGAGCTTGATCTGCGAAACGCTGAGCTGCTTGAGGTACTTGAACGACGCGTGGCCCACGTTGAAGTCGCTGATCGCGATGCGCACGCCCAGCCGCGACAGTTCCTTGACGACCCGTTCGATCCCCGCCTCGTTGCCGATCAGGCTCTGTTCCGTGATCTCCAGCACCAGCAGGCGCGCCGGCAGCCCGCTCTTGAGCAACGCCGACGCGACCAGCGCCGGCAGCCGACGGTCGTGGAACTGCCTGCCGGACACGTTCACGGCGATCGGGAGTTCCGGGAGGTTTCCCACTCTTCTCCATGCGGCGATCTGCTCGCAGACCTGCGTCAGCACCATCTTGGTCAGGGCATCGATGAGGCCACGCTTGAAGGCGGACCCGATGAACGCGTCGGGCAGCAGCAGGCCACGGGTCGGGTGCTCCCATCGCACCAGGGCCTCGAGGCCAACCACTTCGCCGCCCCCGAGCGCGATCTGCGGCTGATAGAAGATCGTGAACTCGTTGCGCGACAGCGCCTCTTCGATCTCGCCGTCCAGTTCCTTCTGCGTCCGGATCGCCGCGACGAGCCTGGCGTTGAACGAGAAGGCCTGCGCGCCGCCGCGCCGCTTGGCTTCGCGCATCGCCAGATCCGCCTGCTGCATCAACGCGGAGGCATCCACGTTGTCAAAGGTGAAGCCGGCGAGCCCGACGCTCGCCTCGACGGAAACCGGTTCGACGCCCGCGCCCCCGGGCTCCGCGACGCGGGCGAGAATCGTCTGCACGAGGCCGTCGACCTGACCCGCATCCAGGCCCTGCAACACGACGAGGAACTCGTCGCCGCCAATGCGCGCCACGAACGCATCCGGTCCGGCGACGTCCACCAGCGCAGCGGCCGTGCGCGAGATCACGGCATCGCCTGCCGCCAGACCGAGGCCATCGTTGATGTCCCGCAGGTGATCGATGCCGAGCGAGAGCACCACCGGTGGAACGCCGGGACGCGCACCGGCGATCAGGTCAGCGACATGTCTCTCGGCCGCCACGCGGCCGGGCAGCCGTCTCAACGCATCGAAAGCTTCTTCGCCCGCGGACGACGCCCGATCCGGAACCACCGCTCCCCGCTTCGTGGCGAGCGCGAACAGGAGTGCCGACCCGACAAGGAAGTCGACCTCCGCGTCGAGCCATGATCGCGGGCTCGCGGTGGCGACGGCCAGCCAGCCGAGATGCCGCCCTTCGTCGAGCACCGGGATTTCGACGAGTGCCCCGAGCGACGACGCCCGAAGAGCGGTCTCCACCGCCGGAAACCGTGCTGCCGCGTCCTGGAGGTCGTCGAGCACCAGGGGACCTTCGCCGGCGTCGCCCTGGCCGCTCAGCAGCGGCAGCAGCTCGACCGACTCGGCGCCCTCGCGGCGCTCGGTGTGCGGAACCCATCGTCGTTCGCCGGCTTCGTCGCTCGCCTCCCACAGCGTCACGACCGCCGCGTCGAGCCTCGCGCCGATCGTCGCGAGCAGCGTCGTGATCCGCTCGGTCGGACCCAGCGACGGCGAGCGCGCCATGTCGATCAGGGCCGCGCGCAGCGGGGCGGCGCCAGCGCCGGCGGGGTCGACTCGACCAGCGTCTTCGTCCGTGATGTCGCGGGCATGGATCACCATGCCCGCGATGCGGGGCGTCGCGAAGCAGTCGCGCGGACGACAGGTCAGCACGCGCACGCTGCCGTCGTTGTGCATCACGCGCAGCGCGAAGCCGTCGCCGGCCTCTGCTGTTTGACCGCCGGCCTGGCGCCGGCTCGCGGCGCGCAGCCACTGCTCGGCTTCGGCCGCGTGGTCGGGATCGAGCAGCGACGCGAACGGTTCGCCGAGCATCGCGTGCACGCGGTAGCCGAGCGCACCTTCGATCGACGAGCTCGCGTACGAGATGCGGCCCTTGCGATCGATGACGAAGGTCATGTCCCACTGATGCCGCGACAGCTCGCGGTGATAGTCCTCGAGGTCGCGCAACTCGCGGCGCAGCGTGCGTTCGACCGTGATGTCGCGGACTTGCCAGACCGCGTCGCCGCCGAGCGGACGCTCGCTGTCCTCGGCGTCGATCAGCCACACCACGACCTCCGCGAGGAACGCGCTTCCGTCCCGTCGCATCAGCAGGTGCTCGGAGCGGGCCGTCGCGCCCCCCGCCGGCGCGGGCGTCAGTTCGGCCTGCAGCGCGCGCTCGAAGCGGTCGGCGCTGGTCACGTTGGGAAACAACGTCGCCACGTGCGATTCGACCGAGACGTCCGGGGGCAACGCGAACAACGCCTTCCACGGGGCATTGGTCTCGCGGATCCTTCCCTTCTGGATGGCGGCTACCGCCAGCGTCGGATGCTCGAGCATCGCCGCCCGTCGCGTCGACGGAGAGACGATGTCAGGCGGACCGACGTTGGTCTCGATGGTGTCGAAGAGGGACACGGCGCTGGTAGGTCATCCGAGGGAGTGGATCGCCGGGCACGGGACGCCTGGACGCGGGGCCATAGTATCGTCGCACCGGGGGACCATGAAGGAAAAGCGGTCCCCTGGCTACAACGGTCCGCCACCGCGTCCACCCGGCCGTCGGCCGTCGCACCCACCGAAAGGCCTTCCCATGACCCAGCCGCCGAAGACCGGAACCGACCTCGAGTCGCCGACCCGCGAAGCACCCAAGACCGACGAGGAACGCATCGACGAAAGCCTCGACGAGAGCTTTCCGGCCAGCGATCCACCGGCCGTCCACGTCCACGAGCCGACGCCGCATCACAAGAAGTAAAGGAGGCGAAGGCATCGTCGATTGCCTCGATGAGCGGACGTCCGGCCGAATCGATCAACCCGGACAACGCCGTCGAGATCATGTCGAACCGCCTCGCATTCGGCCAGGGCACGCAGAACGCGTTGCCGATGCTCATCGCCGCGGAACTCGACCTTGCGATCGCAAGCCTGTCCCGATCGCAAAGGAAGACACGGTCGTGGCCGTCAAGGCCTGGGTCGCCGCCGGCGCGCCCTGCCCGCCGAGCTGATCGTCGCAAGAGGCGGCACGCGGCGCCGACCCGCCCCGAGGGACGGACAGCTAGAATTCGACTCTTTTCCCGCAGCCCTACCCTCACACGATGATCGTCCGTCCGGCAACCTCCGAGGATTGCGGAGCCATAGCGACACTGCACGCCGACAGCTGGCGCACCACCTATCGGCACATCCTCGCGAACGACTACCTCGATCATCATGTCGCGGAAGATCGCCAGGACCTCTGGGCCGCCCGCTTCATCAAATACGATCAACGCAAGCATCAAATCGCCGTCGCGGCCTCGCGCGCGCAGGACGCCATCACCGGGTTCGTCTGCGTGCTGCTCGACGAGGAGCCGGACTACGGCGCCTTGCTCGACAACCTGCACGTCGCCCCCGACCGGCATCGCCAGGGCATCGGCCGGCGCCTGATGGCGAGCGCCGCGCACTGGATCGCCGAGAAGCAACCCACGTGGGCGATGCACCTGTGGGTCTACGAAGCCAACGCAAAGTCGGTCCTTTTCTATCGATCGTTCGGCGGGCAGCAGGTGGATCATCGGGTGATCGTCACCCCCGCCGGGAACCGTGCGGCGGTGCTGCGCTTCGAATGGCGCGACCCGCTCGCGCTGGCCCACGTGCTCGATGCGTCGATGGCGCAAGGGTCTTCCTGACGACGTTCCTGCCAGCGCGCGAATCCACCGAACCGAGGACACGCATGACCCTAGTGACCGCAGAACACCTGACGAACGGGATGGTGGTGGGCCTCCTGCTGGCGTCGGGCTTCGGACGACGCTTCGACGCCGACGGCAGGCGCAACAAGCTGCTCGCGCGGCTGCCCGACGGCCAGACCCTCGTCGCCGCCTCGGCCCGCACGCTATGCAGCGTGCTCGAGCACGTGGCCGTGGTCGTCCCGTCGCGCGGGACGCTGCTCGAAGCGGCGCTCTGCGACCTGCCCGTCCGCGTGATCCGCAACACCCGCGCCAAGGAAGGCATCGGCGCCTCGATCGCCGTAGGCATCGCGGCGTTGCGGACCGAGTTTCCCAAAGCCCGTGGCTGGCTGGTCGCGCTGGGCGACATGCCGTTCATCGCACCGCGGACCATCCGCGCCGTCGCGGAAGCCCTGTCGCGCGCGGACCCTGGCGAGCGGCGCATCGTCGCGCCGGTCTATGGCGGACGTCGCGGACATCCGGTCGGCTTCGTCAGCGCCTTCGGCGACGACCTGGCGGCCTTGCAGGGCGACGTCGGGGCGAGCGCGCTGCTCAAGACGCATCCGATCGAGACGGTCGACTGCGACGACCCGGGCATCCTGCGCGACATCGACACGCAGGACGACCTGTCCCGCGTGGGTCTCGCCACGATGCCCACGCGCGAAGCCGGGCTGTCGATGACGCCCCGCAAATGAAGGACTCGAAGCTCGACCGCGCGTCGATGCCGCCGACCGTCGAGCGGCGGCCGTCCAGGCCGCGCGCCGCGAAGCCGGCCGCAGCGAGCGTCCGCTTCCGCATCACGCCGATCGATCCGAAGGCGCATCTGTTCGAGGTCGTGTGCGACGTCGCGGACCCCGCACGCGCGGGACAGGCGTTCTCGCTGCCGGCGTGGATCCCGGGCAGCTACATGATCCGCGAGTTCGCCCGCAACATCGTCTCGATCGAGGCCGCCTGTCGCGGCGTCCCGGTCGCCCTCGCCAAGATCGACAAGCACTCGTGGCAGGCGGCCCCGTGCGACGGTCCATTGCGCCTGCGCTACCGCGTCTATGCGTGGGATGCGTCGGTGCGCGCGGCGCATCTCGACGAAGGTCACGCGTTCTTCAACGGCACCAGCGTGTTCCTGTGCGCGAAGGGCTTCGAGCAGGCCCCGGTCGAGATCGACATCGACGCGCCCAAAGGCCGGGCGTACCGCGACTGGAAGGTTGCGACCACGCTGCCGGAGCACGGCGCCGAGCGCTACGGCTTCGGCCGCTATCGGGCCGACGACTACGACGCGCTGATCGACCACCCGGTCGAGATGGGCCGCTTCCGTCTCGAACGCTTCGATGCGGCCGGCGTGCCGCACGAGATCGCGTACACCGGCACGATCCCGCATCTCGATGCGGCGCGGGTCAATGCCGACGTCGCGAAGCTCTGCGCCGCGCAGATCCGCTTCTTCGACGACGCCCCGTCCGGCCGCACCCAGGCGCCGTTCGATCGCTATGTGTTCCTCACCGCGGTCAGCGGCGAGGGCTACGGCGGGCTCGAGCACCGCGCGTCGACCGCGCTGATCTGCTCGCGCGACGCGTTGCCGGTGGTGCCGGTCAAGGGCAGGCCCGCCGAGCGCAGCAGCGCGTACCTCACCTTCCTCGGGCTCGTCAGCCACGAGTACTTCCACAGCTGGAACGTCAAGCGCATCAAGCCCGCGGCCTTCGTGCCCTACGACCTGACGCAGGAGAACTACACGTCGCTGCTGTGGCTCTTCGAAGGCTTCACGAGCTACTACGACGACCTGTTCCTGGTGCGCACGGGGCTCGCCACGCAGACGCAGTACCTCGGCATGCTCGCCAAGGTCGTCGACGACGTGATGGCGGGCAGCGGTCGCAGGATTCAGAGCGTCGCCGAAAGCTCGTTCGATGCGTGGGTCAAGTACTACCGACAGGACGAGAACGCGTCCAACGCGGTCGTCAGCTACTACAAGAAGGGATCGCTGGTCGCGCTTTGCCTCGACCTGCTGATCCGCCGCAAGACCGGCGGCAAGGCCTCGCTCGACGACGTCATGCGTCTGCTCTGGAAGCGGTTCGGCCGGGATTTCTATGCAGGCGAATCGTTAGGTTTGGCCGAGGACGCCTTCCCGTCGCTGGTCCAGGAGGCGACTGGCGTCGATGTCCACGAGCAGGTGAGGCGCTGGGCCTACGGCACCGACGAGCTGCCGCTGGCGGCGGCGCTGTCGCCTTTCGGGCTGGCGCTGCGATTCGACCCGGTGACCGCGACGCCCGCGATCGGCGCGCGCACGAGCGCTTCGGGGAACGACGTCAGGGTGACATCGGTGTCCGCCGGAAGCGCCGCTCACGACGCGGGATTGTCGGCGGGCGACGTGCTGGTCGCGATCGACGACCTGAGGGTCCAGCCAGGAAGGCTCGACGGTCTGCTGGGGCGCTATCGGGTCGGCGATGCGGTGCGGGTCACGGCGTTTCGCGGCGACCTGCTGCAGACGCGCGACCTGGTGCTGCAATCCGGACCGCGAGTCGCGTCGCTGGGGGAGGTACCGAAAGCGCCTGAGGCCGCCCGCAGGCTGCGCGAGGCCTGGCTGCAGGGCAGCCGGCCCGACGGCCGCTAGCGCGATTCCTCGTCGTCGGGTCCCGGACCCTCGGAACCGGTGTCCGGCTCGCCGCTGATGGCATAGCGCTCGCTCGCCCAGGCGCCCAGGTCGACGTTCTTGCAACGTTCGGAGCAGAACGGTCGACACGGGCTGGCGGCGTTCCAGACGACGGGTTCACCACAGGTGGGGCACTGGACGACGGCCATGCGGAAGCGCTAGAGGTTGCAGAGGACGAGCTCGAACGGCACGTCGCTGTCGATCGGGCGCGGGCGCATGTCGCCGTCCTGCGCGGTGAACCGGACCCAGATCATGTACTTGTTGGCACTGGTCTCGGGGATCGCACCGAGCGACTCGTCGAGGCGCACCTGCAACATCTGGTACGACTTGCCGCCCAGCATCTGCTGGTAGCCGCCCTGCACCGCGACGACGTTCATCGCATGGCCCGACTCGCGCAGCAGGCGCAGCACGATCTCGAAGCAGCGACGCAGCGGCATCAGCGGCGACACCCACGCGGTCAGGTCCACCAGGCGCTGCTGGGCCGGACGGCACAGCCACGCGTGATACGACGGCAGGTCGAATTCGCAGGTTCCGCCCGGGATGATGCTGCGGCTGCGGATGCTGGTGAGCCAGTCGTTGTCGCGCAGGTGCTGGCCGACCTTGCCCGGCGCGTCGTACAACGCATGGGTCGCCCGCTCGATGTCCGACAGGATGCTTTCGAGCCTGTCCTGGTCGACGGCGGTATTGCCGCGCAGCGTCGACAAGGTCTGGCGCTGCCGCTCGAGCTCCTGCAGCAGGTCGGACTTGAGATCGGCCCGTCCCGCGACATCGAGGATCTCGAACATCGTCACCAAGGCCACGTGATGCGACGTCGGGTGCGGTTGCGCGAGAAAGATTTCGAGGCGGTCGAACAGGTCTTCGAGCCGCAGCAGCGTTCGGATGCGCTCGTTGAAGGGGTACTCGTACTGGATCAATGGACGCCTGCGGTGACCGGGGACGAGTGGATGACGAGCGTGCCCATCGAGTGGTTTGCAGCCGCGGCAAACGCGGCGTGGCGCGATTCTGAGGCATGCGCCCCTGAATGACAAACCGCCGTTCGCGACGTTTCCACGGGCATCGACGTGCGGGGACTGCTTCAGGGACTGCGGAACGTCGCGGCGGATGCCAGATAGCGTCGATGCAGCGCGGCGATCGGCGCATCGAGCGCCTCGGCCTCGCCGCTGTTGTCGATCACCTCGTCGGCGCGTGCGATGCGTTCGGCCGCGGGCATCTGGGTGACGATGATCGCCCGCACCTCGGCTTCGGTCAGCGCACTGCGGCGCATCACCCGCGCGATCTGGACCGCCTCGTCGCAGGCGACCACCAGCGTGCTCTGCACGGTCCCGGCGCGCGGGTTCGATTCGAACAGCAGCGGGACGACCAGCATCACGTACGGCGACACCGCTGAGGCACGTTCGCGTTCGGAGGCCGCGCGGATCAGCGGATGGAGGATCGCCTCCAGGCGCTGGCGCTCGGTCGGATCGGCGAAGACACGCGATCGCATCGCAGCGCGGTCGAGTGCACCGTCGCCGGTGATGAACCGGTCGCCGAAGGCCGCGCGGATCGCGTCGATCGCCGCGCCGCCCGGCGCCGTCAGCCGATGCGCGGCGACATCGGCATCCACGATCGTCACGCCGAGCGTGGCGAAGCGGTCGGCCACCGTGGACTTGCCGCTGCCGATACCCCCCGTGAGACCGACCGTGTAGCGCATCGTGAACGCGACTACGCGAGGGTCGGCAGGATGTACTCGATCAACCGACTGCCCGCGAACAGCATCAGCAGCCCCGCCGGAGCGAGGTACACGCCGAACGCGAACTTGGTTGCGACCTCGCGACGGCCGGTCACGATCAGCGCGATGCCGACCACCGCACCGACGCCGGCCGACATCAGGATGATCGGCAGCAATGCCTTCCAGCCGAACCAGGCGCCGAGCGCCGCGAGCAGCTTGAAGTCGCCATAGCCGAAGCCCTCCTTGCCGGTGAGCAGCTTGAACACCCAGTAGACCGACCACAGGCTGAGGTAGCCCGCTGCCGCGCCCCACACCGCGTCGGGCAGCGACACGAAGCTCCCCGCGGCGGCCCACAGGAGGCCGACCCACATCAGCGGCAGCGTGATCGCGTCGGGCAGCAGCATCGCGTCGGCATCGATGAACGTCAGCGCGACGAGGCCGCTCACGAGCACGAGCGACGCGAGCGTGGCGAAGGTCGGGCCGAAGTGCCACGCGACGGCTGCGAAGAGCACGCCGGTCAGCAACTCGATCGCCGGGTAGCGCAGGGAGATCGCCGCGTGGCAGGCCTTGCAGCGCCCGCGCAGGACGAGGTAGCTGACGAGCGGGATGTTCTCGAGCGCGCCGATGCGATGCCCGCAGGCGCCGCATCGCGAGCCGGGGCGCATCAAATTCTCGTCCGGCAGCACCGCGGCCAGCGCCTGGAATGCGGGCTCGGTGGCACGCAACTGCTTCTTGAGCGCCGTCCGCCGGGCCGCCTCGACGTGCGACGCGACCCGATCGACGTAGGCGTCGGCATCCTCGAACCAGTCGACGACGCCTTGTACGTTGTCGCGCTCGATCATGCGCGGCAGCCGATAGATGACGACGTTGAGGAAGCTGCCGATCAGCAGGCCGAAAAGACCCGCGATCAGCGCGAGCATGACCGGGCTGTCCAGCCAGACGTCGATCACGGTTCTGCGCGACGCGTCGAGGCGCGCGACGACCCCGTCGCGCGGTTTCGAACCGGACCGGTCACACCACCTGGCCGAGCTTGAAGATCGGCAGGTACATGGCCACCACCATGCCCCCCACCAGCACGCCGAGGATCACGATGATCAGCGGCTCGATCAGGCTCGACAGCGCGTCGACGGCATCGTCGACCTCCGCCTCGAAGAAATCGGCGACCTTCGACAGCATGCTGTCGAGCGAGCCGGATTCTTCACCGATCGAGACCATCTGGATGACCATGTTCGGGAACACGTTGGTGTTCTGCATCGCGTTGGTGAGCGACACGCCGGTCGCGACGTCTCCCTGGACCTTCTTGGTGGCTTCCGCGTACACCCAGTTGCCCGAGGCGCCGCCGACCGAGTCGAGCGCCTCGACGAGCGGCACGCCGGCCGCGAACATCGTCGCGAGCGTGCGTGTCCAGCGGGCGATCGAAGACTTGCGCACCAGGTCGCCGAAAATCGGCGCCTGCAGCAGCGCGCGGTCCATGAAGGCCTGGATCTTCGGGCTTCGCCGCCACGCCTGCAGGAAGAAGTAGATCGCGCCGAAGATCCCGGGGAAGATGATCCACCACCACGCGACGAAGAAGTCCGAGATCGCCATGACGACCAGCGTCGGGCCCGGCAGGTCGGCGCCGAAGCTCGAGAACACGCTCTTGAACGCCGGGATCACGAAGATCATGATCACCGCGGTCACGATGAAGCCCACCGCCAGCACGGCCACCGGATAGAACAGCGCCGCCTTGATCTTGCCCTTGATGGCGAGGATCTTTTCCTTGTAGGTGGCGAGCCGGTCGAGCAGCGAATCCAGGATACCGGCCTGCTCCCCCGCGGACACCAGGTTGCAGAACAGCGGATCGAAATACAGCGGGTACTTGCGGAATGCCTGGTTGAGGCTGGAGCCCGTCTCGATGTCGGAACGCACGTCGTTGAGCAGCTTGGACACCGATGCGTTGGCGTGGCCGCGGCCGACGATGTCGAACGCCTGCAGCAGCGGCACGCCGGCCTTCATCATCGTCGCGAGCTGGCGCGTGAACAGCGTCACGTCCTTGTCCCTGATCTTCTTGCCGCTCTTGAAGGTCTGCTTCTTGATCTTGGTGACGAGGATGCCCTGCTTGCGCAGCGACGCGTTGACCAGGGCGTCGCCGGCCGCGCGCATCTCGCCGCGCACGTTCTTGCCGTTGCGATCCTTGCCCTCCCAGACGAACATCGCCTCCTTGGTCGCCGGCCTGCGCGTCAGACTTGCAGTTGCCATCATCGATCTCCGTGGTGATCGCGACCGGCGGATGCGGCGGCGATCGACGCGCACGACGCGCGCGCTGCGTACGAAAGGCTTCGCGCGGCGGCGAAGCGAAGGGAATGGGTGCGGGCGATCATTCGTTGGTCACCGCGAGCACTTCCTCGAGCGACGTCGCGCCCGACTTGACCTTGCGCAGGCCCGACTGGCGCAGGTCGCTCACGCCTTCGCGCTTGGCTTGCGCCGCGATCTCCATCGCGTTGCCGCCGGCGAGGATGATCCGCTGGATCTCTTCGGTGATCGGCATCACCTGGTAGATGCCGACGCGACCCTTGTAGCCGCTGCCCTTGCAGATCTCGCAGCCGACCGCGTGAAACGGCGTCCACGATCCGTCGAGCTCGCTTTCGCGGTAGCCGGCCTCGAGCAGCGCTTCGTCGGGGATCTGGATCGGCTGCTTGCACGAACAGAGCTTTCGCGCGAGCCGCTGCGCGGTGATCAGGATGACCGACGACGCGATGTTGAACGTGGGCACGCCCATGTTCATGAGCCGCGTCAGCGTGGTCGGCGCATCGTTGGTGTGCAGCGTCGAGAAGACCATGTGACCGGTCTGCGCCGCCTTGATCGAGATGTCGGCCGTCTCCAGGTCGCGGATTTCGCCGACCATGATGATGTCGGGGTCCTGCCGCAGGAAGGCCTTGAGCGCGGCGGCGAACGTCAGCCCGGCCTTGTCGTTCATGTTGACCTGGTTGACGCCGGCGAGCTGGATTTCGGCCGGGTCCTCGGCCGTGGAGATGTTGATCCCCGGCTGGTTGAGGATGTTCAGGCACGTGTACAGCGACACCGTCTTGCCGGAACCGGTCGGACCGGTCACCAGCACCATGCCGTAGGGCCGCTGGATCGCAGCCATCAGCGTCTCTTTCTGGTCGGGCTCGTAGCCGAGCGCGTCGATGCCGAGCTTGGCCTGCGCCGGATCCAGGATCCGCATCACGATCTTCTCGCCGTACAGCGTGGGCAGCGTCGAGACGCGGAAGTCGATCGCGCGGGTCTTGGACAGCACCAGCTTCATGCGGCCGTCCTGCGGCACGCGCTTCTCGGAGATGTCGAGGCGCGAGATGACCTTGATGCGCGACGCGAGCTTGTCCTTGATCGCCAGCGGCGGCTGCGTGATCTCGCGCAACTGGCCGTCCTGGCGGAAGCGGATGCGATAGAAGCGCTCGTAGGGCTCGAAGTGGATGTCCGACGCGCCGTCGTTGATGGCGTCCATCAGGATCTTCTGCAGGAAGCGCACGACCGGCGCGTCGTCGACGTCCTGCTGCGCGGCGGCTTCCGCGGGGTTGACCTCCGCGTCCTCGAAGTCGAGGTGCAGGTCGTCGCTCATGTAGTCGTTGAGCGTGGCCTCGGCGCTCTCGCCGAGTCGACCGATCAGCTGCATCAGCTTGTCGTGCTCGACGACGACCGCCTCGACCGACAGCTGGGTCTGGAACTTGATCTGGTCGATCGCCTGGTAGTTCGCGGCGTCGGAAACGGCGACCGTCAGCTTGTTGCCGCGACGATGCAGCCCGGCGATCTTGAGCGACTGGACGAGCTTCTTGTCGATCACCTCGTTCTGCATCTGCACCGGATCGAAGGCATTGAGATCAAGCAGCGGCAACGCGAACATCTGCGACAGGCTGGCCGCGAGTTCGATCGGCGTCATGACCTTGGTGTTGAGCAACTGGTCGATGAACGCGACCTGAGCGCCGGTGGCGGCGCGCGCGATGCCTTCGGCCTGCTGCATCGTGATCTTCCCCGCCTGCACCAGCGCGCGACCAAGCCCCGCGATGGCAGCGGTCGTGGAAGCAGTGGTGGAACTCAATGCGGCCATGGATCCAGAAGTGTGGGGCGGCGAGCGGGCCTCAGGGCGGGCTGCGAGCGCGCATCGGTCGAGCCGGCGAGGGAGTTGCCGAACGGCAAGCTCATAAAGTCGAATCGATCATGCCGACAGCTCCTTGCGTTGTAAAGCAAATCGCCCGGAGACAAGCGGCGAGGAAGGACACTTTTCCACCCCTGTTGCACGGATGCGCCAAAGGCATGCGCGAGCTAGTTCAAACGCCGAGGGCCCCCGCGCGAATTTCCCGACTCACCCTTGGTCGTGGCAGGCAAGAACAGGCTGCGCGTGCGGGCTCGATTCGGCAACGACTGAACGGAGCACATGGCGGACGATCGCCAGAACCATGTCGGCAGAAACTGCCGTGGGTTGAGGGGGCAGGGCCGGGATTCGGCCATCGGCGACGCGTCCGCATGGACTTGCGTGGCCTGCATCACTGGTCGGGGTGAGAGGATTCGAACCTCCGGCCTCTACGTCCCGAACGTAGCGCTCTACCAGGCTAAGCTACACCCCGTGCATGCCGTCCGTACCAACGTACGAACGAGACTGCTTGATGGATCTGCGCTCGAGTGCCGCGTCAGGAGTCGCGGTGAATCGCAAACGAACACAATTCTAGCAGAGAACTCTTGTACGGCGAATCCGGCAGCTTGTTCACGACGACCCGGGCAGCCTCGGCTTCGCTTTCGGCCAGCGCGCGCGTGTAGTCGAGCGCACCGCTGTTCTCGATCGCGGCCCGGATCCCGTCGAGATCGGCATCCCGACTGTCGATCACCGTATCGCGCACCAGGCTCTTCTGCGCCGGACTGCCCCGCTCGAGCAGATAGATCAGCGGCAACGTCGGCTTGCCTTCGCGCAGGTCATCGCCGACGTTCTTGCCGATCTCGGCCGTCACGCCGGAATAGTCGAGGACGTCGTCGACCAGCTGGAACGCCGTGCCGATGCGCCGCCCGAACTCTGCCCACGGTTCCTGCTCGTCCTCGGAGCAACCGGCGAGGATCGCCGCCAGGCGTGCCGATGCCTCGAACAGCTTGGCGGTCTTGTAGCGGATGACCTGCATGTAGCGCTCTTCGTCGACATCGGGGTCGTGGATGTTGAGCAGTTGCAGGACCTCGCCTTCCGCGATGACGTTGGTAGCGTCGGCCAGCGTGCGCATGACCGGCAGGCTGCCCACGTCGACCATCATCTGGAACGACCGCGAATAGAGGAAGTCGCCGACCAGCACCGAGGCCGCGTTGCCGAACAACGCGTTGGCGGTCTGCCGCCCGCGCCGCAGGTCGGACTCGTCGACCACGTCGTCGTGCAGCAGCGTCGCGGTGTGGATGAACTCGACCACGGCCGCAAGCGTCAGCCGATGCGGGCCGCGGTAGTCGAGCGCGCCCGCGATCAGCAGCAGCAGCGCGGGTCGCAGCCGCTTTCCTCCTGCGCCGATGATGTATTCGGCCACCTGGCTGACCAGCACCACGTCGGAGCGCAGGCGCGTGCGGATCAGCGCGTCCATGGCTTTCATGTCGTCGACCACCGGCGCCAGCACCGACGACGCCTGCGGCTTCGCCCGGACCACGCTTGGCGGGTCGACGATCTCGTTGTAGGCGTTCAAGGTGGACGACAAGGGTTGGAGGGCGACGGCGGGTGCGGATGCGTGGCTCCAAATTATATGCCATGCGTTGTTTTCGACCTGAGACGTCGGCAACCCGGTCGTTGACCATCCCTGCGTCCGAATGTATGATCGCGGGTTTCCCCGAATCCGCTCTCGCCTTTTGCGTCCGGCGGAGTCATTCCAAGCAGAGGTCCAACATGTACGCGGTCATAAAAACCGGCGGCAAGCAGTACAAAGTCGTCGCTGGTGAAAAATTGAAAATAGAACAGATACCGGCGGACGTGGGTACGGAAATCACGCTTGATCAGGTGCTCGCAGTCGGCATCGGCGAATCGATTCAGTTCGGTCAGCCGCTCGTCGCAGGCGCCACGGTCACGGCAACGGTTCTCTCCCAGGGTCGTCACGACAAGGTCAAGATCTTCAAGATGCGCCGTCGCAAGCACTACCAGAAGCGGCAAGGCCATCGCCAGGATTACACCGAGGTGCTCATCGGCACCATCAATGGCGCCACTGCAGTCGCAGCAGCCGCCGCCTGAGGAGCAGAACACCATGGCACACAAGAAAGCAGGCGGCAGTTCACGCAACGGCCGCGACTCGGAATCGAAGCGTCTCGGGGTCAAGGTCTACGGCGGCCAGGCGATCAACGCGGGCGGCATCATCGTCCGCCAGCGCGGCACCAAGCTGCATCCCGGCATCAATGTCGGCATCGGCAAGGACCACACGCTGTATGCGCTGGTCGACGGCACCGTGAACTTCGGCTTCAAGGGCCCGACCCAGCGTCATCTGGTCAACGTCGAGCCGGTTGCCGCGTAAGCAGTCGCGCGGGAACGACAAAGCCCCGCCTGTGCGGGGCTTTTGTTTTTTCGCGGGAGAAAGTCAGCATGAAATTCATCGACGAAGCGAAGATCGACGTGGAGGCGGGCGACGGCGGCAACGGCATCGCCAGCTTCCGCCGTGAGAAGTTCATCCCGTTCGGCGGCCCGGACGGCGGCGACGGGGGGCGTGGCGGCAGCGTCTTCGCGATCGCCGATCGCAACATCAACACGCTCGTCGACTACCGCTACGCCAAGCTGCACCGCGCGAAGAAGGGCGAGCACGGCCGCGGCTCCGACTGCTACGGCAAGGGCGCCGACGACGTCACGCTGCGCATGCCCGTCGGCACCATCATCACCGAGCTCGAGAGCGGTGAACTGGTCGCGGACCTGACCGAACACGGCCAGATCGCGCTGCTCGCGCAGGGCGGCAAGGGCGGCCTGGGCAACATCCACTTCAAGTCGAGCACCAACCGCTCGCCACGCCAGCAGACCGACGGCGAGCCCGGGCAGGAGCGCCAGCTCAAGCTCGAGCTGAAGGTGCTCGCCGACGTGGGCCTGCTCGGCATGCCCAACGCGGGCAAGTCGACCTTCATCGCGGCCGTCTCGAACGCGCGCCCGAAGATCGCCGACTACCCGTTCACGACGCTGCACCCGAACCTCGGCGTCGTCCGCGTCGGCCCGGAGCGCAGCTTCGTCATCGCCGACGTCCCGGGACTGATCGAGGGCGCCGCGGACGGTGCCGGCCTCGGCCACCAGTTCCTGCGCCACCTGCAGCGCACCGGCCTGCTGCTGCACATCGTCGACCTCGCGCCGTTCGACGAGGGCGTCGATCCGGTCAAGGAAGCCAGGGCGATCGTGGGAGAGCTCGAGAAGTACGACCCGGCACTCGCGGCCAAGCCGCGCTGGCTGGTGCTCAACAAGCTCGACATGATCGACGCGGCGGAGTCCGCCAAGCGCGTGGCCGCGTTCGTGAAGCGCTTCAAGTGGAAGGGACCGGTGTTCGCGATCTCCGCCCTCACGCGCGCCGGATGCGAGGAGCTGATCTACGCGATCGAGCGCCACCTGAGCGATCAGCGCCGCGCGCTGCATCCCGAGGACTTCTCGAACGAGGCGCATGGCGCACCCGACGAGGCCGGCAGCGTCGAGCCCGACGATCCCCGCTTCGCGCGCACGGGCGACTGATCGCTTCTGTCGTGACGGGGTCGCGATGAATCGTCTGGAAAGCGCGAAGCGTATCGTCGTCAAGGTCGGCAGCACGCTCGTCACCGACGACGGTCGCGGCCTCGACCGCGATGCGATCGCGCGCTGGGCCGCGCAGCTCGCAGCGCTCCGCGCGATGAAGAAGGAGGTCGTGCTGGTCTCGTCGGGCGCGATCGCCGAAGGCATCAAGCGGCTCGGCTGGATCAAGCGACCGACCGCGATGCACGAGCTGCAGGCTGCGGCCGCCGTCGGCCAGATGGGCCTGGTGCAGGCCTACGAGAGCGGCTTCGCGGCGCACGGCATCGGCACGGCGCAGGTGCTGCTCACGCATGCGGACCTGGCCGACCGCAGCCGCTACCTGAACGCCCGATCGACGTTGCTGACGTTGCTCGGGCTGGCCATCGTGCCGATCATCAACGAGAACGACACGGTCGTGACCGACGAGATCAAGTTCGGCGACAACGACACGCTGGGCGCACTGGTCGCGAACCTGATCGAGGCCGACGCGCTGGTCATCCTCACCGACCAGGCCGGGCTGTTCAGCGCGGACCCGCGCCGCGATCCGGGCGCGCACCTGATCTCCGAGGCCCGCGCCGGCGACCCGACGCTCGAGGCGATGGCCGGCGGCAGCGGCAGCGCCATCGGCCGCGGCGGCATGCTGACCAAGATCCTGGCGGCGCGCCGCGCGGCCAGCAGCGGCGCGCACACGCTGATCGCGTCGGGCCGCGAGCCCGATGTGCTCTTGCGCCTCGCGCGCGGCGAGGCGATCGGCACGCAGCTCGAGGCCCCGGTGGGCCGCCTGTCGGCGCGCAAGCAGTGGATGGCCGACCACCTGCAGATCGCTGGCCGGCTCGTGCTCGATGCGGGCGCCGCGAATGCCTTGGGTTCGGGGGGGCGCAGCCTGCTGCCGATCGGCGTCGTGTCGGTGGAAGGCAGCTTCGCGCGCGGCGATGTCGTCGCGTGCATCGGGCCCGAAGGCCGAGAGATTGCGCGAGGGATCGTGAACTACGCCAGCGGCGATGCGCGCCGCATCATCGGCCATCCGTCGACCGAGATCGCGACGCGGCTCGGGTTCGTCGACGAACCCGAGCTGATCCATCGGACCAACCTGCTCGCGCTGTGAAGCGCGGCGGGCGCTACCAGACCGTGGTCGGCAGATGCTGGTTCAGGCGGACCAGAATCTCCCGCACCGATCGCGTCGGATACGATTGGAGGCAGAAATACTCCTTCATCAGCGCGGCCTGCTGACGGTTGTTGCCGACTTCCTCGATCGGCGTCCAGGCCGCAGACCGCGACCTGACCCAGGTGCCGTCCGGCTGTCCGGTGGCATAGAGCTTCTTCTCGCCGGTCTCGCAGCGGATACCCTCGTACGTCACGTTGCGCGAACCCTGCGGACTGGTGGCGACCAGCACGTAGCGGTAGACCCCGTCGCTGCCGATCGTCAGCGTGTAGCCGTCGATCGCGAAACGGTACTGCGATGCACCGCTGACGTTGAAGGCGATGAGATCGGCGTGGCGCGGCGCCGGCGGCAACGCCGACTGCACTTCCTGCCACGTCTTGGTCTGGTCGTCGAAGTCCTGTTCGAACTGGTTCGGCGGCTTGGGAGCCGCGCATGCGGCCAGCAATGCCGCCGCGCAAAAACATGCGAGCCGCTTCCGTCCCCGCATGCCCGTCTTCGACGACTCCCCTTGCTGTAGCTTGCCCTGGATCAATGCGGCTCCGGCTTGTGTTCGGTCTGCGGCGGCACCATCGCGTCGCCGAAACCGTCGCCGAACGCGTCGCTGAAATTACGCAACGGCGCGCGCGTGTGCTGACGCAGGTAACGCGTGTGCTCGGGCTTGCGGGTGAGGTAGCGCGACAGCTCTGTCAGCGCGCGCGTGTAGACGTCGCGCTTGAACTCGATGACCGCGTCGAGCGGGACCCAGTACTCGTGCCAGCGCCACGCATCGAACTCGGGATGCGACGACGCGCGCAGCGAGATGTCGGTGTCGCGGCCCACGAGCTTGAGCAGGAACCAGATCTGCTTCTGCCCCCGGTAGCTGCCGCGCCACTCGCGCTTGACCCAGTGCTCGGGCACCTCGTAGCGCAGCCAGTCGCGCGTGCGACCCACGAGCTTGACGTGCTCGCGCTTGAGCCCGATCTCTTCTTCCAGTTCGCGATACATCGCCTGTTCCGGCGTCTCGCCGTGCTTGATGCCGCCCTGCGGGAACTGCCATGAATGTTCGCGAATCCGCTTGCCCCAGAAGACTTCACCCTTGGCGTTGGCCAGGATGATTCCGACGTTGGGGCGGTAGCCTTCTCTATCCAACATGTCGGACCACCCGATTCCGTTAAGATTGAAAAGATTATAAACACACGCTCCCGGCCGTGGGCAGCGAGTTCTTCGCGTCGCGCAGCGCCCGATCGCAGTCGCATCGGTGCCCTGGCCAAGTAGCCCTCGCCCACCTCAACGGCACCGCCGCATGCACGCCTCGCGCTTTTTCGTCTCGACCCTCAAGGAAGCTCCCTCCGACGCGGAGATCGTCAGCCACAAGCTGATGCTGCGCGCCGGCCTCATCAAGCGCCTCGCCGGCGGCATCTACACCTACCTGCCGATGGGGCTGCGCACGATCCGCAAGGTCGAGAAGATCGTCCGCGACGAGATGAACGCCGCCGACGCGATCGAGCTGCTGATGCCGGTCGTGCAGCCGGCCGAGCTGTGGCAGGAGTCGGGGCGCTGGGACAAGTACGGGCCGGAACTGCTGCGCGTGAAGGACCGCCATCAACGCGACTTCATCGTGCAGCCGACGTCGGAGGAAGTGATCACCGACATCGCGCGGAAGGAGCTCGCGAGCTACAAGCAGCTGCCGATCAATTTCTATCACATCCAGACCAAGTTCCGCGACGAGATCCGCCCGCGGTTCGGCGTGATGCGCGGGCGCGAGTTCACGATGAAGGACGCGTACTCGTTCGACCGCGACTACGCGGGGCTCGCGGTCAGCTACGCGAAGATGCACGCCGCGTATTGCGCGGTGTTCGAGCGCATGGGCCTGAAGTACCGCCCGGTCGCGGCCGACAACGGCTCGATCGGCGGTACCGGCTCGCACGAGTTCCACGTGCTCGCGGACTCGGGCGAGGACGCCATCGCGTTCTGCCCGACCTCGGACTACGCGGCCAACGTCGAGGCGGCC
>Ga0123336_10001590_pt1 | contig 20730 bp, 18 predicted proteins | sample SSSSmetaG_FD_96466 | JGI IMG/M metagenome (GOLD analysis project Ga0123336, IMG submission 96466) | Glacier valley bacterial and archeal communities from Borup Fiord, Nunavut, Canada, to study Microbial Dark Matter (Phase II) - ​SSSS metaG | ecosystem: Environmental > Aquatic > Freshwater > Ice... | reverse complement strand
GTCGACAACTCCGCACCGCCCTTCGGCGCCGCTGACGGCCGGCGCCACGCACCGGCCGTCGACAACTCCGCACCGCCCTTCGGCGCCGCTGACGGCCGGCGCCACGCACCGGCCGTCGACAACGATGCGGCGTTCACCGCGATGTTCGACGTGCTCGGCGATGGCGGCGCGATCGGCATCTTCCCCGAAGGTCTGTCGCACGACGAGGCGCATCTCTCGCGCTTGAAGACCGGCGCTGCGCGGCTCGCACTCGGTGCCGCGCAGCGCACCCATCGCAACATCACCGTCGTGCCGTGTGGGCTCACGTTCATTCATCCGAAGCGATTTCGCAGCCGCGTGCTCGTCCAGTACGGACCGCCACTCGTGTTCGACGAGGCCATCGAAAATACGCCCGAGCGAGTGCGCGAGGTGACCGACGAGATCGGCGATTCGCTGCGCCGGCTCACGGTGAACGCGCCGGATTGGGACACCGTGCGCGCGCTCGATGTCGTGCGGCGGCTGTATCAACCGCAGGAGATCTCGATCGAGGAGCGCGTCGAGCTCGCGCGCCGGTTCAATACGTACTACGCGCAGGTCGCGGCTGATCCGCGCGTGATCGGTTTGATGGGCAAGGTCGGTGCGCACCAGGATCGCCTCGACGAGCTCGGCATCACGGACCGCGAGCTCGCACGTGATCTGTCGAAGCTCGAGGTCGCCGCACGCGTCGGACGCCATCTCGTCTTGCTCGCGTTCTGGTTGCCGCTCGCGATGCCCGGTGCACCGATGCACGTGTTGCCACTCGCGTTCGGTCGGTTCGCGAGCGGCAAGTTGACGCCGCGCAAGGATGTGGTCGCGACCACGAAGTTGTTGATCGGCTTGTTGCTCGTGCTGCTCGGCTACGCGATCGCTATCGCGCTGGCGGGCTGGAAGCTGGGCGTGTGGGCCGCCGCAGCGCTCGCGATCCTGTTGCCGGTCTCGGGCTGGGCGACGCTGCGCGTGCTCGACCGAGTTCGCCTCGTGCGGCGTGGGCTCGGCGTCTTGTTTCGTCGGCTCGCGTTTCGTCGCGAGGTGCGCTCGCTGCGAGGCGAGCGCACGCGGCTCGTCGAGCTCGTGGTTGCCACCGTCGGTGTGGTCAAGCCCGCGGAGCTCGCCGCGCTATTTCCGATCGATCATCCAGATCGTCGGATCGAAGAATCCTCGCGCGCACGGTGCGACGCCGATCTCGATGCCGAGCTCGACAAGGACGGCCCGTGAAGCCGCTCGTCGTGTTGTTGCATGGGCTCGCGCGCGGGCGCGGCTCGATGGAGAAGCTCGGCGCCTACCTGCGCGCGCACGAGCTCGAGACGTGGTCGCACACGTATCCCTCACGCAAGCATTCGCTCGCGTATCTGGCCGAGGCGATGACCGAGCTCCTCGTCGAGCGTGCTGCCGGCCGACCGCTGTATGCGGTCACGCATTCGATGGGTGGGGTCCTCGTGCGCCACCTTCACGATCCGCGGCTGCAGTGGCAGCGCATCGTGATGCTCGCACCGCCGAATCGCGGCAGCCGGATCGCCGCCGGGCTCGTACGCAATCCCGTATTTCGCTGGTTCTACGGACCGGCTGGAGCCGAGCTCGCGGTGGCCTCGCGGTGGCCCCCCCCGCCTGCACCCTTCGCGGTGATTGCCGGCACGCGCAATCTCGCGGTCTCGAACGTGGCGAGCTGGACCGTAAGTCGGATGTTTCCCGCCGGCACCGCTCACGACGGCACGGTCGCGGTCGAGGAAACCAAGCTCGAAGGCATGACCGCGTTCGCCGAGGTCGACGCGACGCATCCGTGGATCATGAACGCACCGAGGGTGCAGGCGCTCGTCGCGTTGTTTCTGCGCACGGGGAGCTTCGCTTCTGAGTGACGCGCGGATCGCGCGCGTGTTACAGGATCGAGTACATGTTCGGGCGCCTGTTACCTCGCGAGACCAGCTTCTTTGACTTCTTCGAGGAGCACGCGGCGCTCACGATCGAAGGCACAAAGGAGTTCCTGTCGATGGTGACGACCGGCGCGAACATCCCGGCGAAGTGCCGACGGATCTCCGATATCGAGCACGAGACCGACACCATCACGCACCGCTGCGTCGAAGCGCTGCACAAGACCTTCATCACGCCGATCGATCGCGATCAGATCCATCGCTTGATCACCCGGATGGACGACGTGATGGATTACGTCGAAGCCGCCGCCGAGCGCATCGAGCTCTACGAGATCACGGTGATGACCAGCGATGTCCGCGACCTCGCGGATTGCTTGCATCGCGCTGCGCAGCAAGTCGAGGTCGCTGTGCGCGGCCTCCGCGATCTCAAGAACCCGCAAGCGACCCTGAAGATCTGCATCGACATCAATCGGCTCGAGAACGAAGCGGATGCGATCCTGCGCCGCTCGGTCGCGCGCCTGTTCAAGGAAGAGAAAGATCCGATCACCGTGATCAAGTGGAAGGAGGTCTACGAGAACCTCGAGTCCGCGAGTGATCGGTGTGAGGATGTCGCGAACATCATCGAGGGTGTGATCCTCGAGCACGCTTGATGGCGATCACGACGCTGGTCTGGATCACCGTCGCCGTCGCGCTCCTGTTCGACGTGATCAACGGCTTCCACGACGCTGCGAATTCGATCGCGACCGTAGTCTCGACCCGCGTGCTTTCGCCGCGCCTCGCCGTGATCTGGGCGACAGTGTTCAATTTCGTCGCACTGTTCATTTTCCAAGAAGGTGTCGCGAACACGATCGCGAAGATCGTCAACGTCGATCATTCGAACCCGGCGTTCGTGTGGGTCGTGATCTGCGGCCTGCTCGGTGCGATCTTGTGGAACCTGCTCACCTGGTGGTGGGGCCTGCCCTCGTCGAGCTCGCATGCCTTGATCGGCGGACTCTCGGGAGCCGCACTCGCCTTCTCCGGCGGCAACTTCGCGGTGCTCAACATCCACAGCCTGTTCAAGACGCTCTACTTCATCGTGCTCGCGCCCGTGATCGGCCTCGTGCTCGGCGGCCTGTTCATGTTCATCGTGATGTGGGCGTTCCGCAACACGCGGCCCCGGAAGGTCGATTCGATCTTCCGGATCGGGCAGCTGTTCTCGGCGGCCGCATACTCGGTCGGTCACGGCGGCAACGATGCGCAAAAGACGATCGGCGTGATCTGGGCGGTGATGGTAGCGGGCGGCGTGTTACCGACCACCGCGCTCGGCGCGCCGCACTGGGTGATCGTCGCTTCGTACGGCGCGATGGCTTTCGGCACCGCGCTCGGCGGTCAGCGGATCATCAAGACGATGGGCATGGGAATCACGTCGCTCAAACCGGTTGGCGGGTTCTGCGCGAACCTCGCGGGCGCGGTCACGCTTTTCGGCGCCACCGCGCTCCGCGTCCCGGTCTCGACCACCCACACGATCACCGGTGCGATCGTCGGAGTTGGCTCGGTCCAGAAGCTCCGTGGTATCCGGTGGAACGTCGCGACGCGCATCCTATATGCCTGGATCTTCACGATTCCTGCGGCAGCAGCAGTCGGCGCCCTGACGCTGTACCTGGTCCACGCGCTCGGCGCATTCTAGGTGTCAGACCGCTGATCAAGATTCGGGGCGTGGCGAAGCTCTACTTTCGATACGGCACGATGGACTCGGCGAAGTCGATGAACCTCCTCGCTGTCGCTCACAACTATCGCAAGCAAGGCAAGCGCGTGTTGCTTGTCAAGCCGCGCCTCGATACCCGCTTCGGAGCCACGAAGATCTCGTCGCGATCCGGGCTCGAGGCCGAAGCTGATCTGATGGTCGATCCCGATACGCAGCTCGATCCGCGCGAGTTCGCGGGGATCGATTGCGTGCTCGTCGATGAAGCGCAGTTCCTCGCGCCCTCGGTGATCGATGATCTGCGCCGCATCACGGTCGATCCGGGCGTGCCCGTGATCTGCTACGGGCTCCGCACCGATTTCAAGACGAAGCTCTTCCCAGGCGCGCAGCGCTTGATGGAGCTCGCTGATGGCATCGAAGAGGTCAAGGTCACCTGCCAGTATTGCCAGCGAAAGGCGATCTGCAACCTGCGGTTCGTCAACGGCACGCCCACGCTCGATGGCCCGCAGATCCAGCTCGGCGTCGACGAGCACTACGCGCCGGTGTGCTGGGCACACTACGACGAAGCGACCAAGCACCTCAGCGCCGAAGCGTCGGGCGCCGTGCTCCGACCTAGTTGAGATCTGCCCGCTTGGCGCGCCACTCGCGAAACAGCGCGCTGAATCGCGGGTCGGCGTGGAGCGCTACGAGATCCGCATCGGTCTCCATCTTCTCGGCGTGGTCGTAGCCGTGCTCGATCGCGAGCGCGACTTGCTCGATCGCGCGATCGATCTGGCCGACCGCGGCGTAGGCGCACGCGGCCGAGTGATAGATGTACGGATTCTCGAGCGCGAACTTCTGGCCACCGTCGGCGAGCTCGACCGCGAGCCGATAGTCGCCGAGCGCGTGCGCGTGGATACATGCATTGTTCCACGCCATCACGAGCGCGGTCCGCGCTTCGCCGGTCCTCGGCGTCGGTTCGGGTAACGAGATCACCCGACGCAAGATCAGGAGTGCTTGCGCGCGCTCGACCGAGAAGCTCGCGTTGTACAGATGCGGCACGAGCGTGTCGAGCTCCGGCAACCTCGCGAGCACCGCTTCGAGGGATGCCGGGGCATGACGCGCGATCGACCCGACGAGATCCGAGAGATCCTCGGGTGGCGTTGCGAGCGCCGTCGCCGCGTCCAGGAGCTCGAGCGCGGACGCGAGACCTTTGGCGGAATGCTCGGCGATCTCACCGATCACGAGCAGGCGAACATCGCGGCTCCGAGCCGTCTTCGCGAGCGCGATTGCCTCGGTCACCCGATCTTGGCGAACAAGCACGATCGCGAGATAGCCGACCGCATCGGAGCCCGGCTCGAACGCGATCGCACGCCGCAGCAAACGCTCGGCGACGATCGAAGCCTCGGCATCATCGGGATCGCGCTCGAGCGCGACCTCGACGAGCATGCCCGCGAGCTCGCGCCGGCTCCATGTACTCTGCGAGACCGCCCAGGTGAGCGCCGCCTCCTCGCCTTGGCGGCGAACGCGATCCGCTAATGGATTGCCTGCGAGCACGAACGAAGGCTGACCATCGTCGCCGTTCGCACGCGCCTTGACCGAATCGTCGACGGTATCGAAGCGAGCCCATGCGATTGGCAGGATCTCGTCGAGCCGCGCGGCGATCCACAAGAGGAAGTGAACCTGATCGGCTGCGGTCGCCGGCACCGCGAAGCGTTCGACCCACATCAGCGCCGAGCGATGCGTGCGATCGTGGATCACGTCGGCGCGCTGAAATGGCTCGAACTCCTCGGCGCGCTCGTCCTGATAGACGGAGAGCCACAGCGCGAAGAACGCGTTGACGACCGATTCTTCGCCGAGCGTGGCGGACCCTGCGAGCTTCACCGCGATGCCGAAGCTCTCCCAGTCATATTCGTCGATGATCTCGGGATAGCGCTCGACCGGAAACGAGACCGAGTGCTCGAACGGAGGTGGCCCGTTGCGCCAGTGACTCTCGAGCTGGATCGCGTCGACATCGAGCTCGTCGTCATCCAGCTCGTCATCGTCGTCGTCGTCACCATCATCGTCGGGCTCCGGCGTCGCGGGCGCATCGGGCGCCGCGTAGAGCACCTCCTCGGCCGGCGCCGCTTCGGGAACCTGGATATCGCGCGGGTCGGCGACCTCGTCGCTCTTGTCGGGGGAATCGCCGTCGTCAGCGTCATCAGGGTCGTCGATTTCGCTCCTGGCGTCGGCCTCGAGCTCCATCCACGCGACCCCGTCCGCGCCGGTCTCGACCTTGACGAACCACACGGTCTCGAGCTCGAACTTCGCGCCCGCAGCCTCGATCGCGGCGCGATGAGCGGCGATCTCGTCCGCGGCAGGCGGCAGCCATGGTGCCGCATGGAATTGACGATCCGGATCGCTCGCGTGGTCCTCGGTCTCCTCTTCGGTGCGCTCGGTCACGCCGGCGGCCGTGAGCGCGTCCCAGAGCTCGTCTTGTGTCTTGGCGTCGAGTGGTCGCGCACTTCGCGCCACCAAGATGCCGCGGGCGAGCTCACTGCGCCGCGGCTCGAGCCCGACGATTTCCATGCCTGGTCTCAGCGTATCAGCATTCGATGATGTTCACAGCGAGCCCGCCACGGGCCGTCTCTTTGTACTTGCTGCTCATGTCGGCGCCAGTACGCCACATGGTCTTGATGACCTTGTCGAGCGAGACCTTGTGGGTGCCATCGCCCTGAAGCGCGAGCCGAGCCGCATTGATCGCCTTGACCGCGCCCATTGCATTGCGCTCGATGCACGGCACCTGGACGAGCCCGCCGATCGGATCGCAGGTCAGGCCGAGGTTGTGCTCCATCCCGATCTCCGCTGCGTTCTCGACCTGCGCGGGAGTTCCGCCCATGACCTCGGCGAGGGCGCCGGCGGCCATCGAGCACGCGACGCCGACCTCGCCCTGGCAGCCGACCTCGGCTCCACTGATCGAGGCGTTCTTCTTGTAAAGCGCGGCGATCGCAGCAGCGGTGAGCATGAAGCGGATCGTACCTTCGTCGTCCGCGTTCGGCAGGAAGCGACGATAGTACATCATCACCGCGGGGATGATGCCGGCTGCACCGTTCGTGGGCGCGGTGACCACGCGTCCTCCCGCGGCGTTCTCTTCGTTGACCGCGAGCGCGAACAGGTTGACCCAGTCCATGATCGCGAGCGGATCGGTGTGACCGCCAGGATCGCTCTTGAGGCGGCGATACAGCGAAGCCGCGCGGCGTTTGACCTTGAGGCCACCCGGCAAGATGCCTTCGCGCGCGCAGCCGCGCTTCACGCAGGCATCCATCGCCGCCCAGATCTCGAGGATGCGAGCGCGGATGTCTGCTTCGTCGCCGTGCGCCTTTTCATTCTCGAGCATCAGCGCCGAGAAGCTCATGCCATGTTCCAGCGATAGCTTGAGCAGCTCGGCGCCGGTGTTGAATGGGTACGGCACCGTGATCTGATCCGCCGGTGGGGAGCCATCAGCCGGTGCGCCGGTGTGATCGACGACGAAGCCCCCGCCGACCGAGTAGTAGATCCGTTCGACGAGCGTGGCCGCACCGGCGTACGCGCTGAACCGCATGCCGTTGGCGTGGAGTGGCAGCTTCTCGCGACGATGAAAGATCAGCGCTTCGGCCGGGTCGAGCGCGACCTCGTGCTTGCCGAGCAACTTGATCCGCTTGGTCATCTCGACCGCGGAGACGCGACGCGCGACGCTATCGATATCGACCGTGGCCGGCTCGTCGCCTTCGAGGCCGAGCACGATCGCACGATCACTGCCGTGGCCCCTGCCGGTGAAGCCCAGACTGCCGAACAACTCAATCTTCACACCCGTGACTTGGCCGAGCATGCCATCTGCTTCGAGGCGCTCCGCAAAGCGCGTCGCGGCGCGCATCGGACCGACGGTGTGCGAGCTCGATGGCCCGATGCCGATCTTGAAGATGTCGAAGACCGAGATGTGCACTCTCGTGCAATGTACTCGATCAGCGGTTGGGTGCGCGCTTGCGTGCGCGCTTGCGTGACTTCTTGGAGTTGTCGTCACGCTGCGTCAAATCGCATTTCGCCACGAAACCATCGAGGATCGGGGCGAGGCCGCGCTCGGATCGGCGGTGCTCGGTCACGTCGGTCGACATCGCGATGAAGGCGTCGATCGGCTCGCGCCCTGCTAGCCACCTACGAGGTGCGGCTACTCGGCCGCTGCGAGATATTCCTTCGTCAGCTCGTCGATCGCCTTCGCACGCCGCGTCGAGCAGGTTGTCCCGACCATCGTCGGGGTCGTGCAACACGCTGCCGAACACGACGTCGTCGACGATCCGCCGCATCGACAGCGCGTCGAACCCCTCTTCGTCCGCGATCTTATGAGCCGATGCGGCGAGCTGCTCGCGCGTGAGCCACGGCTTGCGGCTATCTACTCGGATCGTGCAAGCGCGCTCGCGGGCTACGGCCTGATCACGCTCTACACGACCGCGATGATCTGGGTCGGCATGTGGCTCGGCTTGATCGTGCGCTCGCCCGATACCGCACGAGGCGACGTTCCTCGCGACACGTTCGTAGCCCTCGCCGGCCTCGGCGCGCGCATGATTTCAAGTAGATGCGAGGCGCAAAATGACCCGTGAGTTACCGTTCCTGTTTCAGAACAGGATGCGGGTCTTGATGCTGGTCGGCAGCTCGCCGATCGCGGTCTTCACCTCGCCCGAGACATCCTGATCGAGATCCATGATCAGGTAACCGATATCGGTGTCCGTCGAGAGGACCTGAGCGCGAATGTTCGCGTTGCGATCCGAGACGATCTTGTTGATGTCGCGAAGCACGCCAGGGACGTTGCGGTGGATGTTGAGGATCCGGTGCGTGCCCTTGGCCTGCGGGAGCTCGACCTGCGGGAAGTTCACCGCGCCGGTCGTCCAGCCCTGGTTGACGTACTTGAGCAGCACGGTCGAGACCTCTTTACCGATCGCCTCCTGGGCTTCCTCGGTCGAACCACCGATGTGCGGCGTGAGGATCACGTTCGGTAGGTTGCGGAGCGCGGTCTCGAAGCCATCGCTGTTGGTCTCCGGCTCGGTCGGGTAAACGTCGATGGCGGCGCCACCGACATGACCACTCGAGATCGCGGCGGCGAGCGCATCGATCTGGACGACCGTGCCGCGGCTCGCGTTGAGCAGGCATGCGCCCTTCTTCATCACCGCGAGCTCGGCGGGGCCGATCATATTCTTCGTCGACGGCAGCTCGGGGACGTGGAGCGTGACGAAATCGGAGACCTTCAGCACGTCTTCGAGCGTGGGCAGCGACTGGTTGTTGCCCATCGGAAGCTTCGCCGACACGTCGTAGAACACGACGCGCATGCCGAACGACTCGGCGAGCACGCCGACCTGGCTGCCGATGTGGCCGTAGCCGACGATGCCGAGCGTGTGGCCGCGGACCTCGTGGCTGCCGACCGCGACCTTGCGCCACTGCCCGAGGTGAACTTCGCGCAGCCGATCGCCGAGCTGGCGCGACAGCATCACGATCTCGGCGATGATCAACTCGGCGACCGAGCGCGTGTTCGAGAACGGCGCGTTGAACGCGACCACACCCGCGCGGTTCGTGTAGCCCAGATCGATCTGATTCGTACCGATGCAGAACGCACCGACCGCGAGCAACCGACGCGCTTCGTCGATCACCTTCGGAGTAATCTGGGTCTTGCTGCGAATGCCGAGCAGGTGGACGTCGCGAATCCTCGCAGCGAGCTCGGCCTCGGACAGGGCGCCCTTCACCGTCTCGACTTGAAAACCTTCCGCTGCGAACGCCGCGGTGGCGACCGGGTGAATGTTCTCGAGCAAAAGGACCTTGATCGAGGACTTCGGAAACGACGTCTCGGACATCGCGGGTCACCTTAGCAGGGTTATCTTCGGGATATGGCGAAGGCGAAGGCCGGGACGAAACCGGCGAAGGAACCCGGGGCACCGAAGCCAACGAAGGCCGCGGCGCCTCGCAAGCGGAAGCTCAAGGCCGAAGCTGGTTCGGTCGGGCTCACGTCCGCGGAGGTAGCGTCGGGCTCGAAATCGAGCGAGATGATGAAGCTCGAAGCTCAGATCGAGGCGGCAGGTGGCCAGGTGCTCGCCGCGTATCGCGAACCGCTCGGAGGTCACTGGGTCGCGCTCGCCGCGCTCCCGATCGACAAGGTCAAGCCCACGCCGTATCAGCGCGAGCTCTCGAAGGCGCACGCCGAAAAGCTCGCGGCCGTGATCCCGAAAGTCGGCCGGTTTCTCGATCCGGTGATCGCGGTCGCCGATGGTGATGGTGATGGCTTCATCTCGCCGAACGGCATGCACCGCCTCGCGGCGATGACCGCGCTTGGCGCGAAGACGATCGTCGCCCTCGTGATGCCGGAGCCGGAGATCGCATTTCGCATCCTCGCGCTCAATACCGAGAAGGCGCACAACCTCAAGGACAAGGCGCTGGAAGTCATCCGGATGGCGCGGGCGATGGCCGAGGATGGCAAGCGCAGCGAGACCGATGTCGCCTTCGAGCTCGAGACGCCATCGCTCGTCACGATCGGCATCTGCTACGAGAAGAACCCGCGGTTCTCAGGCGGTGCCTATAACTCCGTCGTCTCGAAGTGCGAATCGTTCGCGACCGAGCCGCTGAGCAAGAGCTTGACGCTGCGCGAGGCACACGCCGACAAGCTGCTCGAGCTCGACGAGGCTGTCACGGTCGCCGTCGGCAAGCTCAAGAAAGCGGGCTTCACGAGTGGCTACTTGAAGCCGATCGTCGTCGCGCGGGTGAACCCGCTGCGCTTCGTCAAAGCCGGCACGGACGAAAAGTCCGATTTCGACAAGACCATCGACAAGATGATCGAAGGCGCGAAGAAGTTCGATCCTTCGAAGATTCGCGCTCAGGATGTCGCGATCGCTGCGGCGGTCAGCGGCGAAGCCGAGTAGCGGACCCGAGCGGTCCGAGCGGACCCGAGCGGCCTAGTAAAAGTAGTAGTGAATGCCAAAGCCGCCGGCGACGCCGGTGGTCGATCCGCCGATATCGAACTCGCTCGCGTCAGCAGTGCCGATCACGAACCCGCCGTTCGCGCTGAGCGCGACGTTCGAGCTGAGGAAGGCGCGGATCTCGAAGCCGGGCTCGATGAACAGGTTCGTGCCTCGGTTGCCACCCATGGGGCGGGGTACGCTGTCGAGGCCGATCTGGCCACCAATGCCGAAGTCGGCGAACGCGCTGTGATGCACGTGGTAGAAAAATCGGCCCGCGATCTGGAAACGCGAGTTATCGGCACCCGCGGGATCCGAATAGCCGAGCGAGCCACCGACGTGGAACAGGCCCGCGTCGTAATTGACCGACACGCCGCCGATGCCGCTCAGGGTGTACTCGGCACCGACGCCGATCGAACCTGCTTGACCGCCTGCGTGGGCTGCACCCGCAGCGCCGATCACGAACAACGTGGTGAGAAGCCTGGTCTTGGACATGCGCGCGATGCTGCCCGCATCTCGAGCGTGGATCAAGTGCTAGGCTCGCTGCGTGATCTCGGACGAGCTCGAGCTATCCCATCTCGATGCGCGCCACGTTCGAAATGGCTGGCGGTTGCTCGTGCCACCGCGCGTGCTCGACGCGCCTACGTGGGCACTCGTCGTCATCGATCGGAAGCCTTCCAAGATCCTGTCACTGGTGATCGCCGGTGCCCAGGCGCGCGGGCGGATCGATCCAGTGCCGCTCGCGAGCACCGAGCCTGCCGTGCTGGCGGCCTACGCGCAGCAGCTAGCGGTCGGCGCCGTCGTGGTGATCGATCAGCACCTGCTCAGCGAGCTGTCGTTGGAGATCGAGGGCCTGCTGCGCCTCGACATGGACGGCACCGAGCAAGCACTCGTCGCGCTGCGCGCCTTGAAGAAGCACGCGGGTCGGGGCGTGTGGACCGAGCCGCCACTGCTGGAGCTCTTGCCCGCGCCGGCGTACGAGCCGATCCAGCGGACGTTCGATCTGTTGCTTCCGGACCGCAGCGCGCTGCTCGCGTACGTGATCGAAGACGATCATTCACGCGTCCACACCTCGATCATCGCGACCAAAGAAGCAGGCAACATCAGCCGCGTCGGCACGCATCGAGCGATCGGTGATCTGGTCTCGGAGTCCACGCTCGCGCGCGATTGGAACCAGCACTACAAGCGCGTCCTCGCCGCCGTCGAGGAGCGCTACGCGAAGCCCTCGGTCGGCGTGTTTCTCGAGCGCGCCACGCTGATGAAGATCCTCACGGGCCCGAGCGACCAACTCGCGCGCGAGCTCAATGCGAAGCGCGTCGTGATCGATCCAGCGCCCGCATGGTTACTCGGCTTACTCGGCGGGGCGGCCGTTGCGGCGATGGCCGGCCGTGCCGCTTCTGCACTCGCGAGCATGCTGCCGCAAGCCACGCGCAACCGCGCGTCGGCCCTGGCGCAGCGTGCGCAGAGCGCGATGAAAGAATCCGGCGCGCACCCCTTCGCCCTGCTCGGGTTCGATCCGCTCGAGCTCTGGCAGCGGCTCCGCCACTACTACCGCGTGTAAGCGCGTCGCCCTTTCGCACCGCGACCGAGCTTCGACCCACTCAGCGCGACCTGTTTCAAGACCTTCTCACGATCGAGCTCCAGCCCTGCATGACCGAGAGCGAGATCGCGTGCTCGGGTGGTTGCGTCGAGGTTGCGCAGGCGGCACGCGCGCTCGAGGGCGAGCTGTACTCGAATCTCGGCGAGATGGCACCGACCCATAGCTCGCCTGCGGTAACCGCGTCCGGAGCTGCGGGATGCGTCTCGATGAATCCGCGCAGCACGATGATGCCGGCGGGCCCGGCGATCACGATAACCAGCGCTTTCCCGCGCGGAGGGCGCTGGCTCAATCGCGACGTTGCGTGACGAGCTGGCTTTCTTGGCCCTCGATCGCGACGGCGAGCTTGCCGTGATCCTCGATGTAGACGTCGCCGCAGCTCGTGCACACGAGGTTCTGCGCCAGCGTCTCGCCGCAACGACAGGCCCAGCCGATCCGACGTGCGGGTGTGCCGATCATCAAGCCGAACGCCGGGACATCGCGCGTGACGACCGCCCCTGCACCGATCAGCGCGTACTCGCCGATCGTGATGCCGCAGATGATCGTCGCGTTCGCACCGATCGTGACGCCGCGACATACGAGTGTGCGCTCGAAGGAATCGGTGCGAGCGACATGCGCACGCGGATGTTTCACGTTCGAGAACACGCACGACGGCCCGAGAAACACGTCGTCCTCGAGCGTGACGCCCTCGTAGACCGAGACGTTGTTCTGGATCCGGCAGCCGTGACCGATCCGGACCTTCGCGATGTAACAGTTCTGGCCGATCGAACCCCGTTTCCCGATCCAGGCGCCGGCGACCACGTGCGTGAAGTGCCAGATCTTGGTCTCGGAGCCGACATGCGCACCTCGATCGACCACCGCGGTTTCGTGCACGAACGACATCCAACGCCGAGCTTACGCGCTAAGAATGCAGCGTGCCCAAGCGTCCGCCTCGCATCGCCAAAGAGCTCGCGATTCCGAGCGATCTTCCAGGCACCGGGCCGACCAAGGCGCACGCCACCGCGACCGGTGCGCTCTGGCACTCCGACGCGCTCGCCTTACTCGGTACGCTCGCGGATCGCTCGGTCGATCTCGTTGTCACCGATCCGCCGTACGCGATCGACAAGGACACGTGGGACGAGTTTGAATCGATCGAGGTCTATGTCGATTGGTGCGATACCTGGCTCGCCGAGATCGCGCGCGTGCTCGCGCCGCACGGTTCGGCGTACGTGTGCGGGTTCTCGGAGATCCTCGCCGAGGTCAAGGTGCGCAGCGCGAAGCGCTTCGACAGATGTCGCTGGTTGATCTGGTTCTACAAGAACAAGGCGAACCTCGGCCGCGACTGGGGCCGTTCGCACGAATCGATCCTCCATCTGCGCAGCAAGCAGCACGCGATCAACACGGACGCGGTGCGCGTACCCTACAACGGCCACACCACCAAGTATCCGGCGCGCGCGCAGGCCGTCTCGTCGCAGTACGATCGCGGCGCGAAGCGCGACAAGTGGGAACCCCATCCGCTCGGCGCGAAGCCGCGCGACGTGTTCGAGATTCCCGTGATCTGTAACGGCATGGCCGAGAAGACCCCGCACCTCACGCAAAAGCCCGAGGCGCTGATCGAGCGCCTCGTGCTCGCGTCGAGTGAGCCCGGGCAGCTCGTCGTCGATCCCTTCGTCGGCTCGGGCACCACCGCCGTGGTCGCGCAGCGCCTGGGCCGAAACTGGCTCGCCAGCGATGCCGACGCCAGGTACGTCGGCATCGCCCGCGCTCGACTGACAAAGTGATCAGTTCTTCGGTGTCAGGCCCATCTCTTTGACGAGATGGTCAGCGCCGTCGATCGTGTCCATCGTCCAGATCATGTAGCGAGCATCGACCTGGATCGTACGGGTGGTCGCGCCATTGAACACGATGTCCGAGGCGAGGCCTTCCTTGTTACCGTCGAACGCGAGGCCGACGAGCTCGCCCTTGTTGTTGAGCGTACACGAGCCGGAGTTGCCGCCGGTGATATCGAGATCCGATTCGAAGTTGATCGGCAGCTCGCCGCCGAGGCTCGCATCCGCGTACGGACCGAACTTCTTCGCCTTGATCGCCTCGAGCAACTTCTTCGGCGAGTTGAACGGTTCCTTGCCGGTATCCTTCGCGAGGATCTGCGACGCGACCGTGAAGGGGCCGTCGGCGAGCTCGTGCGAGCTCGGCTTGAGCGACTTCACCGTGCCGTACGTGATGCGGAGTGTGCTGTTTGCATCGGGAGCAAGAGCGCCTCCGAGGACTTCCTTCTCGGCTTCGACGTACAGCGGAGTCACGAGGATCAATTCGCCGGTCCACGCGTCGCGCTTCTTCTCCTCGGCCTTGTAGGTCGGCCAGATCCGCTGCGCGGCCTGGATGAACGGATCCTTCGAAGCCTTGAGCTGCGCCGGCGTGCCCTTCTCGAGCAGCTCCATGCGGAGCTTGACATCTTCGATCGCGGGCGCCTGGTACCAGGCGGCGAGCGTCTTATCGATCAAGGCCTCGTCGATCTTGATGCCCTTTTTCGTCCCGAGCAAGAGCGCGAGCCACGGGCGTGCCGCTTCGTCGAGCTGGACCGCGCGCATCAGCGAGAGCTTGAAGCCTGCGCGATCGAGGACCGCGTCGTACTGCTTCGCGAATTGCTTCTGGCCACCCTTGGCGCGCTCCAGGTCGCGCTGCTGGTAGCCGGGCTTGCGATCTGCATCCTTCTTGCCGCGCTCTTCGGCCCACCGCGTGAACGAGAGCGCGGTGCCCAGCAGACGCGAGCCATTGAAGTTCGCGCTGCGATCGAAATCGACGCGCGCGGTGCGAAACTCGTCGGCCTGCAGCGCATCGAGCTTCTCGATCGCGGCCTTGTAGTTCTCCATGCCCGGTTGCGCGGCCCACGCGCGCGCCTTTTTATCGAGGCTGTCCTTCTGCGCCATCAGGTCCGGGGTCTTCTGCATGCCCTGCAGGATGCCCTGATACTTCTCGAGCGCGTTTTGAATGCCTTGCTTGCCGGTCGTCGCCTTGATCGAAATCTCGCCGTGGTCGCCGACGTGCGACTCGTACATTTTGTAGCGCTCCTCGAGGTACGCGATCATGTACGGGTAGGTCCACTCGAGATCGTGGTGCGTCGCCGCCGCGGACGAGGTGCGGCTCGTGCGGCCGGGAAAGCCAGTTACCATCACGAAATCGTTCGGCTTGAGGCCGGCGGTCGTGACATGGATCCAGTGCTTCGGCTGGTACGGCACGTTGTCCTTCGAGTACTCGGCCGGCTGACCATCCTTGCCGACGTACGCGCGATAGAACGACCAATCGCCGGTGTGGCGCGGCCACTCCCAGTTATCGATCTCGCCACCGTAATCACCGACGGAGCGCGCCGGCACGTAGACGAGCCGGACATCCTTGATCTCGAGGTTCTCGATCAGCTGGTACATGCCGCCGCCGAAGAACCCGCTGACCTGGCAGCGCACGCTCGGGCGATCCTTCTCGCATGCGGCGAGAAGCTGCTTCTCGCGCTTCTCCTGCTCTTCTTTACGCGCGATCGGATCCTTGATCGCGTCGAGGCCTTCGCGCATGTCCTTGGTAACGTCCTTGTAGCCCTGGACGACCATCACGTGCTGCGCCGGACCGGCGGTCAGCTCGTCGGCTTTGGTCTTCGCAAGGAAACCGTTCTCGACAAGGTTATTTTCGGGCGTCGAGTTGAGCTGGAGTGCGCCTTGGACGCAATGGTGGTTCGTGACGATCAGGCCCTCGGGCGAGACGAACGTCGCCGAGCAACCGCCGAGCGACACGACGGCTGCGAGCGGAGCCGAGAGCGGATCGGCGAGCGTCTTGGCATCGAGCTTGACGCCCATCTTCGCGAAGTTGTCGGTGTGCTGCGGGAGCAGCATCTGCGAAGGCATCCACATACCACCTGGATCGGTGAACGCCTTGCGGAACGCCGCGGTTGGATCGTTCGAGACCTGATCGTCGATCGCCGCGCCGTGAACCTCACCGGGCTTCGAGACGTGCTTCGAATTGCCGAGCTCGCTCTCCGACGTGACGGGCTTGGAGTTCCCGCCGCAGGCGGCCAGCAAGGCCGCAAAAGAAAGTGCATTCCGATTCATGCCGATGGCCATACCACCGAACGAACGTGACCGGAGTTGTGGGGCGCTGACAAGCGCGCGAGGTTCGGACCGCTGTTCATCGGCCGGCGCTCGCACTGTGCGGTCCTTCCTGCGACAGGGTGGGACACTACTCGTCGAAGTTGAAGTTCGCGAAGAAGCTCGCGACCTCTTCGGTCGGGACCTTCTGCCGCGCCTCTTCTCCGAGGTCGCGAATCTCGAGCAGCTCGTCGGGAATCTCGAGCAAGAACCGCGACGGCGTGCGCGGCATGATCCGGCCGCGGCTGACGCGCGTCGTGGCTCGGGTCAAGTAAAGCTTGCGCTGCGCGCGCGTGATGCCGACGTAACACAGCCGGCGCTCCTCGCTGACGTCGGTCGCGTGATCGGCATCCATCACGTCGGTCGCCTGCGGGTTGAGTGTGCGCGCGTGCGGCAGCAGCTCTTCCTCGAGCCCGATCATGAAGCAGACCGGAAACTCGAGGCCCTTGGCGCCGTGCAGCGTGGTCAATACGACCTTCTCGCCCTCGGTGTCCTTCTTGTCGTCGTTGCTCGAATCGAGCGACATGTGGCGAAGATATTCGGCGAGCTTGTCCATGCCCTTGCCCTTGTCCATCCAGCGCTGGAGGGAGTTGAGCAGCCCTTGCACGTTATCGATCCGGCGCTGTGCTGCCGACAAGCTCGGCGAAGCCGAGCGCAGATCGTCGTAGAGCCCGATATCTTCGATCAGGCTCTTGGTCGAGTCGACCAGGTTGTGGCCATTCTCGATCCCGTGGCGCAGCCGCTCGACGGCCGTCTTGAACTTCTCGATGCCAGTGCGCGCCGGCCCGGTAACCTCGGTCGTCTCGAGCGCGTCCCACATCGTCGCGCCCGAGCAATGCGCGGTCGCGACGAGCTTGTCGATCGATTGCGCCCCGACGCCGCGGGTCGGGTAGTTGATCACGCGGCGCAGCGCGAGCTCGTCGCGTGGGCTGACCGCGATGCGGAGATACGCGAGGATGTCTTTGACTTCCTTGCGCTCGTAGAACTGCTGGCCGCCGTACATCACGTACGGTACTTCGTGCGTGCGCAGCTCCTCCTCGAGCAGCTTCGACTGGATGTTCGAGCGATACAGGATCGCGATGTCGCTCCAGCGCCGTCCGCCCTTCACGAGCGTCACGATCTCTCGCGCGACCCACTGCGCTTCGGCCTCTGCTGTCGAGGCGACCGCGTGCGTGATCAATTCGCCATCGCCGAGTTGCGTCCACAGCGTCTTGCCGTGGCGATCCTTGTTATTCGCGATCACCGTATTCGCCGCGGCGAGGATTGATTTCGTCGAGCGATAGTTCTGCTCGAGCTTCACGATCTTCGCGGTCGGGAACAGCTTGTCGAACCCGAGGATATTCGAGGGGTCGGCGCCCCGCCACGAGTAGATCGATTGATCGTCGTCACCGACGACGACGAGGTTGTTGTGCTTCTGGATCAGCGCCTGGACCATGCGCAGCTGCGCACGGTTCGTATCCTGGAATTCGTCGACCATCACGTACTGGAACTTCGAGCTCCAGCGTTCGCGCGCGTCCGGATCTTTTTGCCACAGCCGCACGGGCTCGACGATCAGATCGTCGAAGTCGAACGCCGCGCACGAGCGCAGTTGCTCCTGGTACTTCGGATACACGTGCGCGGTCATCGCGTCGTAGTCATCGGCCGGATTGCCCTTGAACTCGTCGGGGCCGATGAATGCGTTCTTCGCGAGCGAGATCCGGGCGAGGATCGCCTTCGCATCGAGCCGGCGATCGCCATCGTGGATCGAGCGCATCGCCTCGCGGATCAGGCCCATCTGGTCCGAGCCGTCGTAGATCACGAACCCGCGCGGCACACCGAGCGCCTTGCGTTCGGTGCGTAACACTTGCAGCCCGAGCGCGTGGAACGTGCCGATCGTGAGCTTGCTCGCGACACTGCGGTTGTTGACGAGGTGACTGACGCGCTCGCGCATCTCCTCGGCCGCTTTGTTCGTGAACGTGACGGCGCAGATCGCCTCGGGTGGCACGCCTTGATCGAGCAGGTGCGCGATCCGGAACGTGATCACGCGAGTCTTGCCCGAGCCCGCGCCTGCCAGGATCAGGAGCGGTCCCGCGCCGTGCCCTGCCGCTTCTCGCTGTGGCGGATTGAGCTTGCCGAGATCGACCACGGGGCAGGCACGCTATACGATCCGAGCGTGGATCGCTATGAGCGACTCGTGGCTGCGTTACGCGACGAGCTGCCCGGGTTCCGGATCGTTCGAAAGGACCAGTCACGCCTGCATCGCGCGATCGATCGTGTGCTCTTGGTCGTGACGTTCGGTCAGATGCGAACGTACCTGACTGGCTACCAGACCACGATCGGTCGGACGATCTACGTGACGAGAGACTGGGACGGCTGGTCCGCGGATCGACGCTACGTGACGCTGCGCCACGAAGCGGTCCACCTCCAGCAGTTTCGGCGGTACTCGCTGCCGGTGATGGCGGTCCTGTACATCCTTGTCCCGCTCCCGATGGGCCTGGCCTACTTCAGGACCCGGTTCGAGCAGGAGGCCTACGCCGAGACGATCCGCGCGGTCGCCGAGGTCTGGGGAGCCGCAGCGCCACGAGAGCCGGCGTACCGCGCCCGGATCATCTCGCAGTTCACCGGACCCTCGTACGGGTGGATGTGGCCGTTCAGGCAAAGCATCGAACGTTGGTACGACCAGATCCTGGCGGCTCTCGATGATGAGCGTTAATCTAGGGTTTCGCTGTGGCTGATCCGATCGTAGGTATCGATCTTGGTACGTCGAACACCGTCGTCGCTCACGCGGACGAAGGTGGCACGGTCCACGTGTTGCCCGATGAGAGTGGCTACAAGATCCACCCTTCGGTCGTGTCGTTCCACCCGAACGGCGGTGTCGTCGTCGGCGCATCCGCGAAGCAGCGTAAGGTCATCGATCCGAAGAACACGATCTATTCGGTCAAGCGGCTGATCGGGCGCACGTACAACGCGCCCGAAGTTCAGACCGCGAAGACCCGCATGCCGTTTCAGATCAAGGAAGGCCCAAATCAGCAGCCGCTCATCGTCACGCGTGGTGGCGAGTTCGCGGTCCCCGAAGTCTCCGCGATCGTTCTCGACTATGCCCGCAACGTCGCCGCGCAACACCTCGGTGTACCGGTGAATCGCGCGGTCGTCACGGTGCCCGCGAGCTTCAACGATGCGCAGCGGTCGGCGACCGCCACTGCCGGTGCGATCGCCGGCCTCACGGTCGTTCGCGTGCTCAACGAGCCGACCGCCGCGGCGCTCGCGTACGGCAACACGCGCAACTTGAATGAGACGATCGCGGTGTTCGATTTCGGCGGCGGCACGTTCGACATCACGATCCTCAAGCTCCACGACCAGGTCTACGAGGTGCTCGGCACCGCCGGCGACACGTTCCTCGGCGGCGATGACCTCGACGAACGCCTCGTCGATCGCATGGTCGAGAAGTTTCTCGCCGAGAACCGGATCGATCTGCGCACGAACGAAGTCTCGATGATGCGGCTACGCGCCGTCGCCGAGCAGACCAAGATCGAGTTATCGCGGCGCTCGCGCGCGGTCGTCCGGATCGACGAGATCGCGTACGGCGCGAAGGGTAAGCCGCTCGATCTCCAGATCGAGATCAAGCGCGACGAGTTCGTCAGCCAGGTCGCCGATCTCATCGATCGCACGTTCCCGGTGTGCCAGGAGGCGCTGTCGTTCGCCGGCTTGTCCGTCGACAAGATCGACGACGTGATCCTCGTCGGCGGCACGACCAAGATCCCGTACGTCCGTGATCAGGTCGCAAAGTACTTCGCGCGCGCTCCGCGCACCGATATCAATCCCGAAGATGCGGTCGCGATCGGCGCCGGTCTGCAAGCGACCTCGCTCGAGCGGATCCTCGGGCGCAAGTCGCCATCGAAGTCGCTGGTGCCGGTTGGCGAGGCGCGCGCTCCGGACGACTCCACCGATGCGCAAGCGACGCGGCCCAAGAGCGGGCTCCCGGCACCGCGGGCGCTCAACGTCGCCGAAGACAGCATCCTCAGCCTGCTGCCTCCGAACCCACCGACGGGCTCCCGGAGTGGTCGCTCGCCGACTGTGGCTCCCGAGTACGATCGGCCCGCCGCGCGCGGTCAGCACCACGATCGATTCGACGAGCGCACACCGCCCGCCGGTAACGCGCCGCTCACACGCCTGACCAAGACCGGCATGAAGCCGCTGTCCGCGCCACCCGCGGCACGCGCGAACCCGATCGCGCCGCCACCGCCCAGCGCGAAGCCGCCACCGCCCGCCGCGGAGCCGCCACCGCCCAGCGCGGCGCTGTTCGATACGCAGGTCACACAGCCGCCAGCACGGCCGATCACCGCGACCGCTCCTTCGCTCGCAGCGCCTCCGCCCTCGCCAATCACCCAGCCGCGTGTCGCGTCCGCGCGAGCGCCTGCCCAAGCGCCTGCCCAAGCGCCTGCCGAAGCGCCTGCCCAAGCGCCTGCCCAAGCGCCTGCCCAAGCGCCTGCCCAAGCGCCTGCCCAAGCGCCTGCCCAAGCGCCTGCCCAAGCGCCTGCCCAAGCGCCTGCCC
>Ga0123336_10001589_pt1 | contig 20737 bp, 24 predicted proteins | sample SSSSmetaG_FD_96466 | JGI IMG/M metagenome (GOLD analysis project Ga0123336, IMG submission 96466) | Glacier valley bacterial and archeal communities from Borup Fiord, Nunavut, Canada, to study Microbial Dark Matter (Phase II) - ​SSSS metaG | ecosystem: Environmental > Aquatic > Freshwater > Ice... | reverse complement strand
CGTAGACGGTGCGGCTCGACAGGCGTGCACCGCGCGCACCGACGAAAAATGGCGAGGCCGTCGCATCCGTACTCGACAGCTTGGGGCGGGCGCGACGAAGATAGTCCGAGAGCGCGTCGCGCGCCGGGATACCGAACGGAACGACACGCTCCTTCGAGCCCTTGCCGAGTACACGAACGGTCAGGCGCTCGAGATCGACGTCGGCCAACCCCAGCCCCGTCAATTCGCTCACGCGCAGCGCCGACGCGTAGAGCAGCTCAACCAGTGCCAAGTCTCGTAGCGCGACGGGGTCGCCATCCACCGCGCGATCCGACAGCGTGCCGAGAATCGTGTCCATGCCCGCGCGAGTGATCACGCGCGGAAGGTGGTGCTCGCCCTTCGGCGCAGTGAGCCTGGCTGCGGCATCACCAGCAGTCGCATTCGTGCGCGCAAGCCAAGCCGTCAGCGAGCGAGCGGCGGCGGCGCGGCGCGCAAGCGTCGACTTGGCGAGGCCGTCTTGTGACGATCGCCACAACCAATCCCGCAAGAGCTCAAGGTCGACATCGTCGAGAGTGGATGCGCCGCGAGCGGCGGCGAAATCTGCGAGTTGCGTGAGATCGGAGCGGTAAGCGCGCACGGTGTGCTCGCTAAAACCGCGCTCGGCCGCAAGGTGTGCGACGAAGCCCTCAACGGTGTTAGCCAACTCCACCTCCCTATCGTCGCTCAGGATGCTGATGGCGGGTGCGGTTGCCGACGGCGCGTTTCGGAGCCCGCGCGTCTCACCGGCTAGCGTCACACCATGGCGATTTCACCCGGCACGGCCGTTATTACCGGAGCAACAGCAGGGCTCGGGGCCGAATTCGCGCGACAACTGGCACGCCGCGGGCACGACCTCGTCCTCGTCGCGCGGGACTCCGCGCGCCTTGAGGCACTAGCCGACGAGTTGCGTGCGCAGGTTGCCGTCGAGGTTCTCGCCGCGGATCTTGCCACCGACGACGGTGTTGCGCGGGTGGCATCCCGCATCGCAGACGACGAGCGCCCCATCGAGATCCTCGTCAACAATGCGGGGTTCGGGCTCCACAGTGACTTCGACCTTTCCCCCGTTGAGACGGAGCTTCGATTGCTCGCCGTGCTCGTCACGGCCCCGCTGCGGTTGTCGCACGCCGCGCTCTCGCCGATGATCGCTCGCGCACACGGCACGATTATCAATGTCACGTCGATTGCGGCCTACGCTCCACTCGGCCCATACTCGTCGTCAAAGGTGTGGCTGCACTATTTCACCCGGTGGGCCAATGCTTTCTACCGGCCGAGCGGCGTAACACTCACCGCTTTGGCACCGGGGTTCGTACGCACCGAGTTCCACGCTCGCATGAACGTCGAGCGGTCGAGCATGGCGCCGGGCTGGCTGTGGCTCGACGTGGAACCGCTCGTGCGTCGCGCGCTCAAGGATTCCGATCGAGGTCGAGCCGTTTCTGTGCCATCGTTGCGTTACCGACTGATCTCGTGGGTGGCCCCGGCAGTACCAATGGCGCTCGTCACGCGCGCGGCGAAACGCGACCGCTGGAGCCGCCCGTAGCGGTGGCTCGCGCTTGAGAGGCTCAGCTAGCCGTTACTCGCGGCCTCCACGGTGTTGAACGGTGAGTCTTTGCGCGAAAACACCTCGGTTCGCTCAGCGGGAGTCATCGCTTCGATCTGTGCCCAGCCTGCGGCGGGCTGCCCTGTCACCTCGGTGAGGTCTCCTACCGGAATGATCGAGTGCACGATTTGATCTTCGTAGACGTGCACGAGATTGAATGCTTGCCCCGCGTCTACTCCCGACAACACGCGATCATGCGCGCTCAGGTCGAGCGTGTAACACGTCGCCGAGGCGACCGAGACCGGCACCCCCGCGAAGATGGAGTGCGTCGAATAGTGCAGGTGTCCCGCGAGGATGCCGCGCACATCGGTCCCGCGGATCACCGCGGCCAACTTCGGCTGGTCGAAGAGTTCGAGCATCCCCATCGCTTCGAGCAGCGGCATCGGGATCGGAGGGTGGTGCACGGCGATGAGCGTGCCGTGCGGCGCGGGAGCGGCGAGCACATCAGTGAGCCAGGCGAGCTGGGCATCCTCAAGCTCGCCGTGGTGATAGCCCGGAACCGTGGTGTCGAGAGAAATGATTCGCAATCCGTCGATGTTATAGACGCGATCCTGCGGGGTGATCGACTCTTCGCCGAACAACAGCCGGGAGTAAGCGGGTCGTTCGTCATGGTTGCCCATCACCCAGATCAATTGGGCGTTCATCCGCGCGGCGGCCGGCTCGACGAGCGCCTTCAGCCGCTCGTATGCGTCTGGCTCACCGAGGTCGGCGAGATCACCCGTGAAGACGATTGCCTGCGGCTCGGCGATTGACCCCTCGAGTTGCTCGAGCGCCCGAGCGAGATTCTCGATCGTGTTGACCTTGCCGTACAGCGGTCTGCCGCCACTCAGCAGGTGCGTGTCACTGATGTGTGCGATGACGTGGGATGCGGCGGGGTATTGCCCGAGTTGGATCACGCGGCAAGCCTAGGCGGCGGTGGACACCTTGGGTAGGGGAGCATTCACGCGAGCGCGGCGCCGGTCGGCCAGTGCGAACAGCCCTACGACGAGCGCTGGCCAGAGCGATTCGGCGTTAGCGGCAATGCGCTCCACCAGCCCGACGGTTCCGGTCTGGGGCGACGACCAGACGGCGAGAAAGTAGAAGCACGCCGTCGCCAGAAGCGCTGTACCGAGGATCGCGCCCCACGGCCTGATGATCCGCGGATAATCGCGACGCAGCCGCATCCCGAGCACGGGCCAGATGGCCAAGAGCACGAAACCCACGATCGCGCTGATGCGGTGCGGCACCGAGGTACCCGCGACGGTGGGAAGCGGGAAGATCGCGACGGCGAACGTCGATCCCGCCGCCAGCACGAGGGCGACCCTGCCCGGGATGCCGATCCCGCGGGCAAAGACTCCGGTGACGCCGTGGCAGATGGCCGTGAGCATGAACATCACCGTCATGAAGACACGAGTGGGCGCATCCCCGGCCGCGAGTTCGCTGATCGTCTGCGAGATCGGGTTGTAGCTCGGCCACGCGAGGCCTGCCACCACGGTGCCGGCGATAAAGAAGACGGGAGCGAGCGCCGCAGAGAACAGAGCAGGTCGACGCACGAGATTGGTCATTCCGCAAGGGTAGTGGGCAGCAACGCTTCGCCGGATAGCCTGCGGCTCGCCGTGTTAGTCGATCGGCGAGCCGCTGCTGGTGAGAGCCGGAAGATGGTTGCCACGTTTTATACGCTATGACGAGACAACCCGCGGCACCGGACGCAGACCTCGTGATACTCGGCGCTGGCTGCGCGGGACTCTCCCTCGCGGCGCGACTCGCCCGATCGGCGGCCGGCACTCGTGTCGAGGTAGTTGAGCCGCGCACGGAATATGACGATGACCGCAGTTGGTGCTTCTGGCGACCGCAGCGCCATGACCTGTCTGAGCTGGTCTCGCACCGCTGGGACACGTGGAGATTCTCGGGCCCCACGGGTGCCGCCGTACACCACCAGGTCACCGGCCTCAGTTACCAGTACATCCGCGGGAGCGACTTCTATGCGCGAGCACTGCACCGCATCGAAGCCGCGGACACCATCCGAATGCACCTCGGTGTGCGCGCGACCGAGCTTGTATCTCTCGGAGACGAACCCGACTCGCCCGTTCGCGTGGTGACAGACCACGGCAGTATCGTCGCTCGACATGTGATCGACACCCACCCGCGGGCCGCGCCGGCATTGCTCTATCAGAGCTTCGTTGGGGTCGAAATCGAGAGCGAGAGCGAACTCCCATTCGATCTGCTCGAGGTCGGGCTGATGGATGCGATGGCGTCGGATTCCGCCGGCATGCACTTTCGCTACACGCTTCCATTCGGACTGACCCGAGCCCTTGTTGAATGGACGCGATTCAGCGCGACACCCGTGCCACTCACCGTGCTCGCGAACGAACTGGATGCAGAACTCGGCGCGCTGGGCTTGAGCAGCGCCCGGGTCGTCAGGCGTGAGGGTGGGATCCTGCCGATGGGCGGTCTGGGCGCCCAGCCAGCAGCACAGAACGGTGTTGTATTCGCCGGCAACGCGGGAGGAGCGCTGCGCGCGGCTTCCGGGTACGGATTCCTGCGCATCCAGGAGTGGGCGCGGGCGTGTTCCGCGATGCTCGAGCGGGGCGCGCCACCCATCGGGCATCCAGCCGAACCCTGGCTCAGGCGTTCGATGGACCGCATCTTCTTGCAGGCGGTGCGCGCGGATCTCGACCGCACTCCCGAGTACTTCCTCGCGCTTGCCCGCGGGGTTCCTGCAGCGGGACTCGTGCGGTTTCTGAGCGACGCGGCGCGTCTCACCGACTATGCGCGCCTGATCGCGAGCTTGCCGACCGTGCCGTTCCTGCGTCAGCTGGTTCCGAGTCCAGTAACCGCGCCGAGTGAGGTCGTGCGCGCATGAGTGGGACAACGCCGACGCGGATCCCATGGGCTCGCCCCTCGTTCGAAACCCTGTTGTTCTCCAGCCTCGCGGTGGCCGTCGTGCTGGTGATCGCTCTGCGATTGCCTGCGCCACCGTTGCCGGCTCAAGCCGCGGCGCTCGGCGTGCTCGTTGCCACGCTCGGCCTCCCCCATGGCGCGCTCGATCCGCTTATCGCGCGTCGGGCGGGCCTCTGGCGAAGACCGATCGGGCTCGCAGCTTTCAACGCGGTCTACATTGCTGTCGTGGGTCTCGTCGTAGGCGTTTGGCTTATCGCGCCGTCAGCGAGTCTTGTCGCATTCCTGGTCGTATCCGGCATTCATTTCGGTGCCGACTGGAACGCCGGGCGCGGTGTTGTGCTGCCCGCTCTCACGGGGATCGCGCTGCTTACTCTGCCCGCATACTCACACCACGATGAGGTGGCTGGCATCTATCGAACTCTCGCGGGCAGCGGAGGAGTGCTTGTCGCTGACGTGCAGGCGTTCGGCGGACCGGTCGCGATCTTCTTGATGCTCCTCGGAGCCGCGCTCGCCATGCGGAAGCGACCCACCGAGGCGCTCGAGATCTCGCTTGCCGCGGCGCTCGCCCTGGTTGCGCCACCTCTGGTCTTTTTTTCGCTGTACTTCTGCGCGCTCCACAGTGCGCGCCACCTACGTCATGGGTTTGCTGACGAGCGCGCCAGCGGGAAACTGGCAGTCGTGATAACAGTGGTCTATACGGTCGTGCCGATCGCAGCGGTCGGCATCCTGATTGCGGTCTTCGGACGGGACTTTGCTCCGGGCGGATCCCTTGCCAGCGAATGGATACTCCGACTCGTCTTTATTGGACTTGCCGCTCTCACGGTCCCGCACATGATTGTTCTGGCAATCGCCGAGGTGCAAGTTCGGCGGGTCACCCCCCTCGTCGCACTCCAGAGCTAGCTCGCCCTGCCATCGCGCGGCACCTGCCCAGACGGCGGCGCCTTGATCCAGCCTCGTTCTCGCTCGATGACGCGCGTGGAGAGCGCGAGACGGCCCAGGAGCGACCGTGCATCGGCGACCGAGAGCCCCGCACGTGACGCAATATCCGACGCGGTTCGGGGTGCTCGCGTGCTCAGAGCGTCGAGCAACCGGATCACCTCGGGCGGTTCGCTCACTCCGACCGGTGGGACCGTTGCGCTCCCGCTCTCGGGCATGGCGAGTTCGGCCATCTCGTCAGGATTGGTCACGCACACGGCTGTTCCCTCCCGAAGGAGGCGATGACATCCAGCCGATGCGGCGCTCGTGACGGGGCCGGGCACAGCGCCGATCGGCCGGCCGAGCTGCTGAGCATGACCGGCGGTATTGAGCGAGCCAGAGCGCCAACCCGCCTCAAGAACAACCGTCGCAAGGCTCGCGGCCGCAATCAGTCGATTACGCTGCAAGAACCTCCAGCGTGTCGGAGGTTGACCGCACGGTAGTTCGGAAATGACGAGCCCAGACTCGACGATGCGCGTCAGCAGCGCATCGTGTCCGCTCGGATAGAACCGGTCAACGCCGCCGGCGAGAAACGCTACGGTAATTCCGCCGCTCGCCAGCGCAGCGCGATGAGCCATGCCGTCAATTCCGTATGCGGCACCGGAGACGATCGTGAATCCGCGGTCGACGAGTCCAGCGGATGCCTCCATCGTGACGTGTTCGCCGTACCCGGTCGCGGCGCGAGCCCCAACGAGAGCGATCGATCGCGCGAGAGCGCCAGCCACGTCACCCTTTCCCCGTACCCAGAGCGCAACCGGTGCGTGGAACCCTAGGTCGCCGAGTGGCTCGGGCCATTCGGCGTCGCCCGGCACGAGAAGTCGAGCGCCAAATCGCGCAGCTTGGCGCAGCGCGAGCATCACGCTCGCGGGGTTGACCCGCGGCCTCCATCGATCGAGCGCGTGGCGAATCTCGTCTGGCGTGGTCTCGACGAGCGATGGAGGCTCGGCCGTCGACAGGGAAGCGAGCAGCGCCGTCAGGGCCCCAGCTGCGCCGCGCGTGCCAATCAGTTCGCCCGCAACTCGATCACCCGGCTCGATGAGTGAACTCCATGCCGCTCTTGCGAAGCGCTCCTCGATCGCGTCGCGGCCGAGTTCGGGGTCTGGTCCGCTTGCCCGCGAGACGGCCCGCACGAGGGTGGCCGCCTCAGATTCCTGTACTCCGAACATGGTCATGCTGAGATCGCCCTCCTGAGGTACAGCGCTTGTCCGATGTGATCTGCATCCGGTCGTGATGCACCCGCGAGGTCGGCGACCGTCCACGCAAGGCGCAGCACACGGTCGTAGCCGCGCATCGTGATGCCGCCGCGCTCGAGTGCGCGATCGATCGACGCCGTGATACTTGGTCCGAGTCGCATCCCCGGCCCGCGCAGTGACGCACCCGGTACTTGGGAATTGAGCCGCCATGGCGTCCCCGCAAGCCGGGATGCCGCCGCACCGCGAGCGGCGAGCACGCGAGCACGCGCGAGCGGCGTGGAGACCCGGGCGCCCTCGTCTGCGAGCCGAAGCTGAGCGGCGGTGATCCTCTGGAGCCGAAACTGAATGTCGATGCGGTCAAGCAGGGGCCCGGAAAGTCGACCGAGGTAGCGCCTTCGAGCGTTCGGCGGGCACGTGCACTCGGAGTCCCGCGCCCCATACTGGCCACACGGGCACGGATTCGCCGCCATGACCAATTGAAAGCTGCCCGGAAAGTGCGCCACTGCGTTCGCGCGATGAATTGAGATCACGCCGGACTCGAGCGGCTGGCGCAGAGCGTCAAGCACGGTCGAGGCGAACTCGGGGGCCTCATCGAGAAAGAGCACACCGTGGGCAGCCCGCGCCGCGGCGCCCGGCCTGATCTGCCCGCTGCCTCCGCCGATGAGCGCAGCGGCAGTCGCGGTGTGGTGCGGGCTCTCGAATGGCGGCTCTGTGGAGAGCCGACCACCGATCGGCAATCCCGCGAGGGACCGCACGGAACTGACCTCGAGTGCTGCGTCGGCATCGAGTTCGGGTAGCAGTCCGGGTAAGCGGGCAGCGAGCATGGTCTTGCCTGCGCCGGGCGGACCGAGAAAGAAGACGTGGTGTCCCCCGGCCGCGGCGACGGTGAGCGCCTCGACGGCATCCGGATTGCCAATGACATCGGCGAGGTCGAGGGGGTAATCGTCCGCTCGGGCAGGCAGGGGCCGCATCAGTGCCTCAACGGGCACGGGCTCGAAGTTGCCGCCGTGCCAGATCGCGGCATCGCGAAGCGAGGCGACGGGAATAACCGTTACACCCGGAACAAGCGCCGCCTCGTCCGCATTGCCGGTGGGAACCATGACCCGATCGAAGCCCGCGCGATGTGCGGCGAGCACAGTGGGCAGGATGCCATTGATCGGTCGAAGACGCCCGTCGAGACCCAGCTCGCCCAAGTGCAGCACTCGCTCGATGGATTCCGCGCGCACCGTTCCCGCAGCGGCAAGCGCGGCCATCGCGATCCCGAGGTCGAACCCTGACCCGTGCTTGGGAAGTGCGGCGGGCGACAGGTTCACGGTGATCTTGCGCCCCGGCAGAGAGCACCCCGAGTTGGTTGCGGCCGCGCGCACGCGATCTTTCGCCTCGCCGAGCGCGGCATCGGGAAGCCCGATGAGCACGAACGCGGGGAGGTTGCTCGAGATGTCTGCCTCGATCTCGACGACCGCACCCTGAAGTCCGAGTAGTGAGATGGCGTACGTTCGCCCGATCGGCATCAGAACACCCGCTCGAGGTGCTCGACCGTGATGGGCCCGATGGGCGGGGCAATGACGCCGATCGCATCAATGCGGATGCGATCGTGCGCCCCCGGGTGAGCCTCGCACCAGGCCGCAGAGAGTCTCCGCAGCCGCGCGAGCTTCGACGCCGTGATGGCCTCGAGCGGATGCCCGAACTTCACGCTCGACCGCGTCTTCACCTCGACGAACACGAGTTCTGCGCCATCGCGCGCTACGAGGTCAATCTCGCCCTGCGAGCACCGCCAGTTGCGCGCGACGATCACCAACCCGGATTCCCTGAGGTGCCGGGCCGCAATCGCTTCACCCCGTCGCCCGAGTGCGTCCTTTGCCGACATGGGTCAAGCGTGCATCGCACCGACGTCGCGGTTGACGCATGGCGCCTCACCGGCGCAGCCCTTGGAACGCACGGGGTTGGGGAGGAGGAGGTCTAGCCCGTGAACAGCCCGACGATGAGGCTCACTGCGATGGCGATCATCACGACGGCGATGATCGCGTCGAGCACCCGCCAGGCGACTGGCTTCGCGAATAGCGGTCTGAGAGCACGACTTCCGAAGCCGAGCGCGCTGAACCACAACACGCTGCCAAGGGATGCGCCGAAGGCGAACCACCAGCGGTCGGCGCCGTAGGTCCCGCCGATGGAACCGACCAAGAGCACGGTGTCGAGATAGACGTGCGGGTTGAGCCACGTCAGGGCAAGCACGGTCCCGACGGCCGCGGTGCGCGTGATCGCCTCGCCGCCCTCGTCTGCCTTGAGCACTCCCGGCTTGGCCGCCCGCATTGCGGACTTCACGCCATACCAGGTCAGAAAGGCAGCGCCGGCGATGCGGACGGTCACGAGCGCCCAGCCGGCGTTCTGGATGAGCGCGCCGAGGCCACCGACCCCCGCGACGATGAGCACCGCATCGGAGAGCGCGCAGATGGCAACGACGACGAGCACGTGCTCCCGGCGGAGCCCCTGCCGCAACACGAAAGCGTTCTGTGCACCGATCGCCACGATGAGCGAGAGACCGAGGCCTAGGCCAGCGAGGAGAGCGGTGAGCACGCGCTATTCGTCGAGTGCGAGTTCTTTGGGCAACTCGAGCTCTTTCGCGCTGAGTTCCTCGACATTGACGTCTTTGAAGGTCAGGACGCGCACGCTCTTGACGAAGCGGTCTGACCGATAGACGTCCCACACCCACACGTCGTTCATGGTCAGTTCGAAGTAGAAATCGTGCTCAGTGTCTTGCCGCACGAGTTCGACCTCGTTCGCGAGATAGAACCGTCGCTCGGTCTCGACGACGTAGCGGAACTGGCTGACGACATCCCGGTACTCCCGGTACAACGCCAGCTCGACCTCACGGTCGTAGTCTTCGAATTCGTCCTCATCCATGCTGTGTCGAGTCTAGTTCTCGTTTGGGCTCTGAGTTTGGTGCAGCCAGGAGTGACGATGAAGCACCGTGGGACCGAGCTCGGCGATCGCCGCGAAGTGCCCTGCGGAGCCGTAACCCTTGTTGCCAGCCCAGCCGTAGCCGGGGTGGCTCGCATCAGCCTCGATCATGAGTCCGTCTCGGTGCACCTTGGCGATCACGGATGCCGCGGCAACCGATGCACAATCCCGATCGGCCTTCACCTGAAGCTGCACTCGCGGCGGTCGGGTGAGCGTCGGTGTGAGCCAATCGTGTGCGCCGTCGAGCAACACAACACTGCGGTTGATCGAGAGGCCCTGCGCGTGAAGTTGCACGAGAGCGCGGCGGCCCGCGAGCCCGAGGGCAGCGATGATACCGATCTCGTCGACTTCGGCGGCCGAGGCGAGACCGACCGCCGAGTAACTCGACCAGGATCGCGCGAGCGGTGCGAGCTGCTCCCTCTTTTTCTCGGTGAGCATCTTGGAATCTCGAAGACCGAGCGGGAACTCGGCGACACGGGATCCGACCGCCGCGACACCAACCGCAACCGGGCCCGCAATCGCGCCGCGCCCGACCTCGTCGCACCCGATCACGAACTCGGCGTTGTCGCTGAGAATCGCTCGCTCGACCTCGAGGGTGGGGTCGGAGACGGGTGGCACGTTACTTGACGGCGGGAGCCACGTCGCGGAACGTCACCGGGTAATTGTCAAGCCACGTCCATCGACTCGCGGGCCAACTGATGAGTAGCGCGCGGCCAACGAGGTTATCCATGGGGACGAAGCCCCCCGTCGGGTCATTGCGGTGGAACGCGGAGTCGGCCGAGTTGTAGCGGTTGTCCCCCATAACCCAGAGTTTGCCGGCCGGAACCGTGACAGAGAAGTCATCGCGCGTGGCTTTCGTCACCGACGGGGGAAGCGTCGTATACGGCTCCTCAAGCGGGATGCCGTTCACCGTGAGTTGACCGAAGTCGTTGCAGCACACGACCGTGTCACCGGGAAGTCCGATCACGCGCTTGATGAGATGGTCGTTACTGTCTGGGGCGCTGAGGCCGACGAAAGCGAGCGCCGCGTCAACGGCACCCACGAACCAGTTCACTTGCGGTTGAACGGTCGGCGTGAGCCATCCGCCAGGATCCTTGAAAACGACGACGTCGCCGTGCTGCACGGGCATGAGCTTGGGCTCGAGCTGATTGACGATGATGCGGTCATCGATATGCAGCGTTTGCTCCATCGACGACGACGGGATGTAGAACGACCGGATCAGAAACGTCTTGATGAGGAACGAGATTAAGAGCGCAGCGACAAAGATCACCAGGAGGTCGCGGATAAAGATCTTCCAACCGCGGCCCTTGCGGGGCTCGCGGGTGCCGGCGCGCGTCGAAGCCACGTTGTGTGTTTCCTGTGTCATTAAACCCCTGAGCTCCCAGCAAGCATATGCGGCCGGGAGCTCAGGAAGGTCGTGAAACGCGCGGCGCAATCCCCGCGCAGCAGTCGACTAGAAGTCGCGCTTCTCTTTGATCTTGGCTTTCTTGCCCCGGAGGTTGCGCAAGTAGTACAGCTTGGCGCGACGCACGTCGCCGCGTGTAACGATCTCGATGTGATCGATGATCGGGGAGTGCACCGGGAAGGTGCGCTCGACGCCCACTTGGAAGCTCACCTTGCGAACGGTGAAGGTCTCGCGAACTCCTTCGCCCGAGCGGCCGATGACGACACCCTGGAATACCTGGATGCGGGCGCGCGTGCCTTCGATGATGTTCACGTGCACTTTGACGTTGTCGCCAGCACGGAAGTCGGGGATGTTGTCTTTGAGTGAAGCAGCATCGACAGTGTCGAGGATGTGCATGGTATTTCGCTCTCTGCGCCCGCCACAGGTCGTACGCGTGATATTTAGGTGAAGAAGATGGAGTGTGCGTCGCTCAATGCCGGAACCCCTGTGGCAGAGCCGGAAGCGCGCACGAGCCCTAATCCTCGCACAGAACGGGCAACGCACACCACTTTTGCCGCTAGCCTGCAGTCTCCTCGCAAGACCGCAAGGTATTCTCTGACCACCAGCCACTACCGCAGGAGACTGACCTTCATGACCAACCTGACGGAGCGCCTCCCGTCCACACTCGCCGTTCGCACCGAGCCGGTGCAATTGCGCAGCACCGAGCGAATTTCCAAGCTTCTGGATGCCGCGGCCGAACTCATCGACGAGCACGGCATTGACGGCCTCACCACGAGCGATGTCGCGGCTCGATCGGGCTCGTCTGTTGGCGTGGTGTACCGCTACTTCCCCAACATCCAGTCGCTATTGCGCGGGCTCGCCGCGCGAAACATGGACATGTTTACACGGCGGATCTTCGGGTCGATGACCGAGAGGTCAGACGACTGGATGGTCGCTATGAACTTCACGATCGATGCATACATCGACCTCGTGCGCACCGAGCCCGGCTTCCGCGCACTCGGCTTCGGCGATGTGATTGCCAAACGTTTTCTCCGGCCAGACGTGAGCAACAACACTGTGCTCGCGGCGGAATTCGCGAACCTGTTCGTCGAAAAGTACGGGTTGGTTCCGTCGGCAGAGCTGTCACTCGACCTCGAGATTGTGATCGAGATCGCCGACGCATTGCTCACGAGAGCGTTCCTGTACGAGAAAGACGGTGACGAGCGATTTGTCGTCAAGCTCCGAGCGATCGTGTACGACTACATGAGCCCGCACGCGAACGCGGTGGCCCCGTGATCGAGCTACGCACCCCCGGCGAGATCGAGCGGATGCACGAAGCGGGACGCTTCGTGGCGAGCGTGCTCGAGGCGACCGCCGCGGCATCCGCTGTCGGGGTCAATCTCAACGAGCTCGACGCGCTCGCTCACGACATGATTCGCGAGCGCGGCGCCGAGAGTTGCTACATCGATTACCACCCCTCGTTCGGCGCGTCGCCGTTTGGCAAGGTCATCTGCACATCGGTCAACGACGCGGCACTGCACGGGCTGCCCCACGATTACAGGTTGCGGGATGGCGATGTGCTGTCGCTCGATTTTGCCGCATCCGTCGATGGGTGGGTCGCAGACTCGGCCCTCACGATCACCGTGGGAACGCCCCGGCCGGAAGACCTTGCACTCATCGAGACCACCTCCCGCGCCCTTGACGCCGGCATTGCCGCGGCGCGCGTGGGCAACAAGCTCGGTGACATCTCCGCCGCAATCGGCGACGTCGCTCACGCCGCGCGATTGCGCGTCAACACCGACTTCGGTGGCCATGGCGTCGGACGCACGATGCACGGAGATCCGCACGTCCCCAACGACGGGCGCCGCGGGCGCGGTCTTCCGCTTCGCGCGGGGCTCGTGTTCGCGATCGAACCCTGGTTCATGCTCGGCACCGACAAGATCTTCACCGATCCGGATGGCTGGACGCTGCGCAGCAAAGACGGCTCGCGCGCCGCGCACTTCGAGCACACCGTCGCGATTACCGACGACGGCCCGCTGGTATTGAGCGCGCGCTCCTAGCCGAGCAGATCCGGTCGAACCCGCCGCGTGCGCTCCACTTGCTGCTGAATGCGCCACGTCGCGATCGCGCCGTGGTTGCCGCCCATGAGCACTGCGGGCACTTCGCGCCCCCGCCATTCTGCCGGCTTGGTGTAGCTCGGGTATTCGAGGAGCCCATCCTCGTGGCTCTCCTCGTCGAGGCTTGCGGCGTTGCCGATCACCCCGGCAATGAGCCTGCCGATCGCCTCGATCATCGCCATCGCCGCGACCTCGCCGCCGTTGAGCACATAGTCGCCGAGGCTCAACTCGCGCACGTAGGTGACGCTCGAGGCATAGTCGACAACTCGCTGGTCGATGCCCTCGTAGCGTCCACACGCGAACACGAGATGCTGCACTTGTGAGAGTTCCCGCGCGATTGCCTGCGTGAACGGCTCCCCCGCCGGGCTCGGGAAGATCACAACCGATCCCTCGACTACCGTGGCGTCGAGCGCTTCGCCCCACGGCTCCGGCCGCATGACCATTCCCGCGCCGCCGCCGTATGGCGTGTCATCCACGGTGCGATGTCGGTCATGCGTGAAATCGCGCAAGTCACGCACCGACACGTCGATGATGCCGTTCTCGCGCGCCCTGCCGAGAAGGGAGACATCGAGCACCCCGAAGAACTCAGGGAAGATCGTGACGATGTCGATGCGCACGCTCCGACCCTACCGGGCGTCCGAGCTACGCGACGGGCTAGGGGCCGTCGGATGCGTCGTCGGGAAGCTCCTCGAAGAGCCCGAGCGGCGGGGTCACCGTCATGGTCCCGGCCTCGATATCGACGGATGCCACGATCGCCTTCACGAAAGGCACGAGCACGTCGCCCGTGCTCGTCTTCACCGTGAGTAGGTCTTGGGCCGGGAAGTGGTCAACTTGCGTGAGCGTTCCGACCTCGACGCCGTCGCGCAGCACGCGAAGGCCAACCAATTGGTGGTCGAACCACGCGTCTTCTTCTTCAGACGCCGCATCCATGTCTTGATCGATCCACAGGATCGCCTTGATGAGGGATTCCGCTTGCGCACGGTCGGCAACGTCTTTGAAGAATGCGACCGGGTGCGTGTTGTACCACTTGAGCTCGGTGAGCTCGATGGTCTTGCCGTACCACGCCGAAGCCATCGGCACCTGCAGCGAGAACTGCGCGCCCGGAGTGAACCTGCGCTCCGGCGCGTCCGTAAACAGCTCGATCTTGATTGCGCCTTTGAGCCCGTGAGCCTTCGTCAGGCGTCCGACGCGCAACTGGGTGTCGGGCGGCTGCGGGGTCTTCGGCTCTGCCACCGTCTAGAAGTCGGTGTCGACCACGTCGACGCGCACCTTGCGACCATCGGCGAGCGCCGTGATCAGGGTGCGGAGCGCCTTCGCGGTGCGGCCGGCACGGCCGATCACACGGCCGAGGTCGTCGGGGTGCACGCGCACCTCAAGGACCTCGCCGCGCTGGGAGTTCTTGGCGACGACCTGCACCTGGTCAGGGTGATCGACGATCCCCTTGACCAAGTGCTCGAGCGCTGGAGCGAGCAAGACCTACGCCTTGTCGGCGTCGGCAGCGGGCACAGCCTCGGCGACGGGCGCCTCGACAGCGTCGGCCTCAGCGGAGGGTGCCTCGACAGCTTCGGCCTCAGCGACGGGAGCCTCCGCAACAACCTCTGCCTCGACGGGAGCCTCGGCCACATCCGCAGCAGCCTCGTCGGCGACAGCCTCGACGGGCGCCGCTACAACGGGCTTCTCCGACTTGGGCTTGAGCATAGGCTTCTTCTTCTCGTCGGCCTGGAACTCGAGCTTGGCTTCCTTGGTCTTCACGGTGCTCTTGGCGTTCTTGTCACCCTTGAAGATGCCCCAGTCGCCCGTGAGCTTGAGGATCGCCTCGACCTGCGGGCTCGGCTGAGCTCCGACGCCTAGCCAGTACTGCGCACGCTCGGAGTTGACCTCGATGAACGAGGGCTCCTCGGTCGGGTGGTACTTGCCGATCTCCTCGATCGAGCGACCGTCGCGCTTGCTGCGCGAGTCGGCGACGACGATGCGGTAGTAGGGTGCGCGGATCTTACCCATGCGCTTCAAACGAATCTTTACAGCCACAATTCTCCTGAAATCAATGTGTTGGTGGCGAACCGCTAGCCGTGGGCGTGGGGGCACACTCGGCACAAAAGCTCTGATGGATTCTCGACGCACGGATTAGAGGGTCGGCGCGAGGAGACTCGACTGGCTATTCTGCCACGTTTCTTGCCGGATCAAGAACTCGGGCCATCGGCCGCTATGACTCGTGTTCGCTTTCGCGACAGTGCGACACCCACGAGACACACCACCCCGCCGAGAATTGCGAGCGGCGCGGGCACCTCTCCGAAGACGATGAGCCCGAGGATGATCGCGAGAGGCGGCACGATGTATGTCGAGATCCCGAGCTGGCCGGCGGGCATCCGTGACAGCGCGTAGGCCCACGTGCTAAAGGCGAGGGCGGTCGGGACGGCCCCGAGATACGCAATGCCCGCAATCGCGGCAGGGGGTGCGGCCGAGATGCCACTCGCGAGCTGGCCGGCAAACGGGAGGCACACGACCATACCGATTGTGCAGCCGAGCCACGTGACTTGCGCGTTCGGCAATCGCCGCAGCACAGGCTTTTGCAGCAGAACCCCGCCCGCGTACGTGAATGCGGCGAGCAGGCACCACAGCACCCCGACGCCGTCGCCGAATCCCTTGCCGCCGGTCGTGCCGATCCCGATCAAGATCACCCCGACAAATGCGACTGCCGCCCCGATCGCGAGCCATTGTGGAATTCCTTCGCGCAGGAAGACGCCCGCGCCGAGCGCAATCAGGATCGGGCCGATGTTCACGAGCATCGCTGTCGTGCCGGCGTCGAGCGTGTGTTCGGCGATGTTGAGCGCGACGTTGTACACGCCGAACCAGAGAGCCCCGAACCCGATGATCTGCAGCCATTCCCGCCCGTTCGGCGCTACCCACTTGCGGCCGATCAGCACGACCATGCCGAGCAAGACGGTGCCAACGATCAGTCGCCCGAGGGCGATCGCGCCGCCGGAGAAGTAGGGGACTGTGCCACGAATCACGATGAACGCGCTCGCCCACGCGAGAACCGTGACCGCCATGGCCACGTACACGAGCGGAGTTATCGGGTGGCGTTCTGTCACCGTCACGCGATCACACTAATCGTCGAATCCGGGCGCGATCCGGGGCCACGGCCGCACCCGTTCAAGCTGTGCCGCGACACCGAGTACGAGCGCCTCGCCCGCGCCATCCGCGGCCGGGGCCGCGACGAGCTGGACCGCGAGGGGAACGTTCGCCGTCGCGTGCCAGCCCGCGGGCACGCTCGCGGCCGGCCACCCGAGGAGGTTCCAGAGCGAGGGATACGGCGCATATCGGATGTTGGACGAGATGTTCGCGTACCAGCTCTTCTCGTGCCAGTTGACCGCGAGCGGGCCGGGTTGCGCGAGCGTCGGGGTGAGGAGCAAGTCGATGTCGCCGAAGTACGCCTCGACTCGCGCGCGCAACCTGTCAACGGGGCCCTGGTTGAGCCAGCCCAGGCGGCGCGCAGTACGGCCCCACTGCGCGTGCGTGCGCGTGCGCGGCTCGAGCTTCGCGCGATCGGGCAGGGCCGCGGCATCCGTCTCGGTCCCGGCGAACCAGCGGGCGAGCAGCGGTAGCGGGTTGGCCGGATAGGGGAACTTCGCCTCGATGACCTCGTGTCCGAGCGCGCGCAGGGCCTCGACGGTCTCGCGCTGCCCGCGCAAGAATTCGGGGTCCGTGGTCACGAGCGATGACGGCTCGCCTGGCGAAATCGCGATCCGCAGCGCGCGAGTGGGCTCCGTCACGACCGCGAGCTCCGGGCGTCCCGCCATGACCGAGAGCATGAGCGCGGCATCGTTCACCGTCGTCGCGAGCGGGCCATTCTCACTCATGCCGAACCAAGCATCCACGCCGATCTCTTGAGGTACGAGCGCAGAGCCCGGCTTGATTCCGAAGAGCCCGCAATTGGCGGCGGGGATGCGGATCGATCCCATACCGTCGTTGCCGTGAGCGAGCGTGACTTGCCCCGATGCCACCGCGGCCGCCGACCCTCCCGAAGAACCTCCGGGCGTGCGGTCCTGATTCCACGGATTGCGACTGATCCCGTACACGGAATCGGTCGTTCCGAAGACGCAGAGCTCGGGTACGCGCGTGAGTCCGACAATGACAGCGCCGGCTTCGCGCAAGCGTGCGACGACGGGATGATCGACGGGTTCGGGTTCGGCACTCGTCGCGGCCGAGCCGTCGCGCATGGGCTCCCCGGCGACCGGGATGTTGTCTTTGATCGCGATCGACACCCCCGCGAGCGCAAGTGTCGAGCGGTCTGCCCGCGCGTCAACCTCGGCCGCCTCGACGAGCGCGCGTTGCCCGCGAACTACCTGAAATGCGCCGAGGGCGTCGCCGTGCTTCGCAATGCGCTGGAGCGCGGATGCCGTCGCGTCGACTGCCGTGACGGAACCGGACCGCACCGATGCGGCGAGCTCCACGGCCGTGGGGAGAGTCATCCCCTCATGCTAGCCGCGGGTCTCGGCGGACTTTACGAGTTGACCAAATCCCGCCAGGCCAGCCAGTCCTTCACGATCGAGAGGTCGTAGTCTGGGCCCGAAATCCCGACGGTGAAGAGCGTCACGCCGAGGGAGTGGAGCTCGTCGGCGATCGACGGGTCCTTCACGCGTTGCTCGTTGGAGATTTCGATCTCGGTGATGTCACGCCCCACCGCATCGCAGTGTTCCTGCAGGATCGCGATCTTGCGGGGCAAGTCTTCCGGGCTCACGAAGTTGTGCCAGATATTGGCGTGCTTCGCGACGAGCTTGAGCGTCTTCTTCTCGCCCGACCCGCCGATCATCACGGGGATTTTCCGCGTCGGCGGCGGGTTGAGCTTCTCCCAGCGCGACTCGATTCGAGGCAGCGCTTGCGCAAGGGCATCCAACCGACTGCCGGGGGTTCCGAACTCGTAGCCGTACTCGTCATAGTCCCTCTCGAACCAGCCCGAACCGGTGCCGAAAATGAATCGGCCCACTCCCGTGTCACCGGCGCTGATGTGGTCGATGGTGCGCGCCATGTCGGCCTGAAGGTCGGGGTTTCGGTAGCTGTTGCAGTTGACGAGGCACCCGATTTCGACGCGGCTCGTCAGCTCGGCCCACGAGGCGAGCTCCGTCCACGACTCGTAGTGCAGACCGTCGCGGTCGCCCGAGAGCGGGTAGAAGTGGTCCCAGTTGAACAGGATGTCGACGCCCAGGTCTTCCAACGCGCGAACGGTCTCGCGCACCTTGGGGTACAGGGCGTGCTGCGGCTGAATCTGGATACCGATGCGAACGGGGCGTGACGTCATGCCTTGACGCTACCCGCTCCCGGCTCCCTCGCCGTCTCGACCTTTAGGCGCCGCGATGCCGCTGCGTCTGTTCGCGGCCGAGGAACTTCTGCAGGCTCGCGAGCTCTTCTTCGCTGGGGCCTGTGGCATTCGAGCCGAGGCCGAACCCTGAGCCCGAGCCGGACGCTGCGGGAAGGGTGCCGGCAGCGAGCGCCGCGTTCTCCGCGGCACGCTTGGCGGGGTTGCCCGACTTCGAACCCTTCTTCTTCGGCTGCACCTGCTTAGCGCCGCCGAACTTCGCGCCCGGAATCGGACCCATCCCCTGCACTTGCGGCATCCCGCCGCGCGCAACGGTCTTCATCATCTTGGCCGCCTGCTCGAATCGATTGACGAGCGCATTGACCTCGGTCACGGTCGTTCCCGAACCGCGCGCGATACGAACTCGGCGCGACCCGTTGAGCACCTTCGGCTGCCTTCGCTCCTGCAGCGTCATCGACTGGATGATGGCCTCGGTGCGCGTGATTTCGCTCTCGTCGAAGTTCTCGAGCTGCTGCCGCATGCCCTTGGCACCGGGCAGCATCCCGAGCATGTTCTTGATCGAGCCCATATTCTTGAGTTGCTGCATTTGCGAGAGGAAATCTTCGAGGGTGAACGTGTCGGTCGCGAACTTCTCAGCGACCTTCTTCGCTTCGTCCTCATCGAAGTTCTTCTGGGCCTGCTCGATGAGGGTGAGGATGTCGCCCAGGTCGAGGATGCGGCTCGCCATGCGATCCGGGTAGAACGGCTCGAAATCGTCGAGCGACTCACCGGTCGACGCGAACAGAATCGGGCGGCCCGTGACCGATGCGACCGAGAGCGCGGCACCACCTCGAGCGTCGCCGTCGAGCTTGGAGAGCACGACTCCCGTGAAATCGACGCCCTCCTGGAAAGCGCGCGCCGTCGCGACGGCGTCTTGACCGATCATGGCGTCGATCACAAAGAGAACTTCGTCGGGGTCGACGGCTTTGCGAATGTTCGACGCCTGTTTCATGAGCTCGGCGTCGACGCCCAGTCGTCCCGCGGTGTCAACAATGACGACGTCGTACTGCTTCTGCTTCGCGAACTTGAGGGCATCCTTCGCGACCTTAACCGGGTCGCCCTTGCCGTTGCCCGGCTCGGGCGCGAATACGGCCACACCCGCCTGCTCGGCGATCACCTGAAGCTGAGTGACCGCGTTGGGGCGCTGCAGGTCGGCCGCGACAAGCAGTGGGGTGTGGTTATCGGCGGCGAGCCACTTCGCGAGCTTGCCCGCGAGCGTCGTCTTTCCCGCGCCCTGAAGCCCCGCCAGCATGATCACGGTCGGCGCGACCTTGGCGAACTGGATGCGGCGAGGCTGGCCGCCATTGAGTTGGCCCCCGAGGATTGTCACGAGTTCGTCGTTGACGATCTGCACCACTTGCTGTGCGGGATTGAGCGCCTTGGAGACCTCGTCGCCGAGCGCCCGCTCCCGAACCCGCGCCGTGAAGTCCTTCACGACCTCGAGAGCGACGTCAGCGTCGAGGAGTGCGCGACGGATCTCGCGGACGGTGCCGTCGACATCCGCTGGGCTGAGTTTGCCCTTACCGCGCAGGTTCTTGAAGGTCTCGGCGAGGCGATCGGTGAGAGTGGAGAAGGATGCCATGGTCGGGCCAGTTTAACCGGTCACCACGCGCGCGAGTAGCGTTGGCGCCATGCCCCTCATCTTGCCGTTGAACGGCTCAGCTCCCGTCGTCCCCGACTCCGCGTGGGTTGCACCCAACGCGACCCTCGTCGGGTCGATCACGCTCGGCGAGCGTGCGAGCGTGTTCTACGGTGCCGTGCTTCGCGGCGACATGGATGTCATCAGCATCGGCGACGACACCAACCTGCAAGACAATGTCACCGTCCACGTGGATCACGGTGCTCCGGCCCGCATCGGCGCGCGCGTGAGTGTTGGTCACGCAGCGATTCTGCACGGCTGCACCGTCGAAGACGATTGCCTCATCGGTATGGGTGCGACCGTGCTCAATCGCGCCGTGATCGGGACCGGCTCGCTCGTGGCCGCGGGGGCGGTCGTGCTCGAGGGCACGGTGATCCCGCCCCGATCGCTCGTCGCGGGTGTGCCGGCGAAGGTGCGCCGCGAGATCTCGGACGAGGAATACCTGAAGATCCAGCGCAATGCGACGGTCTACCTCGAGATCAGCGCCGACCATAAGGCGATCTGACTCCCTCGTCACAGTTCTGTGCTGGGACCTCTGGCCTGTTGACGGATGTGCTCACAAGAACGTAGCGTCGAAGCAGTTGCTCCGAACCCCGGTGACCTCCCTCAAAGAGACGGCG
>Ga0123336_10001588_pt1 | contig 20758 bp, 18 predicted proteins | sample SSSSmetaG_FD_96466 | JGI IMG/M metagenome (GOLD analysis project Ga0123336, IMG submission 96466) | Glacier valley bacterial and archeal communities from Borup Fiord, Nunavut, Canada, to study Microbial Dark Matter (Phase II) - ​SSSS metaG | ecosystem: Environmental > Aquatic > Freshwater > Ice... | reverse complement strand
TTTTTCGGGATTCTTGAACGTTTTGCATTTAGTCCCGTCTGGGAGTTACTCTTTCTTTCAAGAGAAAAGTAACGAAGTAAACATAATCTAACAAAATAGAATTTAGCTGAAGGCAAAGAGACAAGTACATTAAGCACAACAAGGGAAAGAGGCAAGAGCTCGCATTCGCGTAGCCATACGGCCACAAGCGAGATTGCTATGTCGTTGTCACTCCTCGCAATGACAGCGAAAAATGAATGCACAAACAGATTTCTCACATTCGCTCAGAATGACAAAATAAAAAATCCCGAAACTAGTCCGGGATAAAAATATAAATTTTAAATTGACGTTATCTCTCGATAAATGTCAACGCAATACCACTCTGATCTCCTCGACCTGTTCGACCAATTCGATGAGTGTAAGCGTCCCGTGATCCGGGTAAATCGTAGTTCACAACATGTGTAATCCCAACGACATCGATACCACGAGCTACAACATCAGTTGCAATAAGGACTTTCGCCCGACCAGATTTAAATGAATCCAAAGCTTTTTGACGTTTAAATTGAGATTTATCGCCATGGATTGATTCAACTTTATGTCCATTTTTCAATAAATCTTCTTCCAGTCTCTCTACTCCACGTTTTGTGTTACTAAAAACAAGAACTTTAATAAATTTCTCATCTTGTAACAATTGGTGTAACTTATCGAATTTCCGAGTACCTTTGTCGATAATGACCACATCTTGATCAATGTTTGCCGAAGTTTCACGAGTTTTCAACATGACTTTGATAGGTTCACGTAAGAAACCATTAGCAATAGTCTCGATTTTTCCATCTAAAGTAGCGGAGAAGAAGAGCGATTGTTTTTCAAATGGCATTTTTTCTATGAGAAATTTAATCTCAGGATAAAAACCCATGTCTAACATTCGATCAACTTCATCTAGAACTATGTTTTGAAAATTTGCAATATCGATTGCTCTACGCATCATCAGATCTTTTAATCGACCGGGTGTAGCGATAACAAACGAGCTTCCACGCTTCAAATTGACCATTTGACGACGAATATCCGCACCGCCGATACAAACTGTAGAATTGATGTAAAGATCTTTAGTAAAAGAAAATAGTTCATCACGGATTTGACCAGCTAATTCCCTTGTAGGTACGATGATCATTACTTTTTGACTCTTATCTTTGATCACTTTGTCGATAAGGGGAATGAGGAAAGCCGCTGTTTTTCCTGTACCAGTATTAGCTATTCCGATCACATCATGACCGGCAAGAATTAGGGGAAGTGTTTCATCCTGGATCTGCGTAGGATGAGAGTAACCTTTGCTTTTAATATTATTTTTTAGCCGTTGATCAATATCAAAAGAGTCAAACGTGTTTTCCGTAACATATTTCACATCTTCTATTGGTTGTGACTTGTTAACGAAGATTGATGGATCGATATATTGAGCTCGAAATCGAGATCCTCTACCGCCACCATTTCCACCGCGATTGGAGCTAAAATTTCTTCCGCCGCCACCGAAGCTTCGACGATTGCCGCCATTGCCACCGTTGCCACCGTTGCTGTTAAATGAATTACCACCGTTACTATTTCCACCAAAATTGGCAGGACGTCGGTTTTGACCGGACGTGTTGGGTCTGTTATTGTACATTTTATTGTATGATTAAATTATCTCAATATTGAGAAGAAATTGAGATAATTAACCTTAAATTAGAAAATTTTGGGGCAGGCTCAAATTCTTGAAGCAATAATTGTGCTAAGAGTATAACATATCCTATAGAAAAAGACTACCGAGATATTAAGAATCTTGTTAAATCTTACTTTCCTTCACCTGAGATTTTATTAAGGCATCGATAAAATCCCCTCCAACAATAATAAAAGATGCTAGAGTCAAAGGCATATAACCAAAAATAAAGAGTCCAAGAATATCAAATGTAGAACTACAGATTTCGATACAAGTTCCAGACGTCGTGGATGTCAAACTCTGCATAAATACTATTAAAAGAAAATATATAATTAATAACAAACCAATAAAATATCCCGTCTTTTTGTAATGAGAATAATAATTTGTACATAATAACACTATATAAATTAGCGATGATATCGTAACTGGTACAAATAGACTAATTCTATCAACTGTTGAGACACCAACCACAAATACAACAAATAGTCCCATTAAAACAATTCCTAATATTCCCATAAAAAAGTAAATAAAAGCTTTAGAAGGTTTGTATGTAGACATTTTAAAATTAATATAGTGGAATTGTATAAGAAGATAAGGAAAAAGGAAGCTATATTAAGTGATGTAATCAATTAATATTATTGTTAAAATGGATTTAGAAGAAAAAGGTACTATTATTTTCACTGCCAGCAGAGAAAATCTATAGAATCAACCCCATGTATCATCATATGAAGAATTCTATATTTATGGGTTTGATATAGAAGGTAAAATGTCAAATTTACAAGGAATTTTGGCTGTACTCACTCCATTAATTCCTGAACAAACAGATCGAAATTTTCTATAAATATTACCGAGCAAACAGATAGACAAGCTATGTTGGCGACAGCAATTAATGAATTAGTTCTGACAAATTTTTCAATATACCGTGATTTTAAACTGCCAGAAAATGAATTGAATAATCCTAAAGTTTTGACCTATGTCTATATAGCACTTATTGAAGGACTTTTTGATTGGATAAAATTCGAACAAGTAAATATCGGTGTAGTCTTACCACCAGCAGTAACTATGAAACTAAATAATTATGGAATTGTATTTGGTTTATTTTCAAAGATATCGGAAGAATCACTCAAGACATTGACGTGAAAAATTGTTAATTAGATTCAAGAAGTAACTGTGAATGGCTACTTAATTATGGAGCGGGGAATGGGACTCGAACCCACGACATTCTCCTTGGCAAGGAGACATTCTACCACTGAATTACCCCCGCGATAATCAACTAAGAACCTGCATTTCGAATAAAAATGAGAAATCTCTAATTTGAATAGACTCCGATAAGATTTCTCGCTCTAGCTCGAAATGACAAGCCACGCAGCAATTAGAACTTTTTCTCTAAAAACTCTTCATGTTTACGACTAATTGGATCGTATTTCATCAATGCTAATTTTTTATCAAGCTTCTTACTTTTCTTTTTGTAATAAGTATAACCGGTATTTGGGTTTACTAGCTTGATGTTTTCAGTCGTCTTCTTTTTCTTTCCGCTTTTGGCTGCCATAATAATTTGTAAATTTCGAATCTGATTATATGACAAAAACCAGATTTTGGCTACAATATTATCAATTTGGTAGGAATAAATTTGTTTTCCTACAGTTGTGAGCTAAAATAGGTCATGATTAATCACCCTTTACTCCCAAAACTAAGCGAAATTCCTTCTCTACCCGGCTGCTATATATATCGAGATGAAGAAGGAAAAATACTCTATATCGGCAAGGCTAAAATCTTGAAAAACCGTGTGCGGTCATACTTTTCTAATTATGCTAATCTTGAAAACCGGATCCAGCTCATGATAGATAGAGCACGAAGTATTGAAACTCACATCGTGGAATCTGAGATTGAAGCCCTCATTCTCGAAGCTAATTTGATCAGAAAATACAAACCTCCGTATAACGCCGATCTCAAAGATGATAAAAAATATGCTTGGATCAAGATAACTACAAAAGATGAATTTCCGGCAATTTTCAAAACTCGCGAATTTGTTAATGACGGGAATAAATATTTTGGACCTTATCCATCTGGTGTCATGCGAAACAGTTTATTAAAATTTTTACGAAAGCAATTCCCTTTTCGTACTTGTAATCTAAAAATATCGGAGGAAGGAAATACAAAATTTTTTGAGCAAAAAAAACTATTTGAAGAACACGCCAAAATGAACGCGCTTGGAATTTCGGAAGATATAAAAATATCAGAAAATAAAATTAAGCCACCAAAATCTCGGATATGCATGTTTTATCATCTTGGACTTTGCACTGCGCCGTGCGATTCATTAATTATAAAAAAAGAATATCGAAAACAAATTAATAACATTGTTAGATTTTTATCTGGTCGGAAGAAAGATTTGTACGAAAATTTAAAAAAAGAAATGAATTTTGCTTCAAAAAATGAACAATTTGAGCGAGCAGCAAAAATACGTGATCAGATTGATAATCTGGGATATTTTATGCAGCGTGTACGAGTAGAATATGGCGATGATGAATTTGTTGTAAAAGAATTAAATAATGTCCGTGCACATGAAGGTGAAGATGAATTGATTACCGCGATAAATAAAAAATTAGAAGATAAACTAACTCAAACCAAAGATAATGATATTAATTTAGAACATATAGGTGAAATAGTAACTGAAGTAAAATTTTACAATGAAGAAAATGGTATAAGAAATTTTCGAATTGAATGTTACGATATTTCTAATATTCAAGGAAAATATGCCGTCGGTTCGATGATTGTTTTTGAAAATGGAATGCCAAAGAAATCTGATTATCGTAAATTTAAAATTCAAGGACCAGAAACTCCAAACGACTATAAAATGATGCAAGAAGTGTTGGGACGAAGATTAAAATATTTAGTTCCTTCAGCAGTTGTAGATGCAGAAAAAGATGATATTACGATTCTGGAACAGAAAAAAAAGAATTCATTTTATTCAAAGCCAGATTTGATAATCATTGACGGAGGAAAAGGACAGCTTTCTGCGGCACAGAAAATTATAGACGAAATGGGAATAAATATTTTATGCGTAGGTTTAGCCAAACGTATCGAAGAAATATTTTTACCAAAGGATGTCAAACCAATTGTGTTTAAAGATAATTCTCAGGCAAAATTTTTGATTCAACGTGTGAGAGATGAAGCACATCGATTCGCAATTACGTATCACAGACTTTTACGATCAAAAGGAATGGTACAAGATAAGAAAGCGAAGTTAAGAAGCAAGGCACATGAGAAACAGTGGAAGTGATTAAGAGGTCTGTCATTTCGCAATAAAGCAAAAAAATGTCTTGTTTAAATAATCTTATTCTGTCTGTCATTCCCGACAGCTTACTGATCGGGAATCCAGTGTCTCTGTTATTTAACAACTAATATTAATATTGCTTTAGAAAGAGAAAAGGAATTGAAAAGATGGGAGCGAAAATGGAAATTAGATTTAATTGAAAAATTGAATCCCGAATGGGAGGATTTGTATGAAAAATTCAGTAATTGAGACCGGGCCTGGATTCCCGATCGCTATCGCGCCGGGAATGACATAATAAAATTAACTCGCAAATAACTCCTCCACAAATTCTGCAATATCTTTTATCCTCGCTGGCTCGTTTTTTTGACCACGATATGGGACGGGTGTGAGGAATGGTGAATCTGTTTCTAAAACTATATTTTCTTTTCCGGCGAATTTCACAGCTTGACGTAGAGCGTCAATACTTTTATTTTGAAATGTTACTATTCCGTTTATACCAAGTTTAAAATTATTTTTAATACAAATTTCGGCTTCATATTTCCCACCCGTGAATGAATGTACGATTCCATTAGTTAATTTTATATCACGAATTGGGAATGAACTATTTTCTAAATCCTGGATTGATGAATTTGACATTTTTACATTTTGAAAATCATATTCGTTGAATAATTGGAATGTACTTTCCCACGCATCTCGAGTATGAATAATTACAGGCTTTTGAATTTTTTTGCATAAGTCTAAATGTTTTTTAAAAAGTACCATTTGTTTTTTTGTAATGACTTCAGCATCTTCGTCAGAAAAATAATGAAAATCTAAACCACATTCACCAATTGCAAAAATATTATTCAGATTATTTTCAACTATTGTTTGAAATTTTTCCCATGCCTCATGTACATTCGTATCAATATGAACTGTTTCTGGGTGCAGTCCGATTGCAACTAAAACATTATCTGGAAAGTTTTTTTGTAAGTTGAAACATTGTTCAATATCTTCAAAATCACAACCAATAACAATCATTTTATTGACACCGTTTTTCACAGCGTTATGAATTGTTTCCTTTGGATTGTTATATTCAAATTTTGGAATAATATGACAATGAGTATCTATCATCCATTGACTTTCATACTGTATTGCTCATCAAGGATTTTAAGCAATTGATTTGCTGATGCTGAAACATCATCTTGTACACTACTGAGCTGATAATCAGCTAATTCACGTTGTCCTAATTCTTCATTTGTTTGCAACGCATTTCGTTTTTCGATCATATCTTTGTCATCTCCTCGATTAATCATACGATCATTTAATAATTTTAAATCTTGTGGTGCAAGAAATATAGAAAAAACACGGTACTCTTTTAATTTTTCTTTTAAATCTTTTACCTTTGTAATTTGGATTTCTGTTAGGATAATTTTTTCTTTAGTCAGTGCGTTAAGAGATGAATGAGTTTTACCATAATATTTTTGATTCGAAGGCTGCAATTCATATTCAATAAAATCACCGGTATCAATCATTTTTTTAATTACTTCATCATCAAAAAAGAAATATGGATCTCCATTCCTTTCGTTATCACGTTTTTCACGATTAGTAATACTAGGCCAGAGCTGAAAAGAGTTTAGATAGTGTAGAAGAAGATATTTAATAAAAGTACTTTTACCAGAACCAGAAGGACCGCATACACATATAATAATCTGACGTTTATCTTCCATAATTAAGTAATTTAAAATATTGTTTTGAAATTGATGCACAAATATAACACTTATGGCTGTCTGAGGGAACTAGTAAAGTATTCCTTGTCATCCCTCTGCATTTAGTCACGTAGGGAGGATCCAGCGCGTCTGGATTCCCTATCAACAAGTTGTCGGGAATGACAAAAGAAAATCATACTTCCATATCTAAAATCTCCAAACATAAACCCTTAAACCTTTTTCTATTTATATTGAATACTTTTTATTATATTTGTCATCTCCGTAATCATACTTTGTAGAGCAGAATCATCCTGTGAAGGAAGTGAATTTATGCTTGTCGTAAAATATGACATTGTATAAACCATTTCATCATCTGGATTATCGACCACCATCAATGGTTGTTTCTTCAAACTAGCTTTTTGATAATCAAGAAAATGACCATCGTGTGATGCTGGTGTCGTAGCTACTTTAGTAGAAAAATAAGATCCGTACCAAAGATTGGTGTTTTTTGTGGGATTACCACACTGTTCGTTCATTGAGGAATCTTTGCCCGTCGGATTATAAAAAAGATCCATCCTTACAATCTGTGTATTAATATCTGTAACTGGAACAGTGGAATTGGAACATTCCGTACCTGGCTGAGGAATTTTTAGTTCGGGAGCGTACATATATCCTGCGATTTCTGCAAATCTTCCACCTTGCACTCCGCTAGCTTGACCGACATTGTTCGTCAAAATATTTAATGTGTAGTTACCTTTTACTAGAACAACACCTTTTCCTGAAACCGGTAAATTTTTCCATCCTGCTGGCACGTTTAATTTAATCCTAGAATTTTCAAATGTTGTTGCCGGTGGAGTCGTTGTGACCGGTACAGTCGTAGTTGCTATAGTTGTCGCAGCAGCAGTTGTGGATGCCGTTATCGTAGTGGAAGTGGTGTCTGAAGTCGTGGTTGGAACAATTGTTGTTGTGTTAACTGCTGTAGTTGATTTTGAATTATCTTTTGATACTAGACTAACTACGATGACCGTAATAATAGAAGAGAATGCTGCAACAAGAAGAAATATTAAAAGAAAAATTAAAAAAGTATTTTTCCCAAAGAGCTGGGGGGTATTTGTTGTAAAGGAACTAGCTGGTTTCAAATCAGAAACTTTGACTTTATCCGAGGGTGTTTCCACAACTTTTTTATCATTATCCATTTGTATAAAAATTAGTTTAATGCAATAGTTTAAATCACTACCATGAGATTGGCAAATTTTTGACAATAAAAATCTTATGTCTTAAACTCTCTTCGACAATAATATGTCGTTTTAAATTTTAATCTTAATACTATGGTAAAAGTAGGAAAAAAAGCACCTGTATTCAAACTCCCAGCATATCTGGATGATAAAATGATTGATTGTGATCTAGAAAGCTTAAAAGGTAAATGGTTAGTATTGTTTTTTTATCCTATGGACTTTACTTTCGTATGTCCAACAGAAGTGACAGGAATGTCAAAACATTATGAAGAATTCACAAAATCAAATTGTGAAATTTGGGGAGTATCTACGGATAGTGTTCATAGCCACAAAGCTTGGGTAAAAGAACTTGGCGGATTGAAATTTCCTTTACTTGCTGACTATAAAAAAGAAGTCGCAACAATGTACAACACATTGATTGAGGAAGAAGGAGTAAGTTTGAGAGCCACATTTATTATTGATCCAGACGGAATAATCCGATATCAGTTAGTAAATGATAATAATATCGGTCGAAATACTAAAGAAGTTTTGCGATGTGTAAAAGCATTGCAAACTGGTGAATTGTGTCCTGTTGATTGGGAGGAAGGAGATAAAACTCTAGGAGCAGCCTAAAAATAATTTAGGACTGTAGAAATGTAAGAATTTAGAGACGCATAATTATGCGTCTCTTTTTATTGTTTTTAATAATGATAAAGGTGTCTTAATTATTAACGGAATTTATATTTCCCCTTTTATCAAATACTCTAGAATTGCAAAAGGCTCTCTTAAAATATTAAATGAAATATAATTAAAAGGTTTCCAACAAGCACTCTTTTTCGCTGGTGAAATACTATGATTAACATTTAGCTTTTGTGCAATTAATCCTGCTCGTGGAGAATGAAATGGTTCCGTAACAATAATACTTGTTTTTAATCCATTCTCAGACATTATTTTTTTTGAAAATAAAATGTTTTCATATGTTGAGGTGGAATTTTTCTCTAAAATAATATCTTCCTGTTTTACGCCTAAATCTAATGCTATTTTCTGCATTGTTTCAGCTTCATTTACACCATCTTCTTTATCCGTACCACCGGATAAGATAATTTTTTTTGCCATACCGTTCTTGTAGAGATCGACCGCATGCTCAACCCGCGCAATTAAACATGGATTACTCCGTCCATCTTTTATAGATTTTGCACCCAGAACAATTATTGAATCTGATTTAATTGAGTTATCTTTTTCCGCATTAACAGCAACAAAAACATAAATAACTATATAAATTAATCCCAGAATAATAATTAAGGTGAGTAATATGTTTTTAAAATTTTTATTTTTTACTTTGAATTTCTTAATCCAAAACATATCTTTTTATTTATATTTTAATGTATTCGAGGGTACAATTTAATTTTAAATAATATTGAAAATGATCCTTCGCATTCGCTCAGGATGACAGGGGAAAAACTGAAGTCGCAACGACAACCATGAACCATACAATTTCCAACCATTTAATTAATTGCCTACAACTTAGCATCATTAATAATAGTTTTTATTTGCTCATATTGCCTGGTAAAATCTCCATAAAGTTTATTTTTATCAACACTGTTTATCAAAAACTTTGCGTTTTGCAATTTCAATTGAACGACGGAACGTGAGGCATCGGATATTGTTAAAAATCTATAATCGGATGAATAAGAAAGTGCTTCAAAATAATTTTTTTCTGCAGAAATAAAATTTTGATTAGCATCATAATCATCACCCGTCAGAACAAAAACCCATCTTCCCCATGAAATATTATCCTGCAGCTCGGTAGCCTTTTTATTTAAATTAGTAGCATCTTGTGGTAGATTCGCAGTCATATTTTTTGAATAATCGTTGAAAAATGCATTGGTATCCGTGACCATCATAGAGTGATTAGAATATAGCAAAATTTGTGGAACGCATATTAACAAAAATATAATTATACCAATTGAATAATAAACTATTTGCCTAATGTCTTTAGCTCTTGAAGTTTCGTAGGACATTAAAGTTTTATTATTATTTCCATATTTACTTTTAGAAGAAAATTTTTTGTGTGGAATAAAATCATCTTCAGCTCTTAGACTAGATGAAAATTTTTGTCGTGAATTTTTCAGAATGTAGCTAAAATCATTTTCAAATAAACTTAAATCTGAAATATTTAATAGATATGGCGCAGCAGAATAAATATTTTCGTACATCGGATCAATATAATTTCGCGATTTGTTTTTAATAAATTTTATGTGTGATACATGCGTCGTAAACTGCATGCATAGATTTGCCAACATCATTTGCGTCAAACCTTCTGAGGGCGCAACTGTATAAATCCCACTTTTTACATTATTTTTAACTGCATGATGAATAATTTCCGCTACTTTTGTCGAGGATATAGGATAAATTTTTTCTAAGCCATCATCTTCGACACTAATAAAATTGTTTCCTAGAGCATCTTTTATCATTCGATTCACAGTATCGTTTTCAATGTCATATTCAGTGTACAGATCTCCTAATCGCAAAACGTATGTTGGACATTTTCGATTGTTTTCGAGTGCTAATCTCTCGATAAAATTTTGGAATGATGCAAAATCATATGGCTGATCTCGCTCGGTAAATTTAGAAAGAGCAAATTTCTTGCTTGCAGCAAGTGAAGTTGTAATAAAAATTCTTGCTTTATTATTTATACCAATGTTAAAAATATCACTGATAAATTTCGCATGATCGACTAAGTCACTCGCAGAGATAAGATCTTCTTTATCATCGTGATACAAAACAATTAATGTTTTTATTTTTGATAATTTTACTCCTTGAAAAGAATCATTATCCACGACAGAAACGTGCTTAGGAAAAGATAAATTGTTAGTGATCTTATCAACAACTAAAACATGGGATGAGCTTTCAATTTTTTTTGATAAGTCTAAACCCAGTTGATTAGCGCCGTTTATGATCACTACAGATGGCTTTTTTGTATACATTAGCGGCAGTAATTCTACATTTTATATAATATATGGAATGATTTGTCTTTGCAATTTACTCAAAAGGTATCTGAAAGAGAGTGAATTCTATGACAAGGTCAAATTCATCATATTTCAGGTTTTCTGTTTTACTGCTGTCAAAAGAGATTTTTATACTTTTGGTTAAATACCCATCTTTGGAAATTTCAATATTATGTTCATCTTGATTTGCATCTATCACACCATCTTTATTTTCTACATTATCTACAATGATTTTAACATCGGGAGTATTAGACAAAATTCTAATTTTATTTTTTGTAGCAGTTTTTTTCACAAAATATCTTACGATGCCAGATGACGTTTCATTTGTTACTCCAAAAGTCCAAGCCACATAAGCTTTAGTTCCTTTTTCAAAAACAATATCTTTTTCATAATAAACACTTTCATTTGCAGTATTCACTACTTTAATTCGACGAGTACCAGGAGAAATTTTCAAATATAAAAAACTATTACTTGCCGTCGATTTACCTACTTTATTATTATCAACAAAAATAGTTGAATCTATATTTGTTGCTACTTCCAATCCAGCAAAATTCACATCATCCGATGCAGGTTTTACTGCGTTATAAATGATAAAAATGAAATACCCGATAAATGCAGTCAACAGAATTAAGTATATGATTTTCCTTAGGAGATTAGATTTTGATGATTTTGAGGGAGGCTTTTTCATTTAACGTATTTTGATCAGAATATGTGTAAAAGGAAGAAATTACTAAAATTACTTTATCATCTTTTTTGATAATTTGTTTTTCTGTAGCAATTTTTAACATTTCATTTTCCAAATCTTGAAGTGCATTACTCATAATTTCAGGCGATAAAGTTATTGCTTTGATTCCTTTTACCAGCGAAAGTCGTCGAGCATAATAATCAAATGGCGTAAAAGCAATAATATTATTTTGTAAACCATAATAAGAAACTACTTTTGCACCAAAACCTGTACGGGTAAAAACTAAAACTTTTGAGTCATGAATTTCTTTAGACAAATCAGAAACTGCTCGCGCTATTGCCAAAGAAATTTCAGTTTCATCATCGATTACGGAACATTTAAATTCAAGTTTTGCTGTTTCAAGAATATTTTTTTCACTTTCGTAAATATATTTTTCTGTTTCTAGCGCAATGTCACGCATTACTTTTACACATTCGAGTGGATATTGTCCTGTCGTACTTTCAGCCGAAAGCATCACCGCATCAGCACCATCATAAATAGCATTGGCCACGTCACTGATCTCAGCACGCGTAGGTCTTGGTCTACTAATCATGGTTTCTAGCATTTGTGTCGCAACTATTACAGGCTTCACTGCTTGATTACATTTTTTAATAATTTCTTTTTGAAGGTGAGGTACTTTAAAATATGGTATTTCTACCGCGAGATCACCACGAGCAACCATGATTCCTTCGGAAGCATCAATTATTTCATCAATATTTTTTATACCAAAGCTATCTTCAATTTTTGAAATAACTTTGACGTGTGAACCGCTCAATAAAGCTCGAACAGAATTGACATCTTCTTTACTCCTGACAAATGATGCCGCAACAAAATCCCATTTATCTTCCACAGCAAATTGGATTTGCTCTATATCTCGTTGTGTAATTGGAGGATTATCTAGATAAATACCTGGGACATTTAGGCTTTTACCTTTTGGTATTTTTGTACCTTGGATTACTTTGGCATATATTTTTTTATCTTCAATTTTTTCTACTATTAACAACGTATTGCCATCATCAATTAAGATACTTGTTCCAATTTTTACATTTTTATACAGATCAGGATAAGTCTCAGTAAATATATATTCTGAATTATCGGAACCAATCACAACTTGATCGCCGGGTTTCACATCGACATCTGTTTCAAATTTATTTAACCGTACTTCATGACCTTTAATATCAATCATTAGAGCAACTTCGTTTGATATTGAGCGAACTATCCCAGATACTTTTTTCATTTCTTCAACTGTGGCAAAAGCTCCGTTGACGCGAGCGACCGTCATTCCATTTTGTATCATCTGGGCGAGGATTTCTGGGACCCAAGAGCTAGGGCCGATAGTACAAACAATTTTAGTTTTGGGCAACATAAAAACAACAGTAATAAGACAAACTATAATACACTTTGAGTTGGAAGTTGTATAGCTAAAAAATTAAACAAGCATTTTGATACCACTCAGAAATATAAGGAAATCTTTCTTTTGATTCATAATATACTTACCTATTGGAAATATATGATTTTTATATTTTTTCCATGAGTAAAGGAGGTGAAATGGATTCCCGCTTTCACGGGAATGACAATTTTTTAACTCGTGAACACATTAACGCGTTAAAATTTTTACAGTCCCGCGGCAAGAGTATTGGTAATTACCGTCAAATCATTTCGATCCACAACACCATCACCATTAAAGTCAGGGGAAATATTTGATGGTATTGTTCCTCCAGTCACATATCTTAAATACCAGAGATAATCGGAATATGTAATATATTGTGTTTTTCCAGTTGTTGGATCTACTGTTCCTAGTCCATCTGCATCTCCTTGACTTAGATAGGATCTATTACACAAAGCATTTCCATCGACAGCAGCGACACCACTAATTGCTGATCTTGTACATTTCATTTTAGTGGCATCTACATTGGTAGAAGAATTAATTGGAGCAACGAAACTACATGAAGCACTACACATTCCATTCCCTCCACACAGACATCCAGGATTTATTGTCGTCGTGACTGGTGAAGTCGTTGCAGCCGTCGTCGTTGCGGTTGTCGTAACTGGAGTTGTAGTCACTGGTGTGGTAGTTGTACCAGCAACTAATCCAGCATCTTGCAGAATTTGATTACTAGTCAATGTTGTCAAACCTGTACTATATTTAGTATTTAGTGTGCTAACAATTGCATTTGATATTATTCCTTGCGCGATTGTACCAGGGTGGATACCGTCCCCGAGAAATGCTGCGTGAGGTTCATAACTGGCCTGATTTAAATTTAATTGTACACCTGAATATGTATAAATACCATTTGATGCTTGAGAATTCAGCTGGGTGAATAAAGAATTAACATCATAAGTCGGAAAATTTTTTGATGAAGCTAATGCATCTATTCCAGCATTTACTTGATTTATTGCATTTGTGACTAATTGTCGTTTTGACGCATCTGTATAATTTGATTTCACATAAGGAGTAAATCCATAATCTGCGACTTTGATTACCATTAATTTCACACTCCCTGCACCCTGAATAGTATTAACCGCCGCTGTTATGTTGGAAATTATTTTATTAACTTTTGTTGTTAATGCCGCGCCCGAAGTCACACCATTATATATAGCACCATATCGATCAGGAAAATTAGCGACTTTAGGAATAAAATCATTTGCACCAATCCAGATGACAACCGTGTTAACTTTCCCAGACGAAATTTGTCCAGCAAGATTTGGTGGCTGAGAATAAGTAATCATGTCATTACTATCCGCTCCACTTTGTGCCCAATTGTATTCGTATCCGTATCTTCTAGTGCCACCCCAAGTTGTAGAACCAGATATAGGTTTACTACTTCCAAAATTTGCACTGCCATTTTTAGCCATTTGCTCCATCCAGTTTAAAGTAGTCGAAGAATATGGCGTTCCGGTTCCACGATTATCATCCCCTTTATATTCATCAGACAAACTATCACCAATTATTCCAATTCCAGTCGCGTTTCCTTGCGGAGCCGTGGTTGTCGCTGAAGTAGTAACGGGAACTGTTGTTGTTGCTGACGTGGTTGATGTGGTTGATGTGGTTGAAGCTGTCGTTGATGGTGTAGGCGTAATTGTTGTTGTCGGATAAAGTGGAGGCAATGTTGGAGGAATCTGGGATCCATCACATGTCGTAGACCCTGAATTATATGTGACATTTAATGGATAATATTGGAGAAAATAATCAAAAGTATCAATATAATTTGTATGATAATAATCTGGAAATGATGCGACACCGTCTGCATCATACGCACGAATAAATAATTCATGAGTACCATTACAGAGATTTAATGAAGATAAGTTTACAGTCGCATTACTTGAAAATTCTGGAGAATAGATATCACCTAATCCCGGGTAATTGGCAAATGTATTTTGTGAAAAAACAATTTTTCTATCTACATAAATATCATAATTTTTGATACCATTATTACTTCCGCTGGCTGCGGTGTATGGTAGTGTATTTATCAATAATCCAAGATCCACAGAATTCCCTATTGTTAATCCAGTATCAACTTTTTTGGTATAAAGATCATTCGCCACGAGTGTTGGTTTAGTAGTTATCTTTGTACCATTGATCGAAGAAATACCAGCTCCGGGCTTAGGTAAATTATTCACAAAATCACCAAAGATTAAAGTTTTATAGTCAGGATAAATATTTATTGGCTGTGTGTAGACTAAATTTGGTACGTTTGGATAATCTATTTCCACATGAAAGTTCATCACACCACAATTATTCAGCGCAATTTCAAAAACATTATCACCAACTTTTAAATAGGATGCTGGAATAACTATGCTCTGAGTATAAGTCGCATATCCCCCCGCTAGATGAAACTGAAATGGGAAATTTGGAATTGCAGATACAAGATTTGGAACCATGACTTTCGTACCATTCACAGTAATATATTCTTGTCCATTAAATCCTCCCCAATCTTTACTACCAGTACCAGACTTGGAGGATTCCATTGTATATTTTACACGAATTTCTTTTGGACTAGCACCAGCGTTATTAACTATAGGATCAGGAATTTTTACTATTTTTTGTATTGGTACAGTAATGGTTGAATTAGGAATCACCATACCACTATTTTCAGATGACGTGTATGACGTGCCGATAGAATCATTAGTGTAATTATGTGTAACAGTTTGTTTTGTAAATCCTGCTGGAGCATCGAATCCAAAGTTGTCCCAATGGATTAAGACCTGTCCCATACTATGCTTTGTAGTATTGTATGATGATCCATTCCACTGCAGGTATGCTTTATCAAAAGGAAGACCTGTAGGGGTATATGTATTTTGCAAGCTAACATCAGCTACCTTTATGTTATCAATTGTGATAATTATTTCAGTCTTTGAAACCTGGACCTTCCAATGCCGACGCACATTAGTAATTGTAGAAATAACTTCAGGAGAACAAAATCTAAGGTCTGTGCAAACCCCTGATCCTGTAATATTTGGTAACTTATATTTATAACCATTACTATCAAAATAATGAATTTGGACAGAATTATCAGATGAATTTTCCTGAGCTATACGCAACACATTTGGCGGGTCTTTTTTTAGATCCATTCCACTAGCTGCGGTTGTCCCAAAATCTCCTATAGATAAATCTTCCGCTAAATCACGAATAGGAACATTTGGATTATATCCAAAAATATCAAGATACCATTCATCTATTCCACCAGATGCAAATCCATCAAAATCATACGTAATAGTTCTAGTACCTTGAGATAAATCCAACATTTCTCGAGCTCTTGAGACGGATTGTCCACGATCACAGTTCCGGTCTCCAACTAGATTATGGGCATGAAATTGAGTATTAACAAAATTGGTGCTTAATCCCTTACCCGTACATGCCGAAGCAGCAAAATTCCATTTTGTTTGATCAAGATCACCTTGTGGAGTATTGAAGTCATCAAAAAATCCATTCATTTGAGTACGTAAAGCATTCACACGAGTTGGATCACTCTGAAATGTTACGGAAGATGAGGCCGCGGATATATTCCCATAATCATCGACGGAATAAACTTGTGCGATATATGATACGCCAGGATTAAGAGGTTGTAGCTGTATAGCTCTGTATATTGTTAATTTTGTATCGGTAAAACCATTTGCTTGTTTTCCCCAACGAACAAAATATCCTGAAACTCCTGTTGGATTATTTAGATCTTTGAGTCCACCCCATTTTAGAGTAGCTACTTGATCATCTGCTTCAACTCGTACATTTGCTGGAATAGGTAAAGTAGCCGTAGCTGCTTTAGAATTATCTTTAATCTTAAAAAGTCTAGTGTTATCGTTGAATACAAGTAATTGAACTAATAAAATTGCAACGAACGCTACTCCAAATACAATTAGAGAACCGTAACGAATTTTTTTATTTTGAAATAATTTTCGTACAACATCCTTTGAAAAAAATCTTACGTATATTACGACCACGACAAATATGACTACTAATATTGCAAGTAATGAAATTACAATTAGGCTTGAATTATCCTTTGCTGATGAATTTGTGGTCGTAATGGAAGCAGATGCAGAAGCAACATCATATTTAGTACCTTCTCCAGTTACCGTAACTGCAGTATCTCTTTCTTCTACATCTACAGTTTGGGAGTAACTAACTTTTTCTCCAGCAGCATTTGTCATCAATATTTTAACTATCGTATTTCCACTATGGATATGATCAAAACTAGCCGAACCAAGATCATTAGTATCACGACTCTGATCAAAAGCAATCACCGTAGAATTTTTTAAAGGCGCGCCATTTTTACTAACGGTAATAGTGGCCGCCGCAAACATTTTTTCACTATGATCGACCGAATGAGTAGGTGTATCAGTCTGTGCTGAGACAGAAGAATTTGAAATAATAAAAAGAGCAACGAGTGTAAAAACTGGTATAGCAAGTAATCCAAATAATTTTATAGATACTTTGTACATTGTATTAATAAGCACTTAAGATTTAACATATGACTATAGAATATATTAATTTTAATATTCACACAAGTACTATTCGAATATATAGTCTAACACTTGAATTAAAAAAATATTATCTATAAACTTGTGAATAATTCTGAATATAAATTTATGAAAGTTAAAGTCTGGGTAGACAACGTCAAATGCACAACATTCGCATCATGCACTATTGCCACTGATCCTGTTTTTATTTTGAATGACGATGGCAAAGCAATAATTGATGTTGAAAAAGTAAAGTCAAATCCAGCAATTAAATCTATTGTTGAAGAAGTCGGCGAACAAAATTATCCTCAGTGGATAATAGAAACTGATGATGCGAAATGGATCGAAGAGAATCTTACCGACGGCGCAATGCGATGCCCTGTATTCGCAATATTTGTAACAGATCTTGATAACAATAAAGTTTTATTCCCTGTATAAGTTTAGAAATTTTCCATCATAAATGTGTTATCCCCGCTTTCGCGGGGATTTTCCCATAATTCATTAATTTTAATTAATTGAAACTATATTCACAATCGCCGATTTTATTAGAATATATATTACGAATGATTCTATTCTTTGTTGTATCCCTGCTTTAGAGCATCTGCGATCTTTTTCCACAATTGAGAAGAGTACCGCATTTGAATATTTTGATCAGGATTCTCTAATAATTTTAGACACATTTGAATAAATATTACTGCACTGTGTTTATTTCCACCATTTAGTTCCAAGTTTTTGGCAAAAGTTCGTAAAGTCATTAATATTCGTAGATTCTCCTTTTGCAATGGGGTAAAAGTAAAGTTCGGTTTTTCACCATCAGGTCCTTTCATAATTTTCTCAATATCAGGATTTCCACTAGTATACAATGCTCTTCCATACGTTAAGAAATTTTCAATGTCCTCATAAGCATTTTCCATTTGTTTAACAAGAAAGTTCCCTTGTAACTGACTAGTCAAATCTAAATATTTTAAGAAACGTCCCATCATATCAAAATTTGTACCCAGAAAAGGGTTTCCATCTTTTGAGATTTCCCTATCTCTTTGATTGTGCCGCAGCAAACTTCCTTTTAGTTTTTTTAGAAAGTGCCCTACATCTTCATAACTTTTTACAGCATTAATATCGCCCTCTTCTATTGTCGAAAAAGCAATATATCTCGGAGAAATACTCTCCAACTGTTTTGCAAATTGAAAGATACCTTGTCTTTTATCTCGATCTGGATTCAAAGCATTTACAAGAATACAAGCTAATTGCTTATTATTACATTTGCTTGATAATTCTTGAGCTATTTTTTGAAAACCAAGTGACATGTCGGATAAATCTAACCCAATAGCTTTACCTCCATAATATTCATTTGGTAATTTTCCCAGAATGGAACTAGCTAACATCGAAGCTAACGTATACGTATCATGTCGAGAATCTACGTTTCCATTGAGAGTTGCATCTGCAGGAGCGTATTCATGTGTCACCCCCATCGGTTTTAATCCTGAAAAAGTACTTACTCCTAGATCTATTATTTTATAACCATCTTGCGTTTGCAAAATATTTGCTGGTTTTAAGTCAACAAGAACAATACCTTCCTGAGCAATTTTTAATAACATATCAGATATTGTAACTCCAAATTCTATTAACCTTTCCTCACTTTTCGGTATTTCTGCTGGCTTCCCTTCAATTTTATTCATATAAAACCGATACTTCATATCGCCACCTGCCAAACTGCCTTCTCTTTTAAAAGTTTGAGGGGCTTCAACAAAACTTAAATGATCCAATTTCATAGCAATTCCAAATTCGTTCATTACTAAGTCCAGATCCTCAGCGGTTTTTATTTTTATTTCCTTTGCCATAACACCAAGACCAGGAACTTCTTTCATTATTGACATTCCACCTTGTTCGCCAAAATCTACAAGATCAGAGGTCTTTAACTGATGATATCTTTCTGGTGTCATAGCCATAAATCGTATAATAATAATTCTTTATCTTGTAACAACATCGGCTATATTAAAACTCACTGTCTTCTACCCTCCAACAACTCGTCAACATAACTTTCTCCCTATCAATTCGAATATCATAAATTCCTCCACTCGGTTGAATAATTTTGCAATCGTTTAATTGTAAGTAAATTGCTGTAGCAATACTTCCGCTAGCACAGGCTGTTTCAGTAACAATAGAATTAATACTTTTGACCCATATTTTTGGCAGTATTTTTATTTGATTATTAATTTTTGTGATTTGAATAATTCCTTCGCACGGTGAATCGGAAAAACCATAATCTTCATTGCTAAATGCATAAGAGATTCCATCAGATTTTAAAATATTATTTTCTCGAATAAAAATATCCGTCGGTATTATTAACTTAACATTAGATTTAGTAACGGCTATAGTTACAAAATAAGGATAAACATTTGTTTTTATTTTCCAGTTTCCCATTCCTAAACATATCCCTGCCGCACGTAGCCCATTTCCACAAAATTCGCCTCCTTCCATCTCAAAATATTGCTTTTCAAAATCAAGAAAACCTGTTTGTTCGACTTTGAATTTTTGCTTAATCAAATCAAAATCTTCACTCTCATTTTTATATTTCCAGTTGATGATAAGAGTTAGATTGCCACATAAACGAATTATTTTGTATTTCATATTTTAAAATATTTATATTTGTTAAAAAGTAAAAAAGATCAGCATTTCTGCTGATCTATAATAAAGAAATCATAAATTTAGATTTCTGGATGAAGACCAACAGAGCGTGGTCGATGATGATCAATTTTGGATAATCGGCTAAGTACTAATTTGTAGCCTCCCATACCTCTTTTTAGCCACTGGTTTACTCTGGTAACTGTAGCAATACTTGTGCCAGTTTTTTTGGAAACTTGTCTTTGTGGTAAACCAGAATCAAGCTCTTGAGCTACTTGCCACCGCGAGGCGAATTCTTGAATCTCTGATTCGGTCATCAAATCGCGGCAAAATTTTCCAACTTCTTCGTTTGTCTTTAATTGAAGAAAAGCTGAAAATAAGCTTTTAGATTGTTTTTGATTCATAATATCTGTCATAGCGTAATGATACAGTAAGACAAAGAAAAAATCAAGAAAGTTTGAATTCATAGATTCGCTGGAATGACAATAAAGAGATCAAGAAAAGATATAGGCGGATTCTTCGCATTCGCTCAGAATGACAGATTTAACTCGGCAACTATTTCAAATACCTCTTCGTCGCGATTGCGCTAGCAATAGATCCTATTATG
>Ga0123336_10001587_pt1 | contig 20776 bp, 12 predicted proteins | sample SSSSmetaG_FD_96466 | JGI IMG/M metagenome (GOLD analysis project Ga0123336, IMG submission 96466) | Glacier valley bacterial and archeal communities from Borup Fiord, Nunavut, Canada, to study Microbial Dark Matter (Phase II) - ​SSSS metaG | ecosystem: Environmental > Aquatic > Freshwater > Ice... | reverse complement strand
CGAAAAACGCCTGCATTTCCTCAATCGTGGCCAGAAAGCTTTCCGGCATGATGGGCACGCGGTGCTGGTCGAGGTAGCGCAGCTTCTGCAAAAAGCCGAAGCAGGCGATGGTGGCGCTTTTGGCGCGGTCGTCGATGTCGTCTTTGAGGTGGTTGAAGAGAAAGCCGCCGTCCTGGGCCGCGTCCAGAATCTGCTGCCGCAGGGCTTTGGTGGTTTTCTTGGCCAGCTCCCGGCCCACTTCACTCGGCGCCAGCAGGGGCAGGGCCTGATGGGCAAAGATGCGGGCCGTTTCGGGCAGCTTGTCGAGCCGCCACAAGCCAATGAAGCGGTGGGTGATAACGGCAATGTGGGCAAAGCCCAAGCCCTTTTTCTGGTAGTGCAGGGCCTGGTAGAAGCCCGGCAGCCAGTCGTCGTGTGAGGTTTTTAACTCAATCACCAAGCGGCCCTTCACGTAGCCGTCGGCGCTACTGGCCGCCGATTCATAGGTGAAATTATCCTTGCCGAACACCTGCGCGAAGAATTGCCGGACGCCGGCGGTTTTGGCGTTTTCCGATTCGGTGCTGTTGATGTAAGCCAGCAGCAGCGTGGGGTCGGCTTTGAGTGAGGCGGTAGTAGCGGCTTTAGCCATGAAGAAGTTGGGTAGAAGTAAAAGCGGACCCGCAAGATAGGTCCATTGGCTCGTCCCTTGACTGGTTGAGCGGTATAACAAACGCCCCGCCGCCGGACGAACCAGCGACGGGGCGTTGCGCCGAAAAAAAGGCCGTCGCTATTCCTTCGTGAAGGTGAACGCGCCGCCGCCCTGCTTGAGCAGTAGCGTGGGCTTGGCCGCGTCAAACTCCACGCGGATGCCGGCCGGGTCGAACTTGAACACGTCCTTGCTCACGGCTTCCAGGGTGAGGGCGGGCTGGCCGGTGGCCTGGGCCTTGAGGGCGGGGCCGTCCTGGCTGATGGTGAGTTTCAGCGGAATCTGGGGGCTGCCGTAGGTGCCCACGTAGCGGGCCAGGTCGGCGGGGGCGGGGGTGAAGCCGCTGCTCCCCAACTCGGGCTTAAGGGCCACGCGGGCGTCGCGGTTGGCCAGGGCCCAGGCCGTGTGGAAGATGAGCTGGTCGCGCCGGGCCATGGCCGGGAAATCAATCAGCTCCACGTCGTCGGTGGCCTTGTGGTACTGCGGGTGCAGGCCGCTGGTATAAAAAATAATCGGGACGTTGTGCTTGGCGAAGTTGTAGTGGTCCGAGCGGTAGTAGATGCGCTCGGGGTCGTTGGGGTCGTTGAATTTGTAGTCGAGGGCCACCGGGTTGTACTGCTGGTTGGTGGCCTCGCTCACGGTGTGCAGCTCCTGGGAGAGGCGGTCGTCGCCCACCAGGTACACGTAGTCGCCCTTGCCGATGTGGGCCGAGTCCACCCGGCCCACCATGTCGATGTTGAGGTCCGTCACGGTGTTGGCCAGCGGGAAGAGGGGGTGGTCGGTGTAGTACTGCGAGCCGAGCAGGCCCTCTTCTTCGCCCACGTTGGCCAGGAAGAGCACGCTGCGGCGCGGGCCGTGGCCGTCCTTCTTGGCCTGGGCAAAGGCGCGGGCCATGGCCAGCACGCTCACCGTGCCCGAGCCGTCGTCGTCGGCCCCGTTGAACACCACGCCGTTCTTGATGCCCAGGTGGTCGTAGTGGGCCGACACCACCACCACTTCGTCCTTCTTGTCGGTGCCTTCGAGGTAGCCCAGTACATTTTCGGTGGTGAATTTCTCCTTTTTCAATACCGTCTGCACGGTGGCTGGCACGGGCTTAAAGGGCGAGGCCAGGGCTTTGCCGGCCAGCCCCACGGCCTGGCGGTACTTGTCGAGGCCGGCCGGGGTGGTGCCCAGCAGCTTGGCGCCCAGCTCGGGGCCCACGATGAGCAGGTTGAGGCCCTGCCGGGCCTTGTCGCCCTCAAACGTGAGCTGCTCCTGGCCCAAAATCTGGCCGAAGCCGGCCGGCACCTTGGCAAACGCAGCCGCGGTGGGCATGACGAGCGTGTAAGACCGCGCCCCGAGCGGAAACAGCGCGGCCTGCCGGGCGCCCACGGCTTCCAGACTGGTGCCGGCGTAAGGACTGGGCTTGCCCCCGGCGCCAATCAGCGACTGCCCTTTGGCGTTCAGCGGCTCGCCCACCAGCAGCACCACGTCCTTGCCCTTGTAGTCGACGGGCGTAGCGAAGTCGGAATATTTCTCTTCCTTGATGCCGTAGCCCACAAACACGGGCTGTACGGCCGTGGGGGCGGTGAAGGTTTCGCCGAGCAGCGAGTAGAAATCCTTGGCGCCATGGTAGGTTTTGCCGGCCAGCTTGAGGGTGGTGGCGGCGCCGTCCTGGGTGCCGCGGTTCATGTCGAAGTGCTGGATGAAGGGGTTGTCCGAGGCCGGCACGGGGCCGGCCAGGCCGTCGGCCGCAAAGGCCTTGGCGAGGTAGTCGGCGGCCATTTTCTGGCCTTTCTTGCCGGTTTCGCGGCCCTCGTAGGCGTCGGAGGCGAGCACGGACAGGTCCTGCTTCAGGCCCTCGGCGGTGATGCTGCCGGCGTAGGGCACCGACCAGTCGGTGGCCGGGGCGGCGGGAGCCGCAACCGGGGCCGGTGCGACCTTGCCGGGCTTGACTTTGACCTTAATTTTGCCGCTGCCGGCCGGGACTTGGGCGGAGGCGGTTGCGGCCGCCAGCAGCAAGCCGAGGGCGAGGTAAGTTGGTTTCATCATAAACAGGTTGGGAAAAAGGTGCGAAATCAGCCCGTAGCCTGATAAAGGAGTGAAAAGATGGCCGCAAGCTACGGCCCGAAAATGCAAGGAGTTCCGAAACGCGCCACCGCGCCGCCCGCCAGGCAGCCGGCGCGGTGGGGTGCCGAAAGGAGCTGCGAAAAGCAGGGCCCCGAAAACGCCCCGGCCGCTAGCCGCCAAACCCGCTGCCGCCCTGCGGGGCGGCCTCAATCTTGCCGGCCTTGGCTTTGCTGGCGCCGATGAACCAGGTGAAGCCCAGCCAGGCCACGCGGGATTCGGGCTTGGTGTAGGAGGTGGCCGTCAGGCCCGGGGCCTCCACCACGGCGCGCCGCACCTGGGTGTTGAAAACGTCGGACAGGCGGAAGGTGAGGGCGGCGCGGTTGTCGAACAAGCGCTGGCGCAGGGCCACGTCGACGTCGCCGGTGGGCAGCTGCCGGCCCTGGGCCGTGAGCACGCTTGAGCGCACCGTGCCGGTGAGCTGCACGTCGAGGCGGGCGGTGGGCTGGAAGCTCTGGTTCAGGCGCACGTCGGCGGCCCAGGCGGCGCGGCGGGCGGCGTCGGGGGCGTTGCTTTGGAGCGCGGCCCGGTACACCGAGCCGCTGGCCTGCACCCGCCACCACTTCGCCAGCGGCTGGCTGTAGCTGAGCTCCAGGCCCAGGGCGGTCCGGGAGCCGTAGTTGCGGTAGGTTTCGGCCACCACGAGGCCGGCGGCGGGGTTCAGCCGCGTGGCGGCGGTGTCGACGCCGCGCAGCCGCTGGATGGTCCCCTGGGTGAAGCGCGCAAACACGGTGCTCGTGAAGGCCAGCCCGCCCGGCAGATTCAGCTGGTGGCCCAACTCCAGGTTGTGGCTGAACTCGGCCCGCAGCGCGGGGTTGCCCAGCTGGTAGGTGCGCGGGTCGGAGTAGATGGGTACGGCCAGCAGCTGGTTGCCGCCGGGCCGGTTGAGGCGCCGGGCGTAGCTGAACTCCAGGCGCTGGGGCCGCTCGCCGCCGCCGGCCGAGTCGGCCCGGCCCAGCCCCCGGCCCACGGTCAGGGTCGGGAAGAATTCCAGGTAGTTCAGCGCGTAGGCGCCCCCGCCGCCGGCCGCGATGCCGGCCGCGCCGCTGTTGCGGGTGTCTTCGGCGCGCAGGCCGCCCTGCGCCTGCCAGAGCTGGCCGGGCCCCCAGCTGCGGCGGTAGGTGGCGTAGGCCGCCGTCACCGTCTGCGCGTAGTTGTAGGCGTAGGAGCGGGCCGGGTCGGGGCGGTAGTCGGCGGGGTGGTCGGCCGCCAGGCTGCTGAAGCCCGACGTGCCGTCGTCGGCCCGGCGCTCCACCTTGACGCCGGTTTCGAGCTTGCTTTTGCCCGGCCCGCCCAGCGGCAGCACGTAGTCGGCCTGCCCAAACAGGATGTTGAACTTCACCTTGATGTCCTGCTGCCAGCCCAGCAGCGCACCGTCACTCAGCGTCTGGGTCACGGGCGCTTTCGCGTCCACAAGCACGTTGCCGCCCACGGCCGTCAGCTCCCGGCCTTCGTGCTTGGCCCAGGTGCGGCGGTAAGAAGCCACGTTCTCGAGCACCTTCACGTCCACGTCGAGGACTTGCTCGCCCCGCTGGGTGGTGGCGGGCTGGCCGGCCGGCCGGGTGGTGAGCGCCTGGTTGGCGGCGTTGGTTTCGCGTTACCACTGCGGGTTCACCTGCAGGCTCAGGCTCTGCTCCTTGCTCAGCTCGTAGTCGAGGCTCAGGCCGAGGTCGTGGTGCTGCCGGCGCTCGCGGCTGGTGCCGGCTTGGGCGGTCTGCACCGGCCCGGCGGGCAGCTGGGCGGTCTGGCCGGTTTCGGTGCGCTCGCGGTAGTTCTGGTCGTTGCGGTCGTAGTTCACGTTCCAGGTGGCCCGCTTGCGGTGGTGGCTGAAGCTGGCGTTGCCGAAGTACTTGTCGCCGGTGCCGCCGGTCAGGCTCAGCTGGCCGTTCACGCCGGCCTTCTGGTTTTTCTTCAGGATGATGTTGATGACGGCCGTGCCCTGGGCGTCGTACTTGGCCGAAGGGTTGGTCATCACCTCCACCTGGGCAATGCGCGAAGCCGGAATCTGGTCGAGGCGCGGCCCGCCGCCCCCGCCGTTGCTCACGCCCGCCGGCTTGCCGTCGATGAGGATGGTCAGGTTGGAGGAGCCGCGCAGGCTCACCGCGCCGGAGGCGTCCACGGCCACCGAGGGCACGTTGCGCAGCACGTCGGTGGCCATGCCGCCCACGCTGCTCAGGTCTTTCTCAACGTTAATCACCGTCTTGCCCAGCTCTTGCTGCACGATGGCCTGCTTGCCCGTCACCACCACCTCGGCCAGCTTGGTGGCGGCCGCGGCCGCCATGACCAGGCCGGGGATTTCAAGCGTCGGGGCCGCGGCCGTCAGCGTGAAGCGGCGGCGCAGGGGCTTGTAGTTCAGGTCCTGCACGCGCAGCAGGTAAGTGCCCAGCGGCAGTGCGGCGGCGTTAAATGCGCCCTGCTCGGTGGTCTGGGCCACGGCCACAAACGTGGAGTCGGCGGCGCGCAGCAGCAGCACATCCGAAAAGGGAACGGGCTGGCCGCCGGCTTCCACCAAGCGGCCGCGCACGCTGCCCGGGCCGGTGCCCTGCGCCGCGGCGCCCAGCGGAAACAGGCCAACAAGCACGGCCAGCCCGCGCACGGCGCGGTTCAGGAACGGAGGCAGGGGGGAGGCGGAAAAAGTTTTCATGGTTTTGAGAAAAAATGCGGGGTGAGCAGAGCGACGGGCCAACCCGGAAGCGGCCGCGGTTCCGCTGGGTGAGGTGACCTTTGCCGACGCCCACCCCCCCCGGTGGGTGAGGGGCTGCCAGCTAGCGGGCTTCATTTGGTACACGCTAACGGCAGCTACTGGGCTATCAACGGAACAAAAGTAAAACAGGTACTTTGTAAAGCAAGGTACTACTACAATAAATTTTTTATTAAGTCTTCCATTCCGGATTATTGTGTACTGACTATCAGTGACAAGCAGCTGAAATAAAAATTGCGAGAGGCTGCGGAGTTCAGATTTCCCAGGATAATAGGCCCGGCATTCAGATGCCGCATCCCGTCCTGCAGTTGCCCGGGCCGGCAAGAATGCTCCCGCAAAAACCAAAAAAGCCCGGACCAACCGGCCCGGGCTCAAATTGCATCTACCCAAAAAACAAGCAAGCAAAGCAGGCCGAATGCTGGTGGGCCGGCCCGACTGCCTGCCCCAACGCGCAGCTAGCGGCGTTTCAGCGGCGGCCGCGGTTTTGGTTTCGCGCCGGGCTTGGTGCCGGCCTCCACCGGGGTGCCGTTGCGGTAGGTCACGGTGCGCTCCGCGGTTTGGCCGTCGGCCTTGTAATAGGTCCAGACGCCGCTCTGGCGGCTGTTGCGGTACTGCCCGCTCACGGCCGCGGTGCCGTCCTCGCGCAACTCCCGAAACGGCCCCAGCAGCACGCTGCGCACGTACGTGGTTTCCTTGCGCAGCTTGCCCGAGGCAAAAAACTCCTGCCCGACGCCGGCCATGAACCCATTCAAATACGGCTGCCGGCTCTGCACCTGCCCGTTTTCGAAATACGTGAGCCGTTCGCCCACCAGGCGGCCGGCCGGGCCGTAGGTCTCCACCTTGCGCGGGGTCTTGCCATCGGGATAAAACTCGCGCCAGGTGCCCGCGGGGCGGTTGTTTTTGTACTGCTCTTCGGCCTGCACCAGCGCGGTGGCCGCGTCTTGGTAGCGCGTGATTTTGCGGTCGCGGCCGCCGTTGCTGTAGTCGGTGTCTTCGCGCAAGTGGCCGTTCACGAAGTATTCGAGCCCGTGGCCGGTGGGCACCCCGTTGCGGTAGGTAATTTTGGTTTTGATTTGGCCGCTCTCGAAGTAGCTCGTCGCGGGCCCGTCGAGGTTATTGGTGCCCGTGGGCGGGGCCACGCGCTTGGTCAGGTCGTCGCCCAGGGGGTTGCGCACGGGGCGCTGCACCAGCGGGGCGGGGGCGTAGGTGCCCTCGGTTTGCAGCTTGCCGCTGGGGTAATAGCTGCGGTAACGGCCGCGGCCGTTTTTATCGGCCAGCACCTCGGTTTCGATTTGGCTGTTGGGATAATACGTCTTGTAAGGCCCCGACAGTAGGCCGCGGGCGAAGGTGCCCTCGCTCTGCACCGCGCCGTTGGGGTACAAAAACTTCACGGCCCCGTTCGGCTGCCCGTTTTCGTAGTTGATTTCGGCCTGGGTCTTGCCGTCCGGGTACAGCGCCTTGAGCGGGCCGTTGGGCTGGCCCTTTACCAGGGTGGTTTTCAGCCGGACGGAGCCATCGGGGTGGTAGTAGGTCAGCTCGCCGGTGGGCTCGTCGTTTTCAAACGCGCCTTCCTGGGCCACCTCACCGTCGTCGTAATACGTTTTGAACGGCCCCTGCCGGATACCGTCGCGGTAGGTGGCTTCCAGCCGCCGCGTCCCGGTGGGATGAAATTCCACGTAGGCCGAGTCGCGCTTGCCCGCCTTAAAACTGGTTTGCTGCTCCAGCTTGCCGTTGCGGTAGTAGCGGCGGTACGTGCCCTGCGGCACCGTATCGGCCGCCACCAACGCGGTATACACCTCGCGCCGGGTGGTCTTCAGCGAGTCGTAGTACGTCACGAATCGGCGCAGGCGCTGGCCGTACGAAGGCAGCGCCAGGAGCAGCAGCAAAACGGGCAGTAGGTATTTCATAAATCACTGATTTAACCTGATTAACCGTGATTTCACTGATTAACCGCGGGGTGCAAACGGCCCAGGCCGCCCAGCAGATACATTCCGCAACATAACCCATGTTCGCAAAAAAAAAGCCACTACCACCGGCAGGGACTCTTTTTTTAATCGGCCTTAAAAGAAAATCAGCGAGTTGCCTGCTCCCAAATAATCAGCGAAATCACGGTTAATCAGGTTAAATCAGTGATTCTACCACAATGGCACTGGCGCCGCCGCCGCCGTTGCAGATGCCGGTGACGCCAATTTTGCCGCCCTCGTTTTTCAGCACGTTCAGCAGCGTGGTCACGATGCGCGCGCCGGACGCGCCCAGCGGGTGGCCCAGGCTCACGGCCCCGCCGTACACGTTAACCTTGGTGCCTTCCAGGTTCAGCAACTGGTTGTTGGCCAGGCTCACCACTGAAAAAGCTTCGTTGATTTCGTAAAAATCCACGTCGGCCGCCGTCTTGCCGGCGTTTTTCAACGCCTTCGGGATGGCCAGCGCGGGCGACGTAGTGAACCACTCCGGGGCCTGCTCGGCATCGGCAAAGCCCAGGATGCGGCCGATGGGGGTGAGGCCCAGGGCGTCGGCTTTCTCGCGGCTCATGAGCAGCACGGCGGCGGCGCCGTCGTTGAGGGTGGAGGCGTTGGCCGCCGTCACGGTGCCGTTCTCTTTGAGAAACGCCGGCTTCAGGCCCGGCACTTTGGCGAAGTCCACCTTGGTGTATTCCTCATCATCGTCCACCACCGTGGTTTTGCCGCGGCTCTCGATGGTGACGGGCACTATTTCGTCCTTCTTCTTACCGGCTTTGGCGGCGGCGGCGCTGCGCGTGTAGCTTTCGATGGCGAAAGCATCCTGCTGCTCGCGGGTGATACCCATTTCCTTGGCCGTGTGTTCGGCCGCGTTGCCCATGGCGTAGTCGTGGTAAGGGTCCCAGAGGCCGTCGCGCACGAGGCCGTCAATCATCTGCCCGTGGCCGTATTTGGCGCCAAACCGGGCCTTGTCGAGGTAGTACGGCACGTTGCTCATGCTCTCCATGCCGCCGGCCAGAATCACGTCGGCCTGGCCCAGCATGATGGCCTGGGCGGCAAACATGATGGCCTTGGAGCCCGAAGCGCACACTTTGTTCACGGTGGTGCACTCCACCGTGTCGGGCAGGCCGGCTTTCTTGGCGGCCTGCCGGGCCGGGGCCTGGCCGAGGTTGGCCGAAATCACGTTGCCCATAATCACCTGTTCCACTTCCGAGCCCGCCACGCCGGCTTTCTCCAGCGCCCCCTTCAGGGCGATGGCGCCCAACTCAATGGCCGACAACGACGCCAATGCGCCCCCAAAAGAGCCAATGGGCGTGCGCACAGCAGATATAATGACAACTTCTTTGGTTTGCATACAGCGGGGATAAAAAGTGTTGGGTGGGAGGTGTTAATCAGGCCGCAAAAGTACGGCTTTCGCGCCCCTAATTTGCTAATCGGCTCATCACTGGCAATCCGTGCATAGCCTGGTTCTTTTAATGGGTCTGCTAAGGGTTCCCCAATGGGCCGCGCAGTGTTACGCCGAACTAAACCGGGAATGATTATCCGCGGACACCCCTGAGGTCGCCTTCGGAATGCTTCCGGCCATTGGTCTCGGCAAAGCTTTACCACGTGGGTTTGCTAGGGTCGGGCTTTTGGGACGTCGGTCGGGCAAGCTGCTGCAGGTACTGCTTTTCCTCGGCGCGCAGCGTTTCCAGCAGTTGGCGGGCCTGGGCTGGGCTCAGGTTCATGGCGCGCAACTGTTTGCGCTGGGTTTGCAGGCGTTGGTCGGCCGGGGTAGCGGCATCGACGCCGGGGCCGCCGGGACTGGTGCGGCGTGGCGCTTCACCCGGCCCCGTGGGGTCCAAGCCGCGGGTTTTCCCGGCAGGTTCGCCGCTCGGTATGGGGCGTTTTTCGCCCTGTCCGGGTGCGAACCCGCCGTTTGCCTGGCCCGGGCCCCCGGCGGGCCGTTGCGGGTCGGGCGGTCCGGCAGGGCTTGGTTGCCGCCCAGGAGGGGTGGCGGGCGAGGGTGCTGCTTCGGGTTGGTTTACCTGGCCCTGGCGGTCAGTGCCGGGTTTGGTAGCCGGTTGGCTGTTATGGGCAGCGCGGTCGTCGGGCACCGGCTTGGGTTGCTTTTTAGGAGCGGCCGAAGGCGAAGGGGCGGGTGGGGTAATTTTGGGGCCGGCGGGGCGCTGGGCCAGGAAGTCACTCAGTATTTCGAAATCGTAGCGGGCGCTGGCGTTGCGCGGGTCGAGCAACAGCGCTTGCCGCAGCAGCCCGAGGGCCTGGGCCACGTCGCCCCCCCGAGCGGCCAGCACGGCCAGCTGCTGGCGGGCCACGCTGCCCACTGCGGCCGGGCTGCCCGCCAGCAGGCCGCCGTAGGTGGCGCGAGCGGCCGTGAACTGCCCCGCTTGGGCCTCGGCATGGGCCAGGTTGAGGGCCAGGTTTGGGTCGGCGGCCCGCCGTACGTTGGCCGCCAGGGCGGCGGCAAAGCTGCGGGCCGCCCCGGCGGCCTCGCCGCGGGCGTAGGCCGCGTGGCCCGCGGCCACGGCCTCGTTGCGGTCGCGCACCCACGTCAGCCGGCCCCAAATAGGGCCCGCTAGCAGCAGGAAGGCAAGCAGCGCGTATTTCATGGCCGCAAGATGGGAACGGTAAGCAGCACATCCAGGGCCAGCAGCAGCAAAGCGGCGGCCAGCGGGTAGCGGTAGCGGTTGTCGGCCACGGCCACGGTGCGCACCTGCTCGGCATTTCCCTGCATGGCGCGCAGGGCCCCTGGCAGCTTGCCGAAGCCGTTATGCTCGTTATTTAATTCCAGGTACTGCCCGCCGGTTTGGGCGGCCAGCTGCAGGAGCGGCCCTTCGCGAAGTTGGGTGCGCAGGGGTTTGCCAAAAGCGTCCCGCAGCTCCGGCCCCCCGGCCGTTGGCACGGGGGTGCCGGCCGCCGTGCCCACCCCCACCGCGTACACCCGGGCCCCGGTCCGGCCCAACTCCCGCAACACCGGTTCCAGGTTTTCCCCGAAGTCCTCGCCATCGCTCACCACCACCACGGCCGTGGCCCGGGGCCCGGCCGGCCCGGCAGGCTGGCCGCTCCCCAAAGTCAGGCGGTTCAGCACCAGGGCCAGCGGCGCGCGCAGGGTGGTCGGGCCAGGGGGCAGCAAGCTGGTACGCAACGTGCCGATGAATACCAGCAGGGCATCCTGGTCATAGGTCAGCGGGCATTGGACCACGGCTTCGGCGCCGAAAACAATGAGGCCCAGCCGGTCCGCCGGGAACAAGGTCACCAGCTCGGCCAGCTCGGACTGGGCTCGGAGCAAGCGGGTGGGCGCCACGTCGGGGGCGTCCATCGAGCGCGACACGTCGACCACCAGCCACACGTCTTTGCCGGCCGTGCGCACCGGCTGTTGGCTCAGCCCCAGCGAGGGGCCCAGCGCCGCGGCCAGCAGGGCCCCTCCGGCCAAACCGCGCACCAGCCGTTTCCAGCCCCGGTGCCGGGGCGCCGTGCCCAGCGCCCGGCCCAGCCGCCCGGTTCGGCGCCCATGGGCCAGCAAAAGCACCAACAGCAGGAACAGCGCCCCGCCCGCCGCCACAAAATCAGGAGTTGCCCAGGTTAGCACAATGCAATTAGTGTGAAATTATGCCGCAAGAAACGGTGTGGCTGCGTTCCAGAACCCTGCGGCAATAAATTTTTCGGCCGGCGTGTGGCCTTGTGGGTTCGGCCCGTATATTTGCACCCGCTTCGGACGGAAGCGAAACCAGCCTGGAGAAGTGGGTGAGTGGCTGAAACCAGTAGTTTGCTAAACTGCCGTAGCTCTAAAGGTTACCGGGGGTTCGAATCCCCCCTTCTCCACCATAATGTTGGGTTGCGAATGCAATTGGGCGGGGCTCCACCCGCGCAGCGGCCTTCTAGGCCCAACATTATTTTTTCGGGGTGTAGCGTAGCCCGGTATCGCGCCTGCTTTGGGAGCAGGAGGTCGTAGGTTCGAATCCTGCCACCCCGACATGTTTTTGCCCCGTTTCGACCCCGTAGCTCAGCTGGATAGAGCAACTACCTTCTAAGTAGTCGGTCTTTGGTTCGAATCCAAACGGGGCCATTATTCTAGTCCCTTCCCCGTCCGGGAAGGGACTTTTTTTGGTTTTTAGTCGGGCAGTTGTGCGTTGCGCTGGTGTTGGACAATGGCCGCCCATGTGGGCAAAGGCCCTGAAGACGCACCAGCCATAGCGTGATTTTGCGTAGCACGTGCCATTATTTTGAAGGAAATCAACAACAATTCTTATCTTGGCTCGCCAAATGCAGACACTGGGACTTACTTGACTCACAGTCGTCGGGATTCTTTTCTTTCCACACGTTGTATTTTTCTCCTCACCCCGTTTTTCATCATTTCAACCAACATGAAAAAATCATTACTTTTTCTGGGAATGCTTGGCTTGGCCAACTACGCCCACGCCCAGTCTCCCTGGGTCCGCGTCAACACGGTGCGCACAAACGTGCTGGGCAGCTACAACGTCAACAGCATTAAAACAGTGTCGCCCACTTTGTGCTGGGCAGTGACCCAAGAAAAAGTGGCCACCGGGCAGCCGGCTGCCATTCCGAACACCTACATGGTTACCAACAACCCAACTGGGGCCGGCGACCAGTTTGATTTTGGTTCGGTGACGATAGCCAACTCGGCCACTTTGGGCAACATCTCCCCGGTGGGCGCATCGGCCACTACGGCCGTGGCCTGCTCCTATCCCGGCTCAACGTTTGCCGGGCCCGCAACCTACGGGGGCGAACTCGTGAAAACCACCAACGCAGGCCAGTCGTGGACGCGCAAAGCGCCTACCGCCTTCACCGGCGGCTTCTGCAACTGGGTACACATGTTCAACGCCAACACTGGCGTGGCCCTCGGCGACCCCACCGGCGGCGCGTTCGAAGTGCAGCGCACCACCGACGGCGGCGAAACCTGGACCCGCCTTACGTCCGGCGTGCCGCCGGTGCTGAATGCCAACGAGTACGGCAACGCCGGTTCGTTCTTCCCCTCGAGTTCGGCCCCGGGCACGCTGTGGACCGGGTTGGCTTCGGCCACCAGCACCGCCCAGGTGCGGGTGTTCAAAACCACCGACTTCGGCCTCACCTGGACGGCTTCGGGCCTGATTCCGAACATCGTGGGCGCGGTGTCGGAACTGGCTTTCAAAAGCAATAATCTCGACGGCATTGCTTACGGCTTCACCATTGCCGGCGGCGCCATCACCGCGCTCAACGTGGCCCGTACTTCCGACGGCGGCGCCACTTGGCAAGCCATCACCCCCAACAACACGGCCACCGGCAGCTTTTTCCGCAACAGCATCGACGCCGTGGGCAACACGTACTATAGCGTGGGTCCGCGCTTTGGTCCGACTCCGGCCACCCAAGTTCCGGAAGATTTCGGCACCTCGTACAGCACCGACGGAATCAACTGGACGAACATGACCATTTCGGGCGCGACGCTGGCCGACCCCGGTTATTTCTTCAGCCTCGACCTGATTCCCGGCACCGCCGCCAACAACGTGGCGGGCTTCGGCGGGCTGTACACCGACGCCAACGGCATTGGGGGAATCTATAAGTTTTCGCGCACCACGCTGGCCACCCGCAACCCGGCGCTGCAAAGCGCCCTGCGCGTGTACCCCAACCCCAGCGCCACGGGCGTATTCAGCGTGGACCTGGGCTCGGAGTTGAAAGGCGCCGCGCAGCTCAGCGTGATTGACGCGCTGGGCCGTCAGGTGAAAGTTCAGGCGCTCAACGCTTCGGCCATTGGGTCCCAAAAAGTGAACCTCGACTTGAGCGGCGAAAAATCCGGGTTGTACACCTTGCAAATCCGCACCGAAGCCGGCTTGGCCACCCAGAAATTGGTGGTTGAGTAGAACGGAATTTTCGAAATGCAAAAAAGGCCTTTCCCCGTTGGGAAAGGCCTTTTTTTAGGTCCAGAATTCGGTTGGCGGCGAAAGGGTTTTACCGCCGTTTTAGGTGGGAATAAAAATGAATAAATCCGGGGATAAAACCGTAAAAAACGCGCAAAAATGGGATTAATTAAGTACTTTTGAGTGTTCAGTACACGGTGGCCCGGTGGGCTGCTTTACGACACGATTTAACCCCGCCCAGATGAGCGAAAAGATAGAGAAAATTCCGCAGTCCGACTATTCAGCCGACAGCATTCAGGTACTCGAAGGGCTGGAGGCCGTGCGCAAGCGGCCCAGCATGTACATCGGCGACACCGGCATGAAAGGCCTGCACCATTTGGTGTGGGAAGTAGTCGATAACTCGATTGACGAAGCCCTGGCCGGGCACTGCGACCTGATTAATGTGACCATTAACGAAAACAACTCCGTCACCGTCCGCGACAACGGCCGCGGCATTCCCGTCGACTGGCACGCCAAGGAGGGCCGCTCGGCCCTGGAAGTGGTGATGACCGTGCTGCACGCCGGCGGCAAGTTTGACAAGGGTTCCTACAAAGTATCGGGCGGCCTGCACGGCGTGGGCGTGAGCTGCGTGAATGCGCTCAGCACCGACCTGAAAGTAACCGTGCGCCGCAACGGCCACAAGTACGAGCAGGACTATAAAATCGGCTTTCCGCAAGAACCGGTGAAGGAAATTGGCGACACCGACGAGCACGGCACCGAGGTGCAGTTTCTGCCGGATGCCAGCATCTTCACCGAAACCGTGTATCGCTACGACACGGTGGCCTCGCGCCTGCGTGACCTCTCGTACCTGAACAAGGGCATCCGCATCACCCTCGCCGACCGCCGCGAGACGCTGGAGGACGGCGCCTTCCGCGGCGAAGAGTTTTACTCGACCGGCGGCCTGCGCGATTTTGTGCAGTATCTCGACGGCAAGGAGCGGCCCTCGCTGCTCTCGGAACCCATTTACGTGGAGAGCGAAAAGGGCGGCACGCCGGTGGAAGTGGCCCTGCAGTACAACACGTCGTACCAGGAAAACGTCTATTCCTACGTCAACAACATCAACACCATCGAGGGCGGCACGCACGTGGCGGGGTTCCGCTCGGCCGTGACGCGGGTGCTGAAAAACTACGGCGACAAGAAGCAGCTGTTTGAGAAAGCCAAGGTGGAAATCACCGGCGACGACTTCCGCGAGGGCCTCACGGCCGTGATTTCGGTGAAGGTGATGGAGCCCCAGTTCGAGGGCCAGACCAAAACCAAGCTCGGCAACTCCGAAGTGAGCGGCGCGGTGAACTCGGTGGTGGGCGAAATCCTTTCGCAGTACCTCGACGAAAACCCCGGCCAGGCCAACCGCATCATGGAGAAGGTGATTCTGGCCGCCAAGGCCCGCATTGCCGCCCGCAAGGCCAAGGACATGGTGCAGCGCAAGGGCGTGCTCTCCTCGAACAGCCTGCCGGGCAAGCTGGCCGACTGCTCGGAGTCGGACCCCGAAATTTGCGAGTTGTACCTGGTCGAAGGCGACTCGGCCGGCGGCACGGCCAAGCAGGGCCGCAACCGGGCGTTTCAGGCCATCCTGCCGCTGCGGGGCAAAATCCTGAACGTGGAGAAGGCCCAGGAGCATCGCATCCTGGAGAACGAGGAAATCAAGAACATGATTACGGCGCTGGGCGTGAGCTTCAACGAGCGCAAGTCGTTGGCTTTTACCACTGAAGACGACGGCACGGAATCCGGCCCGCTGAACTTCAGCAAGCTGCGCTACCACAAGGTTATCATCATGACCGACGCCGACATCGACGGTTCGCACATCCGCACCCTGATTCTGACGTTTTTCTTCCGATACATGCGCGAATTGGTGGACCGGGGCATCATTTACATCGCCCTGCCGCCGCTTTACCTGGTGAAGCGCGGCAAGGAGGAACGGTACTGCTGGACCGAAGAAGAGCGCGCCGCCGCCCAATTGGAAATGGGCCGGGGCAAGCCCGAAACCGTGAACGTGCAGCGCTACAAAGGCCTGGGCGAGATGAACGCCGAACAGCTGTGGACAACGACCATGCAGCCGATGACCCGCACGTTGAAGCAAGTAACGGTGGAGTCGGCCGCCGAGGCCGACCACCTGTTCTCGATGCTGATGGGCGACGAAGTGGCCCCGCGGCGCGACTTCATCGAGCGCAACGCCAAGTACGCCAAACTCGACGTGTAGACCCCACGTCCCGGCAAAGGCCCGCTGCAAAGCGGGCCTTTTGTTTTTCCAGCCATTCAATTTGCTATCGATGCGTCAGTTAATTTCTTCCGGCTCGCCCTACGAGCCCGTGGTGGGCTACTCCCGCGCCGTGCGGGTGGGCAACGTGGTGGAAGTGGCCGGCACCACCGCGCAAGACGGCAACGCCATCAGCGGCCCGGACGCCTACGCCCAAACCAAGCGGGCGCTGGAGAAAATCGGCGAAGCCCTGGTGGCCGCCGGCGCTTCGTTTGGAGACGTGGTGCGCACGCGCATTTTCGTAACCGATATTTCCCAGTGGGAAGCTGTGGGGCGGGCCCACGGCGAGGTGTTCGGCACCGTGCGGCCGGCCACGTCGATGGTGGAAGTTAAGGCCCTGATTGACCCGCGGATGCTGGTGGAAGTTGAGGCCACGGCCATTATTTCCGCGTAGCCTAGGTTACCCGGGGCCTTTGTTGCGTATTTTGCCCGGTATTCCATTATCTATTATGAAGCTCTTCAAGTCCGCCGACCTTATCCGCAAAAGCAAGTACATCAGCCGCGACCTGAGCTGGCTGCGGTTCAATTACCGCGTGCTCGACCAGGTGCAGGACCCCGGCCGGGGCTTGTTTGACAAACTCAAGTTTCTGGCCATCACCAGTTCGAACCTGGACGAGTTTTTCATGATTCGCGTGGGGTCGCTGTATAATTACCTCGACTACGGCAAGGAGCGGATTGACTATTCGGGCCTGCGGGAGCTGCCGTTTCGGCGCAAGCTGCTGGACTTTGCCCACCGCTTCGTGAACGACCAGGGCTTGACGTACCTGAACGAGCTCAAGCCGCAGTTTGAGAAAAATGGCTTCAATGTGCTCGGCATGGCCGACCTTACCGAGCTGGAAGTGAAGAAGGCCGACGGCTACTTCAAGAACACCGTGTTTCCGTTGCTCACACCGATGGTGTACGACTCGTACCACGGCTTTCCGTTGATGATGAACCAGATGCTCATCTTCGGCGTGGTCACGCGCATCGGCAACGGCCTGGCGGTGGGGCTCGACGGCGAGGCCGAGAAAGGGCAGGAGCGGCTCACCTTCGTGCAGATTCCGCAGAACCTGACCCGGTTCTTTGAGCTCACGCGCAAGGACAAGGTCATTTTTGTGCCCATCGAGGAAGTGGTGCGCGAGTTTCTGCCGCGGCTGTTCCGCAACGTCGAAATCGTGGCCGCCAACCTGTTCCGCATCACGCGCAACGGGGACTTTACGCTGGAAGAGTCCGACGACATAGACAACGACTTCATCAAGGAAATTCAGGTGGGCCTGAAAACCCGCAAGCGCGGCCGCGTGGTGCGCGTGGAGGTGGAGCCCAACGCCTCGCCGGTGCTCATGCAGGTGCTGCGCGAACGTTGGAACATCGATAACGGCAACGTCTTCGTCATCAACTCCCTGATTGACCTGAAGGGCCTGTGGCAGATAGTGCGCCACCCCAATTTCCGCGGCAAGGGCGCCAAGCTGACGCTGCCGGTGGCCCCGCTCAGCCTGCCCGAAGGTACCGAAGAGAACCTGTTCGAATACCTCAAGCACCACGACGTGCTGCTGCACCACCCCTATAACAGCATCGAGCCGATGGTGCGCCTGCTCGAGCAGGCCGCAGAAGACCCACAGGTGCTGGGCATCAAGCAAACCATTTACCGCCTGGCCGACGACTCGCGCGTGAGCGCCGCGCTGCTGAAGGCGGCCGAGAATGGCAAGCACGTCTCCGTGCTATTCGAGGTGAAGGCGCGGTTTGATGAGGAGAAAAACATCCGGGAAGGCGCGCGGCTGGAAAAGGCCGGCTGCTTTGTGATTTACGGCGTGAGTAAGTACAAGACGCACACCAAGCTGCTCATGATTATCCGCAAGGAGGGCGAGAAGGTGACGCGCTACGTGCACATCGGCTCGGGCAACTACAACGAACAAACCTCGCGCCTGTACACCGACGTGAGCCTGCTCACGACCAACGACGTGTACGGGCATGACGTGTCGGAATTCTTCAACGTCATCACCGGCCACTCGCAGCCCGACGACTACGAATACCTCATTACGGCGCCCAAGGACATGCGGCAGCAGCTCATCCACCTCATCCGCGAGGAGGTGAAGCACGCTAAAAAGGGCCATCCGAGCGGCATCGTGATGAAGATGAATTCGCTAGAAGACAAGGAAATCATTGATGAATTTTACAAGGCGGCCAAGGCCGGCGTGCCCATTCGGTTCATTGTGCGGGGCATCTGCTGCCTGCGGCCGGGCCGACCGGGGCTGAGCGACAACATCGAGGTGCGCAGCATTGTGGGCGAGTATTTGGAGCACACGCGGCTGTTTTATTTCCACCACGGCGGCGAGGCGCGGGTGTACGCTGGCTCGGCCGACATCATGGTACGCAGCTTCGACCGGCGCATCGAGGCGCTGTTTTTAATTGTTAATCCGCAGCTTAAGCGCGAAGCCATCAATATTCTGATGATGAATATGATGGATAACCAGAATAGCTACGTGATGCGCGAGGACGGCGCCTACATTCGGCAGCAGCCGGCGCCCGGCGAGCCGGTGGTGAACGTGCACAAAGACTTTTTCCGGCGCGACGAAGCCCAACTGGCCAGCGCCACGCCCGAGGGGTTGCTTGCCTTGCTCGATGAGCAGAAGCAACGCCGGCTCGACGTGGCCGAGGCCCAAGTGGTGGCCGAGCAAGCCGCCCTCGCCGCCGAGCTCAGCGAGGAGGACGCGGATGACACGTTCGGTGAAGGCGAGCCCGACGACGCCAGCGAGGACGACGCCACCCCGGTGGGCCACGCCGACGAGGAAGGGGTGAGCGCGCCCGATGCGGTAACCGCCTAGGGCCGGGAGATGGCCGCGGGCGGGGCGCTACTCCAGCTCGCCCGGGTGGTTCTGCACGTCGGGCACGGGCAGGGTGGCGGGGTGGCCGGCACCGGGGTTCAGTTCGTCGAAAAACTCTTCGAATAAGGCCTGCAGCATCCCGTCTTTCAGGCCAATGTCGGGCACCACCATGTTGGTGACGTTGGCCCACTGCATGGCCGCGAGGTAAATGTGGCCGGCGGGCACGATGACGTCGGCCCGGTCGGGGTTGAGCATGGCCACGTTCACCCGCTCGTGCATGGTGAGGCCGGCGAGGCGGGCCAGGATGGCTTCGAGGCTGCGGCGGGACACGGCTTTATCGGGGGCGGCGGGCGAGAGGCTGTAGAGCTTGTTGATGTTGCCGCCCGTGCCGATGGCGCGGGTGACGTGGTAAGCGCGGGCGTTGGCGCGCACCCAAGTCTCCATGCGGGCCCACAGCTCGGCCTGGGCGGCCGTGTTCAGGCCGCTTTCTTCTTCCTGCATCCGGCGGATGGAGCCGATTTCGAAGGACTGCGCGGCCACCTTGCGGCGGTCGTGGTAGATGTTGAACTCGGTGCTGCCGCCGCCCACGTCGATGTGCAGGTAGTGCTTGTTGTCTTCCAACACGTGCTCGATGACGCGGTTGATGTAGAAGGCTTCGTCCTGGCCGTCAATCACCTTGATTTCCAGGCCCAATTCCTGGCGCACACGGGCCGTGATGGCCGGTCCGTTGGCCGCCGAGCGCATGGCCGACGTGGCGCAGATGAGGTGGTGGGCCACGCCATGCACCTCCATCAGCAGCTTGAGCGAGTGCAAAAACTTGACGAACTGTTCCTCCTTGGCCGGCGAAATTTCGCCGGTGGCAAACACGTCCTCGCCCAGCCGCATAGGGAAACGCACGTACTCCACGCGCTTGAGGCGGTAGCGCCCCTGGTAAAACAACACGGCCGAAATCTGGCAGCGCACGGCGTTGGAGCCGATGTCGATGGCAGCGAGTTTGCGTAGCGGGTACTCCACTGAAAAGGGGCGAGTGAGCGGAAAGGCCAAAGATAGGGCCGCGGGCCGGCCGGCCCTAGCGGCTCAGGCCGGGCGCGCCGCCGCGGGCTCGCCTTCGAGCCAGGCCTTGAAGGCGGCGGCTTTTTCGCGGCTCACCAGCGCTTCCTCGGCGGTTGCGGGGTGCAGGTCGAGCTTGAGCTTGCCGTTGAAGTGCGGGTGCAGGCGCCGCACGGCGCGCAGGTGCAGCAGCAGCTGGCGGTTGGCCCGGAAGAAGCAAGCGGGGTCGAGCAGGCGCTCCAACTGTTCGAGCGGGTAGTCGAGCACGAAGCGGCGGCCGTCATGGGCCACGAGGGTGGTCAGCTCGTGGCGGCTGAGGAAGTAGGCCACCTGCTCCACCTCCAGCGGCAGCAGTTGGGCGCCGCTCGTGACCAGGAATCGGGTTTTATAAGGTTTGCCGGCCAGGGGAAGGGCGTCGAGCAGGCGCTCCAGGCGCTGGGCCGAGTCGGTGGGCGAGAAGGTGGCCCGCAGGTCGTGGAACTTGGCCAGCGCCGCTTGTAAATCGACCAGCTTGATGGGCTTAAGCAGATAATCGATGCTGCGCACCCGAAAGGCCTTGATGGCGTACTCGTCGTAGGCGGTGGTGAAGACGATGGGGCTGCGCACCACCAGGCCCTCGAAAATTTCGAAGCTCAGCCCATCGCTGAGCTGGATGTCGCTCAGGATGAGGTCGGGCGCCGGGTGGGTGGCCAGCCACTGGCGGGCGGCGGCCACGCTTTGCAACACGGCCAGTACCTCGGCGGCGGGCGCGGCCTGCCGCAACAGGCGCTGGAGGCGCTCGGCGGCCGGGTACTCGTCTTCGATGAGCAGGATTTGCATGGCGGCGTAAAGGGAAAGAGCAGAACGTCACTCCCCTCCTCAGCCGAAGAGGGGTAATTTTTGCGCAGCAAAAATCGGGGTGGTGCCACCGAAGGGACCTCGTTGCACGACACCCGAACGACGCGCTAATACAAACCTGCTGACGCATCGTTCGGGTGTCGTGCGACGGATTCACCACCCCCGTCCGGGCTTTGCCCGAACATCCCCTCCTTGAAAAAAGGAGGGGAGCGACGTGCTTAATGCAACAGCGGCAGGCGCACGGTGAAAAATCCGGCTTCGTTGTTTACCTCCACCGGCTGCGGGGTGAGCAGGCGGTAGCGGTCGATGATGTTGCGCAGGCCCACTTTGGTGGAGGCGGCCAGGCCGGTTTTCAGCTGCACGTTGTTGGCCACGCTCACGTAGCCGGCGGCGCCGCCTTCGGCTTGCAGCAGCACGCGCAGGGGACTTTGGGGCGAAATGACGTTGTGCTTAAGGGCGTTTTCGATGAGCATCTGCACGCTGAGCGGGGCCACGG
>Ga0123336_10001582_pt1 | contig 20804 bp, 21 predicted proteins | sample SSSSmetaG_FD_96466 | JGI IMG/M metagenome (GOLD analysis project Ga0123336, IMG submission 96466) | Glacier valley bacterial and archeal communities from Borup Fiord, Nunavut, Canada, to study Microbial Dark Matter (Phase II) - ​SSSS metaG | ecosystem: Environmental > Aquatic > Freshwater > Ice... | reverse complement strand
GTACGGTCACCTTCGACGACGCGGCGGTGGCCATGCAGGTGACGCCGAACGATCTGCGTCTCGAGGCAGCCTGGGGCACACAGAGCAAGGCCGTGCCTGGACTGCATTTTTCGCCCGTCGACGATCTGGGCGTGGATGTAGATCTGTTGTCCAAGCAGGCGACGTTGATGCTGGTCGACTACGACGTGGGCATCGGCGCGTTGTCGGGTGTGCAGCGCCAGGGTGTCTATCTCTCGTCGTCGGCGCTGGACGCGGCGGTCAACAAGTGCCCGTCGGTTGCAATCCCCACGCTGATCATCCGCAGCTGGCCGCAGGCGCTGGCGGCGCTGCTCGACAGCACCAAGAAGGGCTCACCGCCGCTCGTGGCCAATGCCGTCGATGCCGCCGCCAAGATGCGCAATCTCGTCGTCGGCGTGCGCGACGTGAACCCCAACAATCCCGAAACCGTTCGCTATTTCGCCGCGGCCACCCTCGATCCGCAGCTGCGCACGATGGCCGACTCGGTGCTGGCGCTGATGGGCGCGCAGGGCACGCCGACGCCGATCGGCAAGCGCACACCGACGACGTTTGCACTCGGGGACGGGGCCGAGGCGGTGGTGCTGGGCCTGGAGACGTTGCCGTCAGGTCCGATGCAGGCGCTGTTGGTCGACTCCAAGGACACGCTGGCGTGGACGCTGCGCACGGCGACGCAGGTCGGCGGTGGTATCAAGGGCGGCACGCTGCCGGTGGCGAGCTTTTATGCGAGTGGGCCGCAGATGATCAAGATGCTGCCGATCTTGAAGCTGGGACAGAAAGACACCGAGACCTTGACCAAGCTGTTCGGCAAGGTGCAAAAGCTCGATGCGGACCTGGTTCTCGACGGGGACGTGCTACGTATCCGGGCGCGGACGCCCATCCGCTAGAAGAGGTAGTTGGCCTGCAGGCCGACGAACATCGAGTTGCGAAAGCCGAGCTCCCAGCCGACGAGCACATGGCGATGCACCTTGAAGCGCATGCCGATGAGGATGTTGAGCACCGGCCACACCGGCGACAGCTTGTCGGCCTGTTTGCGGTGGGGGTCGGTGTTGAGGTTGGGCGGGTTGCTGGCGCTCTCGGTCTTCTTGAGCGCCGGCTCGGCCTGCGCGTCGCTGGTGATGGGGCCGACGCCTTTCGGGTAGCACTGGGTGGTGTCGTGGACGTTGGCCAGCGTGCACTGGGTGCCGTTGGCGGTGACGAGGACGTCGCCGGTGACCACGCCGAGGCCGAGGCCAGCGCCGCCACGTAGCTCCATCCACGGCGTCAGCCAGCGGTGGCCGATGATGCTGACGTCGAGCGAGAAGAAGTTGAGACCGCGGAACTGGGTGTATTTGCTGTCGACGGCCGCGTCTTTGCCGGCGCCGAGCCAGTTGCCGCTATCGAAGGTGAAGAAGCTGGCGTCGAACGACGTGACCACGTCGTAGTTGGGTTTTCGGTACTCGAACTCGATGCCGAACGAGGCGCCGTTCATGCCCTTGGCCGACGCCAGATAGGGCGCGAACATCAGCTCGGTCACGAACAGATAGCGCACGCGGGCCCCGAGCCCGTATTTGTGCATGTAGTCGAATTTGCCCTTGGGGCCGTCGTCGATTTCGCCCGGCGGATGGCTCTCGAAGCCACTGGCAGGACGGCGACTGTCGTCGCTGATGCCGCCTGGCGGAGCGGGCTCTTCAGCCGAGGCTGACAGGCCAAGGAGGACCAACGACACGGAGCAGATGGGCGCCAAGACGCGTTGCATGCGCGGCATGATACCAGACCTCGGGCGCGCGCCGGCTGCTAGACTCGAGCCGTGAGACACGTGCGCTTTCTCGCTGTATCCATGTGTGTCCTTGTCGGGTGTGCGCCCGCCGGTGCGCCCGTCGGCAGCGCTTGCATGCAGACCTCGGACTGCGCCGCTCCCAATTTTTGCATCGCCGAGTTTGCCGGCGGCTCTTGCACCACGGACTGCTCCGACAAGTCGTGTGTCGCTGGGACGACCTGTGGCCTCGTACCCACCACCGACGGCAATCGCAGCTATTGCCTGACCACTTGTACCGATCGCAGCCTCTGTCGTGACGGTGCGCAGTGCCTCGAGAACGTATGTTTTCCCAACTGCAGCGCGGCCAATCCGTGTCCCAAAGGCATGCAATGTGACGCGACCTTTGCCTGCGTGCCGTATGACGGCGCGCCAGAGGGCGCGACATGTAAGACCGACGAGGATTGCTCCACGCGGCTGTGCCTGGTGGGGGTGTGCGCCAAGAGCTGCGACCGCGACGCGGTGTGCGCCGATACGCAGACCTGTGTGCCGCATCGCATCGGGCCCGACGGAGAGATCGCGCCGACAGACACGCTGGTGCTGGCCTGTGCGGCGCGGCGGGCCAGCGGGGGCCCTTCGTTCCCGTGTACGCGCGACGGCGACTGCGATCGCGGCGCCTGCATGGTCGGCCTGTGCGTCGAGGCGTGTGCGACGACGCAGGACTGCCATGCCTCGGCGCAGCAGTGCGTGAAGATGCCGGTGCCGCTCGACGATGGCTCGGTGGAGACGTTTACTGGCTGCATCCCGCAGCGGGCGCTCGTTTCCTTTGACGTTGCCTCGACCGCCAAAGTGCCGGTGCCACCGACGGTACAATCGATGTCGTTCTTCACCTCGGTGCCCGGCTACGATCTGACCAACACCGTCGGCATCACCCAGCTGCGCGACCCGACCAACAAGATCATCTACACCCAGCCCGGCAGCAACGCCGCCTACTTCCTGCTCGACATCCGCTACGTGCCCACCGAGGGCAGCTCGACCATGCTGGTGCCCAATTCTCCCCGCATCGTCCTCACCGACGGCGCGTATTGGCCTACGGTCGGCACCTCGACGCTCGGTACCACCGGCTCCATCCGGACGTTCTTGAAGATCTCGAGCACGCCCATCACCACCGGCACCGTGAGCCTCAATTTTTACCTCACCGACCTCAGCACCAACTGCTCCGGCATGGCCTTCACCGTCGGCAACGCGCCCGGCCGCCTCAGCCAGGCGGTGGACAAGATCACCAGCATCTTTGCTGCGGTCGGCATCACCATCAGCGAAGTCACCTGGCACGCCGCCAACGGCGCCGCCAACACCATCCACACCAACATCGGCACCTCGGGCACGCAGCCGGAAGATCTGGCCCAGGTCCTACAGACCGCCACCGACGGACAGCCGACCACGATGGGCATGGACGTGGTCCTCCTTCGCAGCATCACGGATCTGAACGGCAACAACTCCGGCGTGCTCGGCATCGCTGGCGGCATCCCGGCGTCGCCCATCTTGGGCACGCCGCACTCCGGCGCGGTGGTGTCGATCCAGACGCTGTGCTCGTTCAATCAGACGGTGTTCGGCGAGACGACCGCGCATGAGCTCGGTCACACGCTGGGCCTGTTTCACAACGGAGAGTCGGCTGGGCAGCGCGATCCGCTGACCGACACCACGCCGACCGACATGACCAATCTGATGTTCTGGGAAGAGAATTCTGGCGACAAACTGTCGGTGCAGCAAGGCGCCGTGCTTCGCAGTGATCCCAAGGTGAGGTTCTGATGCGCGCGATCTTGGTCATGCTTCTCGTCGCTGGTAACGCGCTGGCCATGCCGACGCGTCGCGACCTCGATCGCGTGCTCGCCGGTTTCGAACAAGTGGTGAACGCCGATCACGTGAAGTCACTTGGGGCCGGGACGGACACGGCCCTCATCGGCTACATCGAAGATCCGACGGTGAATTCGCTCAGGCGCCAGCGGGCCTTGGGTGCGCTCCGTCATGTGCCCTCCTCGACGGTGCGTGACTATCTGTTGGCGCGAATCAAGGCGCACAAAGCCGCCGATCACGGCGCCGAGGTTCTCGAGCTCGCGGCGGCCATTGGGGCGTTGGCGCCCTACGGTACCGCGGTGTTGTCGTCGCTGTTGCCGTTCCTGTCTCACCCAGCGCCAGATGTACGTCAGTCGACGGCGGCAGCGCTAGAGGCCATTCACTCCGACACGACGGCGAACGCCCTCGCCGCGCGAATAGCCGTCGAAACCGATCCCGGGGTGCAAACGGCACTGCGCTCAGCGCTCCAAGCCTGCCGTCGCTGAGCCCGCAATCCAGCAGCGAACCAGATCGGAAATTCATTCCGATCTGTCTCCCTCCGATCTCCCCGCCTCCCGCTTCCGTCTCCCTGTAAAAGGAAGCACCACAACCACCACCGCCCGAATCGTGCCCGCTACTCGACGACCTCGTCGTCCCCGTCGTCGCCGGGTTTACCTTGGATGCCGAGCGCCTTCATCTTCTTGTAGAGGTGGCTGCGCTCGAGATGTAGCTCGCGCGCGGTGTTGGCGACATGCCACTGGTTGGCGGTGAGCGCGGCGAGGACCAGGTCGCGCTCGGCGGCAGCGACGAGATCTTTCAGTGCGACGCCGCGCTGAAACCGTTCGCCGCCACGCTGCGAGCGGACTTGCGGCAAGACCTCGGCCACCTCGGCCTCGGTGATGTTGCCGCCGGGGGCGAAAATCAGCATGCGCTCGACGGTGTTGCGGAGCTCGCGGACATTGCCGGGCCAGTCGTGTTGCATGAGCAGCGACAGCGCCGCTTCTGCGATACGCGGCTTTTCACCCGGCGCCGCGAGCTGGGGCAGAAAATAAGCGACCAGGGCCGGCAGGTCTTCCTTGCGGTCGCGTAGTGGCGGAACCTCGACGGGGACGACGTTGAGTCGGTCGTACAGATCAGCGCGAAAACGGCCCTTTTCGATCTCGAGGCGCAGGTCTTTGTTGGTCGCCGCGACGACACGCACGTCGACTTTGATCGTCGCATTGCCGCCCACGCGCTCGATCTCGTTTTCCTGGAGCGCGCGCAAGACCTTGGCCTGCGCTGAGGTAGCCATGTCGCCGATCTCGTCCAGGAAAATGGTGCCGCCGTCGGCTTGCTCGAGCTTGCCGCGGCGCTCGCGGGTGGCGCCGGTGAACGCGCCTTTTTCGTGGCCGAACAGCTCCGATTCGATGAGCTCGGCCGGGATCGCCGCACAATTCAGCTTCACGAACGGGCCATCTTTGCGCCGACCAAGCTCGTGAACGGCGCGGGCGACGAGCTCTTTGCCGGTGCCCCGCTCGCCGGTGATGAGGACACGGGCGTTGGTGGGCGCGGCCTTCTTGATCGTCTCGATGACCCGACGCATGCGCGCGCCGCCGCCGATCATCCATTCGTCGATCTCGGCGCGTTCTTTGGCGCGCTGTGCGTGGGCCGCAGCCTCGAAGCGCGCCAACTTGAGCGCGTTCTGCAGCGTGATGAGCACCTTGTCGGTGCTGAGCGGCTTTTCGAGAAAGTCGCACGCGCCAAGCCGGGTCGCCTCGACGGCGGTGGCCAACGTGGCATGCCCAGACATCATCATGACCGGCAAGTCCGGCTGGGTCTGTCGCAACGCCTTCAGCGTCGACAACCCATCGAGATCGGCCATGGCCACGTCGAGCAACACCGCATCGAACGGCGACGCCTTGAGCTTCTCCAGCGCCACCCGCCCGCCACCAGCGACCTCGACGACATAGCCCTCGAGCTCGAGCGCCCGCCGCAAAGTAGACAAAATATTGGGCTCGTCGTCGACGATAAGGAGCCGATGCGCCATGACTCAGTATACGGCGATACCAAGCCTGATGCCCCAACACTCGCGTTTCGAAAATGCGTAGGTGGGCTGGATTCCAACGTCTTGGCGCAGGCGCCGGTGCTATGTGATACGGGTCAGCTATGTCCATTGCGTGGTTTCCCGGTCACATGGTCACCGCGCGCAAGGACGTCCAAGAGGAGATGCGCAAGACCGACGTGGTCATCGAAGTTCTCGACGCACGCGTGCCGTACTCCAGCTGCAACCCCGACCTCGAGCGACTGCGAAGCGAAAACCAGAGACCGGCGCTCAAGCTGCTCAACATCTCCGACCTTGCCGATCCGGAATGGACCAAGGCGTGGCTGCTCTACTACAACGCGCGTCCCTTGGTGCGCGCCATCGCGCTGTCGGCGAAGCGTCGGAACGAAGTGAACCGCGTGGTGGCTGAGTGCGTCAGCCTGGCGCCCAGTCGAACCGGGACAAAACCATTGCGGTTGATGATCCTCGGCATCCCCAATGTCGGAAAATCGACGATCATGAACACGCTTCTCAACCGGCATGTCGCCAACGTCGGCGATGAACCGGCCATTACCAAGATGCAGATGCGGCACCAGATCGCGCCCAACATCTGGCTGGTCGACACCCCTGGCTTACTGTGGCCCGGCATGTCCCAGGATGTGGCGCTCAAGCTTGCGGCGACTCACAGCATCGGCCGCAACGCCTACGATGACAGCAGCGTCGCCGTCGAGCTCGGCCATTATCTGTTGAAGCGCTATCCTGCTCGGATCATTGCGCGGTTCGGCGCGATTCCGCCGGGCACCGATGGCTTCTCACTGCTTGAAAGGATCGCCGAGCGCCGTTCGTTCGTCGGTAAGGGCGGTTCGCCCGATCTGAACAAGGCAGCCTCGATCCTCCTCCAGGAGTTTCGCACCGGGGTCCTCGGGCGCATCACCCTGGAAACGGTCGAGGAGGTAGCTCAAAGAAGATTGAAATGATGTCTGGGTAGGGATAAAGCCCAGTGAAGAGCCGGCCCGATCAGGACTGAGCTGCCGAGGCTGGCGCGACGGGTTGATGGATCGCGCAGGTTTCGTCGGTGCAGCGGCCAGTGAGCCGCAAACGGTTCTTGGCGAAGAGGCCGTACCCAAGGTCGAGGAGTGGCGCGATGACGGGTAGGCGGGTGAGGGCGACCAAGCGTCTGTAGCCGACGGCGGAATAGAGGCGGCGGAAGACCTCCACGCCTTCGACGAGCGTGCCGTCAGGTAGGCGGCCGTAGATATGGCGCATGAGCTCGGGCCAAGAGACACCGACGCCGGCCGTGTCGAAGCCAGGTGCGGCAATGTCGGTGAAGCGGATGCGTTGGTTGCGGTCCAACCGGCGCAGCATGCTGATTTCGCGCGCGCAAAGGCGGCAGGCACCGTCGAAGAAGACTTCGATCTCGAACAAGCGGTCGACGGTCATGGGCTGCTTCTTTGGGTGGCGAGCGCGGGTGTTGGGCGACGTTGCTCGAGCAACCACCGGTAGAGGTCGGGCTCGGCGTAAGCGCGGTCCCAAGAGTTGTGGCCGACGTGGGGGTATTCGGTGTAGCGAACATTGCCGCCAGACTGGCGTAGCGCAGCGACCAACCGGCGGCTGCTCTCTGTCGGTGAGATCCAGTCGCTGCCGCCGTGAAAGGCCCAGACCGGGAGTCTACCGAGCCGGAGGGCAACGGCGGCTTCGGGGTCGGGCTGGCGCGAAAAGGAGTCTGCGGGAACCTTGACGCCCCGTGGGGGACGGACTCCGCCGCAAATGGGGACCAGGGCGGCGAAGCGTTCGGGGTGGCGAGCGCCGATGATCCAGGTTCCGAAGCCGCCCATGGAGTTACCGGTCAGATAGATGCGGTCAGGGTCGCCGGCGTGATCGCGGACGACTTCGTCGATGAGGGTCAGGAGCTCGGACTCGACGGCAGGCATGGCCCAGGGCCGGTCGGTTTGAGGGAAGGCGACCACAAAGGGAAAGTCGCCGTTGGAGCGCCACACCGCGGGGCCGAGGCCCACCTGGGTGGGCTGGATGCCGTCGCTGCCGCGCTCGCCGCCGCCGTGGAGGTAGATGATCACCGGCCAGCGGGTCGTAGCGGTCCAGGTCTTGGGGCGGTAGACTTGGTAGGCGTGGCCCGCCGAGGTCGCAGCGACGAAACCGTGGCGTGCATCGGGCGTGAAGTGGGCGCAGCCGCTGAGCACGATGAGACAGGATGCGAGGAGTTTCATGGCGTCCTTTCGAGATGGCGCTGCACGTCGGCAAGGGAGATCGCGACGGCTGGCGGCGGCTGGCCGACTGGGATCCAGACCTCGCCGTTGAGGCCCATCACCGTCGCTGTGGCGTAGACCAGGAACGACGGCGGCCGGCGGCGGCGGTGCTCCTCTGCGGCGGCGCGCTGCTCACGCTCGGCGAGCTCTACGAAGTGAAGATCGCGCGGGAAGGGCAGGCCGGCCAGCCGCGCGTAGTCGAACGCGGATAGCGTACGCGCTCGGGAGCGGTCGATGGGCAGCGCGATGCAGGGTTGCCCCCAGGCGGTGAGGAAGGCGCAGCCGGCCTGGGCGTGGCCCGGCTGGGAGCTCACCCCGATCGTGCGGGCACCGATCCGGCGCGCGATGCGGACCGAGTAGTACATGTTCTCGTCGGTGTGCAAGGCATTGCGTTCCAACAGAATGCGGTCGGCCGGCACGCCGAGCGCGGCCATGAGCTCGGCCATGGTGTCGGCCTCGACCCACGGCGTGTGCACCGCGTTGCCCGAGGTGATGAAGCGCTTGACCATGCCACGCTGCCACAACAATGCCGCGTAGCGCGCACGCTCCAGTTGGCAAGGCGAGGCGTGACCGTCGGGCTCGTTGGGGCAGCCGGGGATGATGACCACGTCGAGCGGCTGGGTCAGCTCGCCGAGGTGTGCGGTGGGGACAGGGGCGCAACCGGCACCGAGTAGCACCAGCAACATCAGACCGCGCTTCATTCGTCCATCCTGGGTCGAAATGAACGGTTCGTCAATCGAAATTCGTTCATTTCGACCAGCGGCTTATTGGGGAAAAGCCTTGCGCGCCACCGCTTCGAGCTCCCGCAGCGAGCGGATCCGCCGGGCGTGACGCAGTTGCTCGGGCCAGGCACCGTCTCCGCCCAGCACCAATGCCGCGCCGTTCGCATGACAGGCGGCAGCGACGCGCTGCGCCTGGTGCAACAAGCTTCCGGCGTCGCTCGAGACGACCGAGGCTGACATCACCACCAAGCCGGCTGGAGGGCGCGCACGCTGGATGAGGTCGACCAGCGCCTCGGTGGGCGTGCGACGTCCGACCCAGCGCGCATCCCAGCCGTTCTCGCGCAGACACAGCTCGGCCAGCGAGAGGCCGAGCGTGTGGTCCTCCTCGGCAGCGGTGGCCAGGAGGGCCACTGGCGCGCCGCGCGGCACCGGCGCCCATTCGGCTAGACGAGCCAGCGCGCGTGCCAGCCTCTCGGAGGCGATGTGCTCGTCGGCAATGGCCAACTCGCCGCGGGCCCAGCGGGCGCCCATTTCGTGCAACGCTGGCGTGAGCGCGTCGGCAAAAGCACCCACCGATCGCTGCGCCGCGCGGAGGCCAATGAGGCGCGCCTCTAGGTCGCGGCTTGGCTTAGCCGACAGCAACAGGGCCAAGAGGTCGTCGTCGGGCCCCGCTGGCTCGCCGTGTTGGAGCAGCGCCTCGACCACCTCGCGGCGAATGCGACGATGGCCTCCCAGCGTGCGCTCGCTCAGCAGCGTACCGTCGTCGACCCAGCGCTTCACCGTGGACGCGCTCACCCCCAGTAAGGCCGCGGCCTCAGCGCTGGTCAAGAATGGACCACGTGGTGCTGGGGACTTCTGACGTACGGTCACGCCCCGTCACGCTGCCAGAAAGCGTGCAGGCGATCAATCAAAAGCGACCAAATCGTTCAGGCGTGTGGATGCCCGCGATCGCTTCCATTGCCGGCAACTGACCTCCCGCCGGGCCCGCGTTTCTCAGATCTGGATCTCTTTCCAGCGACCTTCGGCAAATTTCCAGCCCATGATCGTCGCCAGCAACAAGATGTAGACGAAGGCGCCCATCCACACGCCCATCATGCCCCAGCCCATGGTGACGCCGCAGAACCACGCCAGCGGCACGAGGCAGAAGAAGTGCAGCCCGAACTCGACGGCCATGACGAAGGTGGTGTTGCCAGCGCCAAACAGTGCCTGCGTCAGGACCAGCCCAGAGAGCACGAAGGGGAGGAGCCCGCCGCACACGCGTAGAACGGGGGTCGCCGCGGCAATGACTGCGTCGTCTTTGGAGAGCACGTGCAAGATGACGCCGGGGAAGATGGCGATGAGCGCGCCAATGACGATGGTGAAGTACACGCCGATCTTGACCGCTTCCCAGCCGTAGCTCTCCGCCAGATCGGTGCGCTTGGCGCCGAGCGACTGACCGACGAGCGTGGCCGTGGCCGAGCCGTAGGCCATGAAGGCGGTGAAGAACAACATGAGCACGATGATGACGTTCCACGTCGCTGCGGCGAAGATCGGCCCGTGGCCGGCGGCGGTGTCGAGTCGGCCGACGATGAGCTGGAACAGACCAAAACCGGTCATGACGCACATGGTGGCGATGGCCGACGGATACGAGAGCTTGAAGATCTCCCACATCTGGCCGCCGGACAGGTTGGTGAATTTGTAGTTCTGGAACCGGGCCCGGTACTCGGTGCGCAAGCTCCAGGCGATCATGATGAAGAAGCCGAGATACGACGAGATCATCGACGCGATGGCCGAGCCCTCGACGCCCATGGCCGGAAAGCCCCACTTGCCGAACACGAGAGCAATATTCAAGATGAAGTTGAGGATATTCATGGTGATGGCCGCACCCATGTGCACCCGGGTATGGCCGAGACCGTCGAACCAGCTCTTGTAGGCGATGGCGCCCACCATCGGCAATACGCCCACCATGCGCCAGCGGGTGTAGGGCACGCCGAGGCGAATCACGTCGGCGTCTTTGGAGAGGTAGGGGAATAGATGCGGGGTCAAGTACCAGAAGAGTGCCCCCAGCACCGACGACAGGAGGATGGCGACCGACACCGAATTGAGCATGACCGAGCCAGCGCGGTGGTCGGCTTCTTCGCCGGTGCGGCGCGCGGTGAGCGCCTGGGTGCCGACCGAGATCGCCGACAAGGACCCGCCCACCAGCCACATGAGAACCAGCGACGGAAACAGGGCGGCCTGACCGGGAATGGAATCGACCTTGGGCAAGCGCCCGATGAGCGCGTGATCCACCTGGTTGATGAGCGTCTGCGAGACCATTGCCAGGATCACCGGACCGGCCAGAGCTGCGATGCGCTTGGCGAGCGCGGTATCGATCGAAAGCTTCATCAGTCGCAGGTTCGTAGCAGAAGCGATCCCCGCTTTCAAGCTTCCAGCCCGAGGGAATGTGTGGGCCTTGCCGTCTGTTGACAGTGCGAGATCGTGAGTTTAGCGTGCGAGCCATGTCGCGTTTCCTGAATCTGGCTCTCGCAGTCGGGCTGCTGCTGGGTCTCGGCTGTTTGACCGGCTGCCCGCCGAGTTATCCGAAATGCGACAACGACAAGAATTGCCGCGCCAATGAATACTGCGTCAACAACCAGTGCCAGCAATGCCGCAGCGACGGAGATTGTGAGCCGGGCCAGACGTGCAAGGCCGGTCGTTGCGAGGCGGCTGCGGCCAAAAAATGCGCCGAAGACACCGAGTGTCCTCCCGGCCAGTCATGCTTGAAAGGCGTCTGCAAGGCCTGCGTCTCCGACGGACAGTGCGGCGAAGGCGGCAAGTGCAACCAGGGCCGCTGCGCGCGCGCGTCGAACGACGGCAACGACGGCAGCGAGAACGCGGGCAACACCGGGCCGTGCAAGCTCGAGCCGATCTATTTCGACTTCAACGAGTCGCAGCTGTCGCAAGAGGCCAACCAGGCCATCGAGCGCAATGTCGACTGCCTCAAGAAAGCGGGCCTTCAGCCGGTGAATCTCGTCGGGCACACCGACTCACGCGGCACCGAAGAGTACAACTTGGCGCTGTCCGATCAGCGCGCACAGTCGGTGAAGGTCCATCTCACCCGCCTCGGGATCGACCCGGTGCGGCTACGCCCGGTTCCCAAGGGCGAGATGGACGCCACCGGCACAGACGACGGCGGTTATGTCAAAGACCGTCGGGTGGACATGCAATGGTGAAAAAGATCGGTATCTGGGGTGGGGTCTTGTTCGCGGCATTGAACGCCGGCTGCTTGACGCTGGAGGACGGCGAAAAGCTGCGCTCCGAAATCCGCGATGTGCGCAACGCAGCGATGAAGAACGAGCAAAAAGCGGCACAGCTCGCCGAGGAAATGGACGTCCAGCTCAAGCGTTATCGCGTGATCGTCGACGACGCGGCCCGTGTGGCGACGCGAAATTCGGCCGACGTGGGCGGCAAGGTCGACAAGCTGACGCTGGACATGTCGCAGGTCGTGGCCCGGCTCGACGAGCTACAGCGCCAGGAAGACGCGACGACCAAGCAGTTCCAGGATTTCCGCGCCGGGGCCGACACCAAGCTCGAGCAGCTCAGCAACACGGTCACCTCGGCCAAGGCGCCGCCGGTGCCGGATAGCGCCGACGGCGTGTATGCCGAGGCTGACAAGCGTCTCCAAGCGCAGCAGTGGCTCGATGCGCGCCGGTTGTTCGAGGCGTTCGTGAACCGCTATCCGCAAGATGCGCGCGCCGCCAAGGCACAGTTCAGCATCGGCGAGGCGTATTACGGCGAGAAGCGCTGGGCCAACGCCATTGGCGCCTACACCAAGGTCATCGACAATTTCTCGAAGGCGGACATCGTCCCCGACGCGATGTTCAAGAATGGCCTGGCGTTTTATGCGCTCAAGTATTGTGGCGACGCCAAGGTCTATTTTACCGAGCTATTGAAGCGGTATCCGAAGACGGCGCACAAAAAAGACGCGACCGATCAGCTCAAGAAGCTGGGCAAGGATCTCAAGAACAAGGCGGCCTGCGGGACGTAGAATGCCGAATGGTAGACCGACCGAGTCAAGCCGTTGGGCGTTCTAAGATGGCGCACCTTGGCGAAGCGGATGACGACGCCGAGGTGCGGGTGGGGCGCGGCAATCAGTGGGTGCGTGCGCTCGGCGGAACGGCGAAGCGCGGCTGGCTGAATCGTTTTGGCGGGGGCGCGTTGGCGGCGGTGGCACTGGTGTTTGTCGTCGCTGCGCTGGCCCTGCCGAGCGTGGCCATCGTGCTCATGATCTGGCATGGCGCGGCCAAGCTCAGGATCGGCATGCTGGTGGCGGGCTTGTTGTCGGGCGCGCTCTATTTTCTCATGTTCCGCGGCGTGTTGCGGGCGCGGGCGAAGGCGCGACAAGACCAAACGCTGCATTGACCTGTCGCACCGCAGCGGTGACGTCGTCGCTGTTGCGAATGGCGCCGATGATGGCGACTGCGGCCGCACCAGCCGACACCAGATCGGGCACGGACGCGAGCGAGATTCCGCCGATGGCGACCACCGGGATCGACGACGCTCGGCAAATGCTGCGGAGCTGTTCGATGCCGACCACCGGATCGGGACGATCTTTGCTCGTCGTCGGGAAAATGGGTCCAAAGCCGAGATAGTCGGCGCCTTGGGCCCGGCGTGCCTGCGCCTCGTCGTGGGTGGAAATGCCGATCAGAAATCCGCGCGGCACCTGCTTGCGCGCATCTTCCAGCGACAGATCATCCTGCCCAAGATGCACGCCGTCAGCGCCGCCGGCCAAGGCCACATCGAGCCGATCATTGACGATAAAACGCGCCCGGCCACGACAAATTGGCCGCAGCCACTCGACTACGGCCAGCATCGATCCGGCCGATGCACCTTTCATCCGCAACTGGATCGTGCGGGCGCCACCGTCGAGAAGCGCGTGTAAAAACGGCAGCGGATCCGGCGAATCCGCGCTTGGCAGATCAATCATCCCGTAGAGGCCGCGCATCTCCTTGTCCACACCGCGACAGTACCGCAGTATTCTGTCGGAACATGGCCAGGCCCCAGCACATCGTCATCACCGGCGCGTCATCAGGGATCGGCGAAGCGCTGGCGCGCGAGCTCGGCCGCGGCGACATCAAGCTCACCCTCGTCGCCCGGCGCCGTGAGCTTCTCGATAAGCTAGCCGGCGAAATCGGCCCCCACTGCCGCGGCATCACCCACGACCTCGCCAACTCCGACGACGCTGGCGGCTGGGTGGCCGACGCAGAGGCCGCCTTTGGGCCCATCGATGTCCTCATCAACAATGCCGGCATGGAGAACACCGGCGCCACAGCGACGGCAGACGTCGAGAACTGCAAGAAGCTGTTCCACCTGAATCTGATCACGCCCGTGTTGCTCATGCGCCAGTTGCTGCCGGCGATGTTGGCCCGCAAGAGCGGGATGGTCGTCAATGTCGCGTCGGTGGCGGCGCTGGCGCCCACGCCTCTGCAGACCTACTACGGCGCCTCCAAAGCGGGCCTCGCCGCCTTTTCCGAGGCCACGCGCGGCGAGCTCGCCGGCTCGGGCGTACACATCCTGACCGTCTATCCGGGACCGGTGACCACCGCGATGGCCGAGTCGGCGCTCAAGGCCTTCGGCGGACGCGAAAACGTGCCGAAAGTGCCCGAAGGCACGCCAGAAGGCCTGGCGCGGCTCATTCGACGTGCCATGGAGAAGAAGAAGAAGCGCGTCATTTATCCGCGTTTCTACGTGACCTCGCGCTGGATGCCCTGGCTGGCGCGCTGGATCGTGGACAACTTTGGTCCCAAGCTGCCGCAGGCTTAACTGACATACAGCTGACAACAGTCGACGGTAAAGACAACCATGGCCGACAAACCCTTCAAGCTCCACACCAGCTACGAGCCCCGTGGCGACCAGCCGCGCGCCATCAAGGAGCTGACCGAGGGCCTGCTCCGCGGGGACGCCCAGCAGACGCTGCTTGGCATCACCGGCTCGGGCAAGACGTTTACCGTCGCCTGCGTCATCGAGAAGCTGCAGCGGCCGGCACTGATCATCGCCCACAACAAGACGCTGGCGGCGCAGCTCTACGGCGAATACAAAGAGCTCTTTCCCGAAAACGCCGTCGAGTACTTCGTCTCGTACTACGACTACTACCAGCCCGAGGCCTACGTGGTCTCGTCGGACACCTTCATCGAGAAGGACTCGCTCATCAACGAGGCCATCGATCGCATGCGCCATTCGGCGACACGGGCGGTGCTGTCGCGGCGCGATACGATCATCGTGGCGTCGGTGTCCTGCATCTACGGCATCGGCGATCCCAACTACTACAAGGGCCTCGTCGTCGATATCGGCGTCGGTCAGGAGCTGCGCCGCGATGCGCTGTTGCGGCGCCTCGTGGATCTGCAATACGAGCGCAACGACGTCGACTTTCACCGCGGGACGTTTCGCGTGCGGGGCGACATCGTCGAGATCTTCCTGGCCCACGAGGAAGAGACCGCGGTGCGCATCGAGTTCTTCGGCGACGAGATCGAGGGCATCTCGGAGATCGATCCGCTGCGCGGTAAGACCAAGGGCAAGCTCCAGGAAGCGCATATTTTCCCGGCGTCGCACTATGTGACCCCGACGAGCCAGCTGGTCCGCGCCATCGACCAGATCAAGGTCGAGCTGCGCGGGCGGCTGACCGAGCTGTCGTCGCAGATGAAGCTCGTCGAGAAACAGCGGCTCGAGCAGCGGACGATGTTCGACATCGAGATGCTGGAGCAGATGGGTCACTGCAACGGCATCGAGAACTACTCACGCCATCTGTCGGGGCGCGGTGAAGGCGAGCCGCCACCGACGCTGATGGACTATTTCCCGAAAGATTATCTGCTGTTCGTCGACGAGTCGCACCAGACCGTGCCGCAAGTGCAGTCGATGTTCAAAGGCGATCGGTCGCGTAAGACCACGCTGGTCGACTTTGGCTTTCGGTTGCCGTCGGCGCTCGACAACCGGCCGCTCAAGTTCGAGGAGTGGGAGCAGCGCTTTTCGCAAGTGGTGTATGTGTCGGCGACGCCAGGCGACTACGAGCTCAAGAAATCGGACGGCGTGGTCGTCGAGCAGGTCATCCGGCCGACCGGGCTTCTCGATCCGGAGATCGAAGTGCGGCCGGTCAAGGAGCAGGTCGACGATCTGCTCGGCGAGATCCGTGATCGGGTGACCAAAAAAGAGCGCGTTCTCGTCACCACGCTGACCAAGCGGATGTCGGAAGATCTCACCGAGTACTACAGCGACCTCGGCGTCAAAGTGCGCTATCTGCACTCCGACGTCGACACATTGGAGCGCATCGAGATCATCCGCGATCTGCGTCGGGGTGAGTTCGACGTGCTGGTCGGCATCAACTTGCTGCGCGAGGGTCTCGATCTGCCGGAAGTCTCGCTGGTGGCGATTCTCGACGCTGACAAAGAAGGCTTTCTGCGCTCGAATCGGTCGCTGATCCAAACGTGTGGTCGCGCCTCACGCAACCTCAACGGCCGGGTCATCATGTACGGCGACAAGATCACCGCCGCCATGAAGATGGCCATCGACGAGACCGCGCGTCGACGCAAGATCCAGCAGGCCTACAACGAAAAGCACAACATCACGCCGAGGAGCACCACCCGCTCGATCATGGATCTGTCGGCGAAGGACTACGTCGAGGTTCCCGAGCTTCCCGTCGGCAAGGGCAAGGGCAAGCGCAAAGACGGCTTTGTCGACGTGGCCAGCATTCCGAAGCAGCTCATCACGCTGCGTAAGCAGATGCACGCGGCGGCCGAGGATCTCGACTTCGAAAAGGCCGCCAAGATCCGCGATCAGGTCAAAGAGCTGGAGCGCCTCGAACTGGTCATGCGCTGAGCGCGCCAGCCGCCTTGACCACCGACTCCACCCGCGCTTTGAGCGCGTCGCCGTCTTTCGAACGACCGATGCCCACCGCTTTGAGCAGCGCCATCAAGACCATGCCCACGATCAAGCCTGCCAGAATGCCGAGGCCCACCCGGATGCCGCGCAGCATCGGCAGCCAGTCGTAGTGCTGGTCGCCGAGATAGCCGCCCACGAACGCCATCGCGATCGCAGCGTACAGCAGCACGGTTCCTGTTTTGGTGTGCGGCTCGACCTCCAGCGCGGCATGGCTGTTGCCGTGCTTCCAGGCGAGCTCGACTTCGACCCAGTAAGAGCCAGCGGCCGGTCTGATCTTGAGCTTGGCGTCGAAGCCGTCATCGCCCTCGTCGCGCGGCTCTTGAGGAACCACAACGACGCGCGCGTCGGAGCCGAGCGACTCCTGTAAACGGGCGATGGTCGCGTCGAGATAGGCTTGCAGTTGTGCCCTGGCGCTGGCGGGATCGGCGATCGGAATGGAGACGGTAGGCATGGCGCGGAGACTGACGCGGGGCCTATGGGCGACGCAAGAATTTTTCGCGCTCCGGTGACCCGACCAGCTCAGAGCGTGGAGAGGGCGGCGATCACGGCATCTTCACCGACGACGAGCCGCTCGCCGTCCCATAGCGCGGGCGTGTCGGTGCCGCCATGGGATTCGAGGTCGGCGAGTACCTCGGGATAGGTCACGTTGCGGAAGCGGACGCGCTCGGTGAGGTCGTGGTCGACGACAAAGCGACGCACGTTGCCCGATGCGGCCTGGGCGATGGAGTGAAACAATTGCGGCAAATTGTCGTCGCTCATGCCTGTTTCTTACCGCGGAATAGCCGCAGCGCCATGGTCAGCAAGAGCGCCAGCGCGAAGAAGCCGTCGATCTTGAGCCACAGGTCGTGCGGCAGCCGATCTGCCGCTGGCAGCGTGCCCATGGCCGTCGTCAGACCGACGCCAAGATGGGTCATCAGCAACGCCAGCGCCACCGCCATGACCAGGCTGGCCGGCGGTCGCCGTACCCGCGCGGCGACGAGGGCAACGATGCCGAGGCCGAGGCGCGGCCCAGCCACCTCCATCGCCCACGGCAGCGACGAGGCCACCAGGATCTTTCCCAGCGCCGCCTTGGCCACCAACTGCGGCATCACCATCGCCACCAGCGACGGCACCATGGCCCACATGGCAAAGATCGCCAGAATCACCCTCTGTACATTCCACAGTCTCGGTCCGCTCGTCGTCACGCGAAAAGGAGCTTACCAGCACCGCCAAGATCCGTGATACAGGAGCGGCGAATGCCGAGCTGGTCCACCGAGCTCCTACCTATCTTTCTTCTGCTCGCCGCCATTGCTGTCGTGGTCTGGCGTCTGCCCCATGTCGAGCTCGGCCACAGCGCCGCCTACCGTCGACGGCGCTTCCTCAACTGGTTCCCGGTCGGCCTCACCTACGCCTTTCTCTACATGGGCCGCTACAACCTCACCGTCTGCTCGACCTCCGTCGGTGACGGCATGATGTCCAAGGACGATTTCGGCACCATCTTCGCCTGGGGCGCAGCAGCCTATGGCCTGTCGTTCGCCATCAACGGCCCGCTCACCGATCGCTGGGGCGGCCGCACCACCATCATGATCTCGGCCGTCGGCTCGTCGGTGATGAACCTCGTGATGGGCCTGTCGCTGCCTTATCTGCACAAGGACCACCTGGTCCTCGGCTTTTCGATTCTCTACGCCATGAACATGTATTTCCAGAGCTTCGGCGCCGTCTCCATCGTCAAGCTCAACGCGCCCTGGTTTCACATCCGCGAGCGCGGCACGTTCGGCGCCATCTTCGGCATTCTCATCTCGCTCGGCATTTATTTCGCCTTCGACTGGGGCGGGATGATCGTCAAGTACTCGTCGGTGCAGTGGGTGTTCTATGTGCCGTCGGTGATCCTGTTGGTCATGACCGGCTTCGTGTTCTTCATGGTGCGGGATTCGCCGTCCCAGGCGGGCTTTGCCGACTTCCATCCCGGCGATGCCTCTGACGAGGCCGGCGCACCACGGCTCGGTCTCGTCGCAGTCGCCAGCAAGATGTTTCGAAATCCGGTCATCGTCATCATTGCGCTGGTCGAGTTCTGCTCCGGCTTTCTGCGCCAGGCCGTTCAAAACTGGTACCCGCGCTTCGCCAAGGAGACCGGCCAGGCCCATGCCTTCGTCGCCGAGCACTGGGGGATGATGCTGTGCGTGGCCGGCATCCTCGGCGGCGTCATCGCTGGCGTCATCTCCGATCACGTCTTTGGGTCACGGCGTGGCCCGGTCTCGGCCGTCTTGTATGCTGCCGCCTTCGTCGGTGTGGGGCTGGGCTGGGCCTTCGTCGACACACAGCTGGTGTCGTGGCTGGCGATCTTCTTGTTCCTTTGCATCATCGGCGTGCACGGCATGCTCTCCGGCACCGCCAGCATGGACTTTGGCGGCCGGCAGAACACTGGCGTCGCGGTCGGCATCATCGACGGCTTCGTGTACCTCGGCGCGGCACTGCAAGCCCGCGTGCTCGGCTGGGTCCTACCGTCGGGTGCAGCCAAGGCCAGCGCCGCGAACTGGTGGCCGTGGCTGGCGGCGATGCTGCCCGTGGCGCTCATCGGCATGCTGCTCGGCCTCAAGCTGTGGAACGCCCGCGCCGGCCGTCAACAGGCCGTCGCACCGACGGAAATCGAGACCATGAAGGTAGAAGCCGCGTGAGTCACTGGGGCGACGATGCGGTCAATCACTTGCAGGCCTTACTGCGCATCGACACCACCAATCCTCCCGGCGACGAGACGCCCGCCGCCGAATATCTGGCCGACCTGTTCGTAAAAGCCGGCCTCGAGCCAGTCGTCGTCGGTGCGACACCGCGACGCAAGAACGTCATCGTCCGGCTCAAGGGCGACGGCACCTATCCGCCGCTGCTGTTGAACGCCCACCTCGACGTCGTTCCCGTCGAGCTTTCGCGCTGGACCCACCCGCCGTTCGGCGGCGAGATCCACGACGGCTACCTGTGGGGCCGCGGCGCCATCGACATGAAGCACATGGCGGTCATGTCGGCATTGGCCGTCCTGCGCCTCCACGCCGAGGGTATCAAGCTCACCCGCGACGTGATCTTCGCCGGCGTCGCCGACGAGGAAGCTGGCTGCGACATGGGCTCGAAGTGGCTCGTCGACAACCACCCCGACCTCGTCAAAGCCGAGTTCGCCCTCGGCGAGGCCGGCGCCTTCACCGTCCGCCTCAACGGCGCCGTCTTGTACCCAGTTGCCGTCGCTGAGCGCGGCACCGTCTGGATGAAGATGAAGATGGAAGGCCCACCCGGCCACGGCTCCTTGCCGCGCACCGACAACGTCGTCGGTCGACTGGGCCGGGCCGTCTCCCGCCTGGCCACCACCCGCCTGCCCCATCACCGCACCGGCGTCGTCGAGCGCTATTTCCGCGCCATCGCAGCGACGCAAAAAGCGCCGACCAGCTGGCTCCTCCGCAACATCTACGTCCGCCGCATCGCCGACCTCATCCTCGGCAAGATGGCCGATCCCGGTATCAAAGCCGCCACCTGGGCCGCATTGTCGAATACAGTCGTCCCCACGATCTTGCGCGCCGGCCAAAAGACCAATGTCGTCCCAGGGATGGCCGAAGCAGAGCTCGATGGCCGCACTTTGCCTACGCAGACCGCTGCCGACCTCATAGCCGAGATCAAAAAAGTAGTAGAGGATGACGTGGAGATCGAAATCCTACGCGACATGCCTCCCGTCGAAGCCGACCCGGACACGCCGTTGGCGCGGCTCCTCATGGACGCGCTCCGTCGAGCGCATCCGGGATCGACGCCCGTGCCGTACCTCATGCCTGGCTTCACCGATGCCAAGAGCTGGTCGCGTCTCGGCACCCAAAGTTACGGTTTCATGCCGGTGCAATTCCCCGATGATGGGGTGCGCTTCGGCGATTTATTTCACGGCCACGATGAGCGGATTCCCGTCGAGGGGCTCAAATGGGGCACCGAAGTTCTCTTTCAAGTCGTTCGTGATTTCGCAGGAAGGCCATGACCAAGCGAGAGCAGTTGTACGATCAGTTGGAGGCACTAGAAGAGCGGTATCAGCTGCTGGTGAAAGCCGAGCTGGAGTCGCGCATCGCCGGCGGGCAGGCGCCTTATCTCGGCGCCAAGCTGCACCCTGGCTACACGTCGGGTGAAGGTCGCGAGCACTGGACCGACACCGCCGAAGAGCTGGTCAAGCTGGAGACGAAGATCTCGTCGTCCCGGCGCAGCCTCGGAGAGTCGCTCGCGGACTCCCCGGTGTATCAGGTCGACGCGTACCTGACCGATCTCAAGTCGGCCAATACGCCCGCCCTCGATGCCGACAAGGCCAAGGCCCTGAGGGACCAGTTGGG
>Ga0123336_10001581_pt1 | contig 20818 bp, 13 predicted proteins | sample SSSSmetaG_FD_96466 | JGI IMG/M metagenome (GOLD analysis project Ga0123336, IMG submission 96466) | Glacier valley bacterial and archeal communities from Borup Fiord, Nunavut, Canada, to study Microbial Dark Matter (Phase II) - ​SSSS metaG | ecosystem: Environmental > Aquatic > Freshwater > Ice... | reverse complement strand
GTAGCATGAGTGGCAGCAGCTAGCCCGCAGCCCAGAACCAGGCAGCAGCAGGCGGGCCAGCTAATAGGCTGCTTGCTGTCATCCCCTTTTGGCCTCAACCCGCTCGTTTTTGGTATAATAGGCTAGTGCGCCGCGATCCACCAGCCGGTTTGTGGTGCTTAGAGCAGCTAGATTCAGGGGAGGGTGAAGGTATTGGTGGCGAACGCGAACAACCAGACGATTGCGATGCTGCGAAATGTCCTCGACATGGAGGCACACCGCAACTACCAGGACACGGCGGTGGCTGGCGGCCTACACCGCTTCAGCGAGTCATGGAGCAGGCAGGCGCGCCTCTCCCTCTCTGCCAGCAGTAGCAATGCGGGCAACCTGATCGACGAGATCATGGTCTGCCTGCACAACTACCAGGTCTACCAGGCCGAGGCGCGCAAGGCAAAGATCAGCCGCGCCCTTGCCCTGCTCGACCGGCTGGTGGGTGGCACTGGTACCCCTACGCCACCCAGCCCTGTTGCCCCCGCCCTGCGCCCCACCCTCGGCACGCCCAGTACGCCCCCCAAACCGCTGCCCAAACTCCGCGCCAACAGCATGGAGGAAGGTGACGATAGCCAGCCGCCAGCCGCCAGCCTCCCGCAAGCCAGCGCAGCCGAACTGCTGATCGGCCAGGAGCGGCGCAAGCCCTACTACACCATTCCCACTATGCCGACCCTAGAGGAGCGGGTTGGGCGCAGCGGCGAGTTGCCTGCCCCACCCCGTGCGCTGGTGGAGGAGCGCACAGCCAGAACTGCCGCAGATACCGCTTTGTCCTCTACCCTCAGCCCGGACTCGCTTGATGCCCCGATCACCCGCCTCAAGGGGGCGAGCGAGAAGGTAGCCGCCCTGTTCGAGCATCTGGGGGTGCAGACGATCCGCGAGATGATCTACTTCTTCCCCCGCCGCCACGATGACTTTAGCCAACTACACCGCATCCACGACCTTAGCTACGGCGCATTGGAGACGGTGATCGGCACCGTGCGTGACACCTTCGACCAGCCGACCAAGCGCGGCTTCACCCTCTTTCGCGCCACCATCGAAGACGAGACTGGCAGCATCAGCGTTACCTGGTTTAACCAACGCTGGCTGGCCCGCAGCCTCTACCCCGGTAAGAAGGTGGTGATCAGCGGCAAGGTGGACGAGTACAACGGGCGGCTGACCTTCAACTCGCCCGCCTGGGAGGAGTACACCACAGAGCTAACCCACACGGGCCGCCTGGTGCCGGTCTACCCGCTGACGGAGGGGCTGACCCCGCAGAACGCCCGCCGCTTGGTCAAGCAAGCCCTGGACAACTACCTGCCGCTGATCGAGGACTTCCTGCCCGCCGACCTGCTCAAGCGCACCGAGTTGATGCCTCTGCGCGAGGCGATCATGCAGGCCCACTTCCCCGCTGATCAGGCCCAGCTAGCCCGCGCCCACAAGCGGTTGGCCTTCGACGAGTTCCTGCTCATCCAGTTGGGGATGCAACTGCGGCGCAAGGAGTGGCAGGAGGATCAGCCGGGCAACGCGATCCAGCCAGACAGGGCGATCCTCGACCAGTGGATCGCTGACCTTGGCCTGCTGCTGACTGGCAGTGCGGAGAAGGCTGCGTCGTTCAACCTCACTGGCGCGCAGAAGCGGGCGATTGACGACATCCTGGCGGACATGGCGAACCCGCTGCCTATGTCGCGGATGTTGCAGGGCGATGTGGGCAGCGGTAAGACGCTGGTGGCGGCAATCGCCATGGCGGCAGCCCTGACTGGCGGCTACCAGGCGGTGATCATGGCTCCCACCGAAATCCTGGCCGAGCAGCACTACCGCACCTTCAGCCGTATCTTCGCTGGGTTGCGCCTGCCTACCCCAGAAGGAACGCTGCGGATCGAGAAGCAGGTGGTGGACGGCCAAACTAGACTGGGTGAGTTGGTTGAGGGTGGGGGCCGCCAGCCCGAAGTGCGGATGTTGAGCGGTCGGCTAAAGGTGAAGGAGAAGCGCAAGGTCTACCAGGAGGCAGCGGCTGGCACCGCAGACATAGTGATCGGCACCCACGCCTTGATCCAGGAGAAGTTGGAGTTTGCCAACCTCGGCGTGGTGGTGATCGATGAGCAGCACCGCTTCGGCGTGTTGCAGCGCAACGCCCTGCGCCAGAAGGGACATAACCCTGACACCCTGGTGATGACCGCTACCCCGATCCCCCGCTCCCTGGCCCTGACGATGTATGGCGACCTGGATGTGGGGGTGATCGATGAGAAGCCAGTGGGCCGCCTACCGATCAAGACCAAGTGGCTGGCCCCTGACCAGCGCAATTCTGCCTACAAGTTCATTCGCAAGATGGTAGCCGAGGGGCGGCAAGCCTTCGTCATCTGTCCCCTGGTGGAGGAGTCGGACAAGGTGGAGGCGAAAGCAGCGGTGGAGGAGGCCGAACGCCTGCAGCGCGATGTGTTCCCCGACCTGCGGGTGGGGCTGGTGCATGGCCGCCTGGCCTCGGACAAGAAGGAAGCCGCCATGCAAGCCTTCAACCGGGGCGAGTTGGACATCCTGGTTAGCACCTCGGTGGTCGAGGTGGGCATTGACGTGCCGAATGCGACGGTGATGATGATCGAGGGGGCCAACCGCTTTGGCCTGTCGCAGTTGCACCAGTTTCGTGGGCGGGTGGGGCGCGGTGAACACCAGTCGTACTGTATGCTCCTTGCCGACAGCGTGGGGGTGATCGCCGAGGAGCGGCTGAAGGTGATCGAGAGCAGCGAGGACGGCTTCGTACTAGCCGAGGCCGACCTCAAGCTGCGGGGGCCGGGTCAGTTCTTCGGCACACGGCAGAGCGGCTTCAGCGACCTGAAGATGGCTAGCTTCAGCGACCTACCGACTCTAGAACTGGCCCGCCGCGAGGCGAAGACGCTGTTCGCTAGCGACCCAACCCTCAAGCAGGCCGAGCATCATCGCCTACGGGTCGAGCTAGAGGCGTTCTGGGCGGGGCGGGAGCCTGCGGCGGAGGGTTAGAGTGTGGTTGGTGTAGCTTGCCATAGCTCAGGTGGAACGAGACCGCCGAGCATAGTTAGGGTATCAAGCAACGGATGAAGTACCGCTTCCACACAAGGTACTGCTACTGCATTGCCAGCCAGCCGCCGCAGCGCATTGTAGCCCACTGCTATTTGGAAGTCGTCGGGCAAGCCTTGCAGCCACAGCATCTCGCGCTCAGTCAGCCGCCGCTCACCATTAACCAACAGGTAGTTGTAGGATGCACCCGCCCGCAAAGCGCAGGAGAAGGGGTAGCCACTAAAGTGACCCGCTTTGTTCTCGTGCCAGACTACTCGCAGTAATCGATCCGTGCCAGTGTTCCAGGTAGCCACTAAAGTGACCCGCTTTGTTCTCGTGCCAGATGGTGGGGTCATATACGCGATCATAGCTGCTTCGGCGGCGTACACTCTCTGCGCGTCGGGGTCGATATCGGAGGAGAACACGCATTGTGCTTGCAGGCCGCGTGCGTGGCAAACCGACTCGGCAGCCAGCCGAAAGCCACCAATGCCACAGAATAGGTCAACAAAACGTAGCTCGTCCATGACCTCGATTATAGCACAACTCCCTAAACGCTGCCGCCGCAGCCGCCAGAGTAGCCAATACTTGCGTAGCTCATACCAACCCATTGCGGCAGAGAGGGCTAGCCCCAGTGGGCCGCCGCGCCAACCGCCGAGGGTGAAGTAGCGGCGGCGGAACTCGCGCAGTGGTTGCAGCACGAAGTTACGCAGCTTCGCCCGCTGCCCGCTCCTGTGTAGCACGCTAGCCTCGAAGCCTGCATAGTAGCGTTGCTTACGGCGGAACTGCGCCCAGGTGTCGTAGTTGTAATGCGTCAGCGGCTGCTGCAACCTCCCGCTCGCGCCCGCCAGGATCGCCTCCTCGTGTACTTCGCGCCCCTCGTCGTAGCCCGTCCCTACCCGCCGTAGCAGCCGCAACTGGTAGTCGGGCCACCAGCCTGCATAGTTGACCAGGTGGCCGAAGAAGTAGTTGCGACGCGGCAACCAGTAGCCCGCCAGCGGCTCTTGGGCCAGCAACGCGCTGATCTCTGCCACCAGCATTGCTGGGCAACGCTCGTCAGCATCAATGAACAGTACGTAGTCACCACCTGCCTCTTGCAAGGCGCGGTTACGCTGGGCAGAGAAGTTGACGAAGCGGCTGCTGACCACCCGCGCCCCTGCTGCCTCGGCCAGGTGGGCTGTATCGTCCGTCGTGCGCTCGTCGAGGATCACCAGCAGGTCGTGGCTGAGGGGTTGCACGCTGGCAAGGCAGGCCGCAATATGGCGTGCCTCATCGCGGGCGATTACGACGACGGTCAGGCTGGCGGGCAAATTGCGCAGTGGGCTGGACAGAACGACCTCCGGTAGCTTGCAAATGTGTGCTTATCATACCATAATGGGGTTAAATCAGCAGAAGGAGAAAGCAACTTGCGTAAACTGAATCTACTTCTCACCCTCACCCTCATCGTCAGCCTCTTGCTTGGTTGGGCCGCCACCCCCCACTCAGGTCTACCCTCACGCAGGGGGGAGGGTAAACAGGCACTAGCGGCGGCCAGTCTGCCAGGCACGCCAGGTCAGGCTCCGTTGAGTTGCGGGCTAACTGAGTGGCAGGAGGGGCCATCCTTGCCTGGGCCGCTGGACTCGGCAGCGGGGGCAGTGGTCGGCAACCGACTCTACTCACTCGGTGGGGTGGATGCGCGCGGTTTTGTTACCAGTACCAACATTTACTACGATCCGATCACTGGCACCTGGACGCTGGCCGCTCCGCTACTTACAGCGCGGGCTGGGGCAGCGGCGGGGACCTACAGCGGCACGATCTTCCTTGCTGGCGGGCTGACTGGCACCCAGATATTGACCGCTTTCGAGGCGTACACTCCTACCCTCAACATCTGGGGCAGTAAGCCGCCAATGGTTCTGAGCGACGGCACAGAGTTCCCCATTGGGCAAGGCATGGCTGCTTTCAAGGGCTACGAGTTCTATATGCTGGGTGGCTACGTGCCAAACTCCTCGGCGAGCAGCAACACCTACATCTACAAGGCTCGGCCCGACCTCAACTACTGGCAGTTCGGTCTGGCAATGCCCGACGGCGTATCGGGGGCGGCGGCGGCAGAGTTGAACGGCAGCATCTACGTCGTTGGTGGGCGGCACGCCAGCAGCGACTCCAACGCCGTCTTTGTCTACAGCAACACACAGTGGAGTACGGTCGCCCCCGCTCCCTTTAGTGGCGAGCGCAAGTACCCCGGCCTCAGCGTCTACGCGGGCAAGCTACTGCTCACTGGCGGCTTTGACGGCGGCAGCGACAGCTATGCAACTGATACCTACCTCTACGACCCGGCAACCGATAGCTGGGCTGCTGGCCCTGCACTACGTCATGCTCGTGCTGCTCACGTGCAAGGGACACTTGGCGACCGCGTGGTGGTGGCGGGCGGCTACAATCCGCAGACGACAGCCAGTGTAGAGTACCTCTACCTACCCAGCGCGCTCACCCCCGGCCCGACCTGTACCCCCGGCTTGACCACTACTGCTACCGCTGCCGCCACTGCCACCCCCGGCCTGACCACCACTGCTACCGCTGCCGCCACTGCCACCCCCGGCTTGACCACCACCGCCACCCTCCCCGCTGCTAGCAGCACCCCGACTGCCAGCCCGACCAGCAGGGCGACAGTGACCATCAGTGCGACGGCAACCGTCAGTGCGACGGCGACACCATGCACGATCAGTTTCCTCGATGTGCCGCCCAGCTATATCTTCTACAACGAAATCCAGTATCTGGCCTGCCACCAGATACTTAGCGGCTACTTTGATGGTAGCTTCCGCCCGAACGCAAACACCACGCGGGGCCAACTCGCCAAGATCGCCGTCAACGCCTTCGGCATCCCCGCTTATACGCCGCCCAACCCAACCTTTAGCGATGTAACTAGCAACAACATCTTCTACACTTTTATTGAGGCCGCTGCTCATGCTGGGGTGATCAATGGCTTTAGCCCCGCCCAATGTGTCGACCCTGGTACCCCTGCTCCCAGCCAGCCGTGCTTCCGCTCCAACCAGAGCGTAACGCGGGGACAGGTGGCGAAGATCGTCAAGCGGGCGCGCAACTACCCCGACTACACCCCGGCTACTGCCAGCTTCGCCGACGTATCGCCCAGCAACACCTTCTACCTGGAGATCGAAACCCTCTACCAGCGGGGGGTGGTCAGCGGGGCAAGCTGCGGCACTGGCCTCTGCTATCGACCAAACGACAATGTGCGGCGCGGCGAACTGGCAAAGGTGGTCAAGAACGCGCTAGACAGGTTAGCGGGCAAAAAGAAGGGGGCGGCCTGTGCCGTCCCCGTGTGCCGCTCGCTGCAGGCAGGCTAGCTGGTGCTGTCCAGGCTGCGATAGCGGTTGAAGGCTTGCTCAACATAGGGGCGGGTGAGGGTGTCGGCTTCGACCAGCACCATACTGACCGTACCCTCCTGCTCACGCACTTCAATCTCGCCCTCGTTGACCCCTACGCTGCGTAGTTCAGCACGCAACTGGGCTAGCTGTGCCGTGGGCAAGGTCAGCATCAGTTGGCTGCGGCGGTTGTCGTGGGCAACATTGGCCGGGTTGTAAGCCATGCCTACCGCCTGTGCGATGTTCTCGTTCACATCAGGGTTGTTGTCGTCGTCTTTGGCATAGAGATAGCCATCGCTCATGCCGGGGTCGCGTATTTCGGGGTTGCGGCTGGCTGCCAGTTCACCCTCGCGCTGAGTACCCAGCATCCGAGCCGCTAGTGGATCCCCTGCGCCACCGCCAGAACGTCCCGCAGTGAGCATATCCTCGACTGCACTGGTCATGATCGCGGGCTGACTGGTTGGGCCTTCCAGGCGGTCGGGGCTGCTGGCTGAACCCGCTGTATTTTGCTGGCCGAGTTGTGCGCCGCCACTGGCCGCCCTATTACGCTCGTCCTGCATCCGCACCTGGGTTGCGCTGGTCTGGCTCTGGCCTTGCAGTTGCTCACCACTGCCGCCGCTGTAATCGGGCAGATCATTGCTGGCGATCAGCGGGTTGTCGGCTTCATGGATGCCGTCAACAGGGTTGCGAAGGGGGTGGTGGCCGTCGCTGAAGGACTGGGCCGTGGTTGTGTCAATGTCGCGGTCAACACCCTCGTCGCCGTAGAATATACCACTCCCATCCTCAAGGTTGCCATGTAGACTCTCGCCGTGGCCGTGGCCGTAGCTGGCTACGCTGTTCAAGTCGCTGTTGCTATCCTGTGTCGTACTGTTGTCTACCAGTGGCGTGGTGACATCGCTGGCCTGCACTTCTACCGCAGAGGGTTGCGCGGTGTTGTTGCGCTGATCTTCCATAAACTGCCTCCTCATCGATCATGGTTGCCCCTGGCGGGGAAGGTGGCTACTTGCTGGCGGGCTGCTCTGGCTCCGGGCCATAACGCTCCTCCTCGACCGGCTCCCAGAAGCTGCCGGGGAAGTCATCGCTACCACGTAGGCTGCGCCGCTTGAGGCCACGCATCGCCTGCAAGTGGCTCTCCCATTCATTGCCCATGTGCTTGTAACGAATATCACTGACGATCCGCTCTGGTGGGCCAGCCGTGATCGCCGTTTCGCTCGCTACCGTGATCGTGGTTGGGTCGGCACTGGCAGCGGTACCCTCTGCCGATTTACGCGTGTTGGTTGGTTCGCTCATCGCAATCTCCTGGCTTTTGGCTGTTTCGCAGAACCGATTATAACATAGTAAGCAACAACTCTCTCCAGCCAGTTTTATGCCAGCGACAGTTTACGACTGTGGGGCAGCTAGCGAAGCTGGAGGAGAAGGTTTGCCGAAGTCAGGTTCTGGCTGCCTGGTTGTGGTGAACAAGGAGCGGCAGCTTTGCTGTGGAAACCTAAACCCCCATCCTCCTGTCTTATGTTATACTATCCGCATAACCAAAACCGACGTAGACCACAAGGAGGGCGCAAGATGGCTGATGAGCAGGTAACACTCAAATGGTCGTGGGGGCGCAGTGCAGCCCCAGTGATGCAGCAGACGCAGCTTGGCTACCTGGCGATTGACATTACCCCGCCCACCGCAATGAGCGTGGCGGTACAGAACAAGACCCCGCTCAACCTTGCGCTCGTTCTCGACCATAGCGGCTCGATGGATGAGGATAACAAGCTGGAGCAACTGAAGGAGGCGGTCAAGCAGGTGATTGACCTGCTCGAAGCGGGCGACTCGGCCACCGTCGTTGTCTTCTCCGACAACGCCCGCGTGATCGTCCCCGCCACCCTGGTGACGGATGATGGCAAGACGCAGATGAAGAAGGCAGTGGATGGTATCCGCGTGGCTGGTGGTACTACCATGTCGCGGGGGATGCTGCTGGGGCTGGACGAGTTGAAGAAAGTACGCACCGCCAACCCAGCGGGCAACTACCTGCACCGCATGATCCTGCTTACCGACGGCCAGACCTGGGGCGACGAACCAGGCGGCGATGAGCCAGTCTGCAAGGATGTGGCCCGCCAGGCAGGTGAGGTGGGCATCTCGATCATCGCCCTCGGCCTCGGCACTGATTGGAACGAAAGTCTACTTGACGCTATCGCTGACAACAGCAAGGGCCAGAGCGACTTCATCAACAAGCCAGACGAGATCGCCAAATACTTTGAGCGCACGGTGCAGGAGATGAAGGAAGCGGTGGTGCAGAATGCCACCCTCACCATGCGGCTTGGTGGTGGGGTAGAGGCGCGCACGGTCTACCAGATGACCCCAATGATCCGCAAGCTCAAGCTGGACACTATGCAGACAGAGAACGTGATCACGGTGCAGCTTGGCGAACTGAGTGCAGGCAAGGCGCAGACGATCCTCTCTGAGGTGCTGCTGCCAGCCCGGCCCGTTGGCACGTTCCGGGTCGCCCAGTTGCAATTTACCTACGAGGTGCCAACCGTAGGGGCTGGCAGCCGCGAGTTGCAGAGCGATGTCACCCTCACCTACGAGGAAGCCCCCGCCGAGGCTCCCCGCGAGGCTCTCAACCCGCGCGTGATGAACCTGGTGGAGAAGGCGACTGCTTTCAAGCTGCAAACCACTGCCCTGAGCGAGGCCGAGGTCGGCAATATCGCAGGGGCAACCAGTAAGCTGCGGGCGGCAGCGACCCGCCTGCTCAACTTGGGTGAGGTAGACCTGGCGAACCAGGCTGAGGCCGAGGCCAGCAACCTTGAAGCTCAGGGCAAGATGTCTGCGGCTGGTACCAAGAAGCTAACCTTTGCCACCCGCAAGCTGGCCCAGACGGAGCTACCCGATGCCTTGCAGGGGGAGAGCGTAGCCGCCGAGAACGCACGTGGCAGCGGCGCGAGTGACTCCGCCAGCACAGAATAGCCGTTCGCCAGAGCCTCTCCCCGCCCAGGGAGGGGCTTTGTTGGACCTGCCAGAGGAGCAAAGATGAGACTGACCTACCACATAACCCCGATGGAGGTGTGGGACAACCTGCCCGCCAGCATACCCTACGCCGCTACTTCGCTGGCTGATGAGGGTTTTATTCACTGCACTGACGGAGCAGCCAACATGGTCACCACCGCCAACCGCCACTACCGCAGCGATCCCCGCCCCTACTATCTGCTGACCATCGACCTGGAGGCAACGGGCAGCCCCTGGCGGTTCGACCACGGCAAACTGCTCTACCCCCACATCTACGGCCCGGTCAACCGCACTGCCGTGCTACTGGTGCAGCCCTTCCCGCGCCGTGCGGATGGCGAGTTCCTACCCTTTGTGGAGGTGGCGAGCGGGACGCTGTAGCAGTTAGGGCCAGGAGTTCTAGCGGTCTGCTCTGAAGCAGGGCGCATCATGAGCTTGGTGGGCTGAAGCGGCCCTAGCTCTCGCTCTGCTCCTCATCCACCTGCTCGTCGCGGCTCGGCAGCAGGGCAGTTGCCACCGCTGCGCCGATCATGCCGAGGGGGATCAGTGACGAGCCGATGTCCCCTCCCTGCACGATCAGGAAGATACCGCTGATGATGGCAGCCACGCCCGCAATGGTAAACAGGACGATGTGCCGCTGACGGCTGGTGGCCGTGCTGCTGCGGAGCCGCACGAGCTTGCGCCGCGTCCAGTAAGGGGTGAGCAGCAGCCCTAGCCCAACCACTATCTCTAGCAGGGCGATCAACAATCGCCAGAGGCTATCGCCTGCTAGACTGCCACCTTCGCCTGCACCAATTTGCATCTTCGATCCCTCGTTCGGCTAGTAGCTACTGCTGTTCAATCGTCCCGCGTTCAACTCCACGTTGTAGCGCGCCAGCCGCATCGTCTCCTGGGCTGCGGCTAGCACCCTCTTGCAGGTTTGCAGCAATAAGCGTGCGCTCATTATAGCTGATCGTGGGCTGACAGGCAAAAGCGGAGTGCGCCTGCTGCACCCTGTGCTTGGCCCAGCCATGATTTGCTGCCAGCACAGATGCTGCCAAACAGCCAACAAAATCCAACAGAAATGGACACCCTCTGTGGTTAGAATTACTCTGTGGTCACAGCTAATGGCGATCACTACTAACCCCGCAGTTTGAAAGGATGTCCCATTGAACAATTCTACTCGACGGTTGAGCCTCGCCGCCCTTGCCCTGATCTTGATAGCCACCTTCCTTCCCTACTTGCCCACGCAGAACCAGACACTCGACCAGCAAAGTAGCCCACAACGAACCGCATCGCGCAGCCAGGAGCAGCGTGTGCGCGACAACCTCAGCCAACTGCCGCTCAACTTTGAAGCCAACGCAGGTCAGACTGACCCTCGCGTGCAATATCTTGCGCGGGGCAAGGGCTACACCGTCTTCCTGACCGCTCAGGAAGCCGTGTTGAAGCTAGCAGCCACTGCCACCAGCAGCGAAGTGGTGCTGCAACTGCAACTACGTGGCGCAAACGCCAACCCTACCCTGCTCGCAGCAGACAAGAAGCTGGGGGTCAGCAACTACCTGGTAGGCAACGATGCCAGCAAGTGGCACAGCAGTATAGCCAACTATGCGAAGGTAATCTACCGGGGGGTTTACCCAGGCATTGACCTTGCTTACTATGGCAAGAGTGGGCAGTTGGAGTATGACTTCATCCTCGCGCCCCAGGCCGACCCCAGCCAGATTCGGCTGGCCCTTACTGGCGCACAGCAGCTGGCGGTCAGTGGCGAACGGCTGGCGATCCAGACCGCCGTCGGTACCATCTACCAGCCTGCGCCATACATCTACCAGGACACAGCCCAGGGCAGGCAGGCGGTGGCCGGTGGCTACCAGTTGACCGCCAGCGGTGAGGTTGGCTTCAGCGTGGCCGCTTACGACCGTAGCCTACCGCTGGTGATCGACCCAATTATTACCTTTGCTACCTACCTCGGTGGCACCAACATCGCCCACCAGGATGATGAGGCCGTGAGCATCGCGGTGGATGCCACTGGTTCGGCCTACATTACCGGCTGGACCAAATCCAACCTCGACTTCCCGATTGTGCCGCCAGCGGGAGCCTTCCAGGGGCAATTTGGCAACGGCCAGTACGATGCTTTCGTCAGCAAGCTCGACGCGGCTGGCATGAACCTGCTCTACTCCACCTACCTCGGCGGCAACGGCCAGGATCGCGGCACCGGGATTGCTACCGACAGCCTGGGCAGTGCTTACGTCACTGGCTTCACCTACTCGACCGACTTCCCTACCGCCAACAGCCCCACCCAGCCCAACCTGGCTGGCAGCGATGATGTGTTCCTCAGCCGCCTAAACCCACTTGGCACTGGCCTGGTCTTCTCCACCTACTTCGGTGGTAGCCAGAGCGATGAGGCGCGGGGGATCGCAGTTGACGCAGCGGGTAATGCCTACCTAACTGGCTTTACCGACTCCCCCAACTTCCCTACGGTCATACCTGTGCAGCCTGATGGGGCGGCCCGCGATGCCTTTGTCTCCATGTTCAGCCTCAACGGCGACTCCCTCTACTCTACCTACCTCGGCGATCAGGGTGCAGGGGGCGGTGGCAGCACTGATGAGGGTAACGCCATTGCGGTAGACCTGCTCGGTGATGCTTACGTGGTCGGCTTCACCTCCTCGCTCAACTTCAAGACAGTTAATCCCTATGACGGCACGGAGGCTGGCAGCAGCGATGCTTTCCTGACCAAAATTAGCCCCAGCGGTTCGGCCTACCTCTACTCAAGCTATCTCGGTGGCAGCCTGACTGAGGACGCTTATGGCGTGGCGGTGGGGGCTGGTGGGGTTGCCTATGTGGTCGGCCAGACCAACTCGAACAGCGACTTCCCGCTGCAAAATGCGGCGCAGAGTACCTATGGCGGCGGTAATGATGCTTTCGTCACTGCCATGCCAACTACTGGCAGCCCCTTCCCGCTGCTATACTCGACCTACCTCGGCGGCAGCAGCGACGATATCGCTTACGGCGTGGCTGTCAATGCCACTGCTAACGCCTTCGTTGTTGGTCGCACTAGCTCGGACACTGGCTTCCCGCTGCTCAACCCAATCGCGGGCCAGGGTGTGCTGAGCGGCGGCAGTGATGCCTTCATCAGCCAACTCGCGCCGACTGGTAGCTCATTCGTCTACTCTACCTACTTTGGTGGTGATGGCTTTGATGAGGCGAAGGCCGTCACCTTCGGCGTGACAGGGGACGTGTACGTTACTGGTGACACCTATTCGACGAACTTGCCAGTCAACAATACCGCTTACGACCAGAGCTATGATGGCGGTGAGGATGGCTTCATCGCCCGCATCAATGGGGCGAACCCAACCCCCACCCCGACCAACACTCCATCGCCCACCAACACGCCGCAGCCAACCAACACACCTACTGACACGCCCACGACCCAGCCGACCAACACGCCAGTAGTGCCAACCAACACGCCCATAGGCCCCACCAACACCCCCACCAGCACGCTCACCAATACACCAGTAGTGCCAACTAACACCCCGACCAACACACCGGTAGGCCCAACCAACACCCCTGTCGCCACGAACACCCCTGTCGCCACGAACACGCCAGTAGCAACCGACACCCCGACCAACACGCCGGTAGGCCCGACTAACACGCCTGGCGGCCCGACTAACACGCCCGTGGCAACCAACACCCCTGTCGCTACCAACACGCCCGTGGCAACCAACACGCCTGTCGCCACGAACACGCCCGTGGCAACGAACACCCCTGGTGGCCCAACCAACACCCCTGGCGGCCCAACCAACACGCCAGTGGCAACGAACACGCCAGTGGCAACGAACACGTCAGTAGGCCCAACCAACACCCCTGGTGGCCCGACCAACACGCCCGTGGCAACGAACACGCCAGTAGGCCCGACCAACACCCCTGGCGGCTCGACCAACACGCCTGTCGCCACTAACACACCCGTGGCAACGAACACGCCAGTAGGCCCGACCAACACCCCTGGTGGCCCGACCAACACGCCCACCGCGGCTGTGTTCCCCGATGTGCCAGCTAACTTCTTCGCCTACAACGAAATCAGCTATCTGGTGGGCCACAATATAATTGGTGGCTTCCCTGGCGGTCTGTTCCAGCCTAACGCCAATACTACCCGCGCTCAGTTTAGCAAGATGATTGTACTAGCCTTCGGCCTACCGCTGCTGAATCCAGCCACCCCCAGCTACAGCGACGTGCCAACCAACTACTGGGCCTACCGCTACATCGAGAGTGCGCGCACTGCCAGCGTAATCAACGGCTACGATGCCGTCACCTGTCAGGTCAGCGGGGTAGTAGGCCCTTGCTTCCTGCCCAGCAAGAGCATCACCCGCGCCGAGTTGGTCAAGATCGTGGTGAAGGTCAAGGCTTACCCCGCCAATTGCCCCAGCCAAATCTTCCCCGACGTGCCAACCAACCACTGGGCTTACTGCGCGGTCAGCACCGCTCAGAATAAGGGCGTAATCTCTGGCTACCCTGGCAACCCGGCCATCTTCGGCCCCAACCAGGCAATCACCCGTGCTGAACTCAGCGTCGTCCTCTACCGCGCCCTCGTCACCGCCCTGCATCGCTAAGCACCAGGCAGCAACCAGCAAGCAAGAGCCGCCCATATCGTGGGCGGCTCCTTCTTGTGTCCCTTTCGGGGCAATAACCCCCTCATTCTGCTATAATCAGGCCAAAGTGTGAAGTCCCTCAAGTTTACTCGTTACATCTACCCAGCTGCGGTGTCTTTACTGGTGAAGGCGAGCAGGCAGGGCTGGGCTTACCGCGATAGTAATCATAACTTGACAGGGGGTGTTTATGCACTTCTCCACTGCACTGATTGGGTTGTTCGGCTTGACGAGGCGACGCAAGGCTGCGCCGTCTAGCCTGGAGTATGCTCAGGTGGATGACCGCGACCTGGTGCGAGCAGCCCGCAGTGACCCCGCGAGCTTCACTGCCCTCTACGAACGCTACCTAGACCGCATCTACTCCTACTGCTACGTGCGCCTGCAATCGCAGGAAGCGGCGGAGGATGCCAGCAGCGAAATCCTCCTCAAGGCCTTCGTCGGTCTCAGCGACTACCGCGAGGGGTTGTTCGCTGCCTGGTTGTTCCAGATCGCCCACAATGTGGTACTCAACAGCCAGCGCAGGCGGCAACCAGGTGCGTTGTTCGAAGCCGAGTTGCTGGCAGACCCTGGCCCGTCGCTGGAGGATGTGGTGGTGGCGCGGGCTGACCGCCAGAGCGTGCGCGCCGCCGTAGCCAGCCTACCGGATGAGCAGCGCACCGTGGTCGAGTTGCAGTGCGCGGGCTGGAGCGGCGAGCAGATAGCAGTTGCGCTCGGCAAATCTGGCCCGGCAGTGCGGATGCTACGCCACCGCGCCGTCGAACGCATCCGCCAGATCGTGCTGGCAGGGGAGGGCAAGTGATGGACAACCAGGAACAACAGGCCGCCCTGCTTGAGCGGTACTTTGCGGCCTTGAGCGGGGATGCTGACACCGCCCCACCACCCGCCCTCGACCCTCAGCGGGCCGCTGCTGCCAGCCTGCTGGTGCAGGAGATGCCCGGCGCGACCCCCAGCCCCGCCTTCCGCAAACAACTACGCACGCTGCTGCTGGCTGAGGCCGGGCGCAGCAAACCGCCAGCCACCCCCAGTCCCCAACTTGAGAGGCTTAATACCATGCAAATCCTACGCCCCAGCCAACCTACCAGCCTACCAGCACGGCTGGCTGCTGCCGCCCTCGTGCTGCTGGTCATCAGCGGCGGTCTGTTCTTCGCCTACGATCTCAACAACCGCAATCAACCGAGCGTAGTCGGCCAGCCAAGTGCTACCGCTACCAACCAGGCGATCAGCCCCAGCCACACGCCGCAAGCGACTCCCTCCCCCACCGCCAGCCTGCCTGTTACCCCCCTCACTGCCCGCGAGGTACTTACCCGCGCCAACGCCGCCTTCGATGCACCCAGCCTGACCAGCGTGGCGATCAGCTACAGCGTGCGGTTGCCGGTGCCGCCGGGTGGCCCCCCCCAACCCCCCGACCTCCAGGCGCAGTTCTGGTACGTTGCCCCCAACTACTGGCGGTACGAGAGTAGCAGCGATCAGCCTGCTGGTGGCTACAGCGAGGTCAATGACGGTAGCCGCCCCCGTACTGAGTTTATCAGTGTCTTCAGCAGGGTCAACTTCGCCGCTTCTATAGCGGGGGACGGTGATTGCTGGCTTACTCCCCAGTTCCAGGCTAGCGAGACGGTTGCTGGTCGCCCAACCTGGGTGATCGAGATAGCGAACAACAAGCAGCTTTGCCCCGCCGCAGCAACCAGTCTTACCCATGTGTGGGTGGATCAGCAGAGTTACATTGCGCTCAAGGTAGAGCGTTTCAACAGCGACGGCACCCTGCAACAGGTGCGCGCGGTCAGCGCGATCCAGTACAACCTGGCGATCAACCCCGCCTTGTTCAGCCCCGTTACCCTGCCATTGCCAAATGGCACCCCCCAGGACGATGAAGAACCTTCGCCTACCCATACTGTCATACCAGTGCCGAGCAGTACACCGCTACCTGTACCGACAGGCGCAGCAGCCAATCAGCCGACCCCCGAACCCAACCAGAACATCTACAACGCTAGCATTGCCTACAAAGCAGCCAACCTGCGGACGCTGGTCTTGACTCAGACCTATAGCCCACTGGAAACCAACCCTGGTACTAGCATCAGCCAGCGGTTGTGGTATGCCGCGCCCAACCAGTGGCGCATCGAGGTTGTGACCAGCACCAATGGCGTGCAGAGCGGCAGCAGCACCACGATCAGCGACGGCAGCGACCTGGCCGCTGCCCTTGATCTGCGCCTGCTCAACCTCAATTTCTTTGCTTACGGCACCAATTGGCGGGCCGATTGCTACTCTACCCCCCGTTGGCGTGGCTATGACCAGGTGCTTGGTCGCAGCGCGTTGGTGTTCGAGGCGACTATCGACCTGAGTAGATGCGGCCCCAGTCGCGGTCGGCTGGCGGCCAAAGTGAGCTTCTACGTAGATAAGGAGAGCAACCTGCCGCTCAAGCGGATAGACCGCAACCGCGACGAGAGCATAGTGCGCCAATGGTTGGTAGAGAGCCTTGAGTACAACCAGCCGCTTGATGCTAGCCGCTTCGTCCAGCCAGGTAGCACCCCTGTCAGCCAGAACACCGTTACCCTCCCGCCAGCCGACGCGGAGCAGCTTGTGGCGCGCGCGGTAGCCGCCACCAACTCCGACGGTCTTGCTAACTTCGAGGTCAACACCTTCCGCACCGATGACTACGCGCCACTTGCTTACCGTCATGGTCATCTCTCCTACCAGGCCGCCAGCCGCTGGCGCAGCGAGGGGGGGGGCGGCGGGATCGATGGCAACCAACTTAGCTACCTGGAGATCGCCGATGGCACCGACCTGTGGAGTACCGAAGTCTATAGCCCAGCCAAGAATGTGCAAGTACGACGGTTGGAGCAGCAGCGCAATTCACTGGGCTACCTGCTGGGCTGGGTCGGTGATTCGCACCTCGCTAGCAGTGAATGCTACACTACCAGCTTGCAGGGTAGTGCAGTGGTGGCCGGGCGCAGCAGCTATGTGATTAGCCGCACCCCGCGTGAGCGGCTCGGCAAGTGTTGGTTGGGCGGTATGAGTGGGGACGAGCAGGGGCCGGTGCCAACCCTGCGTGAACGCTACTGGATCGACAGCGAAACCTACTTCCCGCTCAAGATTGAACTGGTAACCAGCAATAGCGGGAGCGATCTTGTCAGCACCTGGCAGGTGACACGCATCCGCTACAATGCCAGCTTCGACCCAGCGATCTTTAACTACAGCCTGCCACCGCGAGCCAGCTTTACCGACTTGCGCTTCGAGCGGATGCCGAGTGGCAGCGACCGCTACAGGCTAGCCGCTGCCGATGCTGACCGCGCCCCCCTGACTAGCTTCCTGCCAGGCTACCTACCCGACAATATGCGCCTTTACCAAGTGCAGTATAGTCCCAACCAGGTTCAGCTCTTGGGAACGTCAGCTGAGCAGCTAACCTTTACCTACTACCCTGACGGTAGTAAAGCTGAAGATGCCCGTTATCTTTCCAGTCTGGTGGTCAGCCAGCAGCCAGCAGTTGGGAGGCTGGCGAGGTTGTATCTCAGTGAAGGGCAGGAGGTTAGCATCGGCGGCGTGCCAACCCTGTTGGTGGGGGGGGGAAACACACTCAGTCTGATCCTCGACGGTACGCTGATCGTGATCAACTATGGCACGGTTACTAGCGAAGAAGCGATCAAGCTGGCCGCCTCGCTGACCAGGTTGGCAGTGGGCCAACCAGCCAGCCAGCGGCCACCAACCGTCGTCATGCCCACCCCGCAGCCGACCGAAACACCGTAGCCGCCAACCAACCCAGCAGCCCAACCCCCACCGGCTCAGGCTGGCGGGGGTTTGGTCGGCTGCACTTGGCCCACTGCCAGCCCTACTATGCCAGCCCAGCCCCGATCAGGCAACAGCACTGGGCCTGGCAGGCTAGTGGCGGGGAGCATCTGCATCCGCTATAATAGCAGATAGTAGCTCTAAACCGCCTATATTGCGGGCCGCCCCAGTGATTTTGCAAGATCGGCGAAAATTGGCTGCAATCGGTGTAACCTTTGGCGACCCTCGCGTTTTATATATCATAGAGACGATTAGATGAGCAATGACGATGGGGAGGTAAGAGCATTGGCAGCCACAGAAGGCGACCTGACGCTCTCAGCCTCAAACGACACCGACACGGATCGTGAGCCAGCGCGGGTACTAGAGCGGTTTGACAGCTTCGACGACCTCTTTGCCCGCTACCAGCAAGCGATTACCAGCTACATCTACCGTATCGTTGGCGACCGCGAGCAGGCTGAAGATTTGGCCCAGGATGCCTTCATCCGAGCCTACCAGGCCTACGACCGACTACGCCCTGATAGCAACGTAGTAGCATGGCTCTATACAATTGCGACGAACACGGCCCGCAATGCCCTGCGCCGTCGCAAGGTAGTAAGCTGGACTTCACTAACCAACTTGCTACCCTTTCTCTCTTCTTCTTCTGCCACGTCCGCTCGGCATCAGTCTGACTTTGGGGGAGGTCATCCTGGTGTTGGGTTGGGCGTGATTGATCCAACAGCGATCACAGGCGAAGGTGAGATGGTACATAAGGCGTTGACCATGCTCTCGCCAGAGTACCGCAGCGCGCTGCTGCTCAACATTCATGAAGGGTTCTCTATTGCTGAGGTAGCAAAGATTACCGATAGCAGCGAAGCAGCGATTAAAACGCGCCTCTTTCGCGCCCGCAAGGCGTTTCAAGAGGCGTTTGCGCGTCTACAAACCGAAGAAGCTCAGTTCGAACAGCAGGCCAACCCTGGCCGCCACTAGCGTCGCCCCGCTCCCTTCATAACTAGAGGACAGTAATGACCAAGAGCAACGACCAGCCAGCTAACCCGCAGTGCGCGCCGATGCAGCAACGGATCAGTGACTATCTGAGCCGCAGCCTCTCTGCCGCCGACACCGCTATCCTTCAGCAGCACCTGCCTACCTGCCCCACCTGTTCTGCCACCCTCGCAGCCTTCCGCAGCTTGGATCAACAGATAGCAGCCCTGCCCAACCTGCCTGCTGCCAGCCGCGTGCGGGCGGGGGTTTTGCGGGCAATAGCCGATGTTGAGGCCAAGCGGCAGGACATGGAGGTGCGGGCTAACCCCCACGGCCCCGGCTGGGCAGTCAGCCTTGCGGCTATGATGATGTTGGTTGGCTTCGCTGGCCTGTTCAGCGCGTTGCTGGGCCGCAACAGCTTTGTTGATCCGCCGTATGCCTATGCCAGCCCCAGCGCAAGTACCGCTATTGGCTTTGCGGCCTCGGCGGTCGCCAGTCCCACCCCACTCGCCCCGACGATCACCGCTCACACTGGCGAGTCGCTCACTGGCACGGCCACCACCCCGCTCTACGCCACGCCGGTCGCTGGGGCCGCCCTTGTCGCCAGCATCCAGCCGGGCGAGACTACGACCGACTCGCTGCGTAGCAACAGCTACCTGATTGCCAGCGTTGGCCCAGGCCAGCCGATCAATCCCCTCTCTAGTAAGATTAACATGGCGAGCCTGCCCGCAACCGGGGCGAACAAAGCCGCCTACCTGGTGCGCGGCGCACCCAAGTACATCGAAGTGGTTAGCCTGGCCGACGGCAAGACGCAACAGTACCCTGTCCCTGATGCCAGCCTGGACGTGCTGATCAATGCTGACAGCGGCCTAGCCAACCCCCTCACTGCCAGCTTTGCGCCCGACGGCAAGTGGCTGCTGCTCGATGGCTACGGCATAGTCCTCTACGACCTTGCCAGCAAGCAGATGCAGACGATCAGCCCACTGGCTGACCTGCGGGTACTCGGCTGGGCAGCAGACAGCCAGGGTTACTACCTTGCTAGCTCGACTACTGGCAACGTCTACCGCTACGACCTTGCAGGCAGCGGACGACTGCTGAAGGTTAGCCGCAGCCCCGGCCCAATCACCATCGCCGCCGATGGCTCGGCTATCTACTACGCGAACGGCACCCAAATCTTCCGCTACGACCTCATCAGTGACAAGGCTGCCGCTGTTGCCCAGGCGGACACCGACTCCGTTTTCAGTGTGACTGCTGATGGTAGCCTGATCTATAGTGGGCGCGAGGGTGGCGGCGTGAGCATCAAGCAGGTGCAGAGCAACGGTCAGCAACGCACACTCGCCAGCCTGCCAGTTGGCAGCAAGCTGCAAACCCTGCTCCTCTGCGGCAACAACCTTTACTACCAACTGCAAGGCGCAGTGGATAGCTACGCCCTCCCTGTTGGCGGCCAGGCCAACCGCATCGCGGGGGTGCTGCTAGCCTGCGCCCCCTAAGCCAGCTCCGCCCTCTACTACAAACGTGAGGTCGCCAGGGTGCTATAGATAGCAAGCCGCCATCTACCAGCTTGCCCTTCTCCAATCATCTTCTAGCCGATTCCTATGCAACCCTGAATGCCTACTGAAGGCTGCTGTAACTTGCCCATAGGTTCTGCTTGTGTCATAGTAGAAGCCAGGCAAGCTCACTTGCCCAGGCCAGGTGCAGATGCCATTTGGCGCGAAGGGCGGTAGTTAGAGTTCCCAGCGGCAGGGTGCCAGGTTGCCACCTTTGACAGTTTGCCAGAAGGGGAGACAATAGATGGAGACGGTAAGTAGAACAACTAGCAATCACGGTATTGGTCGCTTCTTGTCTGCGGGATTGGTCAGCGGCGTGGTAGCAGCAATACTCGCTAACATTGGCCTGCTAGTCCTGACAAACATCCTTAATCGCGGCGACCGCTACGCCAGTGTGCTTAACATCTTCAGCATCACGGCCATCTGCCTGGTAGCAAACCTGATCGGCAGCGTTCTATTCTACTTTCTACTCCGCTTCTTCAAGCCAGTGGTGGCAGTGTCGATCTTCGTTGCACTGGCAATGCTAGCCGCAATTGGCAACAGCCTG
>Ga0123336_10001579_pt1 | contig 20826 bp, 14 predicted proteins | sample SSSSmetaG_FD_96466 | JGI IMG/M metagenome (GOLD analysis project Ga0123336, IMG submission 96466) | Glacier valley bacterial and archeal communities from Borup Fiord, Nunavut, Canada, to study Microbial Dark Matter (Phase II) - ​SSSS metaG | ecosystem: Environmental > Aquatic > Freshwater > Ice... | reverse complement strand
TGATGCCGGCCGAGCTCGAACCCTCGAATGCCGCGATCGTGCCGATCGAAGAGCTCGCGGCGGGGCGCGGCTATCGGTTCGTGATCACGAATCGGCGCGGCTTGTATCGCTACGTGATGGACGACGTGTTCGTCGTCACCGAGCATCACGAGGGCGTGCCGGTGCTGCACTTCTCGCATCGGCTCGGTGTCGGATCGTCGCTGACCGGCGAGAAGTTGAGCGAGGCTGATGTCGTCGCGGGTGCGAACGCAGCGCTCGAGGTCATCGACCTGGTCGATTTTCAGATCGCACCGGAGTGGGACGATCCGCCGCGCTACGCGTTCGTGATCGAACTGCAGCACGAGGTCGGTGATGAGGTGTTGCTCGAGGCGCTGCGCCGGTTCGAGCAAGCGCTCGCGGCAAGCAACATCGAGTACGCAGCGAAGCGCAGCTCCGGCCGGTTGTCGCCGCCGACACTGCTCGTGTTGCACGCCGGCAGCTTCGAGCGCCTGCGCCATCGCCTGTCGGCGGGGCAGGGCCGGTCCGATGCACAGGTCAAGATCGCACGGCTGGCGCGCGACCTCGTCGATCGCGACAAGCTCGATCTCTCGCGCGCGATCAACTTGCCGGTCTAGAGTTTCGGGAACGGCCAGTCGGTCGTTGCGCCTCCGGCGAACATGCGGTCCCACCACTGCTTGATCCGTGGGGGTGTGATGTCGAAGATGTTGTCGCCCTCGACGGCGACGTCGATCAGCGCCGGTCGACGGCTCTTCAACGCCAGCTGCACGGCCTCGGCCGCACCCTGCGCGTCGTGGGCTTTGTAGGCATCGCAACCGCAACCACGCGCGATCGCCGCGAAATCGACCGGCGGCAGCGAACAGCCGTACGCCTCGGTCTGGTAGCGCTCCATGCGATCGCCGACCTGCTTGTAGCCACCGTTGTTGCAGACCAGCACGATGACCGGGAGGTTGTAATGCGCGGCAATGGCGAGCTCGCTCAGGTGCACGAGAATGCCGCCATCGCCGATCACGCACAGCACCGGATCGTCCGGCCGCGCGAGCTGCACTCCGAGTGCGAGCGGAAGACCCGAGCCCATCGAGGCGAGGCTGTACAGCGCGTAGAACCCGTCTTCGGCATAAACCGGAAAGAACTTCTTCAAGTACTGCAGCGTCAGCCCGGTATCACCCGTGACCCGGGTTTGGCGCGGCAACACGGCGCGCACCGCCGCGAGCACCGCTGGCGTACTCGTCGCGACCTCGTGGCTGCGCACGTAAACCTGATGACGCGCGCGGAGCTCGCGCACCCGCTCGACGCTGCCGCGCTCGACCGGTGCACCACACGCCTCGCGCAGCGCCCGCGAGACCACCGCGAGGTTGCTCTGGATCCCGAGCTGCAGCGGGAGATTGCGGCCGGGCTCTTCGACGAGCTCGTCGATGTGGACGAGGTTCGGGAATACGCTCGCATCGAAGTCGAGCGTGGTCTGACTCGACATCCGCGTACCGAGCGCGATGACGAGGTCGGCGCTGCGAAAGTATTCCTCTGCCGAATCGTGGCCACAACTGCCCAGGATCCCGAGCGCGAGCGGGTGATCCTCGGGCAGCGCACCCTTCGCGAAGTCGACCGTCGCGCAAGGCAGATCCTGCTCCGTGCACAGCCGGGCGAGCTCGGCCGCGGCACCGCGATGCACCGCGCGACTACCGACCAGCAATACGGGGCGCCTCGCCGCCTTCAACAGCGCCGCGACCTTCGCGATACCGGCGACATCGGTCGGCGTCGAGGCCGAACGATAATTCTCCGGCGCTAGATCGTGATGCACCATCTTCTGGCCCCACAGATCGCCTGCGACCTCGAGTACCGCGGTCGAGCGTCTCGCGAGCGTGGCGGCGAACGCGCGCCGCGTACACCGGATCATCGTGTCACCCGTCGTGGGGCGGTACTGCACGGCCGAGGCGGTGCGAAACATGTCGAGCTGGTCGATGCCGTGGGTCGCGCCGCTGACCTCTTGATGCGCGTCGGCACCGTAGAGGTTTGTCGGCGCCTGGGTCGCGAGCAGCAGCAGAGGTACCGAGTCCATGAACGCCGCGGCGACACCGGTGACCGCATTCGTCACGCCGGGACCGGCTTGCGTGTACACGACACCAAGATGATCGCCGGCCATTGCGTAGCCCGCCGCTGCGAAGGCCGCCGCCGACTCGTGCAGGTTCGTGATCACGCGAACGCCCGCGCGACGCATCGCATCGAGACACGGACTCATGTAACCGCCGGCGACACCGAACACGGTGTTGACGTGCTCGCGCGTCAGACAACGGACGAATGCATCGGCCGCGGTGACGTTGTATGTGGGCGGCATCTCCATCGTGGGGCCCAGATTACCACGGCCCCGTCTGGAGCCGATCTCCAAGATAGATCACGTCGGAATCTATTTGGTGAGTAGTTCGCAGGAAATTCAGAGACTGAAGTAGGTGTCTTCCGCGCTCCCATACTGGTCGTGCATCGGGAACGCGTGCTCGATCAGCGCGGTCGCACCGCGCACCGTTCGCACACACCGGGCATGGCGTGTTCCGTCGGCGAGGCGTACGCGTCTGGTGAGCTGCTACTGTGGTCGACTCGAGGCAGACCGAGGAGCAGCTGCTGGCCGTGCGCGTGGTGTGCTGGTCGACTATCAGGTGCCCGACGAGCTCCATGCGTCCACGAGCTCTCTCGCGGTGCGACTCGAACGCTCGATCGCAAACGCCTCGAGGAGCTGTTCCACGACCTGCCTCCTCGATGGATTAGTCGCCGGTGGGGCACGTCACACAGAACGTACCGCGTGCCCACGGCGTCTCGGTATCCTGGATCTTTGATGACGCGAGCCGCGGTAGATTGCGTGGCTGTAATAGCCTCGGTCACGTCGGCATCGTCAAAGCGATCGAGGACGAGTACAAGATCGTCTTGGCGCATGCCGAGATCCTGCAGATGAGCTCGCTCGCTGAGACCCTGACGGTGCTGCGCGACAAGTTCGTCGCACTGGAACCCTGATGCGTCGTCAGGGGATTCGCGCGGCTCTGATCGCAGTCGCACTGTTGACGATCACGGCGACCGCGGGTGCCGAGCCTGCGACCGCTGATGAGGTCGTCGTCGTTGGCCTGTTGCCGTTCAAGAAGGCCGGCGGTACCCCGGACCTGGTCGGACTCCGCGAAGCGCAGACGTTGCGCACGGTTGCCGAGCAAGCGATCGCAGCTCTGACGCAGCACCCGGTGCTCGGTCACGAAGGGCTGTCAAAGCTCCTCGGCGCGGACTACCTGCCGAAATGGTTCGGGTGTCGCGGCTCGATCCCGTGCGTCGGCAAGATCCTCGACCCGGTGCGTGCCGCTGGATATCGCAAAGCGATCGGAGGCGACTACGTCGTCGTCGGTGGGAACTACCACGTCCACCTGATCGCGTTCTCGGTGGTCGATGGCGCGGTCGTGGGAGAGGCGACGTTCGATCTCTCGGCTGCCGCCGTGACCGACGTGCAGCACTGGCGTACCGAGCTCGCGCAACTGCTCGCGGGCCATATCCGGATCGGGACGAACGTCGTCGGTCCGGGCTGCACGCTCGATGGCGAGCCGTGCGCGTTCGAACAGGATGGCAAGACGATCACCGCGACGCCGGGACCGCACACCGTCGAGCTGGCGAAGGGCGGGTATCTGCCCGAGAAGGCCACGGTGACCGTCGTGACCGGTGCCATCATCGAGGCCGCGATCACGCTCAAGCCGAAGGATGAGGAGCGCAAGGTCCCGACCGTGGTCGGTCCGCGTCACGCACCGACGCTCGGCGCCGTCCGGATCGACAAGCACGTCGAGATCGACGGCAAGCTCGACGAGTCGGTGTGGCAGAGGGCATTCGTCGATACCAACTTCACGCAGAACTTTCCCGACGAGGCGAAGCCGCCGACAGAACGCACCGAGCTCCGGATCCTCTACGACGACGATGCGATCTACATCGGCATCCGCTGCTACGACTCGCGTCCGAACGAGATCGTCGCGCGGCTGACGCGCCGCGATCGCGATATCGAGTCCGACAAGGTCACGGTCGATGTCAGCTCGAAGAACGATCACGCGACCGCGTTTCATTTTCAAGTCAACGCCGCGGGCGTTCAGGTCGACGGCACGCGCTTCAACGACACCGATTCGTCGACCGATTGGGACGGCGTGTGGTTCTCCGGCACGAGCATCGATGACAAGGGCTGGACCGCCGAGATCGAGTTGCCGCTCAACGCGTTGCGCTACAGCGACGATACCACCGCGTTCGGGTTTCAGGTTCGCCGCTACCTCCAGCGCCGCGGCGAGATCGACGAGTGGTCGTATGTACCGCGCAACGTTCAGGGCGAGGTCTCGTACTACGGCACGCTCGACGGTCTGAAGGGACTCAACGCGCGCCGGTTGATCCGGATCACGCCCTACGATTCGCGGCGCGTCACATTCCGCACGCAGCAGGACTACGATCAGACCCGGTACGGCGGCAACATCGGCGTGGATCTGAAGCTCGGCCTGACGCCGGCACTGACGCTCGACGCTACGATCAACCCGGACTTCGGGACGGTCGAGGTCGATCAGGTCGTGCTCAATCTATCGACGGTCGAGACCTATTTTCCGGAGAAGCGTCCGTTCTTCATCGAAGGCGCCGACCTGTTCACGACGCCGATTCCGCTGTTCTATTCGCGACGTGTCGGTCGCGATCCGCCGAACAACCATGTCGGCGGACCGCGCGAGCCACCGCCTGATGGTCAGATCCTCGCCGCGACGAAGGTCACGGGGACGATCGCGAATCGCCTGTCGATCGGTGTGCTCGATGCGGTGAGTGCGCGCGAGGATGTCACGGTCGACCGCATGCTCGGCGCCGGCCCGGAGAAGATCCTCGTCGATCCGCTCACCAACTTCAGCGTGCTGCGCTTGCGCCAGGAGTTCGGTCAGAACTCTTCGGTTGGCGTGCTCGCCACCGGCGTGACCCGGCTCGAGCCCGCGGGGAGCGAGGCGCCGATGGACGGCGATCTGTGTCCGCGTCCGCACGGTGGTGTGGATGAAGTTGGCACGCGGCTCGATGCGCTCTCGACCATCGCGCCGGTCGGCGGCCGCTGCACAAACGACGCGTACACGGGCGGCGGCGATGCCGTGTTGCGTACCGACGACGGGAAGTGGGGCGCGTCCGCGCAGGTGGTCGGCTCGGTGCTCGAGCACGGGCCACCACGGATCATCCCTGACGGAACGGTGATTCGCTCCGGCGATGCCGGCCTCGGCGTGAGCGGTGATGTCGGCAAGTACGGTGGCCCACACTGGTTGTTCCACGTTGCCTACACGTACATGAGCCCGAAGCTCGAGATCAACGATGCCGGGTTCAACCCGACTGCGAATACCGAGCTGCTTCGGCCGTTCTTGACGCTGCGGTCGACCGACAAGTTCCTCGCGTTTCTCGATACGTCGCTCACCCTGCAGGCGAACCTCGCGTACACCGTCGATGCCACCGCGCCGCAAGGACGCGGCCTGTTTTTGACCTGGAAGGCCACGCTGCCAAACTTCTGGACGATCAACACACGGTTCGGCACGTTCCTCCCGCACTACGACAATCGCGAGACCCGCGACGGGGCGCTGCTCGAGGGGCCGCGCAACCATAACTTCCTCGGTCTGCTGTTCATCAAGACGGATCCGCGCGAGCCGGTGATCGCCGAGCTCGATGCGTATGCGTCCAACAACAGCCGCGGCTTGTTCATGACCATGACCGCGACACTCAACCTGCGCCCGCTGTCGTTTCTCGAGCTCGACGTGATCTCGGATGCGACGTGGTCGTATGGCGATCCTCGATGGATCGCTACCGAGGCCAATGCAGGCGCGTCGCGCACCTACTACTTCCAGGATCTCGATTCGCGGAGCTGGGATGTGCTGCTCCGCGGAACGCTGACGTTTTCGCCGACGCTGTCGCTCCAGACCTACGTGCAGCTGTATCTCGACAGCGGGCACTACGGTAGGACTACGTCGATCAATGGCAGCGGTGCGCATCCGCGGTTGGATCTGGCGTCGGTCATGACGGCGATGCCGCCGGCTGGTATCGACAACGACTTTCGAGATTCGGCGCTCAACGTGAACGCGTTCCTGCGCTGGGAGTTCCGGCCGGGCTCGACGCTGTGGTTGGTGTACACGCGCAACCAGCTCAACCTGCCCTACAATCTGTCGGAAGGCCGAGGTCGGTTGCACCTCGATCAGCTCGACGGACCGTCGACGGATGTCGTGCTCGTCAAGCTCAGCTATCTGTGGGAACCGCTGCAGCGTCGCTAAGGCAGCGCGATCTCGAACAGGAGTTGGCCCGCACGCACGGTCGCGCTTTGTTTGACGTGTGGGGTCGCGGTGCCGGCGTGCGGGGCCTTGATCACCGTCGTGATCTTCTCGATCTTGGCGAGCTCGCTGCGCGCGTTCGCGAGGAACGGGACGTACATCGAGTCTTGCTTGACGAGCTTTGTCAGCTCGTCGACCTTACCGCTGAGCTCGCTGTACTTCGCCCGATCCGAGATCCGCGTGATCTGGAACAGCACCTCGCCTTGCTTCACGTCGCGCCGGATGGGCAGGAACGAGGTCAGCTGTCCCGCACTCGAAGCCTGCACGCGAATGACGTGCGCGGAGACCGGCACAGCCACGTCGACGTTATCGGCTGCGACCGCTGCATCGACGATGATGGCTGCAGCATCGCGCGGGAGCGCGGCAGCATCGCGCGGCGGTGGGTTTGACATCATCACGGTCTGCCCGCGCGCGTCGAGCGGCGCGGTCGAGGGTGCTCGATCGGTGTGAAAGGTCGCGAGTCCGACCACCATGCCGATCACCGCGAACGCGACGAGGCTCGCGACGACCAGCAGGCGACGACGTGATTTCTGATACTCGATCGTTGCGATGCCGATCGATGACGGTACCGGCGCTGCGACCGGCGCGCTCTCTTTGACGACCGCGGCTTCGGCCATCGCGAGCAGCTCGAGCGCTTCGACGTTGTCCGGCTCTTGGACCAGCATCGCCTGAAAGTAGCCGGCCGCCGCGGCGGGTTTGTTGCTGCGCAGCAAGCGCACGCCACTCTGAAATAGACTGCGGAGATGCTCTTCCCATTGCCCGCGCGTCGGCCAGTTCGAGGGCGCGGCCGGTGAGGCCTGGGTCTCGAGGCAGCCGAAGCTCTGCAGCCGCTGGATGAACCCGGCGACGCTGTCGAGGTTGAGCGGGATGCCGAGCCGGTGGCCGGTCTCGAGGACGGCGGCGATCGTGCGTCGCCCGTCGAGCATGCGAGCGAGCGAGTGCTCGTACTCGTTGAGTGTGAACGACTTGCCGGTCGCGGTTTCGCGGACGTCAGCGCCGCCACCCTTGGTCCGGGTCAACACGAGGTCGCGGCGAAACTGCGGCACCGTGTCGGTCACCGCAAGCCGAGGTGGGATCGAGGCGGCGTCGAACGGCGGCGGGCGCGCGACGCCGATGGTCTCGGGATCGATCGGATCGATCGGATCGTTCGGGTCGGTTGGACCGTCTTGCACCACGGTCTCCAAATCTTGAGGGTCCGCCAGTACGGTGTCGTCCTCGTCGAACATGACGCAACTAACGATAGCGTGTTCCATTCCCCGCGTCGCGTCCTACAACGGCACGAACCGGCGAACTAACCGGTCCCACGGGTCAGGAACACGAACGAGATCAGGTTCATGAACACCAGCACCGCACCGTAGAGGTAGCGGATCCGGCCCGGGATCAGGATCAACGGCGCCCCTAGCTCACCGAGCAGCGTCGAGATGCGAGCAGCTGTGAAAACGGCGGGTGCTGAACGATCTAGTGGGAGAGCTCCGGGTACCGCGAATACGTGCGGTAACAGCCGTGATTCTTCGACCGGTTCCACGTCCAGCGGCTCGCGCACGACGCCACCGCGCGACTCGTCCAGCGCGCCTGCGCTCGACGCACATCGGGTCAAGACGTCGAGGGTCCGCTGCCGGCGCGGTGCGCCCACGCGCGCCCTTGTCCATCGGCTGCGGTTCCAGATCAAAAGTTGGTCGAGGAACTGCTTGAGGTACGCGCCAGCACCGGAAGTTGTCAGCTACGACAAGATCAACGTGGTGGATCCCGTGCAGATCGACGCTGTCAGCATAGTCGACACGTCATCGAGCACGGCGACGAACACGATGGGGAGTGCCGCCTCGCGACCCTCGACTTCACAAGGCTCGAGTAACAGCTTTACGACCGAACGGGCCGATGTCCACCATTCGTGGATCTTCGCAGCATGTGGTTCACGCTCCGTCAGTGTTGCCTCGACACCGACATAGCGTTGTCAGGTTGGAGGTCGGTGAGGTCCATGGATCACCGCCCGTTTGGTGCTAGTATTTGGTGGTTGCACAGGGCTCTGCCCGCTAGCCGGCGTCGTCATGATACGTGAAGCGAATAATCTGGTCCGCTCGAAAGCGACCGTCGCACTGCAAGCGTACGGCGATGTCGCGTTGGTAACGATCGTCGGCTTGGTCGACGAAGAGTTTCGCGGCTTCGGTGATCTCGGCGCGGTCAAGAGCGTCGTGCTCTCCGTTGGCGGCATGACTCGCATGACTTCGTTCGGCGTTCGGCAGTGGCTGCGGGGCATGGATCAGCTGCCGAAGACGGTCAACGAGATCTACTTGCACGGCTGCCCCACGTTCTTCGTCGACCAACTCAACATGGTCTTGAACTTCGGCGGCTCCGCACAGGTGATCAGCGCCGTCGCGCCCTACACGTGTTTGTCGTGCGGCGTCGAGGCTGGCGAGGTCATCGACATTCGGGCGGAGCGGTCCGCGCTCGCCAAAGGCGTGACACCGGAGAAGGAATGCAGCCGGTGTGGCGGCAAGCTCGAATTCGACGAGACTCCCGAGAGCTTCTTCTCGTTCGTAAGCAAGTATGCGGCGTCGACGTTGCCGCCGCCGGTCGCGCGCGTGCTTCACGAGCAAGGTCTGTACACGTCGAACGAGACCGAGACCGAACGGCCGCCGCGGATCATCAAGCTCGTGCACGGTCCTGTCACTTACTTCCGGATCATCGGAACGATCGGAGCGCTGTTTCGGGCTCGCCCATTCCTTGTCGGCGCCGAAGGCGAAGTGGTGATCGATCTTGCTGAGGTCGAGCACTTCGATCCACTCGGCCAGCTCGAGTGGCGACGGATGCTCAAATCGCTGACCGGCCAGGTTCCTGCCGTCACCATCGTCGATATCGACGAGTCTTTTCTGGCGGTCGCTGGTGACAGCATCACGATGGCGCGCAACATCGCGGTGTGGTCGGTGCGCGTGCCGTATACCTGCTCCGATTGCGGCCATCGGTCGTCCCAAAGCTTCGTGCTCGCGCACGCGAGCTGGCCGCTTCACTTCGTCGAGCACGTTTGCTCCAAGTGCGGCGACGCCGCGCGCAGTGACATCACGAGTGAAGGCCTCGAGGCCGGTCGCAAGGCGAGTAATGACCCGCCGCCGGCCAGCGTCAACGTGATCAAGCAACGCGACGAGATTCTTTCGCGTGCGCAGACCGACGCGAATGTCGCGCAGGCGGGCGAGAATGCGGTCGCCTCCCTCAGTGCGGACGACACCATCCTCGGTAAGTACAAGATCGTGCGCCGTCTCTCGGAAGGTGGCATGGCCGAGGTCTTCCTCGCGAAACAGGTTGGCATCGGTGGCTTCGAGAAGCCGGTGGCGCTCAAGCGGATCCAGCGCCAGTTGCTCGACACCCGGCACCTCGCGATCGACATGTTCCTGAACGAGGCCAAGATCGCAGGCCGGCTGATGCACCCCAACATCGTCCAGGTGCTCGATGTCGGTGAGGTCGGTGGAGCTCTTTATCTCGCGATGGAGTACGTCCGCGGAAAAGATCTGCGCGAGGTCATCAAGCAGCTGCGCGCCAGTCCGGTTTCGATGCCGCTCGGCGAGGCTTGCTACATCGTTCGCGAAGTCGCGCAGGCGCTTCATCACGCGTACTGGTCGACCGACATGGCCGGCAACCGGCTCTCCGTCGTTCATCGCGATGTCTCTCCACACAACATCATCCTGGGCTTCGACGGCACGGTGAAGCTGCTCGACTTCGGCGTCGCGATGTCGGCGGTCACCGAGCAGAACAACATGGTCGTCGGCAAGTGGATGTACATGTCGCCGGAGCACACTACGAATGCTCTGATCGACCATCGCTCCGATCTGTTCTCGCTCGGCGTGATCTTCTACTTGCTCGTGACCGGCCAGATGCCGTTCACGGGGAGCGACTCGAAAGACATCGTCCGCAAGGTGCGTGCGGGCGTCTTCAAACTGCCTCAGGAGCTAGTTCCAGGTCTCCCCGAGCCCATCGCCCAAATGATCACTCGCATGCTCATGGCGAACCCCGAAGATCGGCCGCAGACAGGTCGCGAGATCGTGACCGCGCTGACCGATATCGTGCGGAATTTCGGCATGGAGCGCTCGTCGGCGGCGATCTCCCAGTTTCTCGGCCATCTCTTTCCGAGCGAGCGCGACGAAGCGCTGTCTACCAAAGAAGCGCCAGCGGCACCGAGACAGCCGAACGCATATCCGATCTCGGCACCGAAGCAGGGCCGATACTCGGCAACCCTCACGGCGACTCCGAATCCGCCAGCAGCATCCATGTTGCTTCCGCCACACATACTCACGTCCCAAATGGTTCCGTCGGCGTTTCCGACCGGTTCGAACCCGACCACTCCGGTCGCCTTTGCCAAGCCGAGCCGCGAACAACCTGCGGTCCCGAACATCAAGCAGGGTGGCTTCGCGCGGATCGCGGCAATCGTCTTCGTGCTAGCCGTGCTCGTCGGTTTCTTGATCGTTCGCTACGCTTGACACTTCGCGAACGCGACGCCGAAGATCGCCGCGATCATCAACACCCCGACCACGAGCCACACGATGCTCGGCTCGCCAGCTGAGCGCATGCGTAGAGGCGCTTGCGGCGACGGGTAAAACGGGACGAACGGCGGCGTGGCTACCGGCGGTAGTGCGGGGGGACTTGGCGCAGGCGCGTGCAACGATATCGGAGCGTCGAGGAACTCGTCGTTGGGGCGCAGTGATGCGGATTGAGAGCCAGCGGTCGACAAGTGCTCGTCGAAGGCGGTCGGGGCCGAGCCGACGCCGATCTCGAACGCCTCGCTGGTCCGGACGAGCATCACGCTCGCGGCCTCGTCGTTGCTGTAGAGCGTTGCGAGGAACTGCGCCATGCTCGCGGTCGAGGCATTGATGCCGTAGGAGCGCACGATCGCATCGAGGGTCGCTGCGACGTCGCGACCGTTCTCCGGCCGATCTGCGGGGTTCGCCGCGAGCAAGCTATCGACGAGGACGGCCAGTCCTTTCGGGAGATCGGGCGCGGCTTCGCCGAACGGTTTGAATTCGCCGCCGCGGATCGCGCGAACGATATCTTTCGGGTCGTTACCCGAGAACGGCGTGACCCCCGTGCACAGTAAATACATGATCACGCCGAGTGAAAACAGATCGGCGCGATGGTCCAGCGGTGCGCTCGACGTGTGCTCTGGAGACATGTAGAGCCACTTGCCGACGATCATCGGTGTCGACGTTTCCGTGACCGCCGACATCGCGACCCCGAAGTCGAGCAACTTGACGGCGCCGTCATAGCTGATGATCACGTTGTGCGGTGACACATCGCGGTGAACGACGGAGAGCCGGTTGCCAGCCATGTCACTCGACCAGTACGCATGATGCAGGGCCAACGCGATCTCGCGAACCACGAAGCAGATGTCGCCGAGTGGCATCGTGCTGCGCTCGACGCGCAGCCGCTTCACGATCTGCCTCAGGTCCTTGCCGTTGACGTACTCCATCGCCAGGTAGAGAGCGCCGCCAACCTCACCGACGTCGAGCACCTGGACGATGTTCGGGTGCATCAATCGACCCGCGATCTTCGCTTCGTTGAGGAACATGTCGATCGCGAGGTGTCGAGACTCGAGCAGCTGACGCTGGATTCGCTTGAGGGCGACTGGCTTCTCGAAGCCGCCGATGCCGACCTGTTTCGCGAGAAAGACCTCGGCCATGCCGCCCTCCGAGAGACGGCGGACGATCTTGTACTTGCCGAGGATCGTGTCGTCGGTCGCGAGCGTGGGCGTGGCGCTCTCGCCGGCTCGCGCGACCGCCGCATCGGTGTGCGCGCGCGAAAGGATCTCGTCCCGCTGCTCGATCAGCTTCGCACTGGCCGGTGGCGTGAGCATGGAGGACACGACGCTGATCGGAAACAAAGTCCCGCGCGTCGCCCCCGCGCAATTCGCGCAGACGCGCGGCTGGAGTGGCTCGCTGGTCTGCTGGTAGGCGACGCTCCCGGACGAAACTCGTCCACACTCGTCACATCGGAAGGGGACCAGGACGGACCAGAGCGAGAGGTTGCGCACGAGCTTGATGCTCTCCGAAGCGCGAGCGAGGAATTCCTCCGACGCATCGACCAAGGTGATCGATGGCACCTGCCCGGAGAGCGTCTTGAGCAGCCTGCGCCACTCTGTTTGCCCGGTCGGCTCGTAATGTTCGACCTCCGCCAGATCGATGACGACCTCACCTTCGGCGCCGACGAGGAACGGCCGGGCACGAAACGTGGAGCCGATGGTTCCGCTGATCCGGAAGTACGTCACCGTGCCGTGGACGAGCTTCGTGATACGAGCGGGCTTGTCGCAAGCTACTTCGATCGTTCGATATAATGACTCCGCGGCGAGCACCCGCGCGACATTGACGGACAAGCCCGATGCTCCCTGCTTGCCCACGAACGAGAAGTAGCTCTCCGCCGTCTCCTCGAATTCGAGGCGCGCACCGCAACGAGCACAATCCTTGAGCGGAACGTCGCCCTTGGCCAAGCTCGCGCGATCGGCTGGGACGTCGATGATCTCGCCGGATTCGACGCCGCACGAGCTACACACGAAGGGCGCGACGATGGTCAACACTTTGGCACCGCCGCCGAAGTTCATGACCATGTTGAGCTGGTCGACGAAGAACGTCGGGCAGCGGAGCAAGTAGATGTCACTGACGCTCTTGAGACCGTCGAGCGCGCGCAACCACTGACGTACGCCGAAGGACGTCATGCGGGTCATACCACCGACGTCGAGTACGACACTCTTCGCCGAGCCGAGATCACCGAAGCCCGTGAAGCGCTCGTCGACAAGCCCGACGAGCTTCACCAACGCGACACCCTCGACCAACCTGACGCTGACCGCGCCAAGTCTGGTCGGTGGCGGTGCGGTTGGCTTCGTCATTACTTCGTCTTTTCGACGAGTAGCACCGAGTGATTGATACCCGGCTGCGCGGATTCATCGTCCTTGAAGATCGTCCAGAAGCGCCGCTTCGTGGCCTCACGAAAGAACAGGTGAAACGAGAACGGGCGCGGTCTAGAAGCCGCGCGCTTGGTAATGCCGACGAGGATCTCGGTATGACGACCGTTGACCACGGAGACCGCCACGAACGTAGCGGCCGAAAAGATCCGCCACATGCCCAAGCCCGCGCCTCCCATCGTCTCGTCCACTTCGACGCCCATGTCCGTGCGTGAACACCGGACGAGGACATCGATCAACCGTTGCCGCGTGAGCGACCCGAACGGATCGCGGACCCGAACGATCGCGAGCTGGCCGCGCACGCCGTACGCGAGATCGCATCCACAGTCATCGGGAAGCTCGATGTCCTGGGTTCGCGAGACCGGCCTCTTCATCACGCCAGCGGCGACCGGCGCGTCGTAAAACGCGTTCGTGAGCAACTCCTCGGCGGCGTCGCGCAGCTGTTCGACCGTACGCGAACCGAGCGAGTTGGCCGTGAAGAAAGCGCTCAGCTTATCCAACCGATCGCCACGCCGACCTGCATGCGTCAACCGGACGCGACGTCCGACAGCATCGTCACTCAACCAGTCGAGGAGGCGCGGCTTGTGCCCAGCTTCGAGGCTCGCGATCACGTTGCCGAACAGCTCGGCACAATACGGATCGTCCAGCATCGTCACGCTCGTGACGTGAGCGATCGCGGGTCCGCTCGCGAGCCAATGAATGGCGGTTTGAACCGTGTCGTCGCTGAACGCGATGATCTCGGCCGCGCCGTCGTACTGGCTCAAAACGGCCGCCGAGGTCGTGAAGTCGATGACTCCGATGCTGTTCGGTTTGCGTAGGCCGGTACAGAGCTCGTCGTACGATGACGCGACGATGAGCTGCGCCTTCGCACCTACAAGCGCTTCGACCCGCGCTCGAATTGGTTGAGAAGCCCACACGACAAGCTGCACGCCCCGAATATACCGGTTCCAATCAGGGTGGAACGAGCGCCGTAAACGAATCGTCCATCAGATCGTGATCTTGATCCCCCGCGAAGCGTCCGAGCGTTCCATCGCCGCGGATCATCGGAAAGATCATGCTGATCGCGTTGAGCTGGCGCTTCTTCATGGGGTCGATCCAGGCGATCATGTCGGTCAGCCGACCGGGGATCACGGTGATCGCGACCATCGACGCGTTCGTGAAAACACGCCACAGTCCGAGCCCGGCACCACCACGGCTCTCGTCGAGCTGCACGTTTCCGCCCGCCGTATTGCAGCGATCGAGGACGTTGAACATGCGGGCCCGATCGAAGGCGCCGAAGGGATCGCGAATCCGCACGAAGCCGCTGCCGCGGTCGAACGCATAGCTGACCTCGCACGCATGCTGCGGTGGAAGATCGACCGGAGTCGTCCGCGAGACCGCGCGCGGGTAGTAACCGGCCTCGACGAGCGCATCGTAGAGCGCGTTCGTGATCAGCTCCTCCGCGATATCGCTCAGCGAACGAACGGTGCGCGATCCCATCTCGTGTTGCTCGAAAAACTCGCGCAACCGCTCGAGCCGGCCTTCGCGTCGGGACGAGCTCGAGAGCAGTGCGACCCGACCTTTCCCTTCCGAGCCGAGCACGTGAAACGCTGCACCGCGCGCGAGGCGTTCGTGAAACCGAGCGAGCGTGGGACGCGCGAGGGAGGTCGCTAGCATCCCTGGATTCATCACGTGTGACATGTCGGGAAACTGATGGAGCGCACGCAGGAAGCCCGGCAGACCACCTTCGACCAGTCCGATCAACGGGATCCCCTGGATCGCGCCGTCGATCTGGTTCTTCAATTCGACGTCGACGTAGATAAACTGCGGTCGATGACGCGAGATGGCAGCGATGAGCTCGGAGCGCGAAGCGACCGTCGTGTTCCGGATCGGGAGAGTGTTTGCCAGCGCCCTCGCGTACGCTTCGCGTGCAAACACCACCGCGAATGGCTCCATCTCGGAACTCTATCTCAACTCCCCTCATCGACCAACAAGCGACCAACAAGCGACCAACAAGCGACCAGGAGGTGGGTAAGTGGCCGGCGTTGTCCGACCTGAAGGCCAGCGCACCTCGAGCTCGGTCGCTGTATCCGAGCCGAGTCCAAACACCGCCTCTGGACGAGAGCTGTGTGAAGGCGAGGCGTCCGTCGTTGTGAAAGACGGCCAGCCCACCCGTGCGGCTTTCTGCGACGAGGTCGGGCATCCCATCTCCATCGAGGTCGCCGACCCTCCACGAGTCCGCGCTGTTATATGAAAAGCCGAGCGAGGTTGCGGGTCCGAACCACGCCACTTCAGGGCCGCGTTCTGGATCGGAGCAGCTCGCGCCCCACTCTCCAGGAGGTGCGCGTCTTGCCCACGTGTGAAAAAACTGTTGGGACTGACGGCAAAGCGCTCGTCGCGAAGAACGGCCTCTTCGGCAAATCCATCCACGTCTGCGCGGTCACGCCGGTCGGTCTCACGAACCGCAAATCGCAGGACGCACCGTAACCCGTGCGTTCGATGCTCGCGATCCCGATCACGTGAGGCTTCAATTGCGTTGCGGGGCCGCTGGGGCCGCTCGCCTCGTCGTCGCTCGGCGTCGAGCTGAGCTACACCGAGGTGCTTCGTGGCGCATCCGCGCACGTCGGCATCTTTCCGATCGATAGGCTCGGCGGCTCGATCCCAGCGGCGCATCTCGGGGCCGCGTGACAATGATCAGGCGTTCGTCTTCACCGTCGACGTCCCGCTCGGGCTGATTTATCAGATGCTGCAGCCACCGCCCGGCGTGGTCGAACCCTAAATTTAGTATGGTGACGTGTGACCGTGCGCTGGATCCGTACGCAGGCTGAGCTCGTCGTGCTCGTCGAAGAACTGGCCTCGTGCCGGGCCCTCGGCATCGATACCGAGGGCGATAGCCTGCATCACTACACGGACAAGATCTGTCTGATCCAGCTGAGAGCCTTGAACGGAGGGTCGTGCCTGATCGACCCGCTCGCGCTTCCCGATCTTTCACTGCTCGCGCCGATCATGGCCGATGCCAAGATCCTCAAGCTCGTGCACGGTGGTGACAACGATGTCACCGCGATGCGCCGCGATTGCGGCTTCTCGTTTCGCACGATGTTCGATACCTCGATCGCGGCGCGCCTCCTCGGTGATACCGAGCTCGGGCTGCAAGCGCTCGTGCGCAACGAGCTCGGCATCGAGCTCACCAAGGGTAGCCAGAAAGACGACTGGTCGAAGCGCCCGCTGACGCCGAAGCAGGAGGCGTACGCGCTGGCCGATGTCGAGCATCTGTTCGCGCTGGCCACGAACCTCACCGCACGCCTGGCCGACGCCGGCCGCACCGAGTGGGCGCGCGACGAGTTCGAAGCCCTCGCCTCGCTACCGCCCGCCGAGAAGAAGCGTGGCCCCGATGATTTTCGTCGGATCAAAGGCTCGGCGAAGCTGTCGCGGCGCCAGCAAGCCGTGCTGCGCGAGATCTATCAATGGCGCGAGCAGCGCGCGGCCACTGCCGACCGGCCACCGTTCAAGATCGTCGGCCCCGAGGTGCTGCTCGCACTCGCCGAGCTCGAGGCGCCAACGATCGACGATGTCGAGGACGCGTTCGCTTCGTATCCGCGCCAGTCGCGTGAGATCGCACTCGTGTTCGATGCGATCGCGCGCGCGCTCGAGCTTCCCGAGGCGGACCTGCCTCGTCGCGAGCCGAACCCGTCCAATTCGGCGATGTCAGCGGCGGCGCGCAAGCGCACCGAAGCGCTGAGGACCTGGCGCACGGCGCAAGCGGCGCGATCGAAGCTCGATCCCTCGATCGTGATGTCGCAGCGCCTGCTCGATCGGCTCGCAGTCGCGGGGCCTCAGTCGCTCGCCGAGCTCGCTGCCGTCGAAGGTGTTCGCAGATGGCGCGTGACCGAGTGGGGCTCGGCCCTCCTCGCGGCCTGCGCTTAGTTAGGCGAGACTTCGATCGAACATCGCCCACCAGGGACCGCGGTCTTTTCCCGCGGCCTGGCGTGGGAGGTGCGGCTTCGGCGGACCATCAGGCACGACCTCGGCACCGACGACAGCGACGACCGATTTCGTATCGGCGCGAAACGACGCGGGCGGCCGCAGGATGCTCAGCGCCTTGGTGCACTTCGGGCACTCGATAGCTTCGCTCAAGTTCGCGAATGCGCCGGCGAGCTTCACGCCTTCGAACTTGCGCCCGCACGTGCAGGTCGGCCAGCCACGCGTCGCGGTCAGGTGCTCGCCTTTCTCGACGACGCCATCTTTGAGCGGCGCCATCACCTTGAAGACGTCGACGCCCGGGCTGCGCACGAGGAGCAGCTCTTTCCAGCGCAGCGGTCCAGTCAGAGGCGTATCGGTATCGCACTCGACGCAGCGCGAGACCTCGCGCGGACCGTTGATGGGCACGCTCGCCTTGCACTTGCTACACCCGACCGCGATCTTCAGCTCGACGCACATCAAGTCGGCCATCTTCATGACCCGACCATCGCACGGAGAATTATTCTTCGCACCGTCGCTCGGAAGTGGCCTCCTCCCGCTCGCGTGTTAATCTTCGACGGTGGTCGGCACCCAGATCGGCACGTACCGGATCATCGAGCAGATCGGTGCCGGCGGCATGGGCTCGGTGTACCGCGCGCAGCACGTGATGCTGGGCCGCGAAGCCGCCGTGAAGGTGTTGCATCCCGAGTACAACGCTCGGCCCGAGGTTGTCACTCGCTTCTTCAACGAGGCTCGTGCGGCAACCCAGGTCGCAGATCCGGGCATCGTCCAGATCTTCGACTTCGGTCATCACACGGATGGCCGCGCGTACATCGTGATGGAGCTGCTCGTCGGCGAAGGACTCGATCGCCGGCTCGCGCGAATCGGCGCGTTTTCGATCGTCGATGCGCTGCGCGTGATGCGCCAGGTCGCGAGCTCGCTCGGTGTCGCGCACGCGCGAGGCATCGTTCATCGCGACATCAAGCCCGACAACATCTTCCTGTGCCGCGATCCGGAAGTTGCCGGTGGCGAGCGCGCGAAGATCCTCGATTTTGGCATCGCGAAGCTCACGCAGGACACCACCGGTCCAGTCACGAACACCAAGGCCTTGATCGGTACGCCGATGTACATGTCGCCCGAGCAATGCCGCGGCGCCGGACAGGTCGATCAGCGCTCGGACATCTACTCGCTCGGCTGCGTGCTCTCGAAGCTGTTGACCGGTGCGGCGCCGTTCGAGGCCGCAGGCACGGGCGAGCTGATCGTGATGCACATCCAGATGCAGCCGCACCCGCCGTCCACGCGCGCGAACGGGATTCCGCCCGAGCTCGACGCGCTGGTGCTTCGCTGTCTCGACAAAAATCCCGATCACCGGTTCGCGAACGGCACCGAGCTCGCAGCGGCGATCGAGTCCCTGATCGGCCGTGCGCCCTACCCGGTCGCCGCGCACGTCCAGCACGCACTGCCGGGCTCTGGCGCCTCCGCGCCGACGACGCTGTCGGCCGCGTCGGGTGTGACGGCACACCCAGCGTCTACCGCCGCCCAGCCGCGCAGTCAGCGCGGTCTGGTCATCGCGGGCAGCTTGGTCGTCGTCGGTGCCACGATCGGGATCGTGATCGCGACGAAGGGGGGTGAAGCCGGCAAGCCTGTCTCCCCACGACCGGCGGTCGCTCCACCACCGCCCGAAGCGACGCCTTCAGACACTCACGTCGCGGACTCCACGCAGCAGCTCGCGGCGGCGGTGACCGCGTTCAAGTCCTGGGCGATCGCGCACCCGAGGGGTGCGTGCCCACCGATCGGAGCGCTCGCCGGCGTCGGACCCGATGCCTGGGCCACACCGCTCGTGCTGACCTGCACGGAGCAACCTGGTGATCAGATCGTCGGCGTGACCTCGGCCGGTCCGGATCGCGCGTTCGGCACCGCCGATGATCTGCAGTCGTGGGCGATCGCTTCGACCAGCGCCCTCGCGCGCGGCTCGCGATGGACTCCAACCGTGCCCGCCGCCGCCGAAGCATTCACGACCACGCGACCCAAGCCTGCTGCGACCCCGAAACCGCCAACCACCAAGCCTGCTGCCAAACCGATGACGAACGATGGCTTCGTCGATCTCGATGGCGATGGCATCCCGGATCGCCGATGAAGAAATGCTGGATCGTCTTTGCTGGTCTTGTCGCAACGGCGAACGCCAAACCCGCCGCGAGTGCGCAGGCCGAGGTCTTGTTCAACGACGGCAAGGCGTTGATGACGCAGAAGAAGTTTGCCGAGGCATGCGACAAGTTCGAGAGCAGCCAGAAGCTCGACGCCGCGATCACCACGCTGCTCAACCTCGGTGATTGTCGCGAGAAGAACGGCCAGCTCACGACCGCGTGGGGCATCTTCACGGATGTCGAGCGCCAGACTCGCGGCAACAAGAGCGAGGTCAAGCTCGCGAACGTCGCGCATGCACGGGCGCAGAGCCTCGAAGCGCGGCTCTCGAAGCTGACGATCCAGGTCGCGAGTGACGTGAGACGTCCAGGCCTCGAGATCAAGCTCAACGACGATGTCGTGCTGCCCGGGGCGTGGGGCAGTGCGCTGCCGCTCGACGGTGGCCACTACAAGCTCGTCGCGAGTGCTCCGGCCGCAAAGCCCTGGTCGACCGAGCTCGACATCGCGATCGAGCACGACGCCAAGGTCATCGACATCCCGAAGCTGCCGACGCTCGACGCGGCTCCGGTGGTCGCGGCGGACAAGCCTGTCGAGCATACGCCGGTGACTCACGACGAAGTGCCCGCGCTCTCGCATGCACGCACCGGTGCCGTCGTCGCGACGGTTGCCGCCGTCGCGCTCGCAGGTGGCGCGCTCGGGTTCGAGCTCTGGGGGCGCAGGCTCCTCGACGATGCGCGCAATGAACCCGACAACATGCGGCAGAGCTCGCTCTACAACGATGCGAATACGCGCCACTACGTCGCGCAGGGCGTCGGCGTCGCGGCGCTCGGTATGACCGGGCTCGCGATTTACCTATGGGTGCGCGGTGGTCACGAGACGAAGGCAGAGACCGCAACGCTCGTCGTGCCCAGCATCGGCGCGAATCAAGTCGGCCTCACGTTCTCGCGCAGCTACTAGCTACATCGGGCCGGCGGTGACGTCGAAGCTCAGGTGATCGATCGAGGTCGTACACGATGGATCGAGCGTGGTCGTGGGCTCGCCGTCGATCGTGACCACGTGCACGAACTTGGCATCGTTCAGCTCGCAGGTGAGCTGTCCCGCGCCCGCCGGGGGAGGGACGGCGCTGACCGTCAAGGTGCCAGCCGTCGCGATGTAGTACGAGATGAAACCAGTCGGGCTGCTGCCGGCTGTCGCGACGCCGACACAGACTCCGCACGTGTGAAAGTTCAGGTTGGAGCCAAGCGCGAACATGCCGGGGGACGGATCGCTGGTGAACGGATCGAGGCCGGCGGTGAGCTGGATGCTTCCGATGTTGCCGCTGTCGTGCAAATCGCCCTGCCAGAACGTGTAGTGCGGGGTCGAACCACTCGCCGCAACGTTGAAGGCCGCACCGTCGCCGGCCGCGAAGGTGACGGCACCGTACGCAGGCTTTGCCGTACACTCACCGGATCCCGATCCCGATCCCGATCCCGATCCCGATCCCGA
>Ga0123336_10001578_pt1 | contig 20848 bp, 20 predicted proteins | sample SSSSmetaG_FD_96466 | JGI IMG/M metagenome (GOLD analysis project Ga0123336, IMG submission 96466) | Glacier valley bacterial and archeal communities from Borup Fiord, Nunavut, Canada, to study Microbial Dark Matter (Phase II) - ​SSSS metaG | ecosystem: Environmental > Aquatic > Freshwater > Ice... | reverse complement strand
TCATCCGTGACATCCAAGTAGATTGTTTTTGCACCCTTCTTTTCTAAATCTTTCATCTGCTCTACACGCCTGGCAGCAGCGTAAACAGTAAAATTATTTTGCAGCAACTTCTCGGCAGCTGATTTTCCGATACCTGAAGAAGCTCCGGTGATTAGTACAACTTTTTTTGTTTTCATAGTCATCATCCTTTCATAATAAGAGACAATGTGTCTTTAATATGATTATAAGAGACGATTTGTCTCTTGTCAAGACGAAAGTGACGGATAAGCTCTAAAATGATTGCACTAAGTAGATAATAATTGGTTTTCAATATTTTCAAACCCTATTCTTTCAATTGTTTGTGCGAAACGTTCTCCAGTTTCACCTTGCTCTTTATATAAGAGAATTGCTTTTTCAATGATATTTAACGCTTCTGCTTGATTACCAAAGACTTTATTTAATGCCTTACCTTTAGAAACACGTTTGCCCCATCTGCCACCAATGTATATTTTATAGCCTAGTTTCCCATCTTTAATGGCATCAAAATGACATTTTCCTATACAACGACCACAGTTATTACATTCTTCAGGAACAATTTTTAATAGGCCATCAATTACTCTAGCAGCGCCCACAGGACAAGCTTCAGTAACAGAACATTTTTTGCAGCCATTGCAGCCATCTTCATCGAAGAGTGGAATTATTTGACCAATTATTCCTAAGTCGTTTAAGTCAGGTTTTACACAGTTATTAGGACATCCACCTACGGCAATCTTGAATTTATGGGGTAACTGTACACTAGCATAACCATTGTAGAATCTTTCATGTATTTCTTTGGAAAGTGCAAACGTGTCAATAAGACCGTATTGACCTGTTGTACCTTTACAAGATACAACAGGTCGTATCTTATAGCCGGTACCACCTGTAACAAGACCAGCTTTTGCAACATAGGCGCGAAAATCTTCAATCTTTTCATAAGGAATACCTGGGCATTCAATAGTGAGTCTTGTAGTCATAGTAATAAGTCCCGTGCCAAATAGTTCAGCAGCTTCGGATATACATTTGGACTCGGCAGAAGTAAGAACACCATTTACTGTTATAATTCTTCCAGAGAAGTTATCAGTACCTCTGTTGCTTAAAAATCCAAGAGCTTTTACTCTTTTTTCGTCTTCTGGGCTGATTGTTAATGTAGCCATATTTTAAACCTCCATATTTTCTGTAAGCTGTCTTTACATCCTTTATAATTTTATATTTGTGATACATAATCACTATCATAACACTTGTCTATTGATTACAAAAATGATATTATCTTATAATAATGATAGGTAAAACCTATGGATGATTGTCATCTAAAAAAGTCTAAAATAATTTGAAAATAATTAAAATAAGGGAGAGAATCATGACGATAAGGCACTTGAAGATCTTTATTGCTGTGGCAGAAACCGGTAAGATGAGTACTGCGGCGACGCAATGCTATATATCACAACCAACAGTAAGTCAAACCATAAAAGAATTGGAAGAACATTATGGCGTATTATTATTTGAAAGAATCTCTAAAAAGTTATATATCACAGAAGCAGGAAAGAATTTGCTTTCCTACGCCAGAATGGTAGTAAAACAGTTTGACGAACTAGAAGATAATATGTTTACTGGATATTCTGAAAAAATACGTATCGGTGCTACGGTAACTGTAGGATCTTGTATCTTGTCTGCACTACTCAATCAATTCAAAGAAATAATGCCTAATGTAGATACTTTTGCTTATGTGAATAATACAAAGTCAATTGAAGAGAAGATGCTGAAAGCTGAACTGGATATCGGTATTGTAGAAGGTCAGATTACAAATCATGATTTAGTTAGCATTCCTGCTATCAAAGATTCTTTAATTATCGCATGCAGTAAGGATCATAGGCTTGCGGGTCGTAAACGGATATCAGTAAAAGAATTAGAAAATGAGTGCTTTGTAATGAGAGAAGAAGGAAGTGGTACGCGCAAATTATTTGAGCATTATATGTCAAGCTGTGGACTTAAGTTTAAAACATGCTGGGAGGTATCTAGTCCCAGTGCAATTAAGAAAGCCATAATGGAGAATAACTGTCTTGCAGCTATATCGGTAAGATTGGTAGAAGAAGAGATGAAAAGTGGTCAGATCTATGTAATAAAAAGCGAAGAAAATGATTTAGACAGGTTCTTCAATATAGTTTATTATAAAAATAAATATTTTAATGAAAGTATGAAAAGCTTGATGAATATAGTAGAGCAATATAAAAATGAAGATATATTAAAAGGAATAGCAACTGGCATTCTAACGAAAGCTTGAAACTTAATCCTCAATTTCTGAAAGACAGTAGAAATTGAGGATTTTTGTGTGATGTGTGTGATAATCATGACGGGGCATAATAAGCTAACATGAGAGTATTAAAAATTTATATTTTTTAAGGGTTGATAAATTGAAAGGATAGCAATATAATAAATGTGAGTACTCACTCATTTCTTTTTAGAGCTCAAATAAAAGATGGAGGACACATAGATGGATAGTTTAAATATAGATAGTGATAACTTATCAGAAAAGGAAAAGCTGATACTAAATGCAGCATGTAAAATATTTTCAGAGAAAGGTTTTAGTGCTGCAACTACAAATGAAATTGCAAAGGCTGCAGGCATTGCAGAGGGAACTATTTTTAGATATTTTCGCACTAAAAAAGATATTTTAAGAGGGCTATTCGTACAGATCGCAAACCTCATTGTAGATAAAATTGTTCTGCCTTCGTTAGAAAAAATACTACTAGACAAAACAAAAAAGAATGCTAGGGAAGTGATTAGAGAAATCGTATCAGATAGAATTAAACTTGTAGATGATCATTTTTCGATGCTTAAGGTCGTGATGTCTGAAGTGCTGTTACATGAGGACATCAGAGCGCTATTTATTGATAAAATTATAAATAGGTTATTGCCACTATTTCAAGATTTTTATTTACGTAAGGTAGAGGAAGGTGCTTTTAGATCCATTAAAAGCCATGTTGTATTGAGGGCTTTTATAGGAAACATCGTGATACTTATTGTTCAAAAAAATGTTTTTGGTGATAAACTTCCAATAGATGACCTGGATGAAGAAATAGAGGCTTTAATTGATATTTTACTTTTTGGTATTTCAAATACTGCTAAATAAGAATATGGGGGATATTGATCATGAGAGCGACAGGGAGATTTAAGCTTAAAGGCTATAGTAAAAAACTTAAAAACATATGCAGAGCCCTTTCTATAGTGTTAATAGGAGGTATTCTTTTAACCGGCTGTGCCAGTAAGTCAAAAGGTTTAGTATTAAGTGGTACGATAGAAACAACGGAAGTAGATGTAAACGCTGAGATCAGTGGGAAAGTTATAAAAATTCTAAAGGATGAAGGAAGCAATATATCAGTTGGAGATTGTATAACAGTTATTGATTCAGGGGCGGCAACTCTTCAGGTTAAAAGTGCAGCGGCTGGTGTAAAAGCCGCCCAGGCAAAATTAGATGAGTTAAAAGTAGGATCAAGAGTAGAGGAGATTGAACAGGCGGAGGCAGCGGCAGAAGCAGCTAAGGCTAACCTTGATGGACTAAATGCGGGAAATAGCAAAGAGCTGATAGCACAAGCAGAGGCAACGTATCTTGCGGCCAAAGAAGGAGTTACGACTGCTCAGAAAAATTATGATTATCGTATGGATTATCTAAAGAAAATTCAAGCATTGCTCGAGGATGAACTCATTTCAAAAAGGGAAATAGAAGACGCACAAAACGTTGTGGATACTGCGTATCAACAGCTTGTAAACGCTACAGCGCAGCAAAAAGTTGCCAAAGAACAACTTAACTTGTTAAAGAGCGGAGCGACTGATGAGGCTGTTCGCGGGGCAAAGGCAAACTACAAGCAGGCCCTCGCAAGATTAGAACTTTTAAAAAAGGGTGCCACAGGGCAAGCTGTAATGCAGGCACAGGCAAATGTGGAGCAGCTTCAGGCAACGCTAGGCACAGCAAAACTACAGTTAGATAAATATAATATTAAGGCCCCAGTTAAAGGTATATTATTATACAAGGATGTTGAACTAGGACAGTTTGTTTCTCCAGGTACTATCATTGGAACCGTTCAGACAAATGATAACTATTGGATGAAGGTTTATATTCCACAGAAGTACAATAGTAAAGTTACTTTAAACCAAAAAGTAACAGTCACTACATCGGCGATTGAAGGAGAAAAGCTTGAGGGAACAGTTATATTTAAATCACCAAGAGCTGAATTTACACCTAAAAACATAGAAACAACGCAGTCAAAGGAAGAAAACACTGTCATAGCATTTAAAGTAAAAATTGACAGCCATACGGATAAGCTCAGTCCGGGTATGACAGCCAATGTCTATATAGAATAGAGGTGATGAAATGAATAATGCTATTGAGGTAAATGGTTTAACTAAAAAATTCGGTAATTTCACTGCTGTCAATAATATAAGCTTTTCAATCGAAAAGGGTACAATATTTGGTTTTTTAGGGCCTAATGGTTCTGGGAAATCTACAACCATTAGGATGCTGTGCGGCGTACTTACGCCAACTTCTGGTACAGCAAAAGTAGCCGGATACGATATTAAAGAAGATACTGAAAGGGTACGTCAAAATATTGGTTATATGTCTCAGAAGTTTGGCCTCTATGAAGATTTAACCGTAGAAGAGAACCTTGATTTTTATGGCGGCGTCTATTCGGTTCCCAAAAAAGTACGCGCACAGCGTAAAAAAGAGCTTATAGCAATGGCAAACCTTAATGGAAAAGAAAAAAGCCTAGCAGGAACCTTGTCAGGGGGATGGAAGCAAAGGCTTGCGCTAGGGTGTGCGCTGATCCATAAACCTGATATATTAGTGCTTGATGAACCTACAGGAGGGGTTGATCCTGTTTCAAGACGTACGTTTTGGGAAATTATTCATGCCCTTTCCAAGCAGGGCATTACTGTTTTAGTGACAACACATTACATGGATGAAGCTGAAAGCTGTGATATCGTTGGCTTTATATTTGACAGCAATCTGATGGAGATTGCACCTCCAAAGGAAATCATTAAAAAGTATGGGGCAAGAAATTTAGAGGATGTCTTTGTAGCTATGGTTGAAAAAGTAACTAACAAGAAGGTAACTTCTTCCTACCAAGAAATGAAGTTTATTCATGGAGGTGATTGTCCTGAAGAAGAATAAAGTACCTTTTAACTTTCAAAGATTTTTATCTATTATTAAAAAAGAATTTATTCAAATAAGCCGTGATAAATTCAGTATGAGGGCACCAATAGGCATGACTATTATGATGATGATATTGTTCGGTTATGGCGTCAATACTGAAGTGGATCATATGGCCACTGCTGTTTTTGACCAAAGTAAAACCCAGCAAAGCAGGGAATATATTGATAAATTTGAAAGTACCGGTTATTTTGTTACAAAATATACGGTATCAAGTGAAGATGAGCTTAATGCGCTTTTAGATAGTGGAAAAGCTAAGACAGGGCTCATTATCCCTGCAGACTTTGCAAAAGATTTGAAGCAGAATAAAGCTTCTGAACCACTCCTTATCATTGATGGCACTGATCCTACACTAGCAAGAACAGCTTTAAGCAGTGGGGTGTTGATTTCAAATAATTATTCACAAGATATAAGCCAGAAATATTTAAACCTAAAAGGGATGACCGACATGAAAGCGCCAAGTATCACTCTTAATACCAAGGTAAAGTATAATCCTAACATGGATAGCAACAAATTCACCATACCAGGACTAGTTGGCCTTATATTACAGAATATTACTGTTATGCTTACTGCTTTTGCAATGGTCCGTGAAAAGGAAAGGGGCACTATTGAGCAGTTGATTGTCACACCCATCAAATCCATAGAGCTAATTCTTGCAAAGCTTATTCCTTATATCATTATTGGATACGGAGCATTTTTACTGGCACTTGGGATCTGTAGGTGGTGGTTTAGGGTTGAGATCTTGGGGAATCTTTTTTTGCTGCTTCTATTAGGAGCTTTATTTGTTATTTGTGCCCTTGCTATCGGCATGCTGATTTCTACATTTGCAAAAAACCAGTCTCAGGCGATGCAGTTTACAATGCTTATTATTTTACCAAGTGTACTACTTTCGGGATTTGTATTTCCACTTGAAGCTGTACCCATATGGATTCGTCCAATTAGCTTCCTTATTCCACTTTCCTATTTTATGCGTATTGACAGAGGTATTATTTTGAAAGGCGTAGGCATGAACTATTTATGGCAAGATGCGCTTGCGTTACTGATTTTCCTTATGATTATTCTTTTTGTAGCTATAAAAAGATTTAGAAAGAGTTTAGATTGATAGATAGTGATAAAAGCACGTGGAACAAATTCAAATAGTATAATAATGAAGTGTGGTATAATGAGCAATAGTTAAGCAGATGAAAAGAAAGTAGATTAAAAAATAGAGGGAGAATTTAAGGTGAAGAAATCTATAAGAATAACCACAATATTACTAATATTTATTATGCTAATAATGCTAACTGCCTGTAGTCGTAAAGGTGACGGTTCAGTAAGTGCAGTGGCTGAACAGCCGAGTGGGTCAGTAGCAATATCTATGGATTATAATCAGAGGAATACATATTCAACCAATCAGTTTGCAATTTGGATTGAAGATTTGGAAGGCAATTTTGTAAAAACAGTTTATGTAACAAGTTTTACGGCCAATGGAGGCTATAAGAAAAGAGAAGATGCTATACCTATTTGGGTAGAAAAGTCTCATATTGCTGCTGCTTCTCAGAAAAAAATTGATACAATATCTGGAGCTACACCTAAATCAGGAAGCTTAATGTACATATGGAATCTTACAGATGAGAATGGAGAATCTGTTGCAGCGGGAAAATATAATGTCTATGTTGAAGCCACGCTTTACGAAAAAAGTAGAATTCTATTTAGCACCATGATAGATACTAGTGGAGAAGATACCAATGTGATAGCTGATGCAAAGTACACGACAGATCTAGCTAAGAATGAAGCTAATATTACGGGAGTAACTGCAACATGGAAAAATCCAGTTGACTGATATTAAACGAACCAAAATGAAAGGAATGAGTATCTTGGACCACGTAACCTTAGGAAAGACAGGAATTACCGTTAATAAAAATGGATTTGGAGCATTACCAATTCAACGCATTAATAATGAAGAGGCATCTGCTTTATTAAAAAAGGCATATGAAAGTGGTATAACCTTTTTTGATACTGCCAGATTTTATACAGATAGTGAAGAAAAAATAGGTTATGCTTTAAGTGATGTGAGAGAAAAAATAGTCATTGCCTCTAAAACCATGACCACTAAGGTAGAGCAGTTTTGGGAGCAGTTAAATACCACGCTTAACATGCTGCAAACAGACTACTTAGATATTTATCAGTTTCATAATCCTAGCTTTTGCCCAAAACCTGGAGATGGAACAGGCTTATATGAAGCCATGTTAGAGGCAAAGGACAAAGGTTTGATTCGCCATATTGGTATCACGAATCATAGACTTCCAGTAGCTACCCAGGCAGCTGAATCTGGTTTATATGAGACGATTCAATTCCCATTCAGTTACTTAGCAACAGATAAAGAAATTGAACTGGTGAAGCTATGCCAAAAACAGGATATTGGTTTTATTGCTATGAAAGCATTATCAGGAGGACTCATTAACAATTCTGCGGCGGCTTATGCCTATCTGGCAACGTACGACAATGTGCTGCCTATTTGGGGAGTGCAGAGTGAAAAAGAACTTGACGAATTTATTTCTTATATAGAAAATCCACCTAGGCTCAATGAAAACCTCCTAGCTATTATTGAACAAGATAGAAAAGTGCTCAGCGGAGGTTTCTGCAGAGGGTGTGGCTATTGTCTGCCTTGTCCAGCAAACATTGACATTCCCACCGCGGCTAGAATGTCTTTGATGATTAGGCGTGCACCAACTTCTGTCTATTTAAGCGATGTATGGAAGGAAAATATGAGAAAGATAGAAGACTGTATTCATTGTAATCATTGTAAAAATCATTGTCCTTATGGGTTAGACACTCCAAAGCTCTTGGAAGAGAATTGGGTGGATTACAAGCAATTTATATAGAAGGTGACTTGGTCTCAATACTCTTTAGATGTTGCATTAGGTTAGTAGTATATATGCATATACTACTAGCTTTTTTTGTTGTATAAAAATTAAAAAGTACTTTACCTGTCGTGGTAATCATGTTATAATTACTACGACAGGTAAAGTACGACTGACATAGTAATTATTAAGGAGGAATTTTATTGATTAGTAGTGATGTAATACGTGGTTATAACGATACTATTATTCTCAGCCTCCTTTTAGAAGGCAACTCTTATGGTTATGAGATTTCAAAAAACATACGGTTAATAACGAAGGAGCAATATGTTATTAAAGAAACGACGCTTTACTCTGCGTTTAGCCGCCTTGAAAAGAATGGGCATATTGAATCCTATTATGGTGAAGAAACCCAAGGAAAAAGAAGAACTTATTTTAAAATAACCGCAAGTGGCATAACCTACTACAAGGAAAAGTGTGAAGAGTGGGATTTAACTAAAAAAGTAATTAATAAATTTATAAAGGAGCTGAAAAATAATGGAAACGATTAAAAATTATCTGGAGAATATGTTTCGAAATTTACCTAGGACAGAAGAAATAGAACGGTTAAAAAGTGAGTTATTATCTAATATGGAAGAAAAATATCATGAGCTTAAAAAAGAAGGGAAATTAGAAAATGAAGCAGTAGGTATTGTTATATCTGAATTTGGTAATATTGATGAGCTCTTAGAAGAGATGAATATTAAAGGAGTAACTAAAGAAGATATTTATCCTACTATGAGCTTTGAAGAAGCAAGAGAATTTATTGCATTGAAAACTAAAACTTCCTATTTGATAGGAATAGGAGTGGGTTTAATCCTATTTGGAGTAGCTCTTTTGATTTTTTTATTCCAACTAGTAGAAGATGGGCGGATCTTTCAAACTTTACCAGAGAATGCTCAAGAGATGTTACCTGTAATATTACTATTTTTATTTATTGTACCAGCAGTTGGTCTATTCATCTACAGCGGGACTACACTAGAAAGATTTAAGTCTATTGACGAAGGATTTTTTGAACTTACATCTGTAACAAAAGCCACTTTAAATAAAGAATTAATTCCTATTTCGTCGAAACGGAATGTTGGAACAATTATTGGTGTTTGTCTATGTGTGCTCTCACCAGTTGCTATTTTTGTGAGTTCCTTGTTTGGAGATGATTTCTCCACGTATGGGGTATCCGTGTTGCTCATTATGGTAGCCATTGCAGTCTTTATTTTTATTAGTACTGGAAGTATAGTGGAAGCATACAAGAAACTTTTAAAGATAGAAGAGTTTGATTCTACACACCAAAAGGATGATAAAATTATTGGGGCTATAGCAGGAATCATTTGGCCACTAGCTGTTTGCATCTTTTTACTCTGTGGTTTTGTTTTTGGCCTTTGGCATATTTGCTGGATTATATTTCCAATAACAGGTATATTATTTGGAGGGTTTTGTGCATTTTATAATACAATGAAATCAAACTAAAATAGTGGGTATTACTAGTCTTGAAAAGTAGTCAGGAACATAATAAATTATGTTCCTGGCTTTTTCGCGTTAAAAGATAAATAGTTACAGTAGTTTTATAGTTTATTTACACAATGATTACAATTATCATATTATAAGTGTAATTTAATATACTATAAAGATGTAAATGCTTATTTAAAGGTAGTTAAAAAATAGGGGGGTGCTAGTATGGAAAAAGTGAGAGGGTGTATCAAAATATTTGCAGCTTATGCAATAGTATTTACGATGTTGCTGTCACTAATGGCTTTTCCAAATGATATCTATGGAAGTGATAATGTGAACAAGATGGTTTCCATTAAAACATTTAATGGAAAATATCTGTGTGCTGAGAATGGGGGTAAAGTTGTTGCAGACAGAAAGCAAATAGGAGATTGGGAAACTTTTGAGTTAATTGAAGTAAGTAAAGCTAATGCTGACAAATGTAATTTAACTGCACTATCAAGTGATAGAAGTATTTCATTCACTTGGAATAAACCAAGCAGCACAAGAAATATCATAGGATATAATCTTTATAGGGGAAAAGCTTCCGGTGCACAGCCTAGCACGCCGGTTACGGATTTTCCTATAGAAGGAACATCTTATATTGATGAAAATGTGGAAGGTGGAATCATATATTACTATGTATTAAAGGTAGTTTATGATGATAAAACGCTAGGAGCTGCTTCTAATGAAGTGCCAGTATTATTGGAGTCAAGATTAAGTCTAAGTGTAAAAACAGGAGAAAATGGTGTTAGTCTTTACTGGACTAAGCCAAGTAGTAAAAAAAATATCATTGGATATAACCTTTATAGAGGAACACGTCCGGGCAGACAATCAAGTACGCCTATTACAGATTTTCCAATAGAAGAAACTTCCTATACTGATGAAAACATTGAAAATAATTCTATCTATTATTATGTTTTAAAAGCTGTTTATAGTGATAGAACTCTAGGTGTAGTTTCGAATGAAGTTGCTGCAAAATCTAATTTAAATGACAAAATTATTGTACTAGAAGTAGGAGATAGGTACATGTTGGTAGATGGACAGAGAAAAGAGATTGACCCAGGTAAGGGGACAACAATGACTATGAAGAATGGCAGAGTTTTTCTTCCTATAAAGGCAGTTATTGAATCTATGGGTGGAGAAGTAGTATGGGATTCATCAGATAAAAAAGCTAGTATCTATTTAAACAATAATAAAATATATCTTTGGATTGGGGACAAAATTGCAAAAGTTAATGGTGCTAATAAAGAGAGTGATGTAGCACCATATATTTCAGAGAGTGGCAGAACAATGTTACCCTTAAGATTTATCGTTGAGAACCTTGGTTGTGAGACCGATTGGGATGGTTTAACAGAAAGGGTAAGTATTAAGATTAAATAGCAATAACTAACAATGAATAACGCTGGACTGAGATCTATAAAAAAGTATAGCTAAGTGGCTATACTTTTTAATTTTGTATGTTATAGTATTAAATATAAATTCAGCCAAAGGTGAGTGATAGAGCATGGAAAGAACGTTAGTTATTATTAAGCCTGAAGCAGTGATAAAAAAATTAGTTGGAAAAATTATTTCAATGTATGAGGATAATCGTTTGGACATCATTCATGCACACAGATGTTTACCGACAAAGGAAGTTTTAGGAAGACATTACAAAGCCCATCACGGAAGAGATTTTTATGATAGTTTAGTAGATTTCATGTCTTCTTCAGAGGTAGTTGTTTTAATATTAGAGGGTAAAAATGTGGTAAACATTGTTAGAGAAATAAACGGTGCAACTAATCCATTAAAAGCTAACGCTGGAACAATCAGATACATGTATGGCGAGACAGTTCAAGAAAACGCTGTTCATGGCTCAGAATCTGCCCAGGCCGCTAATGAAGAAATTGAAATATGGAAAGACTTAATAAGATTTGAAATATAGCCTATGAAACTTTGTACTTACTCAGCTTTTTCTAAAAGGATTTTGGCTATAGTGGGGCAGCCAAGATGATAAGTATTGCCAGTACTTGAAGTTGCTACAATGTTGTTTTCGTCACCGTAACTGGTAATGGTAACAGTAGAGGCATCTTCAAGTGTAATAAGCATGGTGTTACCGGCTAGCATCATAATGTAAGCTGTATCTTGGACATAGCTTTCGTTATAGGCTGTTATGATTGCTTTTATTTCATCTTTGCTAAAAGTTTCATCTAATTTGTTACCGTCAAGATCCAGTAATTCAATAGCCTTGATATTTTCAATATTCTTTTGAGCGGCTATTTCCTCCGCGGCTTCGGCGCTTATTTTCGTATTTGCACCAGGGGATTCTTTTACGATGCCTGTACTATTCTCAGCAGTTGCATCAGGTTTTGCAGTACATCCAACGAGTCCGATTAAAGACAATAGCATTACAGCAGTCCAAATTTTAAGTTTCATATCAATCACTCCTATTATTTTCGTTTTTATTGTATATACACTATTTTGACGTTCATAGTGAACAGTAAGTTCCCCTTATTATAAAAGAAGTCAACCAGAGAGATGAATAGGGAACAAGATTATGATACAATAGAGTATACAAAAAGCAGGAAAATAATACTTGGGGGAGGGTTTATATGTCGTTGAATTGGGCTTTATTAATATTATTATTACTTGTGGTGATATATATTACTTTTATTGAAATATTTACAGTTGTTTTTATGCTTACAGGTATGTCTCATACTAGGGCTACATTTCAAGTTATTTCACTGCTTACAAGCTGTGGATTTACAACGTCAGAGAGTGAAATTGTTGTTTCTTCACGAAAAAGGCGAAAAATTGCTCTTGCAATTATGATTTTTGGTAATATGTTTAATGTAGCTATAGTATCTTTGTTGGTCAATACAATCATGTCTTTTTCTAAGCGCAGTAGTTTTAATGTCAGGCAAGCTATTTTATATCTCATAGTTTTTATGGTATTTATCGCAATAATAAAAAGAGTTCCTGTTGCTAGAGTTACATTTGATAAAATAGTAAAGAGGATAGCAACGAAGGTTATGTTTAGTAAGAATTCTAATCCGTTTTTGATCCTTGATAATTTTCATGGATTTGTCATTGCAGAGGTAAAGATTATTGAAGTTCCTAAGAAGCTTAGCAACAAGACACTTTTGGAATCTAAAATTAGCAAGGACTATGGCATAAGAATATTAACTATAAAAAGGGATGATAGAACTATTGGAGATATTCATATGGATGAGTGCATTATAAAAAATGATAGACTGATTGTTTATGGACCATTAACAAACATTATGGAGGTGTTTAAGCAACAGCCTTCTTATTAGAGCAACAGATGATGTAAATTCAAAATTATGGAGGTGCTTAACTGATGGAACCTATCCAAAGTACAATTGAAAGTTTACAGTTAATGGATTTAGAAGAAGGATGTTTTGCGATTAACTGGATAGGACAAGGCGGGTTTGTCTTTAAGATGCCGGGAGGCAGTATCCTCTGCGTAGATCCCTATCTTTCTAACTCAGTAGAGAAATTTGAAGGGTTAGAGACGAGAAGAATGTGGTTCCCTGCGTTTCCTTTGGCGAGATTTAAACCTGATGTAGTGATATGTACCCATGACCATCTTGATCACACAGATCCAGAGACGATTCCGTTAATAGCTGCTTATAGTAATGCATTGTTTTTAGGACCAACAGAATCTTATGAACATATGAAAAGGATGCATATAGATCAAAAGAGGCTTAAGAAATTTAATCAAGGAGATACATATCAGGGGAAAGATTTTACAGTAAAAGCCGTTTATGCCAAACATACGCAAGATAGTATTGGACTACTCGTTCAAATCCAAAACACAAAAATTTATATAACAGGAGATACAGAGGACAGTGAAAGGCTTTATGATTTAGAAAGTGAAAAGATAGATATCCTTATAACCTGTATTAATGGAAAGCTTGGTAATTTGAATGCGAGAGAAGCCTGCAAGTTAGCAAAAAAATTAAGCGTAAAGCATATTATCCCTATGCACTATGGACTAATACCCTCGAATACCGTTCAGCTCCATGAATTTATGAATGTTTGTAATGAAATGGGACTAAAGGAGTGGATTTTGAAGCCAGAAGTAAATTTCATATGTAAAATAGCAGATACTGAGCAGATGCTGCAAGAAGTGATTTGATTATACAATTTCTCTTTATTATATCAATTATAATTACAGCAAGTAATGGAGGACGTTTTTATAACCCTTTTAATTAAAATTACATAGAACCAATTACCAATTTTCATAATGGATAATCTCTTCAATCTTTTTGCGTGGCCTAGCTGCAGGGATTTCATTTGGATACCCAACAGTAAGAATAGTAATAACATATTTGTCAGAGGGGATATTTAAAACGGGTCTAATTTCTTCTTGAATGAACCATGAGATCCAGCAGGTACCTAAGCCTAAGTTGTTGGCTTCAAGGACCAGGTGTTCTATCGCAATTGACGCATCTCTAATAATTTGCTTGAGCTCAGGCAGCGGACTATTTTCATCTAGGGATATAGGAGCCACGCCATCAATTCTAGAACGTATATCTGCAACGCACACAATAAAGACTGGGGCAGCTACCATCCACTTTTGATTATGAGATGCTGTGGCTAACTTTTGCCTAGTTATCTCTGACTTAACGACGATGAAATGCCAAGGCTGGGTGTTGCTGCCTGATGGAGCAAGCCTAGCACTTTCAATAAGTTGAGTAATTTTTTCGTCTTCCACAGGCTTAGTAATGTATTTTCTTATGCTTCTGCGGATTTTAATGGATTCGAGCATAATATGTAAGTCCTCCTTGTATTGTTAGTGATATGTGTTACCATTTGAATAAATAAGATTTTAAATAACAAAAATGTATATTTTGTATTATAACACATAAAAGACTATTCTGTTTAAAAGAAAATAGTCATTCTACCTTAAAGGAGGTTACCAAAATGATGCCAATAATTTTTATCGGACACGGCTCTCCCATGAATGCAATTGAGGATAATGAATATACCGAGAAGTGGCAAAAAATTGCAGCATCTATGCCAAAACCAGAGGCTATTTTAGCTGTGTCGGCTCACTGGTTTGTTGCACATACACGGGTTTTAACAGCACAAAATCCTAGAACAATTCATGATTTTTACGGGTTTCCAGATGCTCTGCAAAATGTTCAGTATAAAGCTATAGGTGCACCGAAGCTTGCCTATGAGACCAAGGATTTGCTCGGAGAGCATGTTCTTTCTGATGATACTTGGGGACTTGACCATGGCACGTGGAGTGTTTTAAGAGTTATGTATCCAGAGGCTGATATACCAATGTATCAGATAAGTATTGATCAAGGGGCAAGTGCGGAAGAGCATTTTGCTATGGGAGCAAAGCTAAAGGCTCTAAGGGAAAAGAACGTGCTTATAGTAGGCAGCGGCAATGTAGTACACAACCTAAGTCTAATAGATTTTTCAATGAGTGGAGGGTATGACTGGGCTTATGCGTTTGATAAGTTTATTAAGAACAACATCGAGAACAGAACTTTTGAAAATGTGATTAACTACCATCAGGCAGGAGAGAGTGCAAAGCATGCTTTTTATACTCCTGAACATTTCTATCCCTTGTTATATGTTCTTGGGGGAGTAGAAAAGGGTGATGAACTAAAAATATATAATGAATCTTGCATGGGTGGAAGCTTGTCTATGACATCCTATGTTTTTTATCCTCCCGTAAATAAATAATTTATTTTTAACATAATAACAAATGAGAGGATGAAAGTAACTATGGCAATAAGAACGGTACGTAAAGTTATAACTGGTAAATCACAGTATGATGGTGCAGGCGTGAAGCTAGTACGTGTTATTGGATATAATGATGTAGAAGATTTTGATCCCTTTCTAATGATGGATGCGTTTGACTCCTATGACTCTGCTGATTATATCAAAGGATTTCCTTGGCATCCTCATAGAGGTATTGAAACGGTGACTTACCTTATACATGGTAACATTGAACATGGTGATAGCTTGGGGAATAAAGATAATATTGTAGATGGAGGATGCCAATGGATGACTGCAGGCTCGGGCATTATTCATCAAGAAATGCCCCAAGATTCTGAAAGGATGCTAGGCATTCAGCTGTGGCTTAACTTGCCTCAAAAGGATAAGATGACAGCTCCAAGGTACCATGATATCACTAAGGCAATGATACCAGTAATACAAAAAGAAGAGGCGACAGTGCGTGTTATTTCAGGAGATTACGAAGGAACTGCAGGAGCAGGCAAGGGAGACCATATCCAAATGTTATTTTTAGATGTGACCTTAAAGGCAGGCAGTAAATGGCTGCTTCAGACAGGTCAGCAAGCTAATCTATTTATTTATATTGTAGACGGAGAAGGTTGCTTTGAAGAAGAGAGCAATGTGATGCATTCGAGTAAAAGAGGAGTGCTTTTTAACCATGATGAAACATTTTTTGCAAGAGCATCAGAAAAAGGTCTTCGCTTTTTCTTATTTGCAGGAAACCCACTTAAGGAACCTATTGCATGGGGCGGGCCTATAGTGATGAATACGCAGGAAGAACTTCAAGAAGCCTTTTTGCAAATAGATAATGGCACTTTTATCAAATAAAAGTAAAAGCCTATAAAAAAAGTCCTCAATTTCTGAAAGACATCAGAAATTGAGGATTTTTTATAGCCATAATTATTTCATAAGAATTTGATAAGACCTTCATAACACCCATCTGCTACAATAAGCTTAATAAAACAAATAGGAAAGTGTAGGAGAATCGTATGGAAAACAAAGTGTTATTCGAAATCAAAGATGTAAGTAAAACATATACCTCCAATCATCAAAGTGTTCACGCTATTAGAAACCTAACCTGTAACATCCATGAGGGTGATTTCACGGTTATTATGGGAAGCTCAGGCTCAGGTAAGAGCACGTTGCTTTATTTGCTTAGTGGTATGGATGATTTGACATCGGGTGAAATACAATATGAAAATCAGCCCATTCATAGAATGAAAGAGAAACAACTTTTACAGCTTAGAAAGCATCAATTTGGTATGGTATATCAAGGCATTCACCTAGTACCTTATTTAACTCTGCTAGAAAACGTTGTTATTACAGCTAAGCTAGTAGAAAAGACGCATTCAAAAGCTATAGATAAATCTAGGGCACTACTCATTCAATTAGACTTAGAAAAAGAACTTGATCGTCTGCCTTCTCAGGTTTCAGGGGGTCAGCAGCAAAGAGGCGCAATCGCAAGAGCACTCGTCAATGACTGTAAGGTGCTGTTTGCCGATGAGCCAACAGGAGCACTTAATACTGCCCAAGGCGCAAATCTGCTTGACATTTTGACGGGCATTAACAAGGATAGTAAAAGCATCGTCATGGTGACGCATGATCTAAAGGCAGCATGCAGAGGCAATCGTATTTTATTTATTAAGGACGGTAAAATAGAAGGCGAACTTAGTCTAAAGCCCTATACGGACGATGAGTCTATAGATGTGAGAGAGCAGACTATCTATCAATTTTTAAGACAAAGAGGGTGGTAGCATGGGGAGCATTGTTAAAATTGGATGGGCACTTTTAAATAGAAATAGAAAACTTAATGGATTTATCGGCTTTATTTTAATGATTTGTCTTGCAGGCCTCATTGCATCACTCAGCATTATGTTTACAACTAAAGGATTATTTGATCGCTATACAACAGAGCAGAAAAGTGCACATCTCATCCGTGTGATGGATAGCAAAGATGCAGATATAGAGGCCATGAGGGCCTATTTAGATCAGGATGAACGCATCGAGAGTTATCAGCTTCAATGCAGCGTGGAAGCCATTGTGCAAATTAATAAATATGATGACGTTATGACCATCATTGAGGAGCTCCCTCTAGAACCTAAGCAAGACCTTATCAAAGTTATTGAGGGAGAACAGACCGCGCAGCCTGGACTAAATGAAGTGTGGATTGCATCAGGTTTAGCGTACAGATGTAAGGCCGAGGTTGGTGATACATTTCAGTTAACAGGCATAGATGGGAAGGAAAATTTGAAAATATCAGGTATTGTTTTTGACCCTTTATTTGCATCATCTATGCTGCAGCCCTCAAGAGTATGGGTAAGAAGCGGACAGCTTTCCATGATTAAAGGGCTTGGGCAAGATAACAGCAGGGCTTTAACTATAAGGGTTAAAGACATCAATCAAATTCGGTCAGTACTTGTAGACTTTGATAAGGCATTCCCTGAAGTTACCTATGGTGTTAATATTAATCACAACGATTTCAAAATGATGTCTAATGTCTTAAATGACGTTATGGGTGCGACCCTCCTAGCAGTTTCACTATTACTTACAATAATATCGGCAGCAATTATTTTCTTCATTGTATCCGGAGAGATTATTAATGATTATTCGGTTTTTGGCATTTATAAGGGACTTGGATTTTCTGTTGGTCAAATTAAAAATATCAACCGTATCAAATATATATTACTTGTTTTGATGGCAACGCCGGTTAGTATGCTAGTAGCTTTGGGAATAAGCCGGCTTGTTCTTTCAATTTATGAAAAGATGGCAGGTGTCACTCAGCTTGTACCAAAACTAGTGCTCCCAACCCTTATAAGTATGCTGCTTGTGCTGTTTATTATTGGGTTAACTATTCAGGTAGCATCTGCAAAGCTCAATCGTTTGAAACCTGCACAAGCTATAAGGTTCGGTTATGAGTCCCAAAAAAGATATCGAAAATCCACCAAGCCTTCAAAACTTAATCCTGTCTTTTCACTTGGACTAAAGGAAGTAGGGCTTTATCCCCTAAGGAGTGGTGTCAAAATCTTGACAATTGCAGGCCTTGCAACGCTTATTTTCACCTTGAATATTATATCAAGCTCAATGGGGAATATTTTCACTTCTGATTTAACCATGAGTATGACAAAAGCGGATCTGTTAATTCAAAAAAATGATGGGCTTATGGGGCGGTCTGTAGAGGATATTATTAAAGGGCTAAAAGCTACACCTGGTATTGCTAAGGTGACACCAGTTATTTATTCCTTTAACAATGCTGTGATAGCTGAAGGCGAACGCATTGGTCTATTGGGTATTGCCTATGATGATTATACAAAGGACAGAAATCTTAATATTAGTGAAGGAAAGAATCCTGAGAATGTCGGTGAAACAGCTATTACAAAAGCTTTAGCTCAAAAGATTAATAAAAATATTGGGGATATAATCACTCTAAATATTGAAGGACATAATGAAGCTTTTACCATTACAGGTATCTTCCAAATTATATCTAATGGAGGTATAGCATTTAGAGTCACAACAGAAGCTTACCAGAAAGCAAGTCCAGAGTCAGAGTATTCTTGGTTTTCGGTTTTATCAGAACCAAATGAGGACCTTAGCGTACTTAAAACAAAGTTAATAGAACGTTTCGGTAATGAGTTAAGTGTAAAAATATTTGATGAATTTGTGGAAAGCACTGTAGGAGCTATTTCAAATGCTTGTCAGTTACTTTTCTTTGTACTTGTTGTTACGATGTCGCTTATATGTGGGTTAGCTCTATACAATATGATATGGCTGCAAATGTTAGAGAATAAAAAATACTATGGACTGATGAAGGCAGTAGGCATGTCGAAAGCCGAGCTAACAGGTATTCAACTTTTTGGAATGATACTTTTAACAACAACTGGTGTTGCCATTGGACTCGTGATTAGTGTTTTCTGTGTACCATTTGTTTTAACAAGTATACTTTGAACAACGGGAATTAGTCATTTTGACACCATTCAGTCACCTGTATGGATATTAGGAGCCACACTCTTTATCTTTGTTTTAACATTACTTAGCACGTACATGGCGGCTGTGAGTCAAAGTAAAGTCAATCTTAAAAGTTTGATTATGGAATAGGAGGCATATATATGAAAAAAATAATAATAGGGATGTTAACTTGTACCCTTTTAATAAGTCTCTTTTCAAGTGTAGAGGCAAAAGGAAAAAAAGAAGCAGTAGATGATTTAGTGGCACAAGTTTTAAAGGAAGCAAAGGTGCCCGGAGTTGCCATTTCAGTGACTACGCAGGACGAAATGTTATTTTCAAAGGGTTATGGAAGAGAAGTTGCGGGAAGTAGGGCACTTATGACTGAAAATACAGTCTCAGGTATAGGCTCTATCACAAAATCTTTTACTGCGCTAGCTATATTACAGCAAGTGGAAAAGGGTACCTTAAAGCTAGAGGACCCAGTCATCAAGTACTTACCAGAGTTTAGAACCTTTGATAAGGAAAAAAGTGATCAAATAACAATCGGTATGCTAATTAACAATGCGACAGGATTGCCTCATAATACTGACTTATCAATCTGGGGAAAAAATGACACATCAACGGAGTATTCTAAGATGCTAAAGACGTTTGAAAATGTAACCCTAGCTTTTGATCCTGGGACTTCCTTTAGTTATTCCAATGATGGATTTATGCTTGCGGGCATGATTTTAGAAAAAGTGACAGGGAAAAAGTATGAACAAATCATTGAAGATAACATTCTTAATCCTTTGAGTATGTCACATTCAACAACAGATTTAAATAAAATAGATACACTGGGAGCACTTTATGGTCATAAGGCTTTAGTGAGTAGCTTTGGGCCTGCAAAAGAAAGTTATCTTGGGATGATGCTTCCTGCTGGTTCTGAATTCAGAAGTTCGGTATCAGATATGAGCCACTATGCACAAATGATGCTAAACGAGGGTAGCTACAAAGGAAAAACGCTCATTGATCAAACCACTTTTGAGAAATATGAAACAAAAGGAGTTGTTTCCTTTGAACTGTCTGGTTTAGAGCTATTTTATGGTACCGGTTGGATGCATGCTAAGAATACGCCTTATGTATTTCATGGAGGACAGACCTTGAGTATGTCGGCTGCAATTGTTATGGATACAGAGTCGAAAATTGCTGTCTCGGTGCTTTACAATGTTTCAGATGTTTCAGATATGAAATATTCTCCAATCAATCTAGCTTTTAGAATTCTGTCAGCCTTTAATGGAAAAGATGTCTCAAGTTATCAGGCAACTAGAGAGCCTGTACTCAAAGAAAATACCAAATTCATTGAAGATGATCTAGGTGTTTTAGGCTATTACCAGTCCGAAACAGGACTCATGCAGATGGAAATTGTGAATGAAAATGAAAAGGGACTTATTTGCCTCTTATCAGATGATCAAGGGGTGAGTGAGTCGAGTTTAAAAACACTTTCAGAAACAAAAATGTATGCTAAAAATGTTGCATCAGAACAGCTGCTCGGAGTAATCAGAGGATCAAATAACGAAGTGGT
>Ga0123336_10001576_pt1 | contig 20858 bp, 19 predicted proteins | sample SSSSmetaG_FD_96466 | JGI IMG/M metagenome (GOLD analysis project Ga0123336, IMG submission 96466) | Glacier valley bacterial and archeal communities from Borup Fiord, Nunavut, Canada, to study Microbial Dark Matter (Phase II) - ​SSSS metaG | ecosystem: Environmental > Aquatic > Freshwater > Ice... | reverse complement strand
GGCATCAGCGCGAGCGCGTGCGTGCCGACCACGCCGACGCCGAGCGCGACCGCGGCGAAGCCCACGCGGCCCGGCGTCGCGACCCGGCCGGCGACCGCTCCGAGCCCGGCGACTCCGGCGACCAACGCCGCGAGGAACACGCCGCAGACGCCGAGGGCGTCGTAGCCGACGGCGAAGGGAAGCGGCTCGGCAGCGACGCCGATGACCTGGCTCGACCAGATGCCGACCGCCAGGGCGAAGGCGGCGCCGATCAGCCAGAGGACGCCGGTCTGCGAGCGCAGGACGCGGACGCGGCGCGCCAGGTCGAGGGCGACGTAGGCGGCCAGGCTGGCCACGCCGGCGGCGAAGACGAGCATCAGGATCGGCGGCATCGCCGCTGGCACCCCTGGATTGATCAGCTCGGCCGTCATGAACCTCTCGAACGCGTCAATGCGGCGCGGCGAACCTCGCGTTGCCGCACACGTTCCCATATCGACAGGAACGCGGCGAACTTGAGAGGGGGACCGCGGCTCCCGCCGCGAAAGGTTTCAGCGAGGCCCGGGCGACCGCCGGGCAGCCGCGCGGATCAATGCAGGACGAGCGGCTGCGGCATCAGCGAGGCGTACCCGCCGATGTAGTCGTCGATGTCTTCCTCGCTGGGCTTCCTGGCCATCAGCGCCTCGACACCGGCCTTGAACTGCTCTGCCATCGCGCCTTCGATGAAGATGTCCTTCCGCGCGAACTTGTCGACGATCTCGAAGCCGCCGCGCGGCGTTTCGGCCTCTTCGGCGCCGGGTGCGCCGGGGATGTCGAAGGCAACGACGGTGAAGCTGTCGGAGTTGTAGAGCATGTGCATGGTGGTCTCTCCTGACCCCTAGCTGCGGCGCACGGGCGCGATTGCAAGGCCGGCGACGACCGGGCTAGGACGGCTCGACGCGCTCGAGCAGGAGCTCGTACTCCGCCGCGCCCTCGCGGTTGCGCATCGTCGCGTGGGCCGGGAAGTAGTCGCGCGCGGGGTCGAGCCAGATCTCGGCGCCGGTGTCGGAGATCGAGCGGGCTTCACGCACGAGCTTGACGGCATGGACCGTGCCGCGCGCGGTCTGGACGTCCTCGTATCCGGCGGAACGCAGCGTCCACACCGCCGCTTCGCCGCGCGCGCCGACGACGACCATCGAGATCTTTGCGCCCTCGACGAGGAGCGCGGGATCGGCGGCTGCGATGGCGGCGAGCTGGATCATCCAGCTGAGCCGGTCCTGGCTGCCAGGCAGGAGCGGCCACTCGACGGCCGGCCCGGAGAACGAGATCCGCGCGATGTCGTGGCGGAAGTTGGCCGCCTGTGCCGGCCGGCGCGCGCGCTGGTCGAGGAAGCGGACCGGGGCGAGGCCGTTCGCGTCGATCGCGCCGGCGCTCGTCTGGACCAGCAGCGTGAGGCCTGCGATCCGCGCCTCGAGCGAGAGCTGGTAGGTCTCCCCCGCCGGGTGCCATCGGATCTCGCCGGCGCCTTGCCAGATGCCGCGCCGGACCACGTAGTGCAGCGTCGCGGGCGGTGGCAGGCGGGTGCGGTAGACCGGCGGCGGCTCTTCGCCGGCGCCAAGCAAGGGAGCAGAGTCGTTTTGAGCGCCCGGGCTCGATGCCGATGCGACGGCGGCGTCCGCGGCGGTCGGCAACTCCGTCATGCTCGTCTGGACTTCCTCTGCCGGTGCAGACGCAGCGCCCTCGATGCGAGCGCCCGCTTTCTCTTCAGGCTTGTCGATCTCTGCCGGAGGCGATATCGCTCTGGTCGGGTGAGGCGACGTTTTCGGGATCACGATGGGCGCCGGCGAAACGGGTTGCGGAAACGCCGCGATGTCTGCGCCACCCTTGTCAGGCGACGGGATCGGCGGGTCCGGCACGATCGTGCGGACCGACACCGGAATGGCCGTGCGCTCTTCGGACGTCCCGAAGTCGAAGCCGCTGGCTCCGCCGATGAGCACGGCGTGGATCAGCAGCGCGACCAGCGCGCAGGCGACGAGCGCGCTCCGCCTGCCGGTCGCGCGCGGGCCGACAAGCCACCGGGGTGACCGATTCGCTGCATCCACCCGGACGACTTCCTGCATCGACAATCGGCCTCGCTCAACACACCAGCATTTCGCCTGGGACGACAACGATGAAGCTCGCCACGTACAAGGACGGCTCACGCGACGGACAGCTCGTCGTCGTCTCGCGCGACCTCGCGAGAGCCCACTATGCCAGCGCGATCGCGTCGCGCCTGCAGCAGGCGCTCGACGACTGGAATTTCCTCTCGCCCCAGCTGGAAGACCTCGCCGCGTCGCTCGAGCACGGCAAGGCGCGCCACGCCTTTGCGTTCGAGCCCGAGAAGTGCATGGCGCCGCTGCCGCGCGCCTACCAGTGGGCCGACGGCTCGGCCTTCGTCAACCACGTCGAGCTCGTGCGCCGCGCCCGGAACGCCGAGATGCCGGCGAGCTTCTGGACCGATCCCTTGATGTACCAGGGCGGCAGCGACGACTTCCTCGGCCCGCACGACGCCATCGTCGCCGACAGCACCGACTGGGGCATCGACTTCGAGGCAGAGGTCGCCGTCGTCACCGGCGACATCGCGATGGGCACGAGCGCCGACGCGGCCATCGACGGCATCCGCCTCGTCATGCTGGCGAACGACGTCAGCCTGCGCAACCTGATCCCGGGCGAGCTCGCCAAGGGCTTCGGCTTCTTCCAGAGCAAGCCGGCGACGGCATTCAGCCCGGTCGCGGTCACGCCCGACGAGCTCGGCAAGGCCTGGCACGGCGGGCGCCTGCACCTCGATCTGGAGAGCACCTGGAACGGCGCCCGCGCCGGCCTGTGCAACGCCGGCGAGGAGATGACCTTTCACTTCGGCCAGCTGATCGCGCATCTGTGCAAGACGCGCAACGCGCGCGCCGGCTCGATCATCGGCAGCGGCACGGTGAGCAACAAGGACTGGACGCGCGGCTATTCGTGCATCGCCGAGAAGCGGGCGATCGAGACGATCGAGGGCGGCAGCCCGACCACGCCGTTCATGCAGTTCGGCGACACGATCCGGATCGAGATGAAGGACGGCGACGGGCTGTCGATCTTCGGCCCGATCGAGCAGACCGTGGTCGCGTCCGACAAGCGCTAGACGATGAGCGGCGAGCTGCCGGGCACGCTCAAGATCGCGACCGTCTGGCTCGTCCTCGGCGCGATCGTCTTTCTCGGCTACGAGTGGCGCGGCCACGAGTCGCTGAAGGCGAGCTTCAGCGCCTCAGGCGGCGTCGTCGAGATCAAACGCAGCGACGACGGCCACTACCACTGGCCCGGGAAGATCAACGGCACGAGCGTCGATTTCCTCGTCGACACCGGCGCGAGCGGCGTCGCGATCCCGGGCGAACTCGCCGACCGGCTCGGTCTCGTCTCCGAGGGACAGGTGCGATCGAGCACGGCCGGCGGCTCGGTCACCGGCCGCGTCGTGCGCGCCGACCTCGTCCTCGACGGCGGCGTGCGCGCCGAGCGGCTGCGCATGGTCGCGCTGCCGCGGCTCGAGGCGCCGCTGCTCGGCATGGACGTGCTCGGTCGCCTGCACTGGCAGCAGCGCGACGGCGCGTTGCGCATCGACCTCGGTATGGGCGGAGCGACGACGGCACCGTGACCGACGCCACTGCACGCTCGCCCTGGATCACGCGCGCCGGCGCCGCTCTCGCGCTGGCGTGGCTCGGCGCGATCGTCGCCGGCCACGCGGTCGCCGCCGACGCGGCGCAGGTCGCTTGCCCGCCTCCAGCCACGCCGATCGACGCCGAGCGCTTTCGCGCCGGCATGCGCGACGCCGACCAGGACCACGGCTTTCTCTGGCGCATCGTGCGCGACGGACGCACCTCCTACCTGTACGGCACGATCCACGTCGCCCAACCCGAATGGATGTATCCCGGCCCGCTCGTGAAGACGGCGGTCGCAGCCGCCGACACCGTCGCGCTCGAGCTCGACGTGCTCGACCCGATCGTGCCCATCCGGCTGGCGGAGAGCGCCCGCGCGCGCTCTGGCGAGACGCTGCCCGCCGACCTCGTGCGCCGCATCGACGCGCGCATGGTCGCCGAGTGCATGGACCCTGCCCGCTGGCGCGGCTTCGCGCCGGAGTTCCAGGTCGCGATCCTGTCGACGATGGCGGCGCGCCGCGAAGGATTCGACCCGGCCTTCGCCATCGACGGCGTGCTCTCCGTCGTGGGCCGATCGCTCGCCAAGAGCGTCGTCTCGCTCGAAAGCCCGGAATCGCAGATGGCGGCGCTGCGCGCGGCGACGGCCGAAGGCACGATCGAGTTCGTGCGCAGCGGCCTCGACGACCTCGACTCGGGCCGCGCCGGTCCGCTCATTGTCCGGCTCGTGCGCGCCTGGCGCGACAGCGACCTCGCGACGCTCGAGGACTACGCGCGCTGGTGCGATTGCGTGCGCAACGACGGCGAGCGCCAGGCGCTGAAGGTGCTGCTCGACGATCGCAACGTCCTGCTCGCCGCGCAGATCGACACGATGCACACCGGCGGCCATGCCGTCTTCGCGGCCGTCGGCAGCCTGCACATGATCGGCCCGATGGGTCTGCCCGCGCTGATGCACGAGCGCGGCTTCACGGTCGATCTGGTCGTGCCCGGCCGCTGATCTCCTTGCTCCGGCAGCGCGCCTGCGCCCGGGCGACAATGCCAGTCACAAGACAGCGAGGAGACATCGTGGACGACGCGACCGGCTTCAGCAAACTCGTTCCGGGATTCGACTTCCTGCAGGGGCTCGTGAAGAATGCTGGCGCCGCGCTGCCGGGCATCGGCCAGTGGGTCGCGCCGACGCTCGATCCGGCCGAGCTCGACAAGCGGATCAGCGAGCTGCGCACCGTCCAGTACTGGCTCGAGCAGAACGCGCGCATGCTCTCGGCGACGATCCAGGCGCTCGAGGTCCAGCGCATGACGCTGTCGACGCTGAAGACGATGAACGTGAAGATGGGCGACCTGAGCGAGTCGCTCAGGGTCAAGCTCGCGCCGACCGCGGCAGCCTCCGAGCCAGTCGGCGCAGCGTCGCCGTTCGCAGCGAAGGCACCGGCCTCGCGCAACGCGAAGCCGGCCACGACTTCGGGCTCCGCCGTCGATCCGATGCAGTGGTGGACCGCCCTGACGGGCCAGTTCACCCAGCTCGCGACGAGCGCCATGAAGGACACGGCGACCGATGCGGCGAAGACGCTCGCCGGCAAGATGATGAAGCAGTCGTTCGACGCCGCAGCCGAGACCGTCAAGCAGGTCGCGACGGCACCAGTGCGCGCTGCGGCGGGTGTCGCCGGCGCGGCCAAGAGCGTGCGCGCCAAGCCCGCGGCCAAGCGTCGCCGCAGCGCCGCAGCGCCGCGCTGAGCGCATGAACGCGCCTCTGCCCGACGCTGCGACGCGACCGCCTGCGGAGCGCACGCGGCGCCGCGCACAGGTCGTCGCAGCGCTCGCGTCGGCCCTGCCGGCGCATGCGCTGCTCTGGCAGCGCGAGGACACGATCCCCTACGAGTGCGACGGCCTCACCGCCTACCGCGAGCAGCCGCTCGTCGTCGCGCTGCCCGAGACCGAGGCGCAGGTCGCGGCGGTGCTGCGCATCTGCCACGGCCTCGAGGTGCCGGTCGTCGCGCGCGGCTCCGGCACCGGCCTCTCGGGCGGCGCGCTGCCCGATCCGCTCGGCGTGACGCTGAGCCTGGCCAAGTTCAACCGCATCCTCGCCATCGACCGTGTCGCGCGAACGGCGACCGTGCAGTGCGGCGTGCGCAATCTCGCGATCAGCGAAGCGGCGGCGCCGCACGGCCTCTTCTACGCGCCCGATCCCAGCAGCCAGATCGCGTGTTCGATCGGCGGCAACGTTGCCGAGAACTCGGGCGGCGTGCATTGCCTCAAGTACGGCCTGACGCTGCACAACGTGCTCAAGGTGCGTGGCTTCACCGCCGAGGGCGAGCCGGTCGAGTTCGGCAGCGAGGCGCTCGACGCAGCCGGCCTCGACCTGATTGCCGCCGTGATCGGCAGCGAAGGCATGCTCGCCGTCGTCTTCGAGGTCACCGTCAAGCTGCTGCCGAAGGCCGAGACGGCGCGCTGCATCATGGCCAGCTTCGACGACGTTCGCAAAGCCGGCGACGCCGTCGCCGCGATCATCGCCGCCGGCCTGATCCCGGCCGGCCTCGAGATGATGGACAAGCCGATGACCGCTGCGGTCGAGAGCTTTGTCCATGCCGGCTACGACCTCGACGCCGCCGCGATCCTGCTGTGCGAAAGCGACGGCACGGCCGCGTCGGTCGAGCACGAGAGCGCGCGCATGGTCGAGGTGCTGCGCGCATGCGGCGCGACACGCATCGAGGCGAGCGCGAACGAAGCGCAGCGCCTGCGTTTCTGGAGCGGCCGCAAGAACGCGTTCCCGGCGAGCGGCCGCATCAGCCCCGACTACATGTGCATGGACTCGACGATCCCGAGGAAGCGCCTCGCCGACATGCTGATCGCGATCGGCGAGATGGAGACGAAGCACGACCTCCGTTGCGTCAACGTCTTCCACGCCGGCGACGGCAACCTGCATCCTTTGATCTTGTTCGACGCCAACGAGGCCGACCAGCTCCACCGCGCCGAAGCCTTCGGCGCCGAGATCCTGGAGCTCTCGGTCGCGATGGGCGGCACGGTGACGGGCGAGCACGGCGTCGGCGTCGAGAAGCTGTCGTCGATGTGCGTGCAGTTCTCACCGGCGGAGCGGACGCAGATGGAGGGCGTCAAGCGCGCCTTCGACCCGAGCGGGCGGCTGAATCCGGGCAAGGTGATTCCGTCGCTCGTGCGCTGCGCCGAGTACGGGCGCATGCACGTGAAGCGCGGACTGCTCGCGTTCCCAGAGTTGCCGCGGTTCTAGTCGGCGAGAGGACGCGGCGCGCGTGAAACCTGCTGTCGAGGCGATCACGGATCGCATCCGCGCGGCCCACGCGTCCGGGCACCCGCTCTGCATCCGCGGCGGCGGCACCAAGGACTTCTACGGCGAAGCGCCGACTGGCGACGTGCTCGACGTGCGCGCGCTCGCGGGCGAGGCCGACCACGAGCCGACCGAGCTCGTCGTCACCGCGCCGGCCGGCATGGCGCTCGTCGACCTCGAAACGCAGCTCGACGCGCACGGCCAGTCGCTCGCCTTCGAGCCTCCGCGCTTTGCCTCCGGCGCGACCGTCGGCGGCATGGTTGCATCGGGGCTCTCGGGGCCGTCGCGCGCGGCATCCGGCTCGGTGCGCGACCACGTCCTCGGCGTGACGATGGTGAGTGGCACCGGCGAGCTGATGCACTTCGGCGGCCGCGTCATCAAGAACGTTGCCGGCTACGACGTGTCGCGGCTCATCGCCGGTTCGCTCGGCATCCTCGGCGTGATCGTCGAGGTCTCGCTCAAGGTGCTGCCGAAGGCCGACGCCGAAGCGACACTGCGCTTCGACCTCGCCGCCGCGCCGGCACTGGCGCAGTTGCACGCCTGGGGCGGGAAGCCGCTGCCACTCGATGCGAGCGCGTGGTGGAACGACAACCTGGTCGTGCGCTTGCGTGGCTCAATCGCGGCGGTCGAGGAAGGCACGCGCGCTCTTGGCGGCGAAGCGATCGCACCCGACGCGGCCGCGCCCTTCTGGCAGAGCTTGCGCGATCACGCCGACCCATTCTTCGTCGCCGCTGCCGCCGCCGTCGAGGGCGGCAACGCGACGCTCTGGCGCCTCTCGTTGCCGCAGACCGCGCCGCCGCTCGGCCTCGCCGGCGACGAGCTCGTCGAATGGCACGGCGCGCAGCGCTGGCTGCTCACGTCGCTGCCCGCCGCGCAGGTGCGCGAGGCCGCGACCCGCGCGCGCGGCCACGCGACTCTCTTTCGCTCGCGCGACAAGACCGGTGGCGCGTTCGCGCCGCTCTCGAAGCCGATCGCGCAGATCCACGAGCGGCTCAAGCGCTCGTTCGATCCCAAGGGCATCCTCAATCCGGGCCGCCTCTATCCGGGCCTCTGACGCCGACCACGCACGCATGCAGACCGACATCGCTCCCGAGTTCGCAGGCACCGCCGATGGCGTCGAGGCCGAGGCGATCCTGCGCAACTGCGTGCACTGCGGCTTCTGCATCGCGACCTGCCCGACCTACCAGCTGCTCGGCGACGAGCTCGACGGCCCGCGCGGCCGCATCTACCTCATCAAGCAGGTGCTCGAAGGCCACGCGCCGACGCGCTCGACCCAGCTTCATCTCGACCGCTGCCTGACCTGCCGCAACTGCGAGACGACCTGCCCGTCGGGCGTGCAGTACGGCAACCTGATCGAGATCGGACGGCGCATCGTCGACGAGCGCGTGCCGCGGCCGCCGGCCGAGCAGGCGACGCGCTGGTCGCTGAAGGAAGGCCTGACCTCACCGATGTTCGCGCCGGCGATGAAGCTCGGCCAGGCGTTTCGCGCCTTCCTGCCGCCGGTGCTCAAGGCGAAGGTCGCAGCGAAGGCGCCACCGCAGGCGCATCGCTGGCCGACACGCCAGCATCCGCGCAAGGTGCTGCTGCTGATGGGCTGCGTGCAGCCGTCGATGATGCCCAACGTCAACAGCGCGACGGCGCGCGTGCTCGACGCCGCCGGCATCCAGACGCTGGTCGCCGACGAGGCCGGCTGCTGCGGCGCGATCCGCCTGCATCTCGGCGACCACGACGGCGCGCTCGACCACATGCGGCGCAACATCGACGCCTGGTGGCCGATGGTGGCGAGCGGCGCGGTCGAGGCGATCGTCATGAACGCATCCGGCTGCGGCGTGACGGTGAAGGAATACGGCCACTCGCTCGCGCGCGATCCGCACTACGCGACCAAGGCGACGCGGATCGCCGATCTGACACGCGACGTCTCGGAGCTGCTGCCCGACATCGTCCAGGGCATCAAGACCAAGCTCTCGCCGACACGAAAGAAGCCCCGCCTCGCCTTCCATCCGCCCTGCACTCTGCAGCACGGCCAGCGGCTGCGCGGCGGCGTCGAAACCGGCCTCGCGTCGCTCGGCTTCGAGGTCGGCGGCGCGCTGAACGAAGCGCACCTGTGCTGCGGCTCGGCGGGCACGTACTCGGTGCTGCAGCCCGAGCTCGCGACCGCGTTGCGCGACAGGAAGCTCGTGAACCTGAAGGAGCTCGCGCCCGAAGCCATCGTCTCGGCCAATATCGGCTGCATCCAGCATCTGCAGAGTGGCACGACGACACCGGTCCGGCACTGGATCGAGGTTCTCGACGACGCGCTCGCGCGATGACCCCGGTCTACGAGGAGCATCCGCCGGACGGCCGCTGCGAGCTGATCGCGCACGTCGGCGTGCCGTACGAGGAGCGCGGCTTGGCGACGAGCATCGCGGCCTCGAACGGATAGCGCTGTCGCAAAGCGACAAGCGGCCGGAACCGGCGCTGACGATGCTGGCCGGCCTCCGCTCTCGGAGTAACCTGACCTCGTCGCCGCGCGGCCGAACCAGCTTTGAGCGCATGCGGATCGCTCGCGTCGACGGCGCGTGGACATTCTGGGCCGAGCCCGAGGGGCGCGCGGCGACGCCGCTCGCGCTCGCCGAGAGCGGGGCACAGCGCGCGGTCTTCGCAAACCCGGAGCGCCAGCCTTCGCGCCGGCTACCAGCTCGCGTTCGGTGTCGGCGCGGCGTGTGCGCTGCTCGCGGCCGCGCTCGGCGCGCTGCTGCTGCCGATGCGCGCGGCGCCGCCGTCGGATGGCGGCGGCGCCGAGGTCGCGAAGCAAGCCAGCTGAACGCGCGATCCACCGCGCCGACAAGTGCGACGCCGGTCATTCAGCGGATCGAACATTCAGCCCGTTGAACGCCGTACGACCGTCCGGATTTTGCGGTCTTGAATTCGCGGCGGTCCAGAGCAAAAACGCTCGTGCCAAGCGCGCCTATTTCTCGTCTCATCCCATCTGCGCCGACCAGCGCCGCGAGGCGATCGGCAGGCGCGCGGTGGAACAGGCGCCAGCAGGCCCGCACCGACCCGCCACATTCGTTCGACCACCCCGAGGAGACGTCATGACTTCCAGAACCGACCCCGTCGCGGCCCGCGCCGCCTGTGCACTCGCCGTCAGCGCCACCTTGCTGAGCGCCTGCGGCGGCGACGACCACACCTTCGCCGCGATCCCCGCCGCGCCCGCGGTCGCGACCTCCACCGTCACGGTGTATTCGGCGACCGCCGCGGCGAGCGGCGTGCCCGGCACGACGGCAGCAACCCAGGACCTGCTCACCGGCGGCCTCGGCAAGACCGGCATCGGCGGCGCCGCCGCCCCCGCGTATGCCAACCCGCTCATTCCCACCGCATTGGAGCTGCGTCGCAATGCCATCTACAGCAACTACCGCGCGATCGTCGACGCCTCGGCAGGCGGCGGCTACGGCTCGCTCTACGGCCCGAACGTCGACATCAACGGCGTTGCCAGCGCGACGAACGATGGCCTCATCCCGGGCCGCGAGTACGTCGGCGTGCTGGACGACGGCAGCGGCAAGAAGAACGTCACCGTCGCGGTGCAGATCCCCGACAGCTTCAACCAGGCGTCTCCGTGCGTCGTGCTCGGCCCGTCCTCCGGCTCGCGCGGCGTCTACGGTGCGATCGGCACCGCGGGCGACTGGGGCCTGAAGCACGGTTGTGCGGTGGCGCTGACCGACGCCGGCAAGGGCGTCGGCCTCTACGACCTCACCGACGACACCGTCAACAAGATCGACGGCACCCGCGCCACGCGCACCGCCGCCGGCACGCTCAGCCACTTCGCGGCCGACGTCACCGATGCGGCACGCACCGCCTACAACGTGCTGTTCCCGAACCGGCTGTCGCTCAAGCAAGTCCACTCGCAGATCAATCCCGAGAAGGACTGGGGCACCGACACGCTGGCCGCAGCGCGCTACGCCTTCGTCGCCCTCAACGATCGCTACGGCACGGCCACTGCGCCGACGCCGTTCACGCCGGCGAACACCATCGTGATCGCCGGGTCGGTCTCGAACGGCGGCGCGGGCGTGATCCACGCGGCCGAGCAGGACACCGACGGCCTGATCGACGGCGTCGTCGCCGGCGAGCCGGTCACCGAGATGCCGACGATCGTCGGCTACGGCATCACGGTCGGCGGCGTCGCCGCCACCGGCTACGGCAAGACGCTTGCCGACTACGTCACCTACGGCAACCTCTACCAGCCGTGCGCCGCGCTGGCGGCACCGGCGGCACTGACGGAAGCGACGTTCTTCAACTACATCGGGTTTTCCGCGCAGAACGGACGCGCCACGGCACGCTGCGACAGCCTCGCGGCCAAGAACCTGGTCACCGGCGCCGACACGGCGGCGCGCTCGCTCGACGCGCTCAACAAGCTGCGCAACTTCGGCTGGACGACGTTCAACGACCAGATGCACAACGCCCACTACGGCTTCGGCAACGGGCCGATCCTGGCGGCGATGTACCCAGTGAGCTACGGCCGCTTCTCGGTCCTCGACAACGTCTGCAACACCAGCTTCGCGCAGGTCGACGCGACCGGCGCGGTCGTGCCGGTGAGCGCGACGACCAAGGCGGCGAGCTTCGCGATGGCCAACGGCACGGCCAACGGCACGCCGGGGAGCGTCGTCTACAACGACTCGGTCGGCGGCGCGCGCGTCTGGAACATCGCCACCTCGGTGTCGACCGGCGTGCAGGACTTCGGCCTCGACAACGCGCTCTGCCAGCGCGCGCTCGTCACCGGCCTCGACGAGACCGGTGCAGCGCTGACCGCGACGGCAACCTCGACCCGGCCCACGGCGGCGCAGAGCGATGCGGTGAGGAAGGGCATCGGCGAGGTGCTGCTCAACGGCAACCTGCGCGGCAAGCCGACCATCATCGTCGCCGGCCGCAGCGACGCGCTGGTGCCCATCAACAACAACGCGCGGGCCTACACGGCGTACAACAAGTTCGTCGAGGGCGCAGCCAGCCCGATCCACTACATCGAGGTCGAGAACGCGCAGCACTTCGACACCTTCGTGTCGCTGCCCGGCTGGGACACGCGCTTCGTGCCGCTGCACGTCTATTTCGTGCGCTCGATGGACGCGATGTACGCCTTCCTGAAGAGCGGCACGGCCCTGCCGCCGAGCCAGGTCGTGCGCACCACCGTGCGCGGCGGCGTGCCGGGCGCGGCCCCGGCGATCACGGCGGCGGCCGTGCCGGCGATCAGCGCAGCGCCGGCGGCCGGCAACCAGATCACATTCGCGGGCTCGTCGCTCGCGGTGCCGAACTGAGGCCGTTCACGCTGCGACCATTGTCCGGACGAGGATCAGCAGCGAGGCCAGCACCAGAACGGCGATCGTGAGCGCGGCGCCGATCTGGCGCTGCGGCGTCGTGCCGAGCGAGCTGCCGAGACCCTGGGCGCTGATCAGCCGGGCGAGGACCAGCACGGCGCCCAGGCCGTGGATCCAGGTCGGCGCAGCGCCGAGCATCTCCGCCAGCGCGATCAGCAGCAGCGCCAGCGGCGCGTGCTCGGCGAAGTTGCCGTGGGCGCGGATCGACTGGGCGAGCCGGGCGTCGCCGCCGTCGCCCGCCGCGACGTTGGTGCGGACCCGGTTGACGATCACGCGCACGGTGAGCAGCGCGGCCAACAGGCCGAGCACGGCCGCGTAGACCGCGGCGAGGTGAGGTGCAATGACGGACATGGGAGTTCCTTTCGAGGTGGCGACCCGCGGGCCTGGTCATGGTTGACGTGCCACGACTGCCGGGATCGACACGCGACGAGAACTTCTGTCCGACATGGCGCGACTCACGCCGCAAGAGAGCTGTGCCCGATCAGCAGCGCGACGCAGCCTGCACGGCAGGGCACACCTTGGGATGCGCGAACTCGACGCCGACGACAGCGCGGGCGTAGAGATAGTTCTCGCGGGCACGATCGCTGAGCGCGTCGAGCTCGACCCGGCCCTGCTCGTCGCACGGGAAACAGAGGCCGCGGCCCCGGCACAGCGACTGGAAGCGGATCTCGTGGGTCTGGTCCATGGCTCGGCGAACTCCCGCGGCACCGTCGGAGCGAGGCGCGCGTTGGCAGTGTCGAGCCTGCGACACGCCGGCGCTGTCAGGTCGACTCGGCCGCGCGTGTCAGCGCAGTTCCGTCCCGCGTGTCGGCGCCGGGCCGCGGCGTCGCGTCGGCGTCACGGCGCAGTGATCCTTGTCACGCCGTTGCGCGTGAGCACGAGCAACGCGCCATCGCCGGCGACGCGCAGGTCGACTGGCGAGCCGGAGAGGCTCGCGAACGCGAAAGCGGCGTTGCCGTTGGCTGCGTCGAGCCGGCCGACGAAGCGGTTCACGACGTCGGCGAAGTAGTACTGACCGCGGTAGTCGGCGGGGAACGGGCCGGCCGCCGGATCGAACGCGCCGCCCGCGATCGCCGCGCTCTTGAAGAAGCCGCCCGGCCCCGATCCGGCCGGCGCCGCGTCGACGTGCTTGCAGGTGAAGAGCGGCGCAACGATGTTGTCGGGTTCCTCCGAGCCGAGCCAGCCGTAGTTGGCGCCGGCGCTGCCGACGTCGATCTCTTCCCAGGTGACCTCGCCGACGTCATTGATGTGGATCCGCCCGGTGACGGGCTCGACCACGAAGGTGAACGGATTGCGCAGGCCATGCGCCTACACCGCGCGCGCCACGCCGGACTGGGTCGCGAAGAAGGGGTTGTCGGCGGGGCTGCTGCCGTCGTCGTTGAAGCGCAGCAGCTTGCCGAACGGCAGCGCGAGGTTCTGCGCCTGCGCGCCGTTGGCGTTGTCGCCGACGTCGACACGTTGCCCGCCGCATCGCTGGCGCGCGCGCGCAGCACGTGCTGGCCGGAGAGATAGGCGGTGGTGTCGAGCGTCGTGCCGAAGGGCGCGCTCGTGTCGGCGGCGCCGATCGCGACGCCATCGATCTGGAACTCGACCGAGGCGACGCCGACGTTGTCGCCGGCGGTCGCGCTGATCGTGATCGAGCCGGTGAGACCGACAGCGAGCGGTGGTGTCGGCGCCGATCGGCGTCATGCCGCTGTCGCCACCGCCGCCGCACGCAGCGACGATCGCGACGCCGCTCGCGGTCAGAGCGTGGCGCAGGAGTCCGTGCTGACGCATGGAATCGACCTCATGTCGTCGCCGCGGCAGGCGCGCAGACAGAAGGCGAATCTTGCCGCCGCGTCGCGCGGCTCCGTCACAAGACGTCGCGTGCCGGGCTCAGCCGCGGAAGTGACACGCCACGCGGTGACCTTCGCTGCTCTCCTTCAGCTCCGGCACCTCGGTGCTGCAACGTGGGAACTGGGCGATCGGACAGCGCGTGTGGAAGTGGCAGCCGGTGGGCGGATGGATCGGGCTCGGCACGTCGCCGACAAGCGGGATGCGCTTTCGCTTGACGCGCGGATCGGGCACCGGCACGGCCGCCAGCAGCGCCTCGGTGTACGGATGCAGCGGCTCGGTGTAGAGCTTCCTGGCCGACGCGATCTCGACGATCCGGCCGAGGTACATCACCGCGACGCGGTCGCTGATGTGCTCGACCACCGACAAGTCGTGGGCGATGAAGATGTAGGTGAGGTTGAGCTGCTCCTGCAGGTCTTCGAGGAGGTTGATGACCTGCGCCTGGATCGAGACGTCGAGCGCCGACACCGCTTCGTCGCACACGATCAGCTTCGGGCTCACGGCGAGCGCGCGGGCGATGCCGATGCGCTGGCGCTGGCCGCCCGAGAACTCGTGCGGATAGCGGCGCATGTGGTCGGGCGAGAGGCCCACCGTGCGCAGCAGCTCGACGATGCGCGCGTCGAACTCCGAGCGACTCGACGTGAGCTTGTGGATGATCAGCGCCTCGCCGACGATCGCCGCCACCGTCATGCGCGGATTGAGCGAGGCGTACGGATCCTGGAAGATGATCTGCATGTCGCGCGCGAGCGCACGCAACTCCTCCTTGCCGGCGTGCGTGACGTCTCGACCCTCGAAGCGCACCGTGCCCGAGGTCGGCTCGATCAGGCGCAGGATGCAGCGGCCGGTCGTGCTCTTGCCGCAGCCCGATTCGCCGACGACGCCGAGCGTCTCGCCGGCCATCAGGTCGAAGCTCACGCCGCTCACCGCGTGCACGCTCTCGATCTCGCGGCCGAGCCAGCCGCCGGTGATCGGGAAGCGCTTGACGAGGTCGCGGACCTCGAGCAGCGGCGTGCTCATGCGGACGCTCCCTGGTCGACGATGTCGAAGATGCAGCGCACCTTGTGGCCGGGCACCGGCTCGCGCAATTCGGGCGTCGCGACGACGCACTCGGGCGCGGCGTGCGGGCAGCGTGGTGCGAAGCGGCAGCCGGGCGCCGGGTCGACGAGCTTGGGCACCGTGCCCGGGATCTGCGCGAGCCGCACCTTGTGCAGCGCCGCCGTGTCGATGCGCGGGATCGAGCGGATCAGCCCCTGCGTGTACGGATGGCGCGGATGGGCGAACAGCTCGTCGACGCTCGCCTCCTCGATCACCATGCCGGCATACATCACGACGACGCGCTGCGCGACCTCGGCGACGACGCCCATCGCGTGCGTGATGAGCAGGATCGCCATGCCGAGCCGATCCTTCAGCTCGGCAAGCAGGTCGAGGATCTGCGCCTGGATGGTGACGTCGAGCGCGGTCGTCGGCTCGTCGGCGATCAGCAGCTTCGGGTTGCAGGCGAGCGCGAGCGCGATCATCACGCGCTGGCGCATGCCGCCCGAGAACTGGTGCGGATAGTCGTTGACGCGGCGCTCGGGCGTCGGGATCTTGACCAGCGCGAGCATCTCGATGGCGCGTGCGAGCGCAGCCTTGCGGCCGAGACCCTCGTGCAGGCGCAGCGATTCGGCGATCTGCTCGCCGACGCTGTAGACCGGATTGAGCGAGGTCATCGGCTCCTGGAAGATGATCGCGATCTCCTTGGCGCGGACGCGACGCATCTCGTCGTTGCTCGCGGTGACGAGATCGCGGCCCTGCCACAGCACTTGCCCGGCGACGATGCGGCCGGGCGGCATCGGCAGCAGCTTGAGCACGGTCATCGCGGTCACGGTCTTGCCGCAGCCCGACTCGCCGACGACGCACACCGTCTCGCCGCGGTCGACCGCGATGTCGACGCCGTCGACGGCGTGGAGCCAGCCGTCGTCGGTCTTGAAGTGGGTCTTGAGGCCCTTGATCTCGAGGAGGGCCATGTTCAGTGGTCCGTTCCGTTGCGGCGATGGAGCGGCGCGGCAGGCAGCAGCCGGCCTGCCGCGCTGCAGCGAGCCGTCGCACGACCTCGGCGCCACAGCGAAGCCGTGTGCGGGCTGGTTGCGGCGCGTGTGGGAGGCGCCGAGGAGCGGAAGTTTCGCGGCCTGCATGCGCCGCAGGCGCATGCCCCACATCTGACTTGCGCCGGGAGAGTCTGAGCGCAACGAGCGCAGCGAACGAAGCGAGTTGCCCGGCGCGGCCGCGAAACTGAGCACCGCAGGGGAGTCGTCGCGCAGCGACGACCGCCTCCGTCACGCGTCGCAGCCAGCCCGTACCCGGCTTCGCCGCTCGCCACATGCACGACGAACATCACAACACCCTCCGCGGATCCAGCGCATCCCGCAACCCGTCGCCGACGAAGTTGATGCACAGCACCGCGAGAAAGATCGCGGTGCCGGGAAAGAGCGCCCAGTGCGGCGCGATGTCGAGGTATTCCTTGCTGTCGTAGAGGATCCGGCCCCAGGTCGGGATGTCGGGCGGGAAGCCGAGGCCGAGGAAGGAGAGGGTCGACTCCGCGATGATCGCCGCGGCGACGTCGATGGTGCCGGCGACGATCACCGGGCCGAGCGCGTTGGGCAGGATGTGGCGCACGACCTGGCGCGGCAGCGACGCACCGAGCGCGCGCGCGGCCTCGACGAATTCCTTCTCGCGCAGCGAGAAGAACTGCGCCCGCACGAGACGTGCGACCGGCATCCAGCGGAAGCCGCCGATCACCAGCACGATCAGGATGAAGACGCCGATTTCGGGGCCGAAGGCCTGCTTCAGGCCGTCGCGAAAGAGATAGATCAGGATCAGCAGGAGCGGCAGCTGCGGCAGGGACAGGAACAGGTCGGTGACCCACATCAGGACCGAATCGATAGCGCCGCGCGAGATGCCGGCGACGGCGCCAATGGTGACGCCGACGAGCATCGCCATCAGCATCGCCGCGAGGCCGACGGCGAGCGAGATGCGACCGCCGTAGAGCATGCGCGCGAAGATGTCCTGGCCGAGGTCGTCGGTGCCGAAGGGATGCGCGACGGTCGGCGTGTTGAGGCGCGCGGTGAAGTCGATGTCGTTGATCGACAGCTTCCAGACGAGCGGCCCGAACGCGACCATCAGCACCATCACGACGAGCACGACGAGCCCCGCGACGGCGAGCTTGTGGCGGCGGAAGCGCCGCCACGCCTCGGTCGCCGGCGAGACGTTGCGACGGAGCGGGGCGATCGCGATCGCCTCGGGCGCGCTAGCGATAGCTGATCCGGGGGTCGAGCCAGGCATAGAGCAGGTCGGCGATCAGGTTGAAGAGGATGACGAGGCAGGAGAACACGAAGGTCACGGCCATGATCACCGGCGTGTCGTTGCGCAGGATCGCGTCGATCAGCAGCGAACCGATGCCGGGGACGCGAAAGATCTGCTCGGTGACGATCGCGCCGCCGAAGACCTGCGGCATGGTCAGCGCGACCAGAGTCACGACGGGGATCAGGGCGTTCCTGACGACGTGCTTCATGATCACCGCGCGCTCGGCCAGGCCCTTGCTGCGCGCCGTCGTGACGTAGTCGAGCCGGATCACGTCGAGCACAGCCGAGCGCACGTAGCGCGTCCAGCTCGCACCCTGAAAGAGGCCCAGCACCGCCACCGGCATGATCGCCTGCTTGATGTGCGCCCACATCCAGGGCCAGCCGCTGCCGGGAATGTCGGCGCGAAAGACGAAGGGCAACCAGTCGAGCTTGATCGAGAACAGCAGGATCAGCAGCAGGCCGGTGAAGAAAGTCGGCAGCGAGAAGCCGACGAAGGCGAGCGTGCTGGCGATGCGGTCGAACCACGAGTACGGGCGTGCCGCCGAGTAGATGCCGACCGGCAGCGCGATGGCGAGTGCCAGCACCTGCGACGCACCGATCACGGCGAGCGTCACCGGGACGCGTCCCCAGATCAGCGTGTCGACGTCGACGCGGCTGATGAACGAGAAGCCCCAGTCGCCGCGCACCATCGCGAAGAGCCAGCGGAAGTAGCGCTGCCAGACCGGATCGTCGAGGCCGAACTGGTGGCGCAGGTTGGCCTGGACCTCGGGCGGCACGTTCGGGTTCAACGCCATCTCCGAGAACGGATCGCCGGGCGCGAGCGCGAGCACCGTGAACAGCACGACGCTGATGCCGAGCAGGCTCGGCAAGGCGATCAGCAGCCGGCGAAGGAAGTAGGGCCCCACGGTTCTGGAGGTGTCGTGCCGGCCGGGAAAGTCAGGCTTCCCGGTACCAGTCGTGCAAGGCCGAGAAGTCGAGGTCCCAGACCGACAGGGCCGGTACGAGCTTGGAGGCCGCGCCGCGCACCCGGGCGCGATTGACGAGCGGGATGATGGCGCGCGAGCCGACGACGAGATCGTTCATCCGGATGAAGAGCGCAGCGCGCTTGACCGGATCGAGCTCGGCCTCGGACGCCGCCTGCGCCGCGTCGTATTCCGGGCTGCTCCATCGGCTGTTGTTCCGGCTCTGCCACTTGTTGGCCTTTTGGGAGAACTCCGACGAGATGAACTGGCGCATCGTGCTGCCCGGGTCCTGCGATCCCCACATCCAGGTGAACATCTGCATGTCGGCCCAGAACTTCCCGAACGTGTCCGGGTTGCCGACGTCGGACGAGAAGAACACCGAGGGCGAGACCGACTTGAGCTCGAGGTCGATGCCCGCCTTCTGGCACGCCTGCTTGACGATCGCCTGCTCCTTCTGGCGCGTGCCGTTGATCGACGTCTGGAAGACGAACTTCATCTTCCTGCCGCTCTTCTCGCGGACGCCGTCGGCGCCCTTCTTCCAGCCGGCGGCGTCGAGCAGGGCGTTGGCCTTGTCGACGTTGAACTCCCATTGGCCGTTCGGCGATCGATAGCGGGCCGGCGTGTTGAGGAAGTGACCTGTCGCCGCGCCGGCACGGCCGTAGATGAACTCCTGCATGCTCTTCCTGTCGCACAGCAAGGCCATCGCCTCGCGCACCTTCGGGTCGCTGAACGCGAAGTGCTTGCTCTTGACGCTCGCGCGCTCGCCCTCCACCTCGTTCCATGGATCAGTGGGGTTGAGCTGGATGAACTCGATGTCGCCGCTCGGGACGGCGAGCGTGCGGCCCTTGCCGCCCGCCTCCATGCGCTTGAGCACTTCGTCTTCGACCTGCAGATTCCAGGCGTAGTCGTACTCGCCGGTCTGCAGCACGGCGCGTGCCGCCGAGGTCGCATCGCCGCCGCCCTTGACCTCGATCGTGTCGAAGAAGGGCCGGTTGGGCATGTGGTAATTCTTGTTGATTTCGCCGCGCACGATATCGCCCGGCTTGAAATCCACGATCTTGTACGGCCCGGTGCCGACGGGCTTGAGGTTCGCCGGCGCCTCGCGCGCGCGAGCGCCGACGTAGCCGGTGAAGACGTGCCTGGGAAGGATCGCGCCATCCGACGCGACGAGCGGCCCGTACCAGCTCGGGGTTGGCCGCGCAAATGAGATGCGGATCGTGTGGCTGTCGATCTTCTGGATCGTGCAGTCCTCGTAGGTTCCGGCGAAGACTGCCGCCGTGGCCGGATCCTTGACGAACTCGAAGGTGAAGACGCAGTCGTCGGCCGTGAACGGCTGGCCGTCGTGCCAGGTGACGCCGCGCTTCAGCTTCCAGGTGACCGAGCGGCCGTCGGCGGCGACGGAGCCGTTGGCGACGCTCGGGATCTCGGCGGCGAGCACCGGCACGAGGTTGCCGTCGTTGTCCCAGGTCGCGAGCGGCTCGTAGAAGATGCGCGAGCCTTCCTGGTCCTTGGTGCCGCCCGCGAAGTGCGGATTGAGAAGCGTCGGGCCTTGCCAGAAGAGCGTCTTCAGCGCGCCGCCGCCACCGCGCTTGGTCGGCTTGTACGCCGACGCTGGCTGCGCCTGCGCGATGCCGGCGTGCGCAAGCATCATCGACGCCATCGGCATCGACAGACCGAACCCGAGCATCCGTTCGACGAAGCTGCGGCGCGGCAGCCGCGCCGCGCGCACGTCCTCGATCAGCGCACGCAGGTCGGCTTCGTCCATGCGGCTCGCGCCCTGTCAGGTCAGACCGCGGCCGTGCGGCTTCAGCCGATCCCGCCTTCGCGGTACCAGTTCTGCAGCGCCGAGAAGTCGAGGTCCCAGCCCGACAGCGTCGTCACCAGCTTCAAGTTGCCGCCACGCACCCGCGGCCGGGCGATCAGCGGGATGACGACGAAGTCGTTGATGACGATGTCGTTGCACTTGATGTAGATCGCCGCGCGCTTGACCGGATCGAGCTCGGACTCGCCGGACTTGAAGAGCGTGTCGTAGTCCGGGTTGACATATCGGCAGATGTTGCGAAAGCCCCATTTGTTGGACTTCTGCGCGACCTCGGCCGAGGTGTACTGGTCCATGAAGCGCTGCCCGTCGGGCGCGGTCATGGTCGTCGTGTACATCTGCATGTCGGCCCAGAACTTCGGGTACGTGTCGGGGTTGGCGAAGTCGGACGAGAAGAACACCGACGCCGTCACCGACTTCAGCTCGAGGTCGATGCCGGCCTTCTGCGCCGCCTGCTTGACGATCGCCTGCTCCTTCTGGCGCGTGCCGTTGATGGACGTCTGGAAGACGAACTTCATCTTCTTGCCGCCCTTCTCGCGGATGCCGTCGGCGCCCCGCTTCCAGCCGGCGCCGTCGAGCAGCGCATTCGCCTTGTCGACGTTGAACTCCCACTTCGTGTTCGGCGAGCGGAACTTCGACG
>Ga0123336_10001571_pt1 | contig 20901 bp, 19 predicted proteins | sample SSSSmetaG_FD_96466 | JGI IMG/M metagenome (GOLD analysis project Ga0123336, IMG submission 96466) | Glacier valley bacterial and archeal communities from Borup Fiord, Nunavut, Canada, to study Microbial Dark Matter (Phase II) - ​SSSS metaG | ecosystem: Environmental > Aquatic > Freshwater > Ice... | reverse complement strand
GGCGGCTCGAGCGCTGGATGCCTTCGAAGCCGAGCTCGAACACCTGGGTCGGCTTGACGCTGCGCACCGGTCCGAACTTCTCGATCGTGGTGCGCTTCACGATCGCGTCGACCTTCGCCATCTCGTCGTCGGTGAGGCCCGAGTAGGCCTTGGCGAACGGCACCAGCGTGCGCGGCTCGGCACCGGCCGCGCGGTCCCATACCGCGAACGTGAAATCGGAATACAGCGACGCGCGTCGCCCGTGCCCGCGCTGCGCGTAGATCAGCACCGCGTCGACCGTCAGCGGGTCGATCTTCCACTTCCACCACACGCCGACGTCCTTGGTCCGGCCCACGCCGTAGCGCGCGTCGCGACGCTTGAGCATGAAGCCCTCGACGCGGCGGGCGCGCGCTTCGGCGCGCAGCACGGCGAAGTCCTGCCAGCTCGCAGCCTGCAGCACCGGCGACAGCCGCAGCACGGGGAGGTCGATCGACGCGACCAGCGCTTCGAGGCGCGCGCGACGTTCGGCCTGCCCGCGGCCGCGCAGGTCGACGCCGCCTTCCTCGAGCAGGTCGTAGGCCACCAGCACCACCGGGGTCTCGGCCAGGAATTTCTTCGACAGCGTCTTGCGCCCGATGCGCGTCTGGAGGTCCGCGAACGGCGCAGGCGTGCGGTCGCCAGCCCGCCACACCAGGATCTCGCCGTCGATCACCGTGCCCTGCGGCACGACATCGACCAGTGCGGCCAGTTCGGGAAAGCGCTCGGTCACGAGGTCTTCCCCGCGCGACCACACGAACGCCTCGCCGCCGCGCGCGACGAGTTGTCCGCGGATGCCGTCGTACTTCCACTCGACCTGCCAGGCGGTGGGCGGGCCGAGCAGTTCGTCGAAGCGCTCGACCGCCTCGTTGAGCGCATGCGCGAGGAAGAAGGGGTAGGGCTGGCCGCGCAGTTCGTCGGCGATCGCGCCGTCGTCCGATCCGTCGGTCGCGGTGGGGGCGATCAACGCGCGGTAGGTCGCGGCGCTCGGCCGCGATCGGCCGTCGGTGTAGCCCATCAGACGGTGCGCGACGATCTTCGCGTCGACGCCCGACACGGTGGCCAGCGCGCGCGTGACCGACAGCTTCGACACGCCGACGCGAAAGCCGCCGCCGATGAGCTTGATCAGCAGGAAGCGTTCGGGCGTGTCGAGCTCGTCCCACCAGTCGGCCAGGCGACGCGCGATCTCCTCGGGCGGCGCACCCTTCAGGCCGAGCAGCCGGTCCTCGATCCACGTCGCGAGGCCGAGGTCGGACGTGCGCGACGGAGGCGGCAGCACCTGCGCGATGGTCTCGGCGAGGTCGCCGACCGCCTGGTAGCTCTCGTCGAACAGCCACTCGGGCAGCGCCGCGATGTCGCGGGCCGTCTCGCGCATCAGCCGCGTGGGAACCGTCTGGCGGGGCTTGCCGCCGGCCAGGAAGTAGACGGCCCACGCGGCATCGCGCGCGGTGTCGTCGTCCACCGCGGCGAAGTAGCGGACCAGTGCGTCCTGCTTGGCCCGGGTGGCGGTCGATGCGTCGAGCTCGGAGAACAGCGTGGCGAACGACTTCATGGGGTGGTGGGATCCGGACCCGCCTTGCGCAAAGCTGCGATGGCGCTCATCGGGGTGTGGGGCGGGCGACCAGCGGCCACTGGCGGGTTTGTACGGTCTGTGTGAGGCGGTTTGGCCATGATAGGTTGCGACGATGGGGAAATTTCCGAGACCACTGCGCCACATCTTCCGGCCGATGACGCCGCGGTCGAGCGTGATCGAGCAGGGTCTCGTGCTCACGAGCATCCTCGCGGCCGTGGTGCTCGCGGTGATGGCGCTGGTGGTCCACAACATCAACAGCGATGCCGAAGAGGCCGCCACGCGCTCGATCCGCTCGATCGAGGTCGCCGCCACGCTCGACAAGCTGCAGCTCGCCTTGCGCGACGGCGACATGGCCGGACGCGACCTGGCAGGCGGGCGCTCCCGCGACCGGGCCGATGCGGACCGCTTCGACACCACGCGTTTCCAGTCCCGCCTGCACCTGGCCGCGCTCGGGCCGCTGACCGGCGACGACGCCACGCAGTCCGAGCGGCTGTCGCGCCTCGGCCCGCTGATCAACCGCAAGTTCGCGCTCGGCCTGCGCAGCTACGAGGTGACGAACCCCGGGGCGCGCGACGAGGTCGACGGCCTGATCGCGGCGATGCGCGACGACGAGCGCCGCCGCCTCGACGCCTACCGCGCCACGCAGCGCGACGCGAACCAGCGCTCCACCTGGATCATGGTCGGCGCGCTCGCGCTGGTCAGCGTGCTGTCGCTGGTGTTCTGGATCCTCCTCAAGATCGAGTTCGCGGCCCGCCGCGCCCTCGAAGGTCGCCTGATCGAGTCGGCCACCACCGACGAGCTCACCGGCGTCGCGAACCGCAGCGACTTCGATCGCAAGCTGGTCCAGGAGTGGGCCTTCCGCAATCGATACGGCACCGCGCTGTCGCTGCTGGTCGTCGACGTGGACGGGCTCAAGGAGCACAACGAGCAATGGGGGTACGTGGCGGGCGATGCGATCCTGCGCGAGACGGCGCGGCGCCTGGCGTCGCGGCTGCGGCGCACCGAGGTGCTGGCGCGCTCGGGGGGCGACGAGTTCGCGGTGATCGTGCCGCAGTACCGCAAGGAGGCTCTCGCGATCGCCGAGCAGTTGCGCGAGCAGATCGCCGAGGCGCCGTTCTACATCCAGGGCGGCGACCGGCCGGTGTCGATCCCGGTCACCGTCAGCATCGGTGTCGCCGAGGCCAGCGATGTCGAGACGCCGCGTCAATTGCTCGCCTCGGCCGACGCGGCGCTGCACGACGCGAAGAGCAGCGGTCGCAACTCGGTCGCGACCTTCCAGCCCGACGCCACGACCGGCGGCATGCGGCTGTCGACCGGGCCCAAGACGGAACCGCTCAAGCGCGCGGCCAACGGCTAGCTGTGCTCTGCAGTGGGAACGGCGACCGCGGGCTCGCCTTCCGCCTCGTCGCCGTATTCGGTCTCGAAGGCTTCGGCGTCCAGGCCGTTATCGCACAGCCATCGCACCATCACCGGCACCTGTCCGTGCGTGACGATCACGCGCTCGGCACCGGTCGCGTGGATCGCCGCGTGCAGGGCGGGCCAGTCGGCATGGTCCGACAGCACGAAGCCGCGGTCGACGCCGCGTCGCCGCCGCGCGCCGCGCAGCAGCATCCAGCCCGACGCGAAGGCATCGCCGTAATCGCCGAAGCGCCGCATCCACGTCGAGCCTGCCGCGGACGGGGGCGCCAGCACCAGCCCGCGCTTGAACAGCGTCTTGTCGGTCACTTCCGACACCAGCGTCGTCTCGGGCAGCGCCACGCCGGCCGCGCGATAGGCGCGATTCAGCGGCTCGACCGCGCCGTGGCAGAAGATCGGACCGATGCTCGCATCGACGCCCGCCAGGATGCGTTGCGCCTTGCCGAACGCGTAGCAGAACAGCACCGACGCCCGGCCCGCCTCGGCGTTGCCGCGCCACCAGTCGTCGATGCCTGCGTAGAGCTCGCGCTGCGGCTGCCAGCGATAGATCGGCAAGCCGAAGGTCGATTCGGTGATGAACACGTCGCAGCGCACCGGCTCGAACGGCGTACAGGTCGGGTCCACGTCGAGCCCGGTCATGAACTTGTAGTCGCCCGACGCGACCCACACGCGTCCGCCATGTTCCAGGCGCACCTGAGCCGAGCCGAGCACGTGGCCCGCCGGATGCAGCGACACCCGCACGCCGTGATGGTCGATCGCCTCGCCGTACGGCAGCGTCTGCAGGTCGATCGTGCCCAGACGAGCGCGCAGGACGCCTTCGCCGGGCGCCGCGGCGAGGTAGTGGCCGTGCCCCGTGCGTGCATGGTCCGCGTGCGCGTGCGTGATCACGGCCCGGTCGACCGGGCGCCACGGATCGATGTAGAAGTCGCCGGGCGGGCAGTAGAGGCCCTGCGGCCGCAGCACGACGAGGTCGCCGCGGCGTTCGCGCGGGGGCGGGTGGTCGGTCGTCATCGCCTCAATACTGGCCGCGCTCGCCGGTCAGCGAGACGGCGGCACGCAGCACGCCGTACGAGATCGCGTTGGTGATCCGTCCGAGGAGGCCGGTCTTGAGCAGCCGCTCCGCGCGGACCGGCCCGGCGTCGTGGGCGATCGCGTGTTCGACGTGCTGGCGCAGCAGGCCGGCGAAGCGCGCGTCGCGCACGACGAGGTTCGCTTCGCGGGCCAGCAGCAGGCTGAACGGGTCGATGTTCGACGAGCCGACCGTGGCCCATGCATCGTCGACGACGCCGACCTTCGCGTGCAGGAAGCTGGTGGTGTATTCGTAGATCTCGATGCCCGCGGCGAGCAGTTCCGCGTATAGCGTCTGGCTCGCGTAGTGCTGCACCGGGTACTCGGGCCGACCCTGCAGCAGCAGGCGCACGCGCACGCCGCGTTTCGCGGCCGCGATCAGCGTCTTGCGGAAACGGCGCCCGGGGAAGTAGTAGGCGTTGCACAGCAGCACGTCGGTCTTCGCGAGCTTGATCGCCGCGAGGTACGCGCGCTCGATGCTGCGCCGGTTGCGCACGTTGTCGCGGGTGACCAGCGCGACGCGGATGTCGCCACCGTCGGGTCTCGCCTGGGCCCACTCGCGGCGCGAGAACCAGGTCTCGACCGCCTGCTCCAGTTCCCGGCGGTTGCCGATCACGTTGGGCAGGTCGAGCCGCAGCCACTGGTTGAGCATGTACGCGGAGATCGGGCCGACGATCGGCCCTTCCACCCGCGCGGCGAAGTCGAAGCGCGGTGCCTCGAGAGCGCCATGGTTCGGATCGTTGAGGTCGTCGAGGACGTTGATGCCGCCGCAGAACGCGACCTTGCGGTCGATCATCACCAGCTTGCGATGCAGGCGTCGCAGTCGCTTGCGCGAGAACCAGGCCAGCCCGCTGCGCCACGAATAGTGCTCGGGCCGGAACACCACGTACTCGACGCCGGCCGCGTCGAACTTCGTGCGGATCGCCTCCGACAGATTGTTCGAGCCGAAGCCGTCGACGGTGACGCGGACCCGGACCTTGCGGCGGGCCGCCCCGGCCAGCACGTCGGTGACGCGCTGGCCGGTCTCGTCGTCGTGATAGATGTAGGTCTCGAAGTAGACCTCGTCGCGCGCGGCTTCGATGGCCGCGATCAGCGCCGGGAAGTACTCGGTGCCGCCGCAAAGTAGTTCGACGCGATTGCCCGCCTCGAAATTCACGCCGAGTCGAGCACTAGCTCGGCGAGGATCGGGGCGTGGTCGGAAAGCTTGCGCCAGGTCGGTCCGGACAGCACCTGCGCGGACGCGATGCGCAGGCCGCGAACGTAGACCCGGTCGAGGCGCAGCAGGGGAAAGGCCGCAGGAAAGGTGCGCGCGGGGACCGCGAGCCGCCGCGTCTTCTTCGCCGTCACGGGTTCGGTGGTCGTGGCCTCGCTGGTGGTCATGATGCCGCTCGCATCGAGCGTGCGGCGCAGGCGCACGCGCTGCTGGGCGACATACACGCCGGCGCGCCGGGCGAGCGCGGCACGGCGCGTCTCGTGGCCCGAGAACACCTCGTGCACGCCGAGGTTCTCGACCAGCCGCTTGCCCAGGCGATGTCGCCAGTCGTTGAAGTCGCCCGCGATGACCAGCGGCGCGTCGGCCGGAACATGCGAGCGGATGCGCGCGATCATCGCGTCGGCCTGGCGCACGCGGCTCTCTTCGAACAGGCCGAGGTGGGCGCAGATGCAATGCACCTTGACGCCGTCGAAGTCGAACTCGCAGTGGAGCAGGCCGCGCGACTCGAAGCGGTGGTCGGAGATGTCGATGTTCTCGTGGCTCACCAGCGGGAAGCGCGACAGCACCGCGTTGCCGTGGTCGCCGTCCTCGCGCACCGAGTTGCGACCGTAGACCGCCTCGGCCCAGTGATCGCCCGCGAGGAAGGTGTGCTGCGCGATGTCGGGCCAGTTGTCGAACTGGCCGGCATGCAGGTCGCTGCGGCCCTGCACCTCCTGCAGGAACACGACGTCGGCGTTGAGCGCGTGCAACCCCGCGCGCAGGTCGTGGATGCGGTTGCGCCGCGACGTCACGCCCTTGTGGATGTTGTAGGTGGCGATGCGCAGGCGCTTCGCGGTCTTGGGGACGGTCTCGTCGGCGATCGCTTCCGAGGCGTCGCGCTCCTGGGTCAGCGCTTCCTCGTCCAGCTCGTTCACGGGGGATTCGTTCGCGTCGTGCATCGTTGCGGCAGTTGGAGGATCGCCTCGGCGTTGCTGGGCGAGAAACATCGTGCGGCAGCCTCGCGAAACGGCAGCCAAGCGTATTGCAAATGCTCCCGAGGGGCAACGCGCACCCGCCCCATTGCAGGGTAGGCGTCGGGGAGGGTCAGTCCGAACCAGTGCTCGGTGTTGCGCTCCACGCCCGGCGCATAGCGATGGCGCCAGTGCGGATAGATGGTGTATTCGATCGTGTGCCGCCAGTCGCTCAGCACGCCGTCGTGAACCGCGTCGATCGCGGTCTCCTCGCCGACCTCGCGGATCGCCGTGTCCCACGGGGCTTCATCGAGCGCGTCGACGCTGCCGGTGACCGACTGCCAGTGATCGGCGCGGTCGGCACGCTCGAGCAACAGCACGCGCAGGTCTGCGGTGTGGATCACCACGAGGACCGAACGCGGGATCTTGAAGGAGCGGGGTGTGTCGTTCATGGCGTGCGCGGCGCGATCGTCATCGCCGCGCCGTCGGGCGCATCGACGTCGTAGGCGAGCAGGTCGAAGCCGCCGGCCGGCATCGCCTGGGCAAGCGCCTGTGCGCCGGTCGCGTCGGCCTTCGCAAGATACAGCGCGGCCGGGGCCGGGATGGCCGCGTAGAGGCGCGGGGTCCCCAGTCGCGTGGCGAACTGCTTCATCCGTTCGCGATCGAGCAGCAGCGCGGGCGGATCCCCGGGCGAGCGCACGCTGAAGATCGCCGTCGATCCGGGCAACGCGTCCAGTTCGGGGACCGGCTCGGCATGCTGGGCCGCGAGCGCCTCGGCCTTCAGCGCCGCCCGGTCGAGATGAAGCCGATCGGCAATGGCCGACGTGACGAAGGTCGCCGCGAGGCCGTTGACCAGCGCATACCGCAGCTCGAACCGACCCACCAGCGGTTCGGTGACGTAGCCGAGACTGAAGCCGCTGGACGCCTCGTTGACGATCGCCGGTCGCAGCATGGCGCGCTTCGGCTCGCGGGTCGCGCGGTCGGCGCGGTCGACGTCGTCGAGCGCTGCCGAGATCGCCGCCGAACATCCGGGGCGATCGGCCTGGCAGGCATCGAACAGCGCGCGCAGCCGCACGTCGATGTAGACGCCCGACGCCAGCTCGATGCGCATCACGCCGCCACTCCATGCATCGACCACGGTCCCGGGACGACGCGCGAGCAGCGCCTCGGTGAAACGGGGGCCGACCGCGTCCGGCTGCGTGCGCCGGTGGAACCACCCGATCGCGGCGCCGGCGATCACGACGACGACAGCCGCTCCCGCGGCGATCCGGCGTCGCGACGCCCTCACGACGATTTCACCATCGGACCGCCCGGAGCGAGGCCTACGCCGCGCGCGGTTCCGAGTTGCCGCCGAACCCCGGTCCGCCGCGCTCGCCGGGCACGACCACGCGGTCGTTGCTGCGCAGGCGGATATGGAGCTCGCGCAACTGGCGCTCGTCGACGGCGCTCGGCGCTTCGGTCAGCAGGTCCTGCGCGCGTTGCGTCTTGGGGAACGCGATGACATCGCGGATCGACTCGGCACCGGTCATCATCGTCACGAGACGATCGAGGCCGAACGCGATGCCGCCGTGCGGCGGCGCGCCGTAGCGCAGCGCGTCGAGCAGGAAGCCGAACTTGGACTGCGCCTCCTCGGCGTCGATCTTCAGCGCACGGAACACCTTGCTCTGGATCTCCTCGCGATGGATCCGCACCGAGCCGCCGCCGATCTCCCAGCCGTTCAGCACCAGGTCGTAGGCCTTCGCCGTGCACTTCGCCGGGTCGGTGACGAGCAGGTCCTCGTCGCCGTCCTTCGGCGCGGTGAACGGGTGGTGGGCCGCGGTGAAGCGACCCTCGGCCTCGTCGTACTCGAACATCGGGAAGTCGACGACCCACAGCGGACGCCAGCCGTCGGCGAGCAGGCCGGTGCGCTTGCCGAACTCGGAGTGACCGATCTTGACGCGCAGCGCGCCCATCGCGTCGTTGACGACCTTCGCCTTGTCGGCGCCGAAGAAGATCAGGTCGCTGTCCTGCGCACCGGTGCGCTCGATGACGGCCTTGAGCGCGTCGTCGTGGATGTTCTTGATGATCGGCGACTGCAATCCGGTGCGAAGATCCTTCTGCGTCAGGTCGTTGACCTTGACGTAGGCCAGGCCCTTGGCGCCGTAGATCGCGACGAACTGCGTGTAGGCGTCGATCTCGCTGCGCGGCATGGCTCCGCCGCCGGGCACGCGCAGCGCGACCACGCGGCCGCCGTCGCTCTTCGCGGCCGCGGAGAAGACCTTGAACTCGACGTCCTTCATCACGTCGGTCAGCTCGGTGAACTCGAGCGCGACGCGCAGGTCGGGCTTGTCGGACCCGAAGCGGGCCATCGCCTCGGCGTACGGCATCACCGGGAACGCGGGCAGGTCGACGTCGATGGCCGTCTTGAAGACGTGGCGCGTCATCGTCTCGAAGATCTCGCGGATCTCGACCTCGTTGAGGAACGAGGTCTCGCAGTCGATCTGCGTGAATTCGGGCTGGCGGTCGGCGCGCAGGTCCTCGTCGCGGAAGCACTTGACGATCTGGTAGTAGCGGTCGAAGCCGGCGACCATCAGCAGCTGCTTGAAGAGCTGCGGCGATTGGGGCAGCGCGAAGAACATGCCGGGGTTGACGCGGCTCGGCACGAGATAGTCGCGCGCGCCCTCGGGCGTGCTCTTGGTCAGCATCGGCGTCTCGATGTCGATGAAGCCGGCCGCGTCGAGATAGCGGCGCACTTCCATCGCGACGCGGTAGCGCAGCATCAGGTTCTTCTGCATCACCGGGCGGCGCAGGTCGAGCACCCGGTGAGTGAGGCGCGTGGTCTCCGACAGGTTGTCGTCGTCGAGCTGGAACGGCGGGGTGACCGACGCGTTGAGGATCGTGATCTCGTGGGCCAGCACCTCGATCGCGCCCGACTTCATCGACGCGTTGACGGTGCCTTCCGGACGGGCGCGGACCAGGCCCTTGATCTCGACGCAGAACTCGTTGCGCAGCGACTCGGCCGTCGCGAAGGTCTCTGCGCGGTCCGGATCGCAGACGATCTGCGCCATGCCTTCGCGGTCGCGCAGGTCGATGAAGATCACGCCGCCGTGATCGCGTCGGCGGTGGACCCAGCCGGTGAGGACGACGGGCTGGGCCAGTTGCTCGGCGGTGACGAGACCGCAGTAATGGGTACGCATGAACGACTCCGAATGAGAAGGACCGAAGGCAGGGACGCGGCGTCGAGGCGGCGTCGGGACAGTCGACGGTCCGGATCGCCCGATCAGGCGATGGACAACAGGAATGTGACGGGAAGGGGGCGCGAACCTTGCGGTGCGGGTTGGCCGGCCCGGGCCAACCCTAGCGATTTCGAAGCGCGGCGGCCGAAGGGGGCGCGAGCCGGACGTCCGCAGCGACGGCAGTCCGTCGAACGGTGTGCGGGCAGGTGAGGGAAGATCGCATCGGCGAAAATTATCATGCGTGCGCGGGCTGCGGCAATCGCGGCGGGCCGGTCGGGCTCAGTTCTGCGGTGCCAGCGCCGCCACCGCGGGCGCGGCGATCGACGGGCGCCTGCCCGGGGCCACGACGCCCATCGAGACGACGAACTTGAGCGCCTCGTCGACGCTGATGTCGAGGTCGACGACTTGTTCCACCGGAACGATCAGCACGTACCCGGACGTGGGGTTGGGGGCAGTGGGCACATACACGCTGGCGAACTCGCCGGTCAGCGGCCCCTGCAGCGCCTCGCCGGGGCTGCCGACGACGAAGCCCACGGTCCACGATCCGGCGCGCGGGAATTCAACGAGGACGGGCTTGCGGAACGCCTGGCCCGACGGCGACAGCAGCGTGTCCGACACCTGCTTGACGCTCGAGTAGATCGCCGACACGACCGGGATGCGCCCGAGTAGCGCCTCCCACCACAGCACGAGCCGGCGGCCGATGAAGTTGCGCGCCAGGATTCCCACCGCGAGGATGATCAGCAGCGTCAGCAGCACGCCCATGCCGGGAATGTTGAACGGGGCCTGCGTGCGCACCGAAGGCGGCAGAAGCAGCAGCGTCTGGTCGAGCGTGGTCACGACCAGGTTGAGGACCCAGATCGTGATGCCCAGCGGGACCAGGATCACCAGGCCCGTGAAGAAGGTCTTCTTCAGCATCGTGGCGTCAACTGGTGCCGCTGGGGGGCGGCGCGGCAGGCTTGCTTGGCGTGGCGTCGCTCTTGGCGGGGGCCGCTTCGGCCGGCTTGGCAGCCGCACCGTCGGTCGCTGCCGGCGTTGGCTTGGCGGCGGTGTCGCCCGACACGGGCGGCGCGGCGGCATCCGGTTTCGCGCCGCTCTTCGAATCGCGGAAGTCGGTCACGTACCAGCCCGAGCCCTTGAGCTGGAATCCTGCCGCGGTGACCTGCTTGCGCAAGGTGGGCGCGCCACAGGAAGGGCAGACGGTCAGGAGAGGGTCGGACATCTTCTGGAGGATGTCCTGCTGGTGCCCGCAGGTTTCGCAGCGATAGGAATAGATGGGCATGGAGGAGGAAAAGCCGGTGTCCGCGACCGGGTGCCGGCGCGCAGAAAAAGCTTTGGATTATAAGGCGACCCCGCCAGGACGAAAAAAAGCCCCGACGAATCGGGGCTTTTCGCGTGCAGCCTGGAGCCGCTTCACTTGCCGAAGTTCGCCTTCGCGCTCTTCTGGCAGGCGTCCTTCGTGTCGCCCGAGAAGCCGTCGCACTTCTCCATCGCGACCTTGTAGTTCGCATCGCGCTTGTCACCCGCCGCGTCGGCACGGGCCGAATCGGTCTTCGTCGCCACCTTGGCGTCGGCCTTGGCCTTCACCTCGGCGGCCTTGGCTTCCTTCAGGCACACGTCCTTCGCGTTGCTGGTCTTCGCATCGCAGCGCTGCTTGGCCACGTCGTAATCCGCCTCGGCGATATTTTCGGCGGCTTCCTCGCGTGCCTTGGGGGTGTTCTTGTAGTCGGCTTCGGCCGTTTCGTCCGCACGGGTCCGCGCGGCCTTGGCTTCCGCCACACAGATGTCCTTGGTGTTTCCGGCGAGCGTCTTGCAACGGTCGGATGCGACCTGATAATCGGCCTTCGCACGATCCTTCGTGGCTTCGTAGTCGGCCTTGGTGGCCGCTGTGGCCGGCAGTGCGCAGGCGACGATCAGGGATGCGAGGGTGAAACCGGCCTTTCTGGCGAATGAAGTCATTTTTGTCTCTTTTTTTTGGTTGGAAATTTTTTAAAGGGAAACCCGTTTCACGGGGTGCATCGAATCGACGGTCAGCGCGGCCTTGTCAAGCGGGATGCGCGCCAGTTCGGCGCCCCACTGCACGTGGTGCTTCAACGTGCCATAGCGTGTCTGCAATCGGCCGCTGTACTCGATGCGCTCCCCATTCAGGACCAACTTTCGGCGGTCGAACTTCTCGCCGATGGCCTGCAGGACGCGTCCGTACAGTTGCTTGCATTGCCCGATCGAGATGTCCCAGTTCATCGAAGTCCTTGGTGAGTCGTTTGGGGGGTGACGTGAAATCGAAAAGGAGATCGACGCGACCCGCGTCACATCCACTTGCTCACGTGCCTGAAATACACGAAGCGCACATCCGGATCCCACGCGTAGATCGCGGGAACGAGATGGGCTTCGTCGGTCGAATCGGTATGCTCGGTCGCGGGCGCGCCGCCATCGGCGTCTGCGCCCACCTGCGCGACATCCACACCTTCGGATGCAACGACGTTGGCCACGATTCGATCGGGTGAAGCAGGGAGAAAAACGGTCTGGCGGACCGTCGAGGCCACCGCTTCAGCGACCGGCGCTCTCGAATTCCCAAGAGCCACGACCAGACCGATGGCGGCGAGCACACCGAACCCTCTCCAGGCATGCCTGCCAGTGATCGTCATCGTTTCTCCCCTTGCCGCATCCGTTCGAACGGGTCTGTAACTAACGCCGCCTCACGAGGCCCATCAGCAGCGAGATGACGAACAGCACGAGGAAGATGAAGAAGAGGATCTTGGCGATCTCGGCTGCACCGGCTGCGATACCGCCGAAACCGAAGAGCGCAGCGATCAGCGCGATGACGAAAAAGACGACGGCGTAGTGCAGCATGCGAAGCTCCCTTAAAAAGATCAGGTCTTCAATGACCCCGACTGTTCCTCGTCGCTCAATCCGATCAGCACCTTCGGCAGATCGGAAAATTGCGTCGACTTGTCCAGAAAATAATCCGCTCCCAACTGCTTCGAATTGCGCAAGTACTCCTGTCGCGGATAGTTGGTGAAGACGACGATCTTCGGCTTCGCATCCTCGCCTTCACCCCACTTCAACTGCGCGAGGACGTTCAATCCGTTCCCCTCGCGCAGCTTGATATCCACGACCAGCGCTTCCGGCTTGAGGCTGCGGATCTTCTGCAGCGCATCCTTCTCGCAATCGGCAGTCCCCACCAAAATCAACGAAGGCTGATCCGCAATGGCCTCGGCAATCCTCTCCAGCAGAATCGGAGAGTCTTCGATGACAAAAACTCGCAACGGCGTATTCATGCGGATGTTGGAAATGGTTGAGGAGTGATGGGACCCACCCCTGACCATTGACCTCGTTCCGGTGGCTGTATGGTGACTCGGCATGACGCCGATCTCGCCAACGTGGACAGGTTAGCCAGGGCAGGGGGACTTTTCTATCAGTTCTGGGCTCCATGCGCTGTCCGCCATTGTCTTAGCCGGAGGTGGCGCCACAGACGAAAACGTCCCCGGGAGGGGACGTCTGGCCTTGCTTGCTCGAACGACCGAGCAGGAGTTACTGGATCAACTCGTTCTTGATCGCGTAGTACGTCAAATCCGCGTTGGTCCGCAGGTTCATCTTCTCCAGGATGCGGGCGCGGTGGGTGCTGACGGTCTTGACCGACAGGAACAGTTCGTCGGCAATGTCGGACACGCTGTGTCCGGCCGCGAGCTTGCAGAACACTTCGAACTCGCGCGTCGACAGCTTCTCGTGCGGCGCGCCGTGCACGTCGCTCGTGAAGGCGGTGGCGAGTTGCTGGGCCAGTGCCGGACTCACGTACTTCTTGCCGGTGAGGACCATCCTCACCGCCTTGAGAATCTCGGCGGGGGGGCTGCTCTTGGCGATGTACCCGTTGGCGCCGGCCTTGAGCACGTTCATCGCATATTGCTCTTCGGCGTGCATCGACAGGATCAGGATCGGCAGATCCGCGCGCTCACCGCGCATCCGGCGCAGAACGTCGATGCCGCTGCGGTCAGGCATCGACAGATCCAGCAGGACGCCGTCGACCGGCCGCGCGCGCAGCAGTTCCAGCGCCTCGGTGCCGCTGGCCGCCTCGGCGTCCACGACGATGTCGGTGCACTCTGCAAAAATCTGCTTGAGGCCGGCTCTCACGATCTGATGATCGTCTACCAGCATGATTTTCTTGATCAACGGTGCGTTCCTTGCGGGCCGAAAATTAGCGGAGCATTGTAGCCCCATTCAGAAAAAAGCCGGCTTTTCAGCCGGCTTCGAAAGCGAGCGTTGCGCCCGCTGGGAAATGAGGGGGTGTCTTTCGGAAGGTCTGCGCGCCACGCAAATACAGCAATCCGGAGCACGTCGGGATAATAAGCAAGCGCGCGAATGACGCCGTTCGGTGCGCGGCGCGTTCCGCTGTCGGCGTCGTCCTACGCGAAATCCAGGGCGTACGGGCGCGGTGGTAGCGGATCTTCTCCGCTCACCTGGCAGGGCATGCTGCCGCGGATGACCGTTCCGCGGCCGTCGTTGCCCTTCGCGAAGTCGACGCGTCCACGATAGGCGAGGACCCGCTCGCGGATGCCGAGAAGCCCGTGCACCCCCGGCTTGGCCCGATCCGCATCGGAGAGCCCGACGCCGTCATCGGCGATCTCGAACTCGATCTCGTCGCCCACGCGATACACGTGTGCGGCCACCCGCGAGGCGCCGGAATGCTTCGCGATGTTGGTCAGGGCTTCCTGGAACACGCGGAAGATCGAGATCGGGCACCCCTCTTCGGCGCTGACCAGTTCGCCGTCGTGATCGAACGTGGCGGTGATGCCGGTGCGGCGCGACCATTCGTCGATGTATTGCTCCAGGGCGGCACCGAGGCCCAGGTTGTCCAGCATGCTCGGACGCAGGTCGCTGATCAGTTGACGCTTCATCTCGATCGCGCTGCCCAGCAGCCCGAGCGTGCGTTCGAGCTTCGCGGCCTGTTCCGGATTGGTGGCCGCGATCTTGTCGCGCGCCCGGGAGACATCCATGTTGATTGCGGTGAGATAACTGCCGAATTCGTCGTGCAGGTCGCGCGCGATGCTCTTCTTCTCCTGCTCGCGCACGTCGAGCAGGTGGCGCGACAGATCCGACAGATCCGCGGTGCGATCGATCACGCGCTGTTCGAGCTCGGCGTTGCTCGACTCGGCGATCGCGAGGGCCGCGTCGCGCTGGCGCAGGAAGCGGTGCATCAGCAGGAAGAACGCCGTGAGCGCCAGCGCCACGATCGCGGTCGAGACCAGCGCACGGGACAGGCCCGCGGAATACGAGGCCGCGGCGACGACGCGACGTTCGGCGAGCAGGCGCGATTCCTCGTCGAGCATCGTCCTGATCACCTCGCGAAGCTTGGTCATGCTGCCGATCGCGTCGTCCTGGATCACGCGTGCAATGGCCCCCGGCTGGCCCGCCACCCGGTACGCATCGAGAGTCTGGTCCATCTCGTCGAACTTGACCTTCGCCAGCGCACGCATCCTGTCGACGGAATCGTGCTGCGTGCCGGCGGTCCCGACCAGATGGTCGATCTCGGCGAGCCGCACCGGAATGCGCTGCTGCATGTCCCGGTACGTCTGCAGGTAGTCGGCGTTGCCGGTGATGATGAAGCCGCGCTGCGACGTCTCGGCGATGAAGAGAGTGTTGCCGATCTGCCGCAGCTTCTCCATCGTCTCGAGCGTGCGCGAGACATTGAGGCTGCTCGCCTCGGTCTCGCGCGCGTTACGCAGGTCGATGAATCCGCTGGCCAGCAGCAGAGCCATGCCGAGCAGGTATGCGGAAAGCAGGACGATCGGCGCTTCCCATGCACCGATCAGCTTCGGGCCGGACCACGGTCTCATGGGCGTCGACGGTCAGGTCCGGCGATCCGCATGCTGGCTCCTGCGGACGGTCCGTGCCGCGATCGGTCAGAAGGGAATGTCGTCATCCATGTCTTCGAAGCCCGAGGCCGCGCGCGCAGGCGCAGGCGCCGCCTTCGCCGGCGCCGCACGACGCGATTCCATCGCCGGCGGTTCGGAGTCCATCGACGACGAGCCCTCGCCGCGCTTGTCGAGCATGCGCATCACGTCGCCGCGCACCTCGGTGGTGTAGCGATCCTGTCCTTCCTTGTCCTGCCACTTGCGCGTCTGCAGGCGACCTTCGACGTAGATCTTGGACCCCTTCTTGACGTACTGGCCCACGACCTCGGCGGTACGTCCGAAGAAAACGACGCGATGCCACTCGGTCTGCTCCTTCTTGTCGCCGCTGGCCTTGTCGGTCCAGTTCTCGCTGGTGGCCACGCTGAAATTGGCGATCGCCTCGCCGCTGGGCAGGTAGCGCATTTCCGGGTCTTTCCCGAGATTGCCGATCAGGATGACCTTGTTGACCGATGACATGGCGAACTCCTCGAGAACGAATGGGATGGAAAGGCAAACGGGGCGATTTGGCAAGCGGCTCGACGATGATTTTGCAAGCGCTTTCTGCAGGGCCTTGCCGAAGAGTGTGGCGGCCCCATATCGAGTCGACAAGAGACCAATCGGCGTCGGCTATATTAACTGATTGGTTCGACTGATCGCCCTGGTCCAGGTGCCGATCGGCACCTCCTCCCTCACTTCCTGAAACGTCGGCTCCCGCCCCCCGCCGGCGCCCCACTCATGCTCCAGCAATCGTGACGATGGACGAGATTCGCATCCGCGGTGCCCGCACGCACAACCTGAAGAACGTCAGCCTCGATCTGCCCCGCGAGAAGCTGGTGGTGATCACCGGTCTGTCCGGCTCGGGCAAGTCCTCGCTGGCCTTCGACACCCTTTACGCGGAGGGCCAGCGACGCTACGTCGAGTCGCTGTCGGCCTATGCGCGGCAGTTCCTGCAGCTCATGGAGAAGCCCGACGTCGACCTGATCGAAGGGCTGTCGCCGGCGATCTCGATCGAGCAGAAGGCGACCAGCCACAACCCGCGCTCGACGGTCGGCACCGTCACCGAGATCCACGACTACCTGCGCCTGCTGTTCGCCCGCGTGGGCACGCCGTATTGCCCCGACCATCATCTGCCGCTGCAGGCGCAGAGCGTGTCCGAGATGGTCGACGACGTCCTGGCGCTCCCCGAGGGCACGCGGCTGATGATCCTGGCGCCCGCGGTGCGCGAGAAGAAGGGCGAGCACGTCGACCTGTTCCAGGCGATGCAGGCGCAGGGCTTCGTGCGTTTTCGGGTCGACGGCGAGATCGTCGAGGCCGAGGCGCTGCCCAAGCTCAAGAAGACCGAGAAGCACAACATCGACGTCGTCATCGACCGCCTGAAGATCGGCAGCGACCCGATGCAGATCAAGCAGCGGCTCGCCGAATCGTTCGAGACGGCGCTGCGCAACGCCGACGGCCGTGCCATCACGCTCGACATGGATTCGGCCCGGGAGTCGCTGTTCTCGAGCAAGTTCGCGTGCCCGATCTGCAACCACTCGCTGGCCGAGCTCGAGCCGCGACTGTTCTCGTTCAACAACCCGATGGGCGCTTGCCCGACCTGCGACGGGCTGGGCGTGATCCAGTTCTTCGATCCGAAGCGCGTGGTGGGCTTTCCCAACCTGTCGCTCGCGAGCGGCGCGATCAAGGGCTGGGACCGGCGCAACCAGTTCTATTTCCAGATGCTGCAGAGCCTGGCGACGCACAGCGGCTTCGACATCGACGCGCCGTTCGAGCAGCAGACCGAGGCCACGCGCGACCTGATCCTGCAGGGCTCGGGCAAGCAGGCGATCCCGTTCACGTACATCAACGAGCGCGGACGGCCCGTGGTGCGCGAGCACCCGTTCGAAGGCGTGCTGCCGAACCTCGAACGGCGCTACAAGGAGACCGACTCGGTCGCGGTGCGCGAGGAGCTCGCGAAATACCTCAACCACAAGCCCTGCCCGACCTGCGAAGGCACGCGGCTGCGGCGCGACGCGCGCTTCGTGCGCGTCGGTCCGGTGGGACACGACAAGGCGATCTACGAGATCAGCGCGATGCCGCTGTACGACACGCTCGCGTGGTTCGAGGGGCTCAAGCTCGTGGGTTCAAAGAAGGAGATCGCCGAGCGTATCGTCAAGGAGATCATCGCCAGGCTCGCGTTCCTCAACAACGTGGGCCTCGATTACCTGTCGCTCGAGCGCAGCGCCGAGACGCTGTCGGGCGGCGAGGCGCAGCGCATCCGTCTCGCGTCGCAGATCGGCTCGGGCCTGACCGGCGTGATGTACGTGCTCGACGAGCCGTCGATCGGCCTGCACCAGCGCGACAACGACCGGCTGATCGACACGCTGCGACACCTGCGCGATCTCGGTAACTCGGTGCTGGTCGTCGAGCACGACGAGGACATGATCCGCGCGGCGGACCATGTGGTCGACATGGGGCTGGGCGCCGGCATCCACGGCGGCCACGTTATCGCGTCGGGCAAGACTGCTGACATCGAGGCGAACCCGCGCTCGCTGACCGGTCAGTACCTGTCGGGCAAGCTGCGCATCGCCACGCCCACGCAGCGTGTCGCGCCGGGATCGGCCCCGAGCGCGCCGATCGACCTCGCGCTGCCGCCGCCGAAGGTGAAGAAAGGCAAGAAGAAAGATGCGGTCGTGCAGCCGTTGCCGTTCCGTCGCGCGAAGCAGGACGGCTGGCTGCGCATCCGTGGCGCGAGCGGCAACAATCTGAAGAACGTCGACCTCAACATCCCCGTCGGCCTGCTGGTGTGCATTACCGGTGTGTCGGGCTCGGGCAAGTCGACGCTGATCAACGACACGCTGTACCACACGGCTGCGCGCCATCTCTACGGCTCGTCGACCGAGCCGGCGCCGTTCACGAGCGTCGAAGGCATCGAGAGCTTCGACAAGGTGATCAACGTGGACCAGAGCCCGATCGGTCGCACGCCGCGTTCCAACCCGGCCACCTACACCGGCCTGTTCACGCCGATCCGCGAGATGTTCGCAGAGGTGCCGATGGCCCGCGAGCGCGGCTACGGTCCGGGCCGCTTCTCGTTCAACGTCAAGGGCGGCCGCTGCGAGGCCTGCCAGGGCGACGGCGTGATCAAGGTCGAGATGCACTTCCTGCCCGACGTCTACGTGCCCTGCGACGTGTGCCACGGCAAGCGCTACAACCGCGAGACGCTCGAGGTGCAGTACAAGGGAAAGAACATCACCGAGGTGCTCGGCCTCACCGTCGAGGACGCCTACGAGTATTTCAAGGCGCTGCCGGTGATCGCCCGCAAGCTCCAGACACTGCTCGACGTGGGTCTCGGCTACATCAAGCTCGGCCAGAGCGCGACCACGCTGTCGGGCGGCGAGGCGCAGCGCGTTAAGCTGTCGCTCGAACTGTCGAAGCGCGACACGGGACGCACCCTATACATCCTCGACGAGCCAACGACGGGCCTGCACTTCCACGACATCGCGATGCTGCTCGACGTCATCCACACGCTGCGCGACCACGGCAACACGGTGGTGGTGATCGAGCACAACCTCGACGTGATCAAGACGGCCGACTGGGTGATCGACCTCGGACCCGAAGGTGGCGCCGGCGGCGGCATGATCGTCGCGCAGGGCACGCCGGAAGACGTGGCGATGACGCCGGCCAGCTACACCGGGCGCTACCTCGCGCCGATCCTGGCGCGAGCAGCCTGACACTTTTGGCTCCGATCCTCGCGCGCGCTGCCTGACGCGAGGCAGTCCGCGGATCAGTGCGACAGCACGAAGTCCGTGAATTCGCGGTCGACCGGGGCCAGGAAGCGCAGCGGTCTCGCGATCGAGCCGACCAGCGTGATGTGGTTGACATGGTCGTGGATGCCCATCGTCACGTCGGCCCCGACCTCGCGCAGCCGCGCCGCCATCGGCTCGGTGTTCTTGGTCGGGTAGACGAAGGTGTCCTTGCGCGCCGCGATCAGCAGCGACGGGATCGACCCCTTCGACACGTGGTTGATCGGTTGCGAATCGGGAGGCGTGGCGGGCCAGTGGAAGACTTGCTTCACGCCTTCGTCGACGATCGGCAGGAAGTTGTATGGCCCGGCCAGGCCGACGAAGCCGCGCAGTCGTTGCGGTTCGAGTCCGTACGGTTGCAACCACCGCGAGTCGAACGCGACCATGGCCGCGTTGTAGGCCCCGGCGCTGTGACCGGCGACGAAGATGCGCTGCGGGTCACCGCCGTAACGGTCGATCTCGCGGAAGGTCCACGCGACGGCGGCCGCGGTGTCCTCGACGAAACCGGGGTAGCTCACTTCGGGATAGACGCGGTAGTCGGCGATCACCGCGACGATGCCGCGAGCCGTCAGGGCCTCGGCGACGAAACGGTAGTCGGCCTTGCTGCCTTCGCGCCAGCTGCCGCCGTAGAGGAATACAACGACCGGTGCCTTCGCGCCGGGAGCGAGGCTGGCTGGCCGATAGACGTCGAGCCTGCGACGCGGCCCGTCGCCGTAGGCGAGGTCGTGGGTCTCGGTGTACGACTCGCTCGGTGTCAGCGCGTCGACGATGCGGGCGCCCGAGCATCCGCCCAGCGATCCGAAGACCGCGACGACGAGCAGGGACAGGTGCGCGAGCGGGGTTCGAGCGCGGGGGGGCCGACTGAAGCTGTGCATGAGTGAAAGGTACGGAAACGATCGGGGCATGTGCCCCAGCTCATACGCAGCATCGCCGCGATCGGTTGCGCTTGCAGGAGGCGTTCGATGAACGAACGGTCAGGCAGCCCCTGATTTCACCCAGCGCGCCACGTCGCGCGCGAAGTAGGTGAGGATCCCGTCGGCGCCCGCCCGCTTGAACGCGAGCATCGATTCGAGCACGACCTTCTGCTCGTCGAGCCAGCCGTTCTGTGCCGCGGCCTTCAGCATCGCGTACTCGCCGCTCACCTGATAGACATAGGTCGGCATGTGGAACGCGTCCTTCACGCGCCGCAGGATGTCGAGGTAGGGCATGCCGGGCTTGACCATCACCATGTCGGCGCCTTCGGCGATGTCGGCGGCCACTTCCCGCAACGCCTCGTTGCTGTTCGACGGGTCCATCTGGTAAGTCATCTTGTCGCTGCGGCCGAGGTTCTTGGCGGACCCCACCGCATCGCGGAACGGGCCGTAGAACGCGCTCGCGTACTTGGCCGAGTAGGCCAGGATCCGCGTGTGGATCAGTCGCGCGTCCTCGAGCGCCAGGCGGATCGCCTGGATGCGGCCGTCCATCATGTCCGACGGCGCGACGATGTCGACGCCCGCCTGCGCCTGCACGATGGCCTGGCGCGTGAGGATGCCGACCGTCTCGTCGTTGATCACGTAGCCGTTGGCGTCGATCACGCCGTCCTGCCCGTGGCTGGTGTACGGATCGAGGGCGACGTCGGTCATCACGCCGAGCTCGGGGAATTCCTTCTTCAGCGCGGCGACGACGCGCGGCACGAGGCCGTGGGGATTGGTCGCCTCGCGTCCGTCCGGCGTCTTCAGCGACGGATCGATGACGGGAAACAGGGCCAGCACCGGGATGCCGAGCTTCATCGTCTCCTCGGCAACCGG